>Ga0207657_10004874_pt1 | contig 14125 bp, 12 predicted proteins | sample KBSC33metaG_FD_184316 | JGI IMG/M metagenome (GOLD analysis project Ga0207657, IMG submission 184316) | Corn rhizosphere microbial communities from Kellogg Biological Station, Michigan, USA - KBS C3-3 metaG (SPAdes) (version 2) | ecosystem: Host-associated > Plants > Roots > Rhizosphere > Soil ... | reverse complement strand
GAGAATGCAGTGGGAAACCGAGCCGGGAAAGGTTACGGAGGCGTGGGCTTACAACGGAATGGTTCCTGGTCCGATGATGCGCGTTCGTGCAGGAGACCGCGTCAGGGTCAACATCAAGAACGAATTGCCGGAGTCCACATCGATCCACTTTCACGGTGTGGAGCTCGCAAATTCCCAGGATGGAGTGCCGTTCATAACGCAGCCTCCCATCAAGCCAGGGCAGAGTTACACGTACGAGTTCGTACCGCCGAATCACGGCTCGCACATGTATCACTCGCACCACAACTCAACCAAACAGGTCAGCCTCGGCCTGCTCGGGGCATTCATCGTGGAGCCCAGGGACAGCTCGGAAGAGCCACATGCGGACGTCGATCACGTACTGATTCTGAACGACGGGCTGAACGGCTTTACCATCAACGGCAAGGGATTTCCGGCTACCGAGCCTATCGTCGCCAAGCTGGGGCAGACGGTGCGGATCCGTTTCATGAACGAGGGGATGATGATCCACCCGATGCACCTGCATGGCATGCACATGACGGTGATAGCCAAGGACGGGTGGGCCCAGCCGCAGCCATGGAAATGCGACACCCTCAACGTGGCTCCTGGCGAGCGCTGGGACGTGCTGGTGAAGTGCAACAACCCCGGCACCTGGGCGTTCCACTGTCACATCCTGCCTCACGCGGAGTCGGAGCACGGCATGTTCGGAATGGTGACGGCGCTGATTGTGAAGTAGCTGGCGAAAGGCCATCGGCCGGTAGTCATCTTCGTTGGTCGTGGTAGCTTTATAGCCATGACCAACGACAGTCAGGCCAGCGGGGACAGTAACCCTCCAGCCATTCCGGCCCCACCGTCGGGGTCACAATCGCGGCCACCGTCGGCCGGCATGTACGAGAGGATTGTGGAGGTCGCGGCGGATGCAATTGTGACGATCAACGAGGCACAGGAGATAGTGCACTTCAATCGCGGCGCGGAGCAGATTTTTGGATATCAGAGGGACGAGGTGCTGGGCACCAACCTGAACACTCTGTTGCCGCCACAATTCCGCGCGACCCATGCTGCATACGTAGTTGCATTCGGAGAATCCGCTGAGACGGCCAGACTCATGGGTCATCGCCGTGAAGTATTCGGCCTCAGGAAGGACGGAACGGAGTTTCCAGCCGAAGCATCGATTCTCAAGCTGGATGCGCCGGATGGCCGCCGGCTGTATACGGCTCTGGTGCGCGACGTGACCGATCGCAGGCAGATGGAAGCGCACCAGCGGTTTCTCGCTGAGGTCGGTATCGCGCTCAGTCGCTCGCTCGACTACGAGGCAACGATCGCATCCGTGGTGCGCCTGCCCGTGCCGATGCTTGCAGATGCCTGTATCATCGAAGTGATCGACGAGTCGGGAGAGCTTCATCGGGCGACGCACGGGAGCGCCGAGTTGTTGAGCGGAGCGACATCTCCCGATGTAACAAGGCAGGAATTACCACTCATCGCGCGCGACCAGGCGGTCGGTGTGCTGACATTCCTGAAAACCGGCACGCCGCGTAGCAACGACCGGGGTGAGGCGATCATCGCAGGTAACTTTGCCGCGCGTGCAGCGCTCGCGATCGACAACGCACGACTGTATCAGCATGCGCAGCGCGCAACCGCTGCCAGGGACGAGATACTGGGAGTCGTATCACACGACCTCAGGAATCCACTGAGCGCGATCGCGATGTGCTCGCGAGTGCTCGTGGACACACCGCCTTCCGATCCTGTAGCGTGCCGAGACCTGGCGAAGACCATACACGAATCGACGACGTGGATGTCGCGCATGATTCAGGATCTGCTCGATGTGTCCGCGATTGAAGCGGGAGTCCTGTCCGTAGTCCGCGACAACGAGGACATCGGCCAGATCGTGATGCGGGCTGCGGGCCTCTTCACGCGGAGAGCGGCCGACAGCGGCGTCGCACTTGAAGTCACGCTGGAGGAACCGCTGGCGCAAGTGTCCGTAGACGCCGAGCGAATGGCACAGGCGATAGCGAACCTCATAGGGAACGCTGTGAAGTTCACACCATCGGGCGGGCGTGTCTCAGTCGATGCGCACGCGCGGGGCGGAGCGATCGATGTTGTCGTGGCGGACACGGGACGCGGAATCGCCGAGACGGATCTTCCGTTCATTTTCGATCGATTCTGGCATACGCGCGGCTCTGCTGCCGGAACGGGCTTGGGGTTGGCGATCGCGAAGGGAATCGTCGAGGCACATGGTGGAACCATCGCTGTTGCAAGCAAGATCGGAGAAGGCAGTCGTTTCACGATCAGTCTGCCGCAAACGGGTGCTGCTGATTGACCGGGACGAAAGTTGCAGGGTATCCAGTACAAACTCACCAGCAGCAGGAGGTTGCCATGAAGCACCAGCCGGATTCCGGGCACGATACCGGAGCGTCGGACACAGGCGTTCCCCGGTTTCGCGAGCTCGACCGCGGTGAGATAGAGGAGATCCTTGCTCGCAACAACGTCGGGAGAATCGCATTCTCACTGCACGATCGCGTGGACATTGAGCCGATCAACTACGTGTTCGATGCCGGCTGGATATTCGGCCGTACGAGTCACGGTACGAAGCTCGCGACGATCGCGCACCATCCCTGGGTTGCGTTCGAGGTGGACGAGGTCCACGGCCTCTTCCATTGGTCGAGTGTGGTGGTCAAGGGTGCATTCTATCTGATAGACGCGGATACATCGATACGACAGGATCCCGCGTTCAATCGCGGCGTCGAGTTGCTTCGGGCGCTCATACCTCAAACGCTGACGGCCAACGATCCAACGCCGTTCCGCAATTCGGTGTTTCGTATTCACCTTGACGAGGTCACGGGTCGCGCGGCGAATGGATAGCGCTCTCCGGTATCACAGCGAAGGCAGAGTGTTCTGGTGTTAGTTCCAAAGCTCGTTACCACGCTCAAGACGTACGATCGCGATCAGTTCCTTGGCGACCTTACAGCGGGAGTGATCGTCGGGGTCGTTGCACTCCCGCTCGCCATAGCGTTCGCAATTGCGAGCGGTGTTCCACCGGGTCGCGGTCTGTGGACCGCGATCGTGGCTGGCTTCATAATCTCTGCACTCGGCGGCTCGCGCGTTCAGATCGGTGGCCCGACCGGTGCGTTCGTGGTCATCGTTTACGGCATCGTACAGAAATACGGGATCGACGGTCTCACCGTAGCAACGCTCATGGCGGGCGCGATACTCGTCGTCATGGGGCTGGCGAAGCTCGGCTCCGCGATCAAATTCATTCCGCGGCCCGTTGTGACTGGTTTCACCAGTGGGATCGCGGTGATCATCTTCTCCGGAGAGATAAAGGACTTCTTCGGTCTGTCGATGGGTGCTGTTCCGTCGGCGTTCATCGCGAAGTGGCAGGCGTTCGCCGCGCACGCGGGAGGGATCACTCCAGCTGCACTCGGTGTGTCGGTTGCATCGATGGCGATAATTCTGTTGTGGCCGCGTGTGAACCGGCGCATCCCGGGACCGTTCGTTGCTCTGATCGTGATGACAGCGGCGGCACAGCTGCTGCACCTTCCCGTCGAGACGATCGGCTCCAGATTTGGCACGATTGCGGCGTCAGTGCCTCATCCGGCGGTACCGCACCTGTCGCTTGCCCAGGTATCCGCGCTCGTCGGTCCCGCGTTCACGATCGCATTTCTCGCGGCTGTCGAATCACTGCTGTCCGCCGTTGTTGCAGATGGAATGATCGGCAGCAGACATCGCTCGAACATGGAGCTCGTCGCGCAGGGCGTGGCCAATCTTGCAGCACCCTTGTTCGGCGGTATTCCAGCGACCGGTGCCATCGCGCGCACGGCGACGAACATCAAGAACGGCGGACGCACTCCGGTCGCTGGAATGGTGCATGCGCTGACGCTGCTGATCATCACGGTGTTCGTGGGACAGTGGGCGGCACTCATTCCACTCTCTGTACTCGCTGCGATTCTCGTCGTGGTCGCGTACCACATGAGTGAGTGGCGAACGTTTCTCACGGAGCTGCGCTCTCCCAAGAGCGACGTGGCAGTTCTGCTGACCACATTTCTACTGACGCTGCTGGTCGATCTGACAGTTGGCATTGGTGTCGGCATGGTGCTGGCAGCGTTCCTGTTCATTCGCCGCATGGCTGAGGTGACGCAGATCAGCTCCGTTGCAGACGAGTCTGACGAGGACGCGCATGCCGGTGATCCATATGAGACGGATCCGAACGCAATACATCGGAGGTCGGTACCGAAGGGCGTCGAAGTCTTCGAGATCAACGGACCCTTCTTCTTCGGTGCCGCCGAAGCGTTCAGGGATACGATTGGACAGGTGGCTCGCAAGCCGCGCGTTCTCATAATTCGCATGCGCTACGTGCCAGCGCTCGATTCCACGGGTATGTACACGCTGAGTGAACTGGCGCGACGCTCCAGGAAGGATGGCACCACGGTTCTCCTTTCCGACGTGCACATGCAACCGATGGTCGCACTCACCGGATCGCCGGCACTCACGGAGATCGGGAAGGAGAATCTGTTCGACAATATCGACGCTGCGCTGGTCCGGGCCCGCGAGCTGGTCGGTGTCCCGGTGGCGGAGAGTGCGTCAGGGGCTGGCGGTGAGCGCTAGCCCAGCGCGGCGTCGCACGCGTGCCGCAGAGCAGTGATGAAGCCGGCGATGTGATCCGGGGCAGGCGGAGGCGCGGCGAGAAACGGGTCCATTACTGTGGACCGAAGGACGACGAGTCCGTCGCTGCCCGCGCGCTTCCAGTCATCTTCGGTGCAGACGCCGAGTTCGAGGAGCAACGTCGCGATCGCTCCATCGTACATGGGTGTCTGGAATCGTGTTCGAGATATGATGTATTCCGGCGTCGCGCCCGCCACCTCCAGACTCATCAGCGCGTAGATGCGTTCGTTGAACGCATTCACGGCGTCGAGAGTGGTGAGTGACGGATGATGAACCAGGTAGCAGATGATGTTGATGTCCGGTCGCGGTAGAAGCACAACGCGGAATGGCGCGAGATCCGCTGTGTACAATCCGTCGTAAAGGCGTCGCGCACCAGCGGCAGTCTGTTCGATGAGATGACCATAGCCGGTCTCATTCAGCGGGAGGACTTTGTGGCTCAACCACACCGCCGCCGCTGCCGCGCCGGGCTTGGATCCCTCGAAGATGAAGCGTCCGAGATAGAGATCCTCGGCGGAGTCGAGTCCTGCCGTCGGCGCGAGATAGGGCGGGTCGGTGGCGACCAGCTCTCGCGCGCGTCGTTCCTTCAGCAGAAATGCTCCTGCCGGATAGGGCACGTAACCCAGCTTGTGCGGATCGATTGTGACGGAGTCCACCTCGCCCAGTGCGGTCATTGCGCGAACCCACGGCTCGCTCGGCCAGTCGCAGCCTGACGATGCCCGGATGCCGGCAGCCGAGCGACGGTTGCCGTCCGCGCTCCATGTCACCGCGGCTGCGTAACCGCCGAAGCACGCGTCGGAATGTACGTGAAATGTGACACCGAGCTCTGTCGCGGCGCGCGCGCGTACAGCGAGAACTTCGTCGAGCTGATCGACAGCGGATTCTTCAGTCGTTCCGCAAACTGTTATGCATGCCATGATCGGGACGCGTCGCTTGGTAAGAGAGCGAACAGTGTCCCATAGTGCCGCTGTATCGAGGCGAAAGTGGCTGTCGACCGGAATGCGGACAATCTGATTGGACCCGATCCCCAGTGCACGAATGATCTTCTCCCACGAATAGTGTGCTGTAGATGCGACGAGGATGACACTGGCGGGCAGCGGATCGCCATAATCCAGCGCGAGGCGACGTCCGTAGTCCTGGTAGCCGACCGTGGAGAGTGAATGGTTTGCGAGTGCCCATGTCACGCGTTCATGGGAATCCGATTTCCAGAGAGCGTCCCACAGCTCGAGCGAGTCCGTTGTGCGGATGTTGAGCAGCTGTTGGAGCGAGAGCGACTCGAGCGGCGCGGTCGTACCATCCGGCAGTGCAACGGTGAGATCGACGTGGAGATCGCGTGCCGCTCCAGCTGCAGCGAGCGGGAGGTAGAACACGTTTCGGGCGATCCACAGAGCTTCGAAATTCGCTACCGTTCCGCCGGAAGTGAGATGTCCCCACGAGTGGGCCGGATCGTATCCGATCATCCCTGCCAGCTGTGCGGCGACTTCCAGCTCCAGGCGCGAGGTGACTGGAGACGCCTCGACCGAAACGTTGTTCGGGTTGTAGAGCATGGTTGCGAAAAAGCCAACCTGCGCGGCGATTGTCTGCTCCGAGAGCATGTGCGCGCGATATCGCCCGCTGAAGAACGGGACTCCTCGTTTGAGCTCTGCGAGGAGACCCATCAACTCCTGCGTCAGCGTCGATACGGCGTTTTCGTAACCTGGCTTGCGCTTGTCGGTCTCACGAATTGTGAAGCCATCTTCGGGATGATAGTTGCGCCGCCAGAATACATGATCGCGCAGCGCCTCGACGATCACGCGCTCCAGCAGGTCGGCATTCTCGGCGCGAGGGCCCAGGAACCATGCGCGAAGCGCGTCATGGGATTCCGATGAATCCGGTGCAGGGGTGTCAGCCTCCGTCATGCGCCTGCCGTGTGCGACACGTACGCCAGCACGGCCCAGTAGTGACAGAAGCTTCCAGCCATCACGAACAGGTGCCATATCTCGTGAAAGCCGAACGTGCGTGGCGCAGGATCCGGCCACTTGGTGGCGTATACGACGGCGCCTACGGTATAGAACGCGCCGCCTGCGATGATCCAGATAAAGAATCCCAGCGGAGCAGCGCCGAGCAACGGCTTCGCGACTACCATCGCAGCCCAGCCCATGCCAAGGTAGAGTACGGTCGAGAACCAGCGTGGTGCGTGCATCCAGGACAGTTTCTGCACGATCCCCGCCAGAGCGATCATCCATACTGCGATCAGGAGGCCGATGCCAAGCCGGCCTCGGAGCAGTACCAGACAGACAGGCGTATACGTGCCCGCAATCAGCACGTAGATCATCATGTGATCCAGGCGTCGCAGCATTGCCAGGCCGCGCTCCGAGCAATTGACCGAGTGATAGATCCCGCTGGCGCTGTACAGGAGCACGAGGCTGGTCCCGAATATCGCGAACGCTACTATCTGCCGGGCGCTGTCGTTGGCGACGCCATTGGCAAGAAGGACCACCATGCCAACCGCCGCCAGCACCGCCCCGAACAGATGCGTGAGGGCATTGACTGGTTCGCGAATCGCAAGCCGATATCTATGTCGCATGGGTATGATCCTTGTATCGATGCTGTAAGGTAGAAGGCCAGCTCCGCTGGCGGTGTCGGTATTTCCCTGAGATGACGACGGCAGTTCCCTTATGAAGAATCCGACGATGCCTGACGGTTGGAAGCCAACAGGGGTCGTAGATTTCGTTCCGAGCCGGTTTCTCGCGATCACTTTACCCATACCCATATGCCGCCGCTAACCTGGCCGTATACGCATCTCCTGATCAATCACTTTCCTATCGTCCTGGTGACCATGGCGCTGGTTGCCGCACTCGGCGGTCTGTTGCTGCGACGTCGCGGTCTGTGGCTGTATGCGATGGGGACGCTTACCGTCGCTGGGCTGTCCATATACCCGGTGCATTTCAGCGGCGATCAGGCGGACCACGCGCTACACGACCCATGGTACATCGCTCGTGGTGCGATCGACGCGCACGACGACGCGGCCGGAGTCGCGATGGTCATCATTCTGATTGCGGGCGTGGTGGCTGCATACGGATGGTGGCGCGCTCTGCATCGGCGCGATGAAATCATCCCGGCGTGGATCCGCGCGCTGGTACTCGTCGGTGCGCTCGTGGGCTTCGGGTCGGTGGCGTACACGTCGTATCTGGGGGGCAAGATAATCCACGACGCTCCCGTACTTACGTTGCCGACGGCGCCGGCAAACCTTCCGCCAGGCATCGCCACTCCACCACGCGGGTCGGGACCGGGGAGCGAGTAACCGCGGCGCCCCAACGGCGTCAGCGAGCGCGAGCTGGTATGTACGAGCAGTACGGATCCGAAGCGAGATAGTTGCCGGTAGTGGCGTAGGCGCGCGCGCGCGAGCCACCGCAGATCGTGCGATACTCGCATACGCCACACTTTCCCTCGAGCCTGTCCGTGTCGCGCAGGTCGCGGAAGAGCGGGCTGTTCCGATAGACGTCCACGACGTCGTGTGTGCGCACGTTTCCAGCGCTCACAGGCAGAAAGCCGGACGGATATATGTCACCGCGGTGACTTATGAAGAGAAACCCGTTGCCATCGTTCACGCCGCGCGCGCGTCCAACGCCATCGGCAAGACTGAATCCGACTCCAGCCGTGAGCGGCGTCGCCGCTTGTTCGCGTTCGCCGGCGCGTCGCTCCGCGACCTGGCGCTGCACAACCACGCGGCGATAGTGTGGCGCTGCCGTGGTCTTGATGTCGAAAGGTGCAGTCTTCGACAGGTCGTACAATCGGTGAAATACGCTCTCGAACTCTTCGGCGGTCGTCAGGTCTGACGTTCTGGCGCGCCCGGTCGGGACGATGAAGAATACCGACCACAACGCGATCCCGAGTGTTGTGATGAACTGCACGGTTGGCTCTACGTCGTGCAGGTTATGGCTCGATATGGTTGTATTGATCTGCGTCGAGAGACCGATCTTCTGCGCTGCATCGAGCATCCTGACAGTCCATTCAAATGAGCCCGACACGCCGCGGAATCGATCGTGAATCGCCGCATTGGATCCATCGAGACTGACAGCCAGACGTGCAAGACCGGCGTCACGAAGGCGGGCGAGGACGTCAGGTGTCATCAGCGGTGTGCCTGATGGCGTCATCGCCATTCGAAGTCCGATCGATGTACCGTGGCGGACCAACTCAACAGTGTCGTCCCGCTTGAGCGGATCGCCACCCGTCAGAACGAAGAGCGGCCTGCCAAACTGTCGCACGGTATCCATCAAGCGCTTTGCTTCCGCCGTGTCGAGTTCGCCACGGTCACGTGCTGGCTGCGCAGAGGCTCGGCAATGGAGGCATGCAAGATCACACGCCTGCGTGGTCTCCCAGATGACTATGAACGGTGACTCGTTGAAGTCAGTGCTGCCGATGGATGGACGTGTGGACGAGACCAATGGGGCAGGGTTGGGGGTAGTTGGGGACATCAGACGCCGCGAGCGAGACGCACCGCCGCAATCACGATGATGATACCGAGCACGGCGTTCGCGCGCGCGAGGTGTGCCGCATGACGCCTGAGCGCGATCGCGCGTGGAGAGCCTGGTTTCTGGCGACCGGCGGCTGGTCCGAGAATGAAATCATGAATGGCGCTCACCACGACCATGGCTGTGACGGCGATGAGCTTGCACGCGAGCGAGTGTCCAACGCCACTGTGCCAGAACGCAGAAGAGGCCCACACGTCATTCCACTGGAGCCAGCCACGGTAATGCAGATTGATCACGCCGGTGACGATGAGAATTGCGATTGCAATCCAGCCTGCGGTGCGGAATCTCAGCCCCAATTCCCGAAAGAGACGCTGCCGCAGCTCTGGAGGCTCGACAGATCGAAGGAGCGGAGCGCCAATAATGGCGATGAAGGACATGCCACCGAGCCAGAAGAGGGCAGTCAGTACATGGATCGTTACGACCGCGTAGTAGGTGGCCGACATATTGTGGATGCGTGTCGCTGGGCGAATTGACGTTGATCAGGTATGCCATGGAAGATCGCCTGACACGTTACCGAGGTGCAGTGACGTTTGTCACAGTTCCGGAACTGCACGGGAAACCTGGCGCGACATAGGAATCCATCATCAGCACGAACGAACCCATGCCGGGAACGGAGCTCTCGATGCGGACGGGGAGGCGGCAGCTGTCGTCACTCAGAAATACGCGAATGATTCCCTCACCGCGGTAGCGCCGCGGATCATGCACACGCATCTCCATGAGCGTCGTTACATAAGCACGGGATGCAGTCTGGATCACGCCGCCCGACGACTCGCGGACTGTCACCGGATCACGCGCCGCGTCGAAGTGATTGTTGAATTGGTACAGCGTATCCTTGCCCGGCGGAAGCGTCCGCAGATAGTAGATGAACGAAAGCTCATCCAGCGAAGCGTTCGTGATGCTCTCGCCGGAACTTCCGTCATCACCCGTCCAGAGCCGATCGTCGGGATGGATCTTCACCGTGATGCTGTGGGAACGAAAGAAGCGGCGCTCCTGTTCGTGGAACCGGAGCGAGCGGACCGTCAACGGATCCAGCCATGACTCCATCAGCTGAAATCCACTGAACGGACCCATTCCAGCTCTGGTATGTGACCGGAGCAGATACGTCGACGTTCCGCTCACATCCACCGGTCCCTCGACCGACATGGTCGCGCGACCGATTGTCCCCACGCCACCGACATCCACCCGGTAGGTGATTTTCTCACCGGGAGCGAATGGCAGTGGCGTTTGACCGCGAACCGGCGCGCCGAGCGCAGAGACTACGAGCGCAACGGCGGCCGGTGCGATGCATGGTATCCGGTTCAGAAAGATACCGTTCCTTCCACCATGAAACCCTTGATCTTGCCGCCGTTCCGGATGTCAGTGATGGGGAAGTCGTTGTAGTTCTGCACCATGTACTCGCCCTTGAGTAGAACTGTCGGGGTGACGAACCATCCACCGCCGCCCTGCGTCCGATTGACATTCACGTCGGTAGGCATTCCGAGGAAGCTTCCCTTGACGTAGTTGTATCGGCCGCCGACGTACAGCTTGTCATCCATGAAGCGATACAGACCCTCGCCGACGTACTGGTGCCAGGTACGATCCACGGACTCCGTAGCGCCTCGTCCCTTTGCCATCTCGGCGTTACCGAAGAACTCGAAGCCCTGGTACTTGATGAATGGATTGACGACGACCGCAGTCACCTTGCTGCTCAGCTTGGGCTGAATCGCTCCGGACCACGCGTTTGCATCTTCGGTGGAAGCGGTATTCTCCATCACGTCGTAGTAGCGGGATCCTGCACGATCGCCGCTGTACAGCGTGTTGTTCGCCGAGCGAGAAGTGCCGTAAACAGAGCCGGTCAACCTGAAGCGGAGATCGGGATTGACCTGGGTGTCGTAGCCGATCTTGCCGAGGAAGGTCGGCGAGCGCTTCTGCGGCTGCGTAACCTGTCCGTGGATTTCGCCACCGGTTACACCCGCCATGGCCAGGAATCCATTCGCGCGCACGTATGCCTCACCTCCGATCTCGGTGGTGAAGGCGTCCATTATGAAGTTGCCGACGAACGGGTTGTACATTGCGAGCCCATTGTCCGTTCTGCGATAGTGCTCGTCTCCGTAATCCACCTCGAAGTGCCCGACCTTCAATGTCAGGTATTTCATGATGGAATTGAGTATGTCCACATCGATGGGTGATGCGTCGACAAGCAGATATCCGTCCTTCACCCACGCATCCTGGTGGTGGCGGGACGACAGGAAGGTCGTAACCTCCACGCGCATCCCTTTTGCGAGCTGCGCGTTGAGATAGAGGTTTGCGACGGCGTTGTTGAAGCCGTGTCCTATCTGAATGAGCTGGTTTGCGTTGACGCCGTTCACCACCTTCGGCGCCGCGGTGTTGCTGTGCTCAAGTCCCTGAAACTGCTGGGTGAACGCCGCACCGAGTCCAATCTTGAAATTGGTGAACGGAACGGTGTCTTCCTTGGGTGGTTCGAAGACATTGATACCGCGCTGGTCACGCGGACGCATGTGCTGGATCTCTATGACCGGAACCAGCGACGGATTCACGGTACTGTCGGCGGCGCGCGCGGCAGGCGCGCCGTCCTGCGCCGCGAGCGTTGGGGCAATCGCACCGAACATTGCGATGCTGATCGCGCTAAACAGGAACGGTTTCATTTTCGATGTCCGTGATGGAGTGAGATTGTGTGTGTGATGCACGTGTTACTCGTGTGACTCGCGGAGCAGTGGTGTCACGCGCGAGGTATTCGCGGCGAGCTCCGATGAGAGCCCGGAGATCGCGTCGGCAATTGCCGCGTGTGTCGCCTTCAACGTGAACTTCACCTGCAACTGATCACCAACGCGAAGCGTTCCGAGCATGAACGTCGGCGGTTTGATGCCGAAGGCGCTCATCTTGAGGGCCTGCGTCGCCGTCGCGGATACGATGCCGTCAGATCCGCGCGCCGCGTCGATCGTCATTCGAATGGGATTTGCCTTGCCGGCAATCGTGAGCTCTCCCTGCGTAACTGCGCTGAATTTCGACGCCGCCACACTTTCAGCGATCAGGTCGTAACTCGTGAGCTTGTATATCACGTATGGGAACTCGGTTGCATGCAGAGTCTTGTACATGTTGCCCTCGAGCTCACCTCCGCACTTCAGACTCTTGACTGGAATCACCACCTGCACGCTCACAATGGGATGCGTGAGAGTGTTCAGGGGTGCAGCCTCATACGATGCATCGACGTCTACGTACGCCTGCATCGTGCTCGTGGTGCAGGTAAATCCATGTAGAGTGGATGTACCGTCGAAGCTGAGTTGACTGCCCGGCGCTAGCTGCAGGCGTACGGCACTTGCCTGTGCAGACAACGTGGTGCCAAGCAGCGCGATGGCCGCAGCAGTCAATACTGTCCGTGTGATCATGGCTCGTCCGTTCTGGTGTGAGTGTTCTTCCTGCGTTTACGAGCGAACGATACGATCGACAGGTAGCCCCGTCTGTCGGCGCTACCCTGAATTGTCGTAGGGGTAATTCCGATACGCGGATCGTGACGATCCATGGTACTGGAATGCCCTACAATCATTCCGGGAACGGCCGACAGACGGCGACCGAGGGGCGAGACAGATTGCGTTATCACTCACTGGAGGTGCACAGATGTCCAGCCCCGCCTTCTCCGCTGCGACGACACCGGCGGGAGAATTTCACGGCATTACCCGTCGCGGCCTGCAACCAGCACTCGACGCAGTGTTTCCACTGTTGCTGGCAATCACCGAGGACGAGCGTGCGACACCGGCAATCGCCATGACACGTGAGCTGGCGCGCACTCATGGTGCGATTCCGACGGTACTGCGTGCACTTGGCAGAGATCACGAGACGGAAGTGCTGATCCAGCCGTTTGCAGGTTACGTCGCAGAGGGCTTACTGAGTCCGGAGTATCGTGACGAATCCAGAGAGCTGCTGCAGAAACAGGTGACTGCGGTGGCGGGTGATGTGCGGTGGCAGTTCGAAGTCGCCGATGAGCCACCGGTCGAGGCGATCGTCAATCATGCGCGACAGTTGCGCGCCGGTCTCATCGTCATTGGCCTGCGACGGCACGGCGTTGTGCATCGCGTGGTCGTTGGCGACCTGCTGCGGTCGGTCGTGCGTCTGGCTGGCGTTCCAGTGCTCGCGGTTCGGCCGGATCTCGTTGCCCTGCCAAGGCGCGTCGTGGTCGCGATCGACTTCGGCGAGGCGAGCGTTCGCGCAGCGAGCATGGCGCGACAAATCCTTGCTGAGGACGGGGAAATGCATCTCGTGCATGTTGTAACCGACGCGACGCATCGGGATAGAGCTACGGCGGGCATGCTGGGCGCCGGAATCTTCTCACGCGCGACGCGCGACCTGGCATCGATGGTCGATGATCTGAGACCTGGCCCGCGGATGAGCATTACGTCCCACGTAATAGAAGGCGAAAAAGAGGCGGCAATCGATGGCTTCGCGGAACGCGTTCGCGCGGATCTGCTCGCGGTGGGGAGTGATGAACACCCGTTGCTGGACAGACTCGTAAACAGAAGCGTATCGATGGGCCTTGCCAGGACGGCGCACCGTTCGGTGCTGGTAGTTCCTGCCAAAAACCACGAGCAGAACTCCACCGCGGCGGGCAAGGGCAGCACTACGTAAACAGCGTAACGGGAGGACCGATGAGCATCACACGAAAGGACTACGTGAACGAGTTGGAGGCGCCGCTCAAGGAGCCGTCGGCTGCACCAGAGGCTCTCGCAGCCGCCGGAGAGTTTGGCGTTCTCCTGGCGCTGAACGAGGACGAGCTTGCGGATGCGGCCGTCGCCGTAACGCGTGCTCTGAGCGAGCGACGTGGCGCCGGTCCTTCCGCGCTCTACGTCATCGAGGTCGGTACGTCAGTGCCGGAAGCGGCGATCGTAATCGTATCGATCGAGGAGGATCTGCAGGATCCACGAATACGTGAACGGCAGACTCTGGAGATGCGGAAGACGCTGCAC
>Ga0207657_10004872_pt1 | contig 14126 bp, 15 predicted proteins | sample KBSC33metaG_FD_184316 | JGI IMG/M metagenome (GOLD analysis project Ga0207657, IMG submission 184316) | Corn rhizosphere microbial communities from Kellogg Biological Station, Michigan, USA - KBS C3-3 metaG (SPAdes) (version 2) | ecosystem: Host-associated > Plants > Roots > Rhizosphere > Soil ... | reverse complement strand
GTCGCCCGCCCACACCGACGAGATGATGGACGCGCTGGTCGAGGCGCTCGAGACGCTCTGGGTGCGCTGCAACGTCCAGCGCGTCGGCGGCGTCGCGGCTTAAGCCGTCGCCCAGAGGGGCGAGGAGCCCTTCATCAAGCGCAGCAGATAGAGGACCCGGCCGAGGTCGGGGCCGCCCTCCTTTGCGGTGAAGATCACCTCGTACCAGACGTTTTCCGTCCGCGGGCTTTCCGAGAACTTCAACGTCCGGGTGCGCGCCAGGTAATCGACCCCGGCGCGGATCGGCCCGGCCATGGCTTCCACTTCCAGCGCGCCGAACAGGCCGACCGACGGCTGCGCGGCTTTGGCCAGCACCTGCTTGCGGGTCATATGGGCCAGGTGGACCAGCTGCGCCGGCGGGAGGACCTGGTCGTCGCGATAGGCCGCCATGGGCTCGGTGATCCGCTCCAGGTAGGCGGCAAGGTGCTCCGGCTCGATGCGCACGGGGATGGCGTGGTGTTCCTCGCCGACGGCCATGTCCCTCAGGATCCGCAAGGACGCGGGCTCGGCTGGGGTATGGGCGGCCATGCGCCTGGCCAACTCCGACTGCGGATCGCGCCCCAGCGTCGCCGTGCCCTCGCAGATTTGCGCGCCCGCTTCGTTGTGCATGGTCAGCCGGGCGCGGTCCTCTCCCGGTTCGATGTCCGCGCGCACCGCTTCGCGATCGACGGTGGCCTGCGTGAAGTAGAGCGACATCGCGCCGCTCTCGAACCAGCGTTGGCCATAGAGCTCGACCAGGCCGGGGACGAACTGGTCCATGTGGATCGAGCCCGCCACGGTGCCGCCCTTGAAGCCGAGCTTCGAGGCGGTGGCGTCGTCGTGGATGGAGCCCTTGGCTTCCGCTGCGGCGTTGCGCGGCTGACGGAACTCGCCGGTCCAGCCGGCGGGCATGGCTGTAACACTCATTGGCGTTCCTCTTCGTTTTCGGAACGCTAGCCCCCGCGGCCCGGCGGAAAAAGCCCTTAGGCGAGGTCCGCGCGGCAGGTCACCGACCAGCCGCCCTTGAAGGTGCGGATCTCGTCGACCGAGAGGTCGCGCAGCGCGCCATGGGTGTCGATGTTGAACCGGTCGCCCAGCCTTGGCGTCTGGGGCGCCCGTGACCAGATCACCACTTCGCCGGTGTCGGCGAAATCGTCGTCGAAGATCTCGTAGCCGCTGGCGCTAAACGCGCGAAGTTCGTCCGGTGAACTCTGCATGGGCTATTTCCGTCGGCGCACGCCGCGGCCAAGCCCGATCTGCTTGGCGAAGTCGGAGCGCCGAGCGGCGTAGGCCGGCGCGACCATCGGATAGTCCGGAGGCAGGCCCCAGCGCCTGCGGTAGTCGTCGGGGCTCATGTCATAGCGGGAGCGCAGGTAGCGCTTGAGCATCTTCAGCTTCTTCCCGTCCTCCAGGCAGACGATGTAGTCCTGCTGGACGCTGCGGCCGATGGAGACCGCCGGCTTCGGACGCTCGTCGACGACCGGGGCCGTGTCGCGCGACAGGCTCTCGAGCGCTTGGTGCACAGTACGGATGATCTCCGGCACGGCCTCGGCCGCGACGGTGTTGCGGCTCACGTAGGCTGCAACGATTCCGCTGCCCAGCCGCAGCAACTCCTCGCCCGAAGGCCCCTTCGGGTCCGGTGCAACGCTCATCGGGTGAGTCCCCCTTGTCTGACGCCAACAACCCGCATGGCAGACCTGAGCCTGCACCCCGAGCGAAGGTGCAAACGCCCCCGACCTGAGATTGTTCCCGGCCGCTGCGCGGGCGGTGGAGGCCACGGCGGTTTGGGGGTAAAGAGCGCTCTCCGCAGACTCACCGCCGCCCCCAAGCCTGAAAGGCGCCGCCCTTGACGCTCAACGTGCAAGCCCAGCCCTCGCCCTCCAATCCCGCGGCCGCCGACTTCTTCCGCCAGGGCGTCGCCCAGGGGGACCCGGACCTTGCGCGCATCCTGGACGCCGAACTGAAGCGCCAGCAGGACCAGATCGAGCTCATCGCCTCGGAGAACATCGTCTCGCGCGCCGTGCTGGAGGCACAGGGCTCGGTGCTGACCAACAAGTACGCGGAGGGCTATCCGGGCAAGCGCTACTACGGCGGCTGCGAGGTGGTCGACGAGGCCGAGACGCTGGCCATCGAGCGGGCCAAGCACCTGTTCGGCTGCGAGTACGTCAACGTCCAGCCGCACTCCGGCAGCCAGGCCAACCAGGCCGTCTTCATGGCCACGATGAGCCCGGGCGACACCTTCATGGGCATGGACCTCGCGGCCGGCGGCCACCTGACCCACGGCAAAAGCGTCAACCAGTCCGGCAAGTGGTTCCGCCCGGTGGCCTATGGCGTGCGCCAGCAGGATCACCTGATCGACTACGACCAGGCCTGGGAAGTGGCGCGCGCGGAAAAGCCCAAGGTGATCATCGCCGGCGGCTCGGCCTATTCGCGGGCCATCGACTTCGCCCAGTTCCGCGCCATCGCCGACGAGGTCGAGGCGGTGCTGATGGTCGACATCGCCCACTATGCGGGCCTGGTGGCGGGGGGCGCCTATCCGAACCCGTTCCCGCACGCCCACATCGTCACCACCACGACCCACAAGACCCTGCGAGGCCCGCGCGGGGGCATGATCATGACCAACTCCAAGAAGTGGAACCAGAAGATCAACTCAGCGGTGTTCCCAGGCCTGCAGGGCGGTCCGCTGATGCACGTGATCGCCGCCAAGGCGGTGGCCTTCGGCGAGGCGCTGCGGCCCGAGTTCAAGCTCTATGCGCACCAGGTCGTCGAGAACGCCCGCGCGCTTGCCGACAGCCTGCAGGCGGCGGGCTTCAAGATCGTCTCCAACGGCACCGACAGCCACCTGATGCTGGTCGACCTGACGCCCAAGGGCGTGAGCGGCGCCGACGCCGAGGTCTCGCTGGAGCGGGCCGGGATCACCACCAACAAGAACGGCATCCCCTTCGACCCGCTGCCGCCGATGCAGACCTCGGGCCTGCGGGTCGGCTCGCCGGCCGGTACGACGCGCGGCTTCGGCCCTGCGGAATTCCGTCAGGTGGGAACCTGGATCGGCGAAGTGCTCGACGGCGTGGCCGCCGGCGGCGACAATTCGGCGGTCGAGCAGAAGGTCCGCGGCGAAGTGCTGGCCTTGACGGCGCGCTTTCCTATCTACAACGGATAGGGGTCGATCGCGCCGAAGGGGGCCAGATCATGCGTTGTCCGTTCTGCGGCCACGCCGAAAGCCAGGTGAAGGACAGCCGCCCGTCGGAAGACGGCGGCGCCATCCGCCGTCGCCGGCTGTGCCCGGAGTGCGGCGGCCGGTTCACCACCTTCGAGCGCGTGCAGCTGCGCGAGCTGACCATCCTCAAGCGTTCGGGCCGCCGCACGCCCTTCGAGCGCGACAAGCTCGCGCGCTCGATCTCTATCGCCATCCGCAAGCGGCCGATCGACCCGGAGCGGGTGGAGCGGATGATCTCCTCGATCGTGCGCCAGCTTGAGAGTATGGGCGAGACCGAGCTCCCGTCCTCGGCAGTCGGCGAGTTGGTCATGAAGCAGCTCAAGGCGCTCGATGACGTGGCCTACGTCCGCTACGCCTCGGTCTACCGCGATTTCCGCGAGACCCAGGACTTCGCCAAGTTCCTCGGCGCGGAGGGCCTGGCCGAGGCGGCTGAGGCCGAGGACTAGGCCAGGGTGCCGATCACCCTCAAGCTCGCCACGTCCCTGGATGGCCGCATCGCGACCGCGGCCGGCGAGAGCCGCTGGATCACGGGGGAGGCTTCGCGGCAAGCCGTGCATCGCCTGCGTTCGGAGCACGACGCTGTTGTGGTGGGTGTGGAGACCGCCCTGGTCGACGACCCGGAACTGACAATCCGGCTTCCCGGCTACAACGGGCCGCAGCCTGCGCGGGTGGTGCTGGACAGCCGCCAGCGCCTTTCGCCGGACTGCAAGCTCGCCAGCACCGCGCGCGCGATCCCGACCTATGTCGTGGCGACCACCGAGCCAGACCCCGCGCTGGTCGAGGCCGGCGTTCGCGTGCTGCGCGTCCGCGCGGTCGGCGAGGACCGGCCGGAGCTCAAGACCGTCGTCGAGGCGCTTGGCCGAGAGGGCCTGTCCCGCCTGCTGGTCGAGGGCGGCGGGCAGGTGGCGGCGAGCTTCGTGCGGTGCGGCCTCGTGGATGCGCTGGAATGGTTCCGTGCGCCGGTGCTGATCGGCGGCGAGGGGCGGCCGGGCGTCGGCGCGCTCGCGGTTGCGGCGCTCGCCGAGGCGCCCCACTTCAGGCGCACCGAAGTCCACGAGCTCGGCGACGACCTCTGGGAGCGCTACGCGAGGATCTGAATGTTCACCGGGATCGTCACCGACGTCGGCCGCGTGCGCAGCGTACGCGAGACCAACCGCGACCGCCGGTTCGAGATCGAGACGGCGTTCGACCTCGCCACGATCGACATCGGCGCCTCGGTCAGCCACGCCGGCTGTTGCCTGACCGTGGTGGAGAAGGGCGATGGCTGGTTTGCCGTGGAGGTCTCGGCAGAGACCCTGTCGCTGACCACGCTCGATGACTGGGCAAAGGGCCGGCGCGTGAACCTGGAGCGTGCGGCGCGCGTCGGCGACGAGCTTGGCGGCCACATCGTCTCGGGCCACGTGGACGGGGTCGGCGAGGTGCTGTCCGTGGACAGCGAGGGCGGCTCGCACCGCGTGCGGATCCGCGCGCCGAAGCCGCTGCACCGCTTCATCGCGCCAAAGGGCTCGATCACCCTCGAGGGCGTGTCGCTGACCGTCAACGAGGTCGAGGACGACGTCTTCGGCGTGAACCTGATCCCGCATACCTGGGATGTGACGACGCTCGGCGAGCTGGCGCCGGGCGCGCGGGTGAACCTGGAGATCGACATGCTGGCGCGCTATCTCGCCCGCTGGCGCGAAACGGCCTAAAGCGTTGGCCTCACGCCGAAGGGGCCCTGATGAGCGAAGACAAGACCCGCATCCTGATCGTCGAGGCGCGCTTCTATTCCGACCTCGCCGACGAATTGCTGAAGGGCGCGACGGATGCTCTGGAGGCCTACGGCGCGGCCTATGACGTGATCACCGTCCCGGGCGCGCTGGAGATTCCGGGAGCCATCGCCATGGCCGAGGAGAGCGGTCACCGGCCGGCCGCCGCCGCGCCCTACGACGGCTATGTGGCTCTGGGCGTGGTGATCCGCGGCGAGACCTACCACTTCGAGATCGTCTCGAATGAATCGGCGCGCGGGCTCATGGAGCTCACGGTCGGCAAGCGGCTGTGCATCGGCAACGGCATCCTGACGGTCGAGGACGAGGCGCAGGCCTGGGCCCGGGCGCGCCCCAGCGAGGGCGACAAGGGCGGGGGCGCGGCGCGCGCGGCCTTGACCATGGTCGCGCTGCGCCAGCAGCTCCTGGTCGGCAAGCGATGAGCCCGGAAGCCAAGATGGGGGTCCCCAAGCAGGCCCGTTCGGTTGCACGGCTCGCCGCCGTGCAGGCCCTCTACCAGATGGAGGTGTCGAGCGCGGGCGCGGAGGCGGTGATCCGCGAGTTCGTCGAGCATCGCTTCGACCGGGCGGTGCCGGGCGACGCCGGCGAGGAGGTCACCCTGGCCCAGGCGGACGAGGCCTTCTTCGCCGAACTGGTGCGCGGCGTGGTGGAGCATCAGAAGGCCGTGGACGGCGCGATCGCCAGGCGGCTCGCCTCCGGCTGGCGTCTCGAGCGCCTGGACGCCACCGCGCGCGCGATCCTGCGGGCTGGCGCCTACGAGCTCAGCTACCGGCGCGACGTACCCACCGAGGTGGTGATCGACGAGTATGTCGAACTCGCCAAGTCCTTCTTCGAAGGCCCGGAGCCCGGCTTTGTGAACGGCGCCCTGGACGCGGTGGCCCAGGACACGCGCACCTGAAGGCGAGGGCCGATGTCCGGCGCTGACGAGTTCTCCGAGATCGCCAGGCTCTTCCGGCCGCTGACCGGCGGCGCGCCGGGCGCCTTCGAACTCCTGGACGACGCCGCCATCGTGCCGCAGCGGCCGGGCTTCGACCTCGTGGTGACCAAGGACGCCATCGTCGAGGGCGTGCATGTTCCAGCCGGCGAGCGGCCCGGCCTGATGGCCCGCAAGCTCCTGCGGGTGAACCTCTCCGACCTCGCGGCCAAGGCTGCCGAGCCGTTCGGCTGCTTCCTGGCCGTGGCCTGGCCGAAGGGCTTCACGGCTGCGGAGCGCGCGGCGTTCGCGGCGGGCCTGGGCGAGGACCTGCGAAGCTTCGGCGTCGCCTTGCTGGGCGGCGATACGGTCTCCACGCCCGGGCCGTTCACCGCCAGCCTGACGGCGCTGGGCTGGGTTCCGCAAGGCGGCATGGTGCGCCGCGCCGGCGCCCGCATCGGCGATGTCGTGGCGGTCAGCGGGACGATCGGCGACGGCGCCCTGGGCCTGATGGCGGCGCAAGGCGAAATCGACGACGCGGATGGCTGGCTCGCCGGTCGCTACCGCCTGCCGAGCCCAAGGCTGGACCTGCGCGCCAGCCTGCGCCGCGCCGCCACCGCGGCGGCCGACGTCTCCGACGGCCTGGTGGCCGACGCGGGCCATATCGCTGAAGCCAGCGGGGTTGGCCTGCGACTGGATCTCGATCGCGTGCCGCTGTCGCCGGCGGCTCTGCGCTGGCTGGAGGGCCAGCCCGATCGGGCCGCGGCGCTCGTCAGGCTTGCCACCGGCGGCGACGACTACGAGGTGGTCTGCGCGGCCTACGGCCAGGCCCCCGAAGGCTTCACGGCCGTCGGCGAAATCACGGGTGAGCCCGGCGCGGACATCCGTCTCGATGGCGTGCGGTTGGAGGTCGCGCGGACCGGCTGGCGGCACCTCTGAACGGAACCGCCCACCGGCCGAAGGGTTCGAGTGCGACCAGTAAGGCCGCGCATGACCCATTCAGCTCAAATCCTTTCCCTCGCGACGGCGACCGCGCCGCATGACCTGCGCCAGGACGAGGTGCTGACCGCAGCGACCGAGGTCTATGGAAACCGGTTTCCGCAATTCGAGCGCATGACGCCGGTGTTTCAGCACGCCGGCGTCCTGAGGCGTCAGATGGCGATGCCTCTAGAGTGGTACCTCCAGCCGCGGTCATGGCTTGAGCGGAGCGCCGCCTACGAGGAGATTGCCCTCGACCTCTTTTGCCAGGCCGCGAAAACAGCCCTGGATGAGGCGGGGCTGGCGGCGTCGGATGCCGACACCATCGTCACGGTCTCGTCCACCGGCATGTCGACGCCGAGCCTGGAAGCCCGCGCGATGACGCGGATGGGCTTTCGATCCGACGCGGTGCGGGTCCCGGTGTTCGGGCTGGGCTGTGCGGGCGGGGTCAGCGGGCTCGCGCTGGCGTCGCGTCTGGCGCTGGCCCAGCCGGGCGTTCGGGTTCTGCTGGTCTGCGTCGAGCTCTGTTCGCTGGCCTTTCGGATGGATCACCTCACCAAGGCAGACGTGATCTCGGCGGCGATCTTCGCCGATGGCGCGGCGGCCTGCGTTCTCGCCTCGGACGCCGAGGGCGGATTCGGGACGGTCACCGGCTACGCCGAGCACACCTGGCCGGAGACGCTCGACATCATGGGCTGGCGCGCCGAGCCGAGCGGGTTCGGCGTGGTGCTGGCCCGCGCGCTGCCGCCGTTCATCCGCAAGGAGTTCAAGCCGGCGATGGAGGCCATGCTTGCAAGGCAGGGTCTGGAGATCGGCGACGTTGACCGGTTCATCTGCCATCCGGGCGGGATGAAGGTGATCGAAGCCATAGAGGGCGCCTTCGGCGTCGGCCAGGGCGCGCTCGACTGCGAGCGTCAGGTGCTGGCCGAGCACGGCAACATGTCCTCGCCCACCGCGCTCTTCGTGCTCGACCGGGTGCGGCGAAGCGGCCTGCCTGCGCGGTCAGCCCTGGCCGCCCTGGGGCCGGGCTTCACAGCGAGCACGGTGACCCTGGCGGCGGCGTGATCCTCTCGCTGACCGTTCTCGGCCTGGTGACGGCCCAACGCCTGGGCGAACTGGTCCTCGCGCGTCGGAACACCAAACGTCTCCTGGCGCAGGGCGGCGAGGAACGCGGCGCCGGCCATTATCCGTTGATGGTGGCGCTCCATGCGGCCTGGCTGGCGGGCCTGTGGTGGCTGGCCTGGCATCGTCCCGCCAACCTGGCGTGGCTGGGCGTCTACGCGGTTCTGGAAGCGCTGCGGGTCTGGACGCTGGCCAGCCTGGGCCCTCGCTGGACGACGCGGATCATCGTCGTGCCGGGAGAGGCGCTGGTCCGCAGGGGCCCCTACCGGTTCGTGTCGCATCCCAACTACCTGGTCGTCGCCGGCGAAATTGCGGTGCTGCCGCTCGTCTTCGGCCTGGGCGCCTACGCCCTTGCGTTCACGCTCCTGAACGCCGCCATGCTGTGGCATCGTGTCCGGGTGGAGCAGGCCGCGCTGGAAGGGGCGGCGCAATCACGCGTCTGACGGGCCTTGCATTGTCGGGCGTGTTACGGCTTTTGGCGCGTCCGCTGCGTTTTCGCGCGCGGCCCAGGGACTATAGATGCCATTTCCACCCACCCATCCCGCGCTCGCCCGCGCCCTCGAAGAGCAGGGGTACCTCGATCCTACGCCGGTGCAGGCCGCCGTCCTGCGCGAGCCGGACGACCGGGACCTGCTGGTTTCCGCCCAGACAGGATCGGGCAAGACCGTCGCCTTCGGCCTGGCGGTGGCGCGCGGGCTCCTGGGCGAAGCCGAGCGGTTTGGGCGGGCTGACGCGCCGCTGGCCCTGGTGGTGGCGCCGACGCGGGAGCTGGCGCTGCAGGTCAGCCGCGAGCTCGAATGGCTCTATGCCCGGACGGGCGCCAAGGTGGCGACCTGCGTCGGCGGGATGGACCCGCGCGCCGAGCGCCGCGCGTTGCAGGCCGGCGCCCACGTCGTGGTCGGCACGCCTGGCCGCCTGAGAGACCATCTGGAACGGGGCGCACTCGACCTGTCCGCCCTCGAGGCGGTCGTGCTGGACGAGGCCGACGAGATGCTCGACCTGGGCTTCCGGGAAGACCTCGAGGCGATCCTCGACTCCACGCCGCCCGCGCGACGCACCCTGCTGTTCTCGGCCACGATCGCCCGCGAGATCGCGACCCTGGCCCGCCGCTACCAGCGCGACGCCGTCCGAATCGACACCCTGCGCCGCGACGAGGCGCACGGGGACATTGAGTACCGCGCCGTCCGCGTGGCGCCGGGTGAGGTGGAGCACGCCGTCGTGAACCTGCTGCGCTATTTCGAGAGCCCCGGCGCGCTGGTGTTCTGCGCCACCCGCGAGGGGGTGAAACGGCTGCACGCGGCGCTGCGTGAACGCGGCTTCGCCGCCGTGGCGTTGTCCGGCGAGCTCAGCCAGAAGGAACGGGCCGACGCCCTGCAGGCGCTGCGCGATGGCCATGCCCGCGCCTGCGTCGCCACCGACGTCGCCGCGCGCGGCCTGGACCTGCCGGACCTTGGCCTGGTGATCCACGCCGACCTGCCGGTCAACAAGGCGGGCCTGCTGCACCGCAGCGGCCGAACCGGCAGGGCCGGCCGCAAGGGCGTGTCGGTGCTGGTCGTGCCCTACAACAAGCGCCGCTTCGCCGAACGCCTGCTCGACAGCGCCAGCATCGAGGCCGGCTGGTCGGGCCCGCCGCTCGCCGAAGAGATCCGCGCCAAGGACCAGCAGCGCCTGCTGGATGACCCGATCCTCACCGAGGTTCCGTCGGAGGACGACCTGACGCTGGCGCGCCGCATCCTGGCGGACCGTTCGCCGGAAGCCGTGGCCGCGGCGCTGATTCGCCTGCATCGCCAGCGGCTCCCCGAGCCCGAGGACCTGTTCGACGACGCGCGCGAGACGGGGCAACTGATCCCGTCGGCCAAGCCGCGCGGGGGAACGGCCTACGATCCGATGCGCGAGGGCCGCGGCGGGCGGACGCACGCCGACGGCGGCGTCGGCGCGGAGTGGTTCCGCATGCCGATCGGCCGGCAGAACAACGCGGATCCGAAATGGCTGATCCCGCTGATCTGCCGGCTGGGTCATGTGACCAAGAAGGACATCGGCCAGATCCGCATCTTCGACCGCGAGACCAAGTTCGAGATCGTCGCCGAGGCGGAAGGCCGTTTTCGCCAGGCGATCAAGGGCGCGGCGGAGGGCGATATCAGGATCGAACCGGCCGCTGCGCCGCCGGCGGCCGACCGTCCGCGCGGCGGCCCTCGTCCTGCGCCCAGCCGCGGTCCCGGGACGAAGCCGGCCCCGCCCGCGCCCGCCAAGGCCGTCCATGGTCCGAATCCGAAGAGCGGCGGCAAGCCTAAGCGTCGGGCGAACTGATCGCCGCCGAGCGGAACGGCCGGGCCGGCGGCAGCGCGGGCTCGGCGACGTCAAAGCGCACCTGCGAGCGGCCGAAGTCCATGGCGACGCTGTCGAACTGGGTGAGCAGGTCCATCCCCAGCACGACCGACGGCTTGTTCTTCAGGTCCCAGATGTCGAAGACATGCATGTCGGAATAGACCACCGGCACGTTCCCGAGGTGCAGACCGCCCAGGCGCATGAACGGCACGTAGAGCAGTTCGCCCCAGAACTGCTCGCCGATCAGGGTCTCCATCTTCAGGCGCTGATAGGGGCCGACGCGCCCATGGCGGCGGTCGGACGCGGCGACCAGCTCGCGCAGCGCCGTGTTGCAGATCGTCATCTGCGAGCCGGAATCGATGATCGCGTTGATCCGTTTGCCGCTGACGTCGGCGTCGACGATGGTGAGCTGGCCAAGCCGACGGCGAGCCGGCACCACGGCGCTGCCCTCGCGGGAGATGTCTTCGCGGGAGCGGGTGATCGCCAGGCTCTTGGCCTTGAACCCGAGCTCCAGGCGCTGGCCGGTCAGCCAGTCGATGCCCAAGACCCCGTCCAACCCGTCGGTGAGGGGCAGGGACGCCGCGCGCACCGACCTGCGCTTGCGTTCGCCCACCTGCAGGTGGTCGATCAGCACCCCGGGACGCTCGCGGACGCCGACGATGGTGTGGACCCGGGCGGGCGGCAACTCGGCCAGCATCAACCGCTGCGCCAGGTCGCGGGAGACGCACGAGACGTTGGCGCCGGTGTCGATCAGGAATTGGAACGGTCCCTGCCCGTTGATGGACACCGGGCCCATCATGTGCTCGAAGTTGTCGTGGCCGGTGTCGATCCTGGTGGGGATTTCATCGCCGGGAGCCGGGGCTTCGCCGACGGCCGGCGCGGCTGCAAGCGGGGCGGCGACGGCCCGGGAAAGCGGCAGGGCCGCGGTCCCGGCGGCCAGCAGGCTCGCGGCGGCCTGGCGACGGTTGGGAAGCATCACCTGAACTCCTCCCCTTGAGGCATATCAAGGGTATCACTGGGCGCAGGTGCGGTCACGCCGCCCTTCAATCTTGCGGAAACCGTCGCCCGCTAGGTTCGGACCATGTTCAGGCGCCTGCTGATTCTCACCCTTCCGTTGCTGATCGCGACCGGCGCCGCGCATGCCGGCGAGAAGTCGGGCGAAAAGCCGAAGGAGGTCGGGCAGTACGTCGACCTGCAGCCGGTCGCCCTGCCCATCATAGTGGGCGGCCAGCTAGTCAATTACGTGTTCGTCTACGTGCGCATCAACCTGACCCGCGGCGCCGACGTCATAAGGATCCGCGAGAAGGAGCCGGACTTCCGCGACGTGCTCGTCCGCGACGGGCACCGGACCCCGTTCGTCCTCCCGCACGACTGGGAAAAGGTCGACGAGGCCAAGCTCGCCGCGACCGTGGCCCGGGACGCCGCGGCGATCACCGGACCCGGGATCGTAAGCTCCGTCGTGGTCACTTCGCAGACCCCGCAAAAGCACGTTTCGGCCCCTCGCGCTTAAGCTTCGCACGAGCCCTCGGTGCGGCAGGTTGCACGCACCCTCCAACTTTGGCACTTTCCGCCCCACTTGTTCGGGGCCGTTAGAGAGAGCGCGCTCCGGTTCTTGGGAAATCTTGGGGCTGGGAGCGAGCCGAGGCCGTGTCTTTGCACGGTTGTCGATCCCCCTCCGCGCGATCGCAAAAGGGGTGCGCACGAAATGAATTCGATATTGATGCTGGTGATCGGAGCCGGCCTGCTGGCCGTGCTGTACGGCGCCGTGCAGACCGCCTCGCTGCTGCGGGCCTCGCCCGGGAACGCGCGAATGCAGGAGATCGCCGCCGCCATCCAGGAAGGCGCGCAGGCCTATCTGAACAAGCAATACACCGCGATCGCCGCAGTCGGGGTGGTGATCCTGATCATCGGCTTCTTCCTGCTGGGCGCGCTGCCCGCGATCGGCTTCCTGACCGGCGCGATCCTTTCAGGCGCGGCCGGCTTCGTCGGCATGCTGATCTCCGTGCGCGCCAACGTCCGCACCGCGCAGGCCGCCTCGGAAGGCCTGGCCAAGGGCCTCTCGCTGGCGTTCCGCTCGGGCGCGATCACAGGCATGCTGGTCGCGGGCTTCGCCCTGATCGGCGTCGCGGGCTACTTCGCGATCCTCACCGGGCCCCTGGGCCACGTGAACACCAGCCGTGAAGTGGTCGACTCGATGGTGGCGCTGGGTTTCGGAGCCTCGCTGATCTCGATCTTCGCGCGTCTTGGCGGCGGCATCTTCACCAAGGGCGCCGACGTGGGCGGCGACATGGTGGGCAAGGTCGAGGCCGGCATCCCGGAGGACGACCCCCGCAACGCCGCAACCATCGCCGACAACGTGGGCGACAACGTCGGCGATTGCGCCGGCATGGCCGCCGACCTGTTCGAAACCTATGCGGTGACCACCGTCGCCACCATGGTGCTGGCGGCGATCTTCTTCGCGAGCGCCGGGACCGAGGTGGTGACCAACATGATGCTGCTGCCGCTGGCGATCTGCGGCGTCTGCATCATCACCTCGATCATCGGCACCTTCGCCGTGCGCCTGGGCAAGAACAACAACATCATGGGCGCGCTCTACCAGGGCCTGATCGTCACCGGCGTGCTGTCGGTGGCGGCGATCTACTGGGTGATGACCAAGCTGGTCACCGCCCCCCTGACCGTCGGGACCAAGACTTTCGACGGGATGAGCCTGTTCTGGTGCGGCATCACGGGCCTGGCGGTCACCGCCGCCATCGTGGTGATCACCGAGTACTACACCGGCACCGGCTTCCGGCCGGTGAAATCTGTCGCCAAGGCCTCGGTCTCCGGCCATGGCACCAACGTGATCCAGGGCCTCGCCATGTCGCTGGAATCGACGGCGCTCCCGGCGCTGACGATCATCATCGGCATCATCGTCACCTACAACCTGGCCGGCCTGTTCGGGATCGCCATCGCCACCACCTCGATGCTGTCGCTGGCCGGCTTCATCGTGGCGCTCGACGCCTTCGGCCCGGTCACCGACAACGCCGGCGGCATCGCCGAGATGGCGGGCTTGCCGGCGGAGGTTCGCGTGACCACCGATGCGCTGGATGCGGTCGGCAACACCACCAAGGCGGTGACCAAGGGCTACGCCATCGGCTCGGCTGGCCTGGGCGCCCTGGTGCTGTTCGCAGCCTATACCGAGGACCTGAAGTTCTTCTCGGCCAACGCCGCGCCCGGCAGCTTCTTCGACGGGCTGGGCGCGGTCGCCTTCGACCTTTCCAACCCCTATGTCGTGGTGGGCCTGCTGTTCGGCGGCCTGCTGCCGTTCCTGTTCGGCGGCCTCTCGATGACCGCGGTGGGCCGGGCGGCGGAATCGGTGGTCGCCGAGGTGCGTCGCCAGTTCAAGGAGAACCCGGGGATCATGACCGGGGAGGTGAAGCCCGAATACGGCCGCGCCGTCTCGATCCTGACTTCGGCGGCGATCAAGGAGATGATCGTGCCCTCGCTGCTGCCGGTGGCGAGCCCGATCGTGCTGTTCTTCATCATCAAGGCGATCGCCGGCAAGGTGGACGCCTTCGCCTCCCTGGGCGCCATGCTGATGGGCGTGATCGTGACCGGCCTCTTCGTGGCCATCTCGATGACCTCGGGCGGCGGCGCCTGGGACAACGCCAAGAAGCTGATCGAAGAGGGCCATTACGGCGGCAAGGGTTCGGAAGCCCACAAGGCGGCCGTGACCGGCGACACCGTCGGCGACCCCTACAAGGACACCTCGGGCCCCGCCGTGAACCCGATGATCAAGATCACCAACATC
>Ga0207657_10004869_pt1 | contig 14129 bp, 11 predicted proteins | sample KBSC33metaG_FD_184316 | JGI IMG/M metagenome (GOLD analysis project Ga0207657, IMG submission 184316) | Corn rhizosphere microbial communities from Kellogg Biological Station, Michigan, USA - KBS C3-3 metaG (SPAdes) (version 2) | ecosystem: Host-associated > Plants > Roots > Rhizosphere > Soil ... | reverse complement strand
CGCACCACATGTTCGTCACCGGCGCGGTCGACCTGCCGTTCTTCTCCGGCATGACCTTCCTGATCGCCGTACCGACCGGGGTGAAGTTCTTCAACTGGATCGGGACGATGTGGGGCGGCAGCCTGTCCTTCGACACCCCGATGCTGTGGTCGCTCGGCTTCCTGACCACGTTCCTGTTCGGTGGCCTGACCGGCATCATCCTGGCCAGCCCGCCGCTGGACTTCCACGTCTCCGACTCCTACTTCGTGGTGGCGCACTTCCACTACGTGGTGTTCGGCACGGTGGTGTTCGCGATGTTCGCCGGGTTCTACTTCTGGTGGCCCAAGATGACCGGCCGGATGCTCGACGAGCGGCTCGGCAAGATCCACTTCTGGCTGTTGTTCGTCGGGTTCCACACCACGTTCCTGGTCCAGCACTGGCTGGGGGTCGAGGGGATGCCGCGCCGGTACGCCGACTACAGCGCCAGCGACGGGTTCACCACCTTGAACCAGATCTCCACGGTGGGGGCGTTCCTGCTGGCGTCCTCGACGATCCCGTTCGCGTGGAACGTCTACAAGTCGCGCCAGCACCCGTTGGTCACCGTCGACGACCCGTGGGGCTGGGGCCGGTCGCTGGAGTGGGCGACCAGCTGCCCGCCGCCGCGGCACAACTTCGTCACGATCCCGCGGATCCGCTCGGAGTCGCCGGCCTTCGACCTGCACCACCCCGAGATCGCCGCGCTGGAGTACGCCGAGGCCGCTGTCGGCGGCCCCGACGGCCCGACGCACCCGCGTGAGACACAAGAACCCGCGGGTCGCTGACCGCGGGTTCGTCGTGCTGGTGTCCGAGGGGGGACTTGAACCCCCACGCCCGATAAAGGGCACTAGCACCTCAAGCTAGCGCGTCTGCCTATTCCGCCACCCGGACGAGCGGGGCAACCCTAGCAAAAGGGGACCGCCCGAACCCAATCGGCAGGACGTCGCCACTGGCTGGACCACGAGGGGCCGCCACCCGCGGGTGAGCGCCCTTTCCCGGGGTCGCGACCTGCTCTCGACTGGTGATCGAGACGACGCTCGCGCAGCGCACCGAGCCGGTGGCGCACCCGACCGGGATCCCTCGGGCAGGATGGACGCCATGACGACTGGTGGTCACGACCCCGCGGCCGAGGTCGTCGGGATCTGCAGCGACCTGATCGGCATCGACACCTCGAACTTCGGTGACGAGCCGGGACCCGGGGAACGCAAGGCGGCCGAGCACGTCGCCCAATTGCTGGACGAGGTCGGGATCTCGGTCGACGTGGTCGAGTCCGAGCCGGGACGGACGTCCCTGGTCGCCCGGTGGGGCGGTGACGTCGGCGAGCCGGTGCTGCTGCACGGTCACCTCGACGTCGTACCGGCGAAAGCCGAGGACTGGCGGGTCCACCCGTTCTCCGGCGAGGTCCAGGACGGTGTGGTCTGGGGTCGTGGCGCGGTCGACATGAAGGACTTCGACGCGATGCTGCTGTCCACCGTCCGGGCCCGGGCACGGGTGGGCGCCGTGCCGACCCGTCCGCTGGTCCTGTGCTTCACCGCCGACGAGGAAGCGGGCGGAGCGAAGGGGGCCGGGCACCTCGTCGAGGCTCACCGCGACCTGATCGGCGACTGCACCGTCGCGGTCGGGGAGGTGGGCGGCTTCAGTACGACGATCCGTGGCCGGCGGGTCTACCTGGTGGAAGCGGCCGAGAAGGGGATGGCCTGGGTCCGGCTCACCGCACGGGGGAGCGCGGGCCACGGTTCGATGCGCCACCCCGACAACGCCGTGACGACGTTGGCGGCGGCCGTGGCCCGCATCGGCCGGCACGAGTGGCCGGTCCGGCTGACCCCGACCATGGAGGTGCTGCTCGCCGCGGTCGCCGAGCTGGCCGGCACCGAGGCGACCCCGGCGAACGCCGAGGCGCTCGTCGAGGAGTTCGGCACGGCCTCCCGGATGATCGGCGCCGCCATCCGCAACTCGGCGAACCCGACCATGCTCGCCGCCGGCTACAAGGTCAACGTCGTGCCCGGGACGGCCACGGCCCGAGTGGACGGCCGGTTCCTGCCCGGCTACGAGGACGAGTTCTGGGACACCGTGGCCGCGCTGGCCGGGCCGGACGTCGAGGTGACCCGGGACGTGCACCTCACCGGCATCGAGACGACGTACGACGGCGACGTGGCCGACGCGATGACGGCTGCCCTGCTCGCCGAGGATCCCGACGCCGTCGTCGCGCCGTACCTGATGAGCGCCGGGACCGACGCGAAGCACTGGCAGACGCTCGGGATGCGCTGCTTCGGCTTCACCCCGCTGCGACTGCCCGAGGACCTCGACTTCACCGCGCTCTTCCACGGCGTCGACGAGCGGGTGCCCGTCGACTCGCTGGAGTTCGGGGCACGAGTCTTCGACCGGTTCCTCGACCTGCTGTAGCCCGACCCTCAGGAGACGTAGAACGCCAGCCGGGGCTGCCGGATGATCCTGCGGCGCAGCACCACGCGCCGGGTGCCGTCCGGAGTGATCCGGACGCGGTCGAGCTCCCAGCCGCCCTGCTCGGCGCGGTCCACCAACAGCCGGGTGACGAAGCTGCGGGAGTGGTCGCGGGGGATCACCAGCCGGTCGAATTCGTACTCCACCCCTGGGCGGAGCGCCCGCGACCGGGTGCGTCGTTGCCAGGTCTCGCTCACGACTCGTCCCTCCCGTCGACCTCCGGCCCGGACACGTCGTCGAGCGCGGTCACGATCTCGGCGGGCAGCTCGCACTCCTCGACCGTGAGTGCCGCCTTGAGCTGCTCGGCGGTGCGGGCGCCGACGATCGGGGCAGCGACGCCGGGCCGGTCGCGCACCCAGGCCAGAGCGACCTCCAGAGGACTCCAGGCCAGGCCCTCGCCGGCCCGGACGACCGCTTCCACGATGCGGTGCGAACGCTCCGTGAGGTGCTTGCCGACGAAGGTCGCGAAGTGGGCCGACGCGGCACGGGAGTCGGCGGGCGTCCCGGTCCGGTACTTCCCGGTGAGGACGCCTCGACCGAGCGGCGACCAGGGCAGGATGCCCATGCCGAGGGCCTGCGCCGCCGGGATCACCTCGGCCTCGACCGAACGGCTGAGCAGGGAGTACTCGACCTGGTGCGACGCCAGGCCGGCCCGTCCGGGCACGGCTCGCTGCCAGGTCGCCGCCCGCGCGGACTGCCAGCCGTTGTAGTTGGAGATGCCGACGTACGACGCGCGCCCGGTCGACACCGCGTAGTCCAACGCGCTCAGCGTCTCCTCGAGCGGGACGTCGTCGACCCAGGTGTGGACCTGCCACAGGTCCACGTGGTCCACCTGGAGACGCTCGAGGGAGGCGTCCAGCGAGCGGATGAGGAACCCGCGCGAGGCGTTGGTCTCCCGCTCGCCGCGCAGCCGGCTGATCCCGGCCTTGGTGGCGAGGACCACCTCGTCGCGCGGCACGACGTCGCCGAGCAGGGATCCGATGACCCGCTCGGAGTCGCCGTTCGCGTAGCCGGCCGCGGTGTCCAGCAGCGTGCCACCGGCGCCGACGAACGCCACCAGCTGGTCGCGCGCCTCGTGCTCGTCGGTGTCGCGGCCCCACGTCATCGTGCCCAGGCCCAGGCGGGAGACCCTCAGGCCCGTGCTGCCCAGGTGACGCTGCTGCATGGCGAAAGGTTAGCCAGCCGTACGACGCGCGGCCCGTCGGCTCGCCGTCCACCGCCCGGCCGCGTCAGGCGCTGGTCAGGTCGGCACCGTAGGCTCACGCCCCGTGAACTATCTGGACGCCGTCATCCTCGGCATCATCGAGGGACTCACGGAGTTCCTCCCGGTGTCGAGCACGGGCCACCTCACGATCACCGAGAAGATCCTCGGGCTGAAGATCGACGACGCCGGCGTCACGGCGTACACCGCGGTCATCCAGATGGGCGCCATCCTGGCCGTGCTGCTCTACTTCCGCACCGACATCGCCCGGATCGCGGTGGCCTGGCTCCGCGGCCTGGTGCGCCCGGAGTACCGCGGGTCGTTCGACCACCGCTTCGGGTGGTACATCATCGTCGGGTCGGTGCCGATCGGGATCGTCGGCTTCCTCGGCAAGGACGTGATCTCGGGACCCTTGCGCTCGCTGTGGTGGGTCGGCGGAGCGCTGGTCGTGTGGAGTGCGGTGATGTGGTTCGCCGAGCGCGGTGCGAAGCAGGACCGCGGCGAGCGCGATCTCGGGATGACCGATGCGCTCGTCGTGGGCGCCCTGCAGTGCGTGGCTCTGGTGCCCGGGGTGTCCCGGTCGGGAGCGACCATCTCCGCCGGTCTGTTGCGCGGTCTCGACCGGGTGACCGCGACCCGGCTGAGCTTCTTCCTCTCGATCCCTGCGCTCACCGCGGCCGGCCTCTACGAGCTCAAGGACGTCTCGGGAGCCGGGATCGGCGTCGGTCCGACGGTGGTGGGCACGGCGGTCAGCTTCGTGGTGGCCTACGCGTCGGTGGCCTGGCTGCTTCGGTTCGTCGCGCACCACTCGATCGCCTGGTTCGTGCCCTACCGGGTGGCGCTGGGCCTGGTCGTGCTCGGGCTGCTCGCGACGAGCGTGATCACCGCCACCTGACCTGGTCGAGTCAGAGCCAGCCGGCGCGACGGGCCACGATCCAGATGGCCAGCGAGCTGGCCACCATCATCAGCAGCGACATCGGGTAGCCCAGCAGCCAGTCGAGCTCGGGCATGTGCCGGAAGTTCATGCCGTAGACCCCGGCGATCAGGGTGGGCGCCGCGACCAGGGCGACGGCCGCCGAGATCTTCCGCATGTCGTCGTTCTGCTGGATGGTGATCTGCGCCAGGTGGGCGTCGAACGCCGCGGTCAACAGGGTCTCGAGGCTGTCGATCGTCTCCGACACCCGCGCGAGGTGGTCGGCGACGTCGCGGAAGTACGGCGCTGCCTCCGCGTCGATGCCGCGCACCGCCCCCGTGGCGAACCGGTGCACGGGATCGCGCAGCGGCAGCACCGCGCGACGCATCTCGGCCAGCTCGCGCTTGAGCACGTAGATGCGCGCCGAGTCGTTGGTGCGCTCGGTCGCGAACACCGACGCCTCGACCTCGTCGACGTCCTCGACGAGGGACCCCGCGACGTCCTCGTAGCGGTCGACGACCTGGTCGCACACCGCGTAGACCACCGCGGAGGTCCCGTGCGCGAGGAGATGCTGCATGCCCTCGAGCTCCATCCGCGCGGCGTGCAGGCTGCCGCCCTCGCCGTGACGCACGGAGACGACGAACTTGTGGCCGACGAAGAGGTTGATCTCACCGGTCTCGACGGCGTCGTCCTCGTCGACGTACCAGAGGGTCTTCAGAGCCATGAACAGCGAGTCGTCGTACCGCTCCAGCTTGGGCCGCTGATGGGCCGACAACGCGTCCTCGACGGCCAGTGGGTGCAGGTCGTAGAGGTCCGCGACCGCGGCAAGCTCGTCCTCGGTGGGCTCGTGCAGACCGATCCAGACGAAGTCGTCGGGACCCACTGCTCGCGCGCGCACCCCGGCCAGGTCGGAGGTGTCGGTCCCGCAGTCGACCCGGACGCCGCCGCGGTAGAGCGCGTTGTCGACGATCACCGGGCCAGCGTAGAAGAGGGTGTCGACCCGGGTGCGCAGGCTCGCCCCACCCGTCACGTAGGCTCCGGCCGTGGCAACCGTCATCCTCGCGCGACACGGCCGCACCGTCGCGAACGCGACCGGTGTGCTCGCGGGGCGGACTCCCGGTGTCGGACTCGACGAGACCGGGGTGCACCAGGCCGAGGCGGCGGCGGCGCGCCTCCGTGGGCTCGAGCTCGCCGCCGCCGTGACGAGCCCTCTCGAGCGCTGCCGTGAGACCGCGCGCATCCTGCTGCGCGGCACCGGAACGAAGGCGCGGGTCGAACGCGGGCTGACCGAGTGCGACTACGGCGACTGGACGGGTCGGCCGATGACGGAGCTGGTGAAGGAGGACCTCTGGAAGGCGGTGCAGGCACATCCGGCCGGCGTTCGCTTCCCTGCGGGCGAGGCGATGGCGGAGATGTCCGCACGCGCTGTTCATGCGGTGCGTGCCTGGGACGCACGCGTGACAGCGATGGCGGGCGACGGCGCCGTCTGGCTCGCGGTCGCCCACGGAGACGTCCTCAAGTCGGTGCTCGCCGACGCGCTCGGGGTGCATCTCGACGCCTTCCAGCGGATCGTCGTCGATCCCGCGAGTCTGTCGGTCGTCCGCTACACGCCGCACCGCTCCTACGTGCTCGCGATGAACACCACCGAGGGCTCGCTGGCGCACCTGGCCCAGCAGCAGGAGCCGCCCGACCAGAAGGTGGGCGGGGGAGCCGGACCCACTGTGCCGACCCCCTGAAGCGCGTCGTGTCCAGGCCGTAGGCTCGCTCCATGCCACCACTCGTGCACCGGTTCGACCCGCCTGAGCGGTTCGTCGCCGGCACCGTCGGTGAGCCCGGCCAGCGCACGTTCTTCCTCCAGGCGCGCGAGGGACTGCGCGTGATCAGTGTCGCGCTGGAGAAGCAGCAGGTGGAGATCCTCGGCGAGCGGATCGACGAGCTGCTCGACGAGCTGCTCGCCGCCGGTGGCATCGCCAGCCTCATCCCGGCAGTGACCCCGGTCGAGCAGGTCGACAGCGCCCCCCTGGAGCTGCCCATCGTGGAGGAGTTCCGAGCCGGCACGATCACGCTGTCCTGGGACGCCGACGACGAGCGGATCGTGGTCGAGGTGTTCCCGGTCGTCGAGGTCGCGCTCCCCATCGAGGCCGACGAGGACGAGCTCGTCGACCTGCCGATCGACGAACCGGAGCCCGAGGAGCTCTTCGTCGTACGCCTCACGCCGACGCAGGCACGGATCTTCGCCACCCGCGCCGCCAGCGTGGTCTCCGCCGGCCGGCCGTCGTGCCAGTTCTGCGGCGGGCCGGTGGACGCCTCCGGGCACCTGTGCCCACGTGCCAACGGTTTCCGGCGCAGCCTGACGTGAGTCACGAGGCAGGGCTGGGCGCCGACCTGCTGCACGGCGAGCTCACCGTGCTGGGCCGGATCATGCCCGCCTCGAACACCACGTTCTTCTGCCGGCTGGGACCTCACGACGACGTCCGTGCGGTCTACAAGCCGGTGTCGGGCGAACGGCCGCTGTGGGACTTCGCGGAGGGCACGCTCGCGGCACGCGAGTACGCCGCCTGGCTGGTCTCCGAGGCGTTGGGGTGGAACGTCGTACCGCCCACCGTGCTTCGCGACGGGCCGGCGGGTCCCGGCATGGTGCAGCTGTGGTGCGAGCCGGACCCCGAGCAGTCGCCGGTCGACCTGCTGCCCGAGGGGCCGGTCCCGGCAGGGATGCTGCACGTGCTCGACGCGTTCGACCAGGCGGACCGGCCGGTGATGCTGCTCCACGAGGACAGTGCCCCGCTGCGCCGGATGGCGCTGTTCGACATCGCGGTCAACAACACCGACCGCAAGGGTGGGCACGTCCTGGCGATGCACGACGGGCACCGGTACGGCGTCGACCACGGGGTCTGCTTCCACGTCGACGACAAGCTCCGCACGGTGCTCTGGGGCTGGCACGGCGCCGAGATCGAGCCGGAGGAGTCGGCGGCCCTCACGGCCCTGGCGAGCCGGCTCGAGGGCGACCTGGGCCAGGCGCTGGCCGACCTGCTCACCCGCGCCGAGATCGCCGCAACCCGCCGGCGGGTGGTGCGCATGCTCGCGGCGGGGAGGTTCCCGCAGCCGGGGCCCGGGTGGCCCTCGATCCCGTGGCCCGCCTTCTGAGGCGAGGGCCTCGCAGGTCGTTGGTTACTCTTCCTCGCATGCGCGCGTGGCCTGCTCCGGACGTCCCTGCGGTGCCCACCGGCCCCGAGGTCCGCGTGCACGACACGGCGTCGGGTCGCCGCATCGAGCTCGTCCCCGCCGACGGCACTGCGCGGATGTACGTCTGCGGCATCACGCCGTACGACGCGACCCACCTGGGCCACGCGGCGACGTACCTGGCCTTCGACCTCCTCAACCGCGCCTGGCGCAGCGCCGGGCATGCCGTGCGCTACGTGCAGAACGTGACCGACGTCGACGACCCGCTCCTCGAGCGCGCGGCCGAGACCGGCGAGGACTGGACTGAGCTGGCCGAGCGCGAGACCGAGCTCTTCCGCACCGACATGGAGGCGCTCCGCGTGCTGCCACCGGACGCGTACGTCGGCGCGGTGGAGTCCATCCCGCTCGTCGTCGAGATGGTCGAGCGCCTGCGGGAGAGTGGCACCGTCTACCCGGTGCCGAACGAGGCGGGCGACGAGGACCTCTACTTCACCGTCCACGCCGACCCGAGCTTCGGGTCGATCTCCGGTTGGTCACGCGAACGCATGCTCGAGGTGTTCGCCGAGCGTGGGGGAGACCCGGACCGTGCCGGGAAGAAGGACCCCCTCGACTGCCTGCTGTGGCAGGCCCAGAGCACCGCGCTGCGGCCCGACGAACCCGGCTGGGCCTCTCCGCTCGGGCGCGGACGTCCGGGCTGGCACATCGAGTGCTCGGCCATCGCGCGTGAGCACCTGGGTGCCGAGTTCGACGTCCAGGGCGGTGGCAGCGACCTGGTCTTCCCGCACCACGAGATGAGCGCGTCCGAGGCCCAGGTGGTCGATCCCGAGCACCGGTTCGCGCGTGCCTACGTCCACGCGGGGATGGTGGCGCTCGACGGGGAGAAGATGTCGAAGTCGAAGGGCAACCTGGAGCTGGTCTCCCGGCTGCGGGAGCAGGGCGTCGACCCGATGGCGATCCGGTGGACCCTGCTCGGCCACCACTACCGGGCGGACTGGGAGTGGCGACGCGACGACCTCGACCGGGCGACCGAGGCTCTCGCTCGGGTCAGGGCGGCGGTCGACCGCTCGGCCGGACCGCCCACCCGCACGCTGGTCCTCGCCGTCCTCGCCGCGCTCGCCGACGACCTGGACGCACCCCGGGCGCGAGCGCTGGTCGAGCAGTGGGCCGACGCTGCGCTGGACGGCGACGACACCGAGCCGGGCGCGGGGGAGGCCCTGCGACGCGTCCTCGACGCGGCTCTGGGCGTGGCCCTGTGACCGTGGTGCCGGCTCAGCCCTCGGGGTCCTGACGGCGCTTGAGGTAGCGCTCGAACTCCCGGGCGATCGCCTCGCCGCTCGCCTCGGGCAGGTCGGCGGTGTCCTTGGACTCCTCGAGGCTGCGGACGTACTCCGCGACGTCCTCGTCCTCCTCGGCGAGCTCGGCCACGCCGCGCTCCCAGGCCCGACTCTCCTCCGGAAGGTCGCCCAGAGGCACCGACACCTCGAGGACGTCCTCGACCTGGGAGAGCAGCGCCAGGGTCCCCTTGGGACAGGGCGCCTGCGGCAGGTAGTGCGGCACCGCGGCCCAGAAGGACACCGCGGGGAGGTCGAGTCGCGCGCAGGCGTCCTGCAGCACGCCGACGATCCCGGTCGGTCCTTCGTACGTCGTGGGCTCGAGCTTGAGCCGGTCGTCGAGGTCGAGCTCGGTGGCCGTCCCCGTGACGGGGATGGGCCGGGTGTGCGGGGTCTCGGCCAGCAGGGCGCCCAGGGTGACCACCAGCTCCACGCCGAGGTCGTCGGCCGCGGCGAGGATCTCGGCACAGAACTGGCGCCAGCGCATGTTGGGCTCGATCCCGCGAAGGAGCACGACGTCGCGGTGGGACCCGGCGGGCCGCGCGACGTACAGCTGCGTGGACGGCCAGGTGATCCGGCGGATGCCCTCGTCGCTGGTCCCGACAAGGGGCCGGTTGACCTGGAAGTCGTAGAAGTCCTCGGGATCGACCGCGGCAACCAGCTGAGCTCCCCACACGTCGATCAGGTGGTCGAGCACCCCGGTCGCAGCCCCGGCCGCGTCGTTCCACCCCTCGAAGGCGCTGATCAGGACGGGCCGGGTCAGCGGGTGGACGTCGTCGATCTCGATCACCTGTTCAGCCTAGCCACGGCTCCGGCCCGCACGTGCTCGAAGCGGACATGTCCTCAGGGCGGACGAGACCTGAGCCGAGGTCGAGGTGCCCCTACACTTGCGAGAGCCGAGAGGCGTTGCAACGGGCCCCGCCGAGGGACCGCCACGCTCGGCGAGATCCAAGGACGCCTTCCGACTCGGAAGGAGCCTGACGGTGGATGAGAACGTGACCGCTCGCGAAGCCCACGTGCGTCCGGACGCGACCGCAGAGCTCACCGCGCTGCTCCAGCAGCGCATCCTGGTCCTCGACGGCGCCATGGGCACGATGATCCAGAGGTTCTCCCCGGGGGAGTCGGAGTACCGCGGCGAGCGCTTCGCGGACTGGCCGAGCGACATCAAGGGCAACAGCGACGTCCTCGTGCTGACCCAGCCGGAGATGATCCGCTCGATCCACGACGACTACCTCCGCGCGGGCGCGGACATCGTCGAGACCAACACCTTCTCGGCGACCACCATCGCCCAGACCGACTTCGGCATGCAGGAGCTCGCCTACGAGATCAACTTCGAGGGTGCCCGGCTGGCCAGGGCGGCCTGCGACGCCGCCGCCACTCCCGAGCGCCCCCGCTACGTCGCCGGCGCACTCGGCCCCACCAACCGGACCGCTTCGATCTCGCCGGACGTCAACGACCCCGGCGCCCGCAACGTGTCCTACGACGAGCTCGTCACGGCGTACCTGGAGCAGGCCAACGGCCTGGTCGACGGCGGTGCGGACCTGCTCCTCATCGAGACGATCTTCGACACCCTCAACGCCAAGGCCGCGATCTTCGCGCTCGAGACGCTCTTCGAGGAGCGCGGCAGGCGCTGGCCGGTGATCATCTCCGGCACGATCACCGACGCCTCCGGCCGGACGCTGTCCGGGCAGGTGACCGAGGCCTTCTGGAACTCCATGCGGCATGCCCGGCCACTCGCCGTCGGGCTCAACTGCGCTCTCGGGGCCGCCGAGATCCGGCCCTACCTCGCCGAACTGTCCCGCATCGCCGACACGTTCGTCTCCTGCTACCCCAACGCGGGGCTGCCCAACGCGTTCGGCGAGTACGACGAGACCGCCGACCACATGGCGGCCGTGCTGCAGGAGTTCACCGGCGCCGGACTGGTGAACCTCGTCGGTGGCTGCTGCGGCACCACTCCCGACCACATCGCGGCGATCGCACGCGTCGTCGACGGCACGACCCCGCGCGTCGTCCCCGAGATCACGCAGGCCACGCGGCTGTCCGGGCTCGAGCCGCTCAACATCACGGCGGACTCCCTCTTCGTGAACATCGGCGAGCGGACCAACATCACCGGCTCGGCGCGCTTCCGCAACCTGATCAAGGCCAACGACTACGACACAGCACTGAGCGTGGCGGCCCAGCAGGTCGAGAACGGCGCGCAGGTCATCGACGTCAACATGGACGAGGGCATGATCGACGGCGTCGCCGCGATGGACCGGTTCCTGAAGCTGGTCGCGAGTGAGCCGGACATCAGCAGGGTGCCGGTCATGGTGGACTCCTCGAAGTGGGAGGTCATCGAGACCGGCCTGAAGACGATCCAGGGCAAGCCGATCGTGAACTCCATCTCGATGAAGGAGGGCGAGGAGAAGTTCGTCCGTGAGGCCCGGCTGTGCCGCAAGTACGGCGCCGCTGTGGTCGTAATGGCCTTCGACGAGGAAGGTCAGGCAGACAACCTCCAGCGCCGCGAGGAGATCTGCGCGCGCGCCTACCGGATCCTCACCGAGGAAGTGGGCTTCCCCGCCGAGGACATCATCTTCGACCCGAACTGCTTCGCCCTCGCGACAGGAATCGAGGAGCACGCGACCTACGGCATCGACTTCATCGAGGCCTGTCGCTGGATCAAGGCGAACCTTCCCGGCGTACACATCTCCGGGGGCATCTCCAACGTCTCCTTCTCCTTCCGGGGCAACAACCCGGTGCGCGAGGCGATCCACGCGGTCTTCCTGTACCACGCGATCGCGGCGGGGCTCGACATGGGCATCGTCAACGCCGGAGCGCTGGTCGTGTACGACGAGATCGACCCCGAGCTGCGGGACCGTATCGAGGACGTGGTGCTGAACCGGCGCCCGGACGCGGCCGAGCGGCTCCTCGAGGTGGCCGAGAGGTTCAACAACGCCGGGCAGGAGCAGGACCCCGCCGCGGTCGACGAGTGGCGCGGCCTCCCGATCAGGGAACGGATCACGCACGCCCTGGTCAAGGGGCTCGATGCCCACGTCGAGGCCGACACCGAGGAGCTCCGTGCGGAGATCTCGGCGAGCGGCGGGCGACCGATCGAGGTGATCGAGGGACCCCTGATGGACGGCATGAACGTCGTCGGCGACCTGTTCGGCGCCGGCAAGATGTTCCTGCCCCAGGTCGTGAAGTCCGCTCGCGTGATGAAGAAGGCGGTCGCCTACCTGCTGCCGTTCATCGAGGCGGAGAAGCAGCCCGGCGACGTCGAGCGCAACAACGGGACCATCGTGATGGCCACCGTCAAGGGCGACGTCCACGACATCGGCAAGAACATCGTGGGCGTCGTGCTGCAGTGCAACAACTACGAGGTCATCGACCTCGGCGTGATGGTGCCCGCGCAGAAGATCATCGACAAGGTCCACGAGGTCGACGCCGACCTGGTCGGGCTCTCCGGTCTCATCACTCCGTCGCTCGACGAGATGGTCAACTTCGCCATGGAGATGGAGCGCCAGGGGCTCGAGATCCCCCTCCTGATCGGAGGCGCGACCACCTCCCGCGCCCACACCGCCGTGAAGGTCGCACCCCGTCGCTCCGGACCGGTCATCTGGGTCAAGGACGCCTCCCGCTCGGTCCCGGTCGCAGCAGCCCTGCTCTCGGACGAGCAGCGTCCCGCCCTGCTGGCGAGCACGGCGGAGGACTACGCCTCACTGCGCGAGCGGCACGCCGCCAAGCACGAACGCCCGATGCTCACCCTGACGAAAGCACGTCAGAACCGCACTCCGATCGACTGGGCGGGCTACGAGCCGCCGCCGCCCAGGCAGCTCGGGGTGACGGTGTTCAGCGACTACGACCTCGCCGAGCTGCGCGAGTACATCGACTGGCAGCCGTTCTTCAACGCCTGGGAGATGAAGGGCAAGTTCCCCGACATCTTGAACAACCCCGCCTCGGGCGAGACCGCCCGCAAGCTGTACGACGACGGCCAGGACATGCTCGACCGGCTGATCAAGGAGAAGTGGCTCACCGCCAACGGCGTGGTCGGGCTCTTCCCCGCCAACGCGGTCGGTGACGACATCGAGGTCTACGCCGACACCGGCGACGATCCGGGGGCTCGCACCGAGGTGCGCGCGGTGCTGCACAGCCTGCGCCAGCAGGGCGAGCACCGCGACGGGATCCCGAACCGGGCGCTGGGTGACTTCGTCGCGCCCAAGGACACCGGTCTGCCCGACCACGTCGGGGCCTTCGCAGTGACGGCCGGCCTCGGCAGCCAGGACCGGATCATGCAGTTCAAGGCCGAGCTGGACGACTACAGCGCGATCCTGCTCGAGTCACTGGCCGACCGGCTGGCCGAGGCGTTCGCGGAGCGTCTGCACGAGCGGGTCCGCAAGGAGCTCTGGGGGTACGCCGAGGACGAGGACCTCGACAACATCGCGCTGATCGGGGAGCGCTACGTCGGCATCCGGCCGGCGCCGGGCTACCCGGCCTGTCCCGAGCACACCGAGAAGAAGACGATCTGGTCGCTCCTCGACGTGCACGCGAACACGGGGATCGAGCTCACCGACTCGATGGCCATGTGGCCCGGGGCGGCCGTCAGCGGGCTCTACTTCTCCCACCCGCAGTCGCAGTACTTCGTCGTGGGCCGGGTCGGCCAGGACCAGGTCGCCGACTACGCGAAGCGGAAGGGCTGGACCCTGAAGGAAGCCGAGCGCTGGCTCTCCTCGAACCTCGCCTACAACCCGGAGGACTGACCGGCACCCGATGGTCGACCCTGTCGAGACCCTGGCCGCCGTCCTGTGGGACATGGACGGCACCCTGGTCGACACCGAGCCCTACTGGATCGAGGTCGAGCACGCCCTCGTCGACGAGTTCGGGGGCACCTGGACCCACGCGGACGCGCTGGAGTTGGTCGGCAACGACCTCCTCGTGTCCGCGGCGTACCTGCGCGACCACGGCCGCGTCGATCTCGCGCCGGAGGTGATCGTCGAGAGGCTGCTGGACGGTGTCATCGAGCGCGTCCTCGAGCGAGTGCCCTGGCAGCCGG
>Ga0207657_10004868_pt1 | contig 14131 bp, 15 predicted proteins | sample KBSC33metaG_FD_184316 | JGI IMG/M metagenome (GOLD analysis project Ga0207657, IMG submission 184316) | Corn rhizosphere microbial communities from Kellogg Biological Station, Michigan, USA - KBS C3-3 metaG (SPAdes) (version 2) | ecosystem: Host-associated > Plants > Roots > Rhizosphere > Soil ... | reverse complement strand
TACGACGACCCCAAGGTCATCCACGCCGCGTTCGCGCGTCTCAAGTCGAACCCGTCGTTCAAGCTTGTCTATGCGTCGCACGGCGTGAGCGTGTTCACGCGTCGTTGAGCGCTGAGCGCGTCACGATCCGCGTTCAGAAGAGCGACGGCGGAGAACCGACCAGAATCCACACTGCACCGCCGAGCGCCAGATAGGGACCGTAGGCGAACAGGCTCTTCCGTCCTGCACGCCCGCTGGCGAGGAGCAAGGCGGCCGCGACTCCACCCGCGATGACCCCGGCGAGCAGCGCGCCGAGCGCCGCGCGACCGAGCAGAAGGCCGAGCAGCCCCGCGAGCTTGATGTCGCCCATCCCGAGGCCGCTGCCCACCACCGCTAGGACGACGAACACGACAAATGCGACCGCGCCCGCGACCAGGATCTCCGGAACGGCGGACGGCTCGAACGCTGCCCGGAGGGCGATCACGATCACCGAAGCCGGCAGGACGACGACGTTCAGGATCCGCCGCGTCAGGATGTCCCAGCCGGCAATGAATCCCAGCAGCACCTGGACGGCGCTCCAGCCGAGCCCGTTGGCGGTGAAGCCGTAGTGGTTGAGTGTGAGCGCGATCGCCGCAACCGTTCCGAGCGCGACGGCCGCGAGCGCTCGGCGATGGCCGGGTCCGATTGTGTGCAACTCCGGCACTGCCGCAAGCCTAGTCATCGAAGGTCCTGGTCGAACCTGGACGTATTGGGGGGACAGGTTCCGGCCAAGAGTCGCAGATTGACGTAGGTGAGCACTGTTGCGCCCAGTCGGCTGGCCGAGGCGGTTGCTGCGTCGGCCGCCCAGTCGATGGGCGTGCTTCTGGCTCGCGCGACGCTCATCGGGCTGCCGGAGAACGCATCGCGGGCGCTCGTCTTCGGGTGCGGCAGCGGACACACGACGGTGGCACTCGCCGACCATCTCGGGTCGGCGTTCGGCATCGACCCGTCCGCTGAGCTCGTCTCCTGCGCCGAGCTGGCGTATCCGTCGCACTCCCATTGCGCGTTTGCGGTCGGCGGCGTCGACGAGCTCGAGGCCCTTGCGGGGCGCTTCGATCTCGTACACGCAGACCTATCCCGCCGCCAGCTCGTCAGTCGGGCCGACACACAGCGAGCGGTCTCCGCACTCGTCTCGGCGCTCACGCCGAGCGGGCTCGCAGCGATCGGGGTCTCGGCCCGGGGCTCCCGCCAGCGCCGCGGCGGCTCTCCACGCTGGTCGGCCGTTTCTGAGGGAATCGCAGCCGCCGAAGGACGCGTAACGTGGGTCAGCGGTCGCGAGGGCGACGCGATCTGGATCTTCGTCCGCGGACGCGCAGCCCAGACGCAGCTGCGCCTAGTGCCTGCCGTCTGACCGTCGGGCACTCCCTCGGATGAGGGTCTAGTCAGGACGCCCGAAAACGACTACGGTGGGCTGGCGCTCCTAACTCAGCGGCAACTGGGGAGAGACGAATGTCTGTGGCTCTGCGGCCTCCTCGTCGACTGCTCGACCTAGATCACGTCGGCGGTAAGGGCCGGTTCACGTCGGCCAACAAATCGAGGACCTGCACGATCATTGCGGACGAGCACCGTCCCTTCCGCGAGGGTGTGCGCACGTATCTGGGCTCTGGCTTCACTGCGGTCGCTGAGGCGGGAAGCGTGTCGGAGCTGGCGCAGGCCGTGGCTGACAACCCTCACGCGGATCTGGTTTTGATCAGCGCGGCGCTGCCGGGAGGTGGTCTTGCCGCCGCAGCAAAGTTCATTTCGCCCGAGGCGAAGTTCGTCGTCTTCGCGACCGAGACGCGTGACGAGGATTTGTTCCTAGCCCTCGAGCTCGGCGCCTCGGGATACCTACTCAAGAACATCCCGGCGATCCGACTCGACGCCACTCTTCGCAAGGTAATGGACGGGGAGCAGGCTCTCGACCGTTCGGCAACCCTGAGGTTGGCGGAACTGACGGCACGACGCGGGCGGATGAAACAGTTGCGCCTCGCGACCGGAGAGCTCGTCGTGCTGACCGGACGGGAGCACGAGGTCGCTCTCCTGCTCCTCGCCGGCCGTTCGACGAAGACGATCGCGGGCGAGCTCGGCATCTCCGCGGTCACTGTGCGGCGGCACATCTCGGTGCTGATGGGCAAGCTCGGCGTGGCGACGCGCGCCGATGCGGCGCGCCTGCTCGCGGAGTGAAATCGGCTACCCGCGGCACCGCCACGGCCCTCGGGGAGAGAGCCGTGCGGCGCGAGCGGGCCCTACGCCGCATGCAGCACCCGGGAGGGGGAGAGATCAGGGAGTAACCCCCGGGAAAATCACGGCTGCATAGGCAACGACAGACTCGGGCTTACGGCAGAGATCTGCATCAATCGGACGACCAGCACGAGCACGACCTTTGGCTGGCCCCCCGGGCGCGCGGCAGAATCGGGCCGTTTTTACCCGACGGGACGCGGCTTGCGGATGTGCGCGAACCCGGTGCCCCGCTGCAATCTGCCCTGGGCGTGCCAGGCGCCGAGCGCGAGCAGGAACCCCGCTCCGACCGCCATCAGCAGCGCCTGCGCGGCGATGCCGAACGCAATCGCTTCCTCGGTGTGAATGCCGGACGCGACCAGGATCGCTGCACCCGCGCCTGCCTGCATCGCGGCCCCTGCGGGAGCGATCGGCAGGACTGCCGAAGCGGAGGCCGCGCAGACGAACGCTAGCGCGAGCGGGAAATCGTTCCCGAACCCGAGCGCAGCCAGCAGCACGAAGACGGCGACAGTGCGCAGCGTCCACGAAATGGCGATCGCGCCCCACGCCCACGCCGCTTCGCGCGGCGAGGTCGAGTTGGCGCCGATCCAACGACCGAGCCGGAAGCGGGCGACGAACCGGAAACCCGCAATGCTCGGCAACGCGAAAACCAGCGTGGCGGCGAGGACCCCGGCGACCGCGATCACGATCAGCCCGGCGTGCAGCCAACCCCCGACGTTCGCAACACCGATCGCCACGCCCGCAAGCGGCGAGAGCGCCGCGCTGTCGAGGAGACCGAGCAGGAAGAGCGAGAGGGCGACCGCACCGAAGCTCGCACGCCGGCGCCTGCAGCGCCGGACGACAGCGACCCGAAGCACCTCGTCACAGCGACCGGGAAGCGCAATGCCTCCGACCGACGCGGCACCGCCGGCGGCAGCCAGCGTGAGCACTGCCGGACGCTCGTCCTTGCGAAAGAGCTGCTGCCATCCCCACGCCTTCGTCAGGTACGCGCCGAGCATCACGAACGCCGCCAGTGCAACGAGCCAGAAGTTCGCGTGATGAAGCGGCCAGCCGGTGTGTGCGAAGTGGCGCGCGACGAGGCCCGCCACGACCAAAGCGGCAAGCACGAATACGACGTTGAGGAGGCGCTTCAAAGAGGGCAACTACCGATCTATCGGCAGGTGTGCCCTTACTTTGTAGCCGAGTCCTCCCCAGATGGAGGGAGCAGACGATCGGAAAGGCCGCCCAGGGCCCTCGTCAGCTCGCTCGGGATCACCCAGACCTTGTTGGCGTCACCCTGCGCGATCTGAGGCAGCACCTGCAAATACTGGTACGCCAGGAGCTCCGCGTCGGGCTTTCCTTCGTGAATCGCCTGGAAGACCGTCGAGATCGCCTCGGACTGGCCCTGGGCCGCGAGGATCGCCGCCTGCTTCTGGCCTTCGGCCTTCAGGATCGCAGACTGCTTCTCGCCCTCGGCGGTGAGGATCTGCGACTGCTTGATTCCCTCGGCCTGGAGGATGGCGGCGCGCTTCTCGCGGTCCGCCCGCATCTGCTTCTCCATCGTGTCCTTGATCGAGGGTGGCGGATCGACCGACTTCAGCTCAACGCGGTGCACGCGGATCCCCCACTTGCCGGTCGCCTCGTCGAGGTTCCCGCGGAGCTGGTCGTTGATCTTCTCGCGCGAGGTCAGCGTCTCCTCGAGCGTCATGCCGCCGATCACGTTGCGCAGCGTCGTCACCGTCAGCAGATCGATCGCATTCACCGGGTTCGCGATCTCGTAGGTCGCCGCTTTCGGGTCCGTGACCTGGAAGTAGATGACCGTGTCGATGCTGACGACGAGGTTGTCCTGGGTGATGACGGGCTGCGGCTCGAACGAGACGGCCTGCTCGCGCAGGTCGAGCAGCGGTCGCACGCGGTCGATGAACGGAATCACGAGCGTCAGGCCCGGCGTCAGCGTGCGCGAGTAGCGGCCCAGCCGCTCGACGACTCCCGCGCGTGCCTGCGGGATCACCCGCACCGTCTTCGCCAGCAACAGCAGCACGAAGACGGCAATCACAGCGAGCACGATCAGCACAGCCACGCGAGACCTCCCTATTCAGCGACGAGAGCGGTAGCGCCCTCGATCTGGACGATGTCCACAGTCTGCCCCTCGACGAGCACCTGGTCGCCGAGGTAGGAGCGTGCCGACCATTCCTCTCCGCCGATGCGGACGCGCCCACCGGCGGCGTCGACCTGTCGGGTGACGATCGCCTTGCGCCCGACGAGCGCATCGGTGCCGGTCCGCGAGATCTGCGGCATGCGGATGTGGCGGCGTGCAACCGGCCGCAGGATCGCGAGCGAGGCGATCGAGCAGACGATGAAGACGATCAGTGCCCCGACCGTTCCGGCGCCGAGCAGGTCGGCGACGGCCGCCGCCCCAGCAGCCAATGCGACGGGCCCGAGGAAGAACAGCCCCGGCGTCAACACCTCACCGACTGCCAGAGCCACCGCGACGAGCACCCAAACGAGCCAGCCCACGGTGTAGACGATAGTGCGTCCGGCGTTAATGCGGGAAGAAGCCGAGCGCCGCCGGCACCTCGCGCAGGTCGTCCAGCGACTCGATCTCGTCTCCGTACCGGCCCTCGCGATCGACGAGCAGCGCGCGCATCCCGACCGCGCGGGCCCCCTCGATGTCGTCCTCGACGGTGTCGCCGACCATCACGGCCTCCTCGGGCGCGACGTCCAGCAACTCGAGCATCCGCCGGAAGATCGTCTCGTGCGGCTTCGTCTTCCCGTGCGCGCGCGAGGTGAGGACCGCATCGACCCTGAGGCCGTGGTGCTCGACGAACGCATCGAGGTCGCGCGCGGTGTTCGAGAGCAGGCCGATCTTCAGTCCCCGTGCACGCAGCGCGTCAAGAGTCGGCAGAGCGTCGTCGTACAACTCGAAAAAGTGCGCGTGGCTCCACGCGCCCTCCATCTCGACGGCCGCGCCGTAGGTGTCTCCCTCGCCGCCCATGCCTTCGATGATGCGCTGCGTGAACAGCACCCAGATCTCCTCGTCGTGGTCGAGCTCGGGGTGGCGCTTCAGCGTCGTGAACGCCGCGCGGCGCGCTTCGTCGTAGCGCGACGGCTCGAGCGTCAAGCCATAGCGCTCGCCCAGGCGGCGGTAGCCCTCGGGCCCGAGGTCGGGCCCGGGTCGCGCGATCGTGTAGTCGACGTCGAAGATCACCGCTTTCAGCATGAGTCCGAAGATAGCCTCGCGCGGTGACGAAACGCGTCAGCACACTCGCCGCGTTCGGAAGCCGCGACTTCCGGCTGCTTTGGGGCGGCCAGACGATCTCGTTCATCGGCGACGCGGCGTTCATCGTCGCCCTCGGGTGGCGCGTCACCGACCTCACCGGGAAAGCGAGCTCGCTCGGGTTCGTGCTCGCGGTCGAGTCACTCGCGATGCTCGCGACGCTGCTCTGGGGCGGCGTGCTCGCGGACCGCTACTCGCGCCGGCTGCTGATGATCGGCTCGGACGTCGCGCGCGCAGGCGTGATGACGGTCTTCTTCGCGCTCGACGCGAGCGGACATCTCGGCATGAATGCGATCCTCGTGCTCGCGCTGCTCTTCGGCGCAGCTGACGGCTTCTTCCAGCCTGCGTTCGGCGGCATCGTCCCGCTGGTCGTCGAGTCGCCCATGCTCCCGTCGGCGAACTCGTGGATCGGGATTGCCCGCCAGGGCAGCGCCGTCGTCGGCCCGGCGCTCGCCGCGACCCTCTACGGCACCGCGGGGCCGAACACCGTCTGGGGGCTCGAGGCCGGCTCGTTCCTCGTTTCGGCGGCCGCCCTCTGGCTTGCCCGGCCGCGCGCGATCGAGCCTGCGCCGCAGCTCGGGATGCGCAAGGAGCTCGCTGAAGGGTTCCGCTACGTGTTGAGCGTGCCATGGATCTGGACCGGGATCGCGGCAGCGACGCTGATCCTGATGATCGCGATGTCCCCGTACACCGTCCTGCTCCCTCGGGTCGTGCAGAGCCACTACCACCGCGGCGTCGGCTCGTACGGGCTGCTCTTCAGTGCAATGGCGGCCGGCATGGTCATCGGATCGCTCGCGTGGGCGCGCTGGCACCCGCGCAGATGGCGCGTTGCGATCTGCTTCGCCGCCTTCGGTATCAACGACATCGGAATCACCGTGCTCGCGGTCTCCCCCTGGTACGGGGTCGCCGTCGCATCGGCGACCTGGCGCGGCTTCTGGATCGGCATCGGGATCTCCGCCTGGATGACGCTGATCACCGAGCTGGTGCCCGACCATCTGCTCTCGCGGGTCTGGAGCTTCGACATGTTCGGTTCCTTCGCGCTCACGCCCGTCGGCTTCGTGCTGGCCGGCGTTGCCGCGACGGTGATCGCGCCGACGACGATTCTCGCGGTCGGGGGTGCGCTGGGTGCAATCCTCTGGTTCGTGCCCCTGCTCTGGCGAAAGGTCCGCGTGGTCGCGTGACCGACCCCTTCAGGCTCCTGCGCGAGGCGAGGACGATCGCGATCGTCGGCGCGTCTCCGTCACCTCACCGCGAGAGCCACGGCGTGATGCGCTATCTGCTCAACCAGGGCTACCGTTGCATCCCCGTTCGCCCGGACTGCGACGAGGTGCTTGGCATCCCGTGCGTGCCGACGCTGCTCGACGTCGACGAGCCGATCGACCTCGTGGACGTCTTCCGGCGGCCGGAGTTCTGCGCCGGGCATGCGCGCGAGGCCGTCGATGCAGCCGCCAAGGCGCTCTGGCTGCAGCTCGGAATCGTGTCGGCCGAGGCCCGGGCAGTCGCCGAGGCAGGTGGGCTCGAATACGTCGAGAACGCCTGCACCGCCGTCGTCCACGCGCGCGGCCTTCGGCCCTAGAAGAAACCGAAGGGCGGGCCGACGGCCCGCCCTTCGTCTCATCGGGGTGCGGAGATTTGAACTCCGGACCTCTCCGACCCGAACGGAGCGCGCTACCAGGCTGCGCCACACCCCGAGACGCCCGACAGATTAGCGCGCCCGGGTGAACTCCAGGACGGCCCGGGCGCACACATCCGGCCGCTCGCCGATCAGGAGGTGGCCGCAGTCGGCGATCACGCGAAGCGGCGCGCCGAGCCGTCTCGCGTACTCGAATCCATCCTCGAGCGGCACCTGCCGGTCGCGGGCGCCCCAGAGGACGAGCACCGGGCAGCGCACCCGGTCGAGGTCCTTGCGCGGGTCGTCTGCGACCAGCGCCAGGCCAGCGCCGAGCGCATCCGTGTGCAGCGTCGGCCCGCGCAGAAAGCCGTGCACTGCACGCTCGGTCAGCAGGTCGGGGTTGGCGACCTCGAAGCTGCCGAAGACGAACCTGCGCAAACGCCGCGAGCGCGCGACCCGCGCCACCCGACGGCCGGCAATCCGCCCCGGTTGAACGATCCCCGTGAGCGCGATCGTCAACTCGGCCAGGCGCGTCGAGCTGGAGATCCCGGCCGCCGCGGCGAGCACGAGGCTCCGCACGAGCAGCGGGTGCCGCTCGGCCAGGCGCAGAGCGACGACCCCACCGAGCGAGTGGCCGAGGACGTCGACCGGCTCTTCGAGGGTCTCCGCGAGCACATCGGCGAAGCCCGCCAGGGTCGGCGCCGGGAGCGGCGAGGATGCGCCGTGGCCGGGGAGATCCGGGATGATCAGCCGCTTGCCGTGCAGGAGCGGCGCCAGCTCGGTGAAGTTCCAGGCAGCCCCACCGAAGCCGTGGACGAGCAGCAGCGGCGGCCCCTCCCCGCCCTCGAAGGTGCGAATCACCGCCCCGCGCCGCTCGTAGAGCCGTTCTTCGAGACCCCCCAAAAGAATCGTCGCATCCGTCACGTCGATCGATTATTCTCAGATGAGAATGAGTGTGACGGTGACAAGGCGGAGCGAAGAGTCATGAGCTTCGTCCTGCACCGCGAGGAGCTGGAGACCTAGCCCCTTGAGAACCTAGCCCCTTGAGAACCTAGCCCGCTGGCGCATTCTGCGCGGCGGGCTTTTTCGTGGAAGGAGCGAGATGGCAAATCACTTGACGCCCGACGAGCTCTCGAAGGAGGTCGGGATCGACCGCGAAGAGGTAATCCGCATCTGCCTCGAGGAGCACGTGCCGATCTACCACGGGAAGATCGACAAGACATTGTTCGCGGCGCAGCTTCAATCGCTGGGAGCGCTCCCCGCACCGCACTAGAGAATTCGTCGGGCGTTACTTGGAGGCGGCAGCGCGTTTACGCGGTGCCGCCTTCTTCTTGGGCGCGTCAGGCTGCTTTGCTGAAGCAGCTGCGACCGACGCCTTCAGTGCTTCCATCAGATCGACGACCTGGGCGGGCTCCGGCTCTGCCGGCACCTCGATCTCGTGGCCCTCCAGCTTCGCCTCGAGCAGCTCGCGCAGGGACTCGCGGTACTCGCTCCGCAGCTCGTTCGGATCGAACGGCGCGGCGAGCGACGCGATGATCTGCTTCGCCAGGTCGAGCTCGGGCTTCTTCACGGCGGAGCCCGCGACCGCTTCGTCGATCTCGGTGTGCTCCTTCACGTCGTCGTGGACGAAAAGGGTCTCGAGCGCGAGGGCCTCGCCCATCGGGCGGATCAGGCAGAGCTTCTCCTTGCCGGCCAGGACGAACCGACCGAGGGCAGCGACGCCTGCGTCCTTCATCGCCTCGAGCAGCAGTACGTAGGGCCTGCGCTGCGCCTCGGCGCCCGCGGGGACGAGGAAGTAGGTGCGGTCGTAGTAGATCGGGTCGACCTCCTCCAGCCGCACGAAGCGGCTGATCTCGATCGAGCGGCTCGTGTCGCGGTTCTCGATCGCCTCGAGGTCGGCGTCCTCCACCATCAGAAACTGGCCCTTGGCCACCTCCCAGCCCTTGACGAGCTCGTCGGACTCGACGTCGCGCTCGTGGACCGGGCACCAGCGCTTCTGCTTGATCGGCGTCCCGCACTCGCGGTGCAGCAGCCGGAAGGAGACGTCCGACTGCCGGGCAGCGGGCTTCGTCGCCGGCGCCAGGCCGACGGGGATGTTGACGAGCCCGAAGCTCACGGATCCATTCCAGGTTGTACGCATCTGCAGGTGTAATCCTACCTTGGGACGGCCTGGATTCGCCCTCCCCACCAGCCTTCCTGCAGGTAGGTGATCGGTTCCTGATTCGAGTGCCTGCGGGGAGGGTCTGCACCAAGCAGCGTGGCTGACTCGAGTACTTCCAAGGCAGGTTTGCCTTGGTAGTGCTCGAGGCGGGCGCGATGCGCCGCGTGCAGGCCCCCATCCGGAGGTGCTCCAATCGGGAACCGATCATCTAAATTGCTCGTAGTGGCCCGCGCCCGGACGATCGCGAATCTGTGGCGGGACGCGGTCGCGGCCGCGCATCCCGACCCGGCGTACCTGCACGAGGTCGCCGGGGAGTGGATCGAGGTGAGCTGGGCGGAGGCCGCACAGACCGTCGACGAGCTGGCGAACGGCCTTCTGGCCCTCGGCGTCCGCAAGGGCGACTCATTCGCCCTGGTCGCCCGGACGAGCCTCGAATGGGCGCTGTTCGACTTCGCGCTCGGCCTCGTCGGCGCCGTCGGCGCCCCGATCTACGCCAACAGCTCACCGCGGGACGTGCAGTACGTCCTTGAGCATTCGGAGGCGATCGGCGCCCTGGTCGAGGACGACGAGCAGCGCGGCAAGGTGTCAGGCGTGGAGCACATCATCGGCTTCGACGAGCTCGACGCGCTGCGCGCGCAGGGGCGCGAGTACGCCCTGGCGAACCCGGGCGCACTCGGCGAGCGCGCGGACTCGATCGACGAGGACGACCTCTTCACCTTCATCTACACGTCGGGGACGACTGGCCCGCCGAAGGCCTGCATGATCCGGCACCGCAACTACTACTCGATGGTGCAAAAGGGCGACGAGATGGACGAGCGCCTCACGGAGCCGGGCGACGTGATGCTGCTCTACCTCCCGCTCGCGCACAACTACGGACGGCTGCTCCACCTCTCGGCCGCCTACATCGGGTACACGATCGCGTTCCTCCCCGACCCCCTGCGCGCCGGCACCGAGCTGCCGCGCGTCCGGCCGATGATCTTCCCGAGCGTGCCGCGCGTGTACGAGAAGATCCATACAGCCGTCGTCGCAAAGTTCGAAGAGGAAACCGGCGCGCGCCGCAAGCTGATCGACTGGGCGCTCGACGTGGGCTATCGGGTCTCGAAGCTCCGCCAGGCGAAGCAGCCGGTGCCACGCGCGCTGCTCGCACAGCACAGGCTCGCGGACAAGCTCGTCTACAAGAAGGTGAAGGCGCGCCTCGGCGGTCGCCTTCGCGTCGCGAACGCGGGCGGTGCTCCTCTCTCGCGCGACATCGCCGAGTTCTTCCACGCGCTCGACATCCTCATCCTCGAGGGCTACGGGCTCTCGGAGGTGACGACGGCGGCGACAGTGAACCGGCCGAGCGACTTCCGGTTCGGCACGGTCGGCAAGCCGCTGCCTGGTGTCGAAGTCCGCATCGCCGAGGACGGCGAGATCCTCCTCCGCTCGAACACGGTCTTCGCCGGCTACTACCGCGACCAGAGCGCGACCGACGAGGTGCTCGACAGCGAAGGCTTCGTGCACACGGGCGACGTCGGCCACTTCGACGCGGACGGGTTCCTGGTGATCACGGACCGCAAGAAGGACATCATCGTCACGGCCGGCGGGAAGAACGTGGCGCCGCAGAACCTCGAGAACGAGCTGAAGTCGCATCGCGTCGTCTCGCAGGCGATCGTGGTCGGCGACCGCAAGCCGTACATCGCCGCACTGATCACGATCGATCCGGAAGCCGCCAACGGCGCCGACGTGCAAGCCCAGGTGCAGGCCGCGGTGGATGCCGTCAACGCGGAGCGTTCACGCTATGAACAGATCAAACGGTTCACCGTGCTGCCGCGCGAGTTCACGCTCGAGCACGACGAGATCACGCCGACGCTGAAACTGAAGCGCAAGGTTGTGCTCGACCACTTCGCTGCAGAGGCCGCCGCGTTGTACGACAGCTAACGGGGGGGTCGTCGTTCCGAACCTGATTCGCGCCGCCATCAAGAACGCACACAGCCCGACGCAGTCTGCGCGAACCAGATTCGAGGTTTCGGACCGCCCAACGCAAAGGCTCGAATCTGGTTCGGCCTGCGTGTCTCCCGCAACCCGGACGCGCCCCGCACCGCCGAATCAGGTTCGGGGCGGTAGTTAGAGGATTCGGCGCGCGCCGACGAACGTGGAGGCGTACCAGCCCTCGTTGAGGCTGGAGATCTTCACGACGTCCCCGGTGTGCGGTGCGTGCACGAACTGGTCGCCGCCGATGTAGATGCCGACGTGACCGAGGCCGTCGAAGAAAACGAGGTCGCCCGGTTGCAACTGGTCACGGGAGACCGGGACGCCGTAGCCGTACTGCGCGTACGACGAGTGGGGCAGCGAGACGCCCACCTGCGCGAAGGCCCACATCACGAGCCCCGAGCAGTCGAAGCCGCCGGGCTGGGAGCCGGCCCACACGTACGGCGTGCCGAGCTGGCCGAGCGCGGCGTCGGCGGCGCCGCTGTGCGTCGACGGCGGGGCGACCACGGTGACTGCCTGCGGCGCGATTGCCGACGCGCCGACAACGGTGTCCTGCGACTGCGCCTGCGATACGCGATTGAGCGAGAGCCGCTGCTGGGCTGCGGCCGCCAACTGACGCTGCCGGGCGGCATCTGCTGCGACGATCCGTGCGATCTCGCCCTTGATCGAGGAGAGCAGCGAGTTCTGACGATTGATCTGCGTCTCGATCGACGTCTTGGCCTCTGCGCGCTGCGCGACGACGCGCTGCTGCTGCACCCGCGCCTTCGCGAGCAACTCGTGATTGCGCTTCACCGCGAGTCGGAACGTCTTCACCTGCGACAGGACCTGCGCGTCGAGCGATGTGACGCTCTTCGCGCTGTCCATGCGGGTGATCATGTCGTCGAGACTTCGTGCGCCGAGAACGACTTCGAGCGTCGATGCCTGATCCGACCGGTACAGCGTGACGAGACGCTGGGCGATCACGTGCTGGCTCTGCTTCAGGTTGTGCTTGGCGAGCTTCAGCTCGTGACTATTGACGCGAAGGTCGTGTTGAATCTTGGCGAGCTGCTGGGTCGATGCGTAGTACTGCGACCGCGCCCGCTCGAGCGAATCGGAGAGACGTTGCAACTGCCCCATCACCTGCTGCGCCTGGGCCCGTTTCGAGCTCACCGAGGGGTCGGCGAACGCCGGGACTGCCGCCAGAAGAGCGATGCAGATCCCCGTAAGTACGTACGGCGCCTGTCCCAGCCTACGAATAACAATCCCCGGACGGGGAATGGGACGGGCGCACCGGGAGGGGCCGGTACGTCACGTTAGGGCGAGGTTAGCAACCTTTGCAGACGAACGTCAATGACATGTGTTGCAAACGACCCTAAAACTTGTCCTTTTCTGCACGAAGTGGGAACTCCCTGCTTGAAAGGTGTGGTACGGTCCGCCCCCGTGCTTGGGCAGGCACACAAGCCGCGTAGGCGGCTCTTGCCGTTCGTCGTGCTCGCGCTGGGCGTGCTGGTCATCGGCGTGCTCGCGGTTCCGGCAGTCAGCGGTGCGATCAATCCGCACAGCGCTTCGACGTTGCGCGCGCACGATGCCGCGCTCGCCGCGAAGTCGCGGGCTGCGGTGCTCGACCTCTACTCGCTCGACCAGCGTCTCTCCGGCACCCAGACGCGGCTGACCACGCTGCAGGCCCAGACCCTGTCGCTCCGCGCCCAGCGGGCAAGCTTGACGCACCAGCTGCAGATCGCGAAGCGCGGTACGCATCTTGCACAGAACCGACTCGCGGCGCGCCTGCGCACGCTCTATGAACAGGGGAACGTCGAGCCTCTCGAGATCCTCTTCGGCGCGAAGACGATCGACGAAGCGATGACGAGCCTCGACAGCCTGAGCCGCATGACGAACCAGGGGGAGGACGTGATCCGGGAGCTCAAACGGGCACGGTCGAGCCTCGGCTCGGCATCGCGCCAGCTCGCGGTACGCGAGGCAGCGCTTGCGGTCGCAACCCAGCAGGCACGCGCCACGGCGAATGCGCTCACGGCGGCCCGGGCCGCACGCAGCTCCTACATCGGCTCGCTCGCGGCTCAGCGCGCCATGACACAGCAGCAGATCTCGGCCGTCGTCGCACAGGCGAACGCCGCCCGGCTCAAGAGCGAGCAGCTCGCTCGGGCCGCGCGGGCAGCCTCGGCCGGCTCGACCGGCTCCTCCGCCGTCGCACCGACACCACCGAGCTTCGCCTCGGCGGCGCCCGTCGCGAGCGGCGCCCGCACGATCTCGGTTTTGGCGACGGGCTACGCGCTGCCCGGCAGGACGTCGACCGGCTTGCCCGTCGGCTGGGGTGTCGTCGCGGTCGATCCTTCAGTGATCCCGCTCGGAACCCACATGACGATCCCTGGCTATGGCGAGGCCGTCGCGGCCGACACCGGTGGATCGGTCGTCGGTTCGACGATCGACCTCTGGTTCCCGACGATCGCCCAGGCGAACGCGTGGGGCCGCAGGGTCGTGACGATCACGCTGCATTAAGCGGCGCCCGGTAAACTGGTCGGCCCAAAGGGGGTCGACCTGAGCGACGCAGCAGACAGCACGGAGCCTTTCTCGCCGCGAGTCCTGCTCGTGGACGACCACGACCTGTTCCGGACGGGGCTCCGCAACCTGCTCGAGGAGCAGGGCGTCGACATCGCCGGTGAGTGCGACAACGGAACGGACGCGCTACGGGCCGTGCGTGAGCTCGCACCCGACGTCGTCGTGATGGACCTGAACATGCCGGGCATCAGCGGCGTCGAGGCGACACGGCAGATCTCGATGATTGCGCCGCTGACGCGTGTCCTCGTCCTCACGATCTCCGACCAGGACAGCGACGTGATGGACGCGATCCTCGCCGGCGCGTGCGGCTACCTGCTCAAGGACGCTTCGATCGCCGAGCTGATGC
>Ga0207657_10004866_pt1 | contig 14133 bp, 11 predicted proteins | sample KBSC33metaG_FD_184316 | JGI IMG/M metagenome (GOLD analysis project Ga0207657, IMG submission 184316) | Corn rhizosphere microbial communities from Kellogg Biological Station, Michigan, USA - KBS C3-3 metaG (SPAdes) (version 2) | ecosystem: Host-associated > Plants > Roots > Rhizosphere > Soil ... | reverse complement strand
GATGGCGCCGCGCAAGCCCGGCGCGCGGCGGCCGAGCAGATCGTCAGGTCCCCAGATCAACACGACAATATCTTCGACCATCAAGGTCAGGCCAAAGGTCGCCAGCAACTGGAATAATTCAGGCGAACGATAAATCCGCCGCAGCAGCACCATTTCGACGATCACGCCGATCACCGCGACGATCAGTGCCGCGCCGATGATGCCGCCCCAGAACCCCAGCGTGCCCGATAGCCGTTCGGTCAGTGTGAACGCGACATAGGCGCCGAGCATATAGAACGCGCCGTGGGCAAAGTTCACGATGCGGGTCACGCCGAAGATGATCGACAAGCCCGACGCCACCAGAAACAGCGACGCCGCGCTGGCCAGACCGGTCAGGAATTGGACGATATAGAAACTCATCGGCGATCCCGGTTGCAGAGGACACCGCGGGCGGCGTTCGCGCCCGCGGCTGATCGTTCAATCGTCCGAGCAATCAGTCCTTCGGCCGAACTTTCTCGACCTCGGCATCGGAGGGCATGAAATTCGCGCCGTCGCGATAAACGGAGTCGACCATCACGCCCTTGCCGTCCTTGACTGCCGTCTTGCCGACGAAAGCGCCAAGTGTCGCCTGGTGATCGCTTTTGCGGAAAGTGATTTCTCCGAACGGCGAGCCGAGCTTGATGCCCTCCGCCGCTGCGATCAGCTTGTCGGTATCGGTCGAGTTGGCCTTGGCGAGGATCGCCGCCGCCGACTTGATCAGTTCATAGCCGACCACCGAGCCGAGGCGCGGATAGTCATTGAACTTGGCCTGATAGGCCTTGAGGAATTTGTCGTGATCGGCAGTCTTGATGTCGTACCAGGGATAACCGGTAACGATCCAGCCGGCCGGCGTTTCGTCCTTGAGCGGATCGAGATATTCCGGCTCGCCGGTCAGGAAGCTGACCACCGATTTGCCCTTGAACAGTCCGCGGGTGTTGCCTTCACGAACGAATTTCACCAGGTCGGGCCCGAACTCGACATTGAGGATCGCTTCCGGATTGGTTGCGGCCAACGCCTGCACCACTGGGCCTGCATCGATCTTGCCTTGCGGCGGCCACTGTTCGCCGACCCACTGGATATCCGGCCGCTTCTTGGACAGCAGCTCCTTGAACACCGCGACCGCTGACTGGCCGTATTCGTAGTTCGGTGCCACCGTCGCCCAGCGCTTGGCGGGAAGCTTGGCAGCTTCGTCCGCGAGCATTGCCGCCTGCATGTAGTTCGAAGGCCGCAGCCGGAAGGTGTAGCGATTGCCCTTCGACATCGTCACCGCGTCGGTCAGCGGTTCGCCGGCGAGGAAGAAAACTTTCTTCTGTTTGGCGAAATCGCTCACCGCGAGGCCGATGTTGGAGAAGAAGGTGCCGGAGATCATCACGACGCCATCGCTGGAGACCAGTTCGTTGGCGGCCGTCACCGCATCGGCCGGCTTGCCGTTGTCATCCTTGGAGATGACGACCAGCTTCTTGCCGTTGATGCCGCCGGCGGCATTGATTTCCTCAACCGCGAGTTGCCAGCCCTTGCGATAAGGTTCGGTGAATGACGGCAACGCCGAATAGCTGTTGATCTCGCCGATCTTGATTTCGCTCTGCGCCAGCGCGGCGGTCGTCATGGTGGCGGTCGCCATGCCCGCCATGACGACAGCGAGACATCCCCCTAAAAGAAGATTGCTACCTAAACGAAATTTACTCGGTCGCATTCCGTGCCTCCGGTGTTGGCGGGAGTTTGATACTCCCGGGTTCTTTCCAGCCTGCCTCGCCCCTCTTCACGACGCAGCCCGCAATTCCAATGCCTTCTAAGTCAGTTTATCTCAAGCCATCTTCGCCCTTGATTTCTTCGTGTTTCAAACCGCCGACCCTGGGCAGCGGTCGGCCGCTGTCGGTGACGGCAACGGCAACCATGATCTCGTTGGCGCGCGGTGCGTCGTTGATCTGCACTTCCATGCCGTCGAAATGGCTGCGAACAAAGGCCGCGTCCTTGTGGCCCAGCGGAATATCGAGCACCGTGCCGAGCCCACCCCGCTTCTTGGAAGACGGAATCAGCGCGGCACCCTTGGTCAGCACCTTGCGGAACGGCGCGCCCAGCTTCGGATGCAGAATTGCCGCGGCGTGCTCGAGCTCGCCGTTTTCGCCGACCGCTGCCGCCTTGCCGTAACTCTGCGCCGTGCCGCCCTCGATGCCAAGCGCCGCGACTGCTCGCCTGGCGAGCAGACCGCCCAGTTCTTCGCCAATATCCATCAGCGCCGCGAGGTCCTCGACATATTGGCCCGCATAGGGATTTTCGATCACCGCGATTGCAGCAGCGCGGCGCGTCGGCGGGCTGACGGCACGGCCGCCTTCCTGCAACGTCTCTTCGACAACGGTGACAATCTTGCGAATGCTGACCTTTGCGCTCATCGCAGTCCATCCTGTCCCTTGATCTCGCTCGCCTTCAATCCGCCAACGCGGGCGTGAATGCGCGAGCCGGTGGTCATCACCAGCGCCAGCAGCAATTCATCGGCGCGCGGCGCGTCGGCAATGCCGACTTCCATCGCGTCGAAGTGCGAACGCACATAGGATGCATTGATGTGCGTCACCGGCACGTCAAGCCGTGCGCCGGGACCGCCGACTTTCTTGGCGGACGGCACGATGGCTTTGGCTTCGCCGAGAATTTCGCGCATGGCATAACCGCCGGGGACATGCCACAGCGCGCCGTGCTCCTGCTCACCGGCCGAACCGATGATGGCACCCTTGCCGTAACCCTGAATACGCGACGGATCGCCGCCGAGCGCTTTCAAAAGTCCGCGCGCCATCTCGATGCCGAGCGGCGTGAGATCGTCCATGAAACCCGCGATTTCTGCGACGTACTTGCCAGCGAACGGATTGCGGATCACGCACAACGCGGCACCGCGCAACAGCGGCTGCGCCGGCGGCGGACCGCCTTCATGCAGGATTTCCTCGACGATAGTGACGCGCTTGCGGATCGCGATCTCAGGCATGCATCAGACTTTCCAGTTGCGGCGCCGTGACATGGGCGCTCTTGTTGTTTTCATTGATCGATAGCGTCTCGTTCGGCAACGCGACGATCATTCGCCGACCTTGCAGGAAAAGTGCAGCCCCTTCGATCAGCCCGCGTGTCAGAAGGTCACGCGCGCAGGCCGCACCCGACTGCAGGGCAGTCGCGATGTCGGCGTGAGGAAGTGCGGCTACGTCGCGCGTCACCAGGCGTTCGCCGAGATCGCTGTCCGGCTGAATGTCCGAGGCAGGGCAGCGCACGATGCCCGGATGACCCGGTAAATCAACGGCATTTGCAATGATCGTTGCTGCGGCGTCGGCTTGCGATGCGGTTCGCGCCAGCACGGTGACGGCATCGGCAATGCCGAGCGAAAAGCTGCGGCCGTGCCGCCCGCTGGTCGCGATACCGCGCACGGGACTCGTACACTCGATGATTGTTTTGCCGACAAGCGACGGATGATCGGGGCGATCGACCAACCCCACCGTGAAGCTCTGACCAGACTCAAGATGCAGCGCGATGTCGCCGCCGTTGTTGACGTAGGCGCGCTCGAGTTTTGCGGCGCGCGTCATGGCGCCGAGCACTTCTTCGGCGACGGCGCCGGCCACCGCGGCCATCGGGGTGATGAAATGCTCCTCGGCATAGGGCTCGACCGCCGCAAACATGCGCCGCGCGACCACGCCGGAGAGCGAAAAATCGCTTGCGGCAGCGTTGCGGCGAAGCTGTGTCAATTCCTGGCACAGCCGATCCAGCAATCCGGTCAGCGATTCCGCCGCGGCCGCATAGGCAATCTCGATATCGGCCGCCCGCCCCTGCGCCTCGACGATGAGGTCGATCGGCCCATCCTGGAGATGGAGGCGCCGACCGTCGGGCAGCAGTGCGATTTGCGGACGCCGGATCATGCATGCGTCCCCGATTTCGATGGCGGTGCCGCCTGGCGCATCTCGGTACCGTCGTTGAGCGAAGTCAGCGGGCGAACGTAGTCCATGTGTCCGCCGAGCGCGGCGTAGTCGGATAGGCGCAGCGTGAATTCGATCGGCGCGACCAGCGCCGGGGTCGGCACGTAGCCGAACGCGCCGGCCGGCATCTGCGTCACGTCGACCATGAAGGTGATGCCGCCGCCGGGCCAGACATAGACCGGCGCGCCGCCGCTGGTTACGGACGTGAGTGCATCCTTGACCGAACGCGTCAGCCGCACCGGATTGTCGGTGACGCCGGCGCGCAGCGATCCGCCGGCGCCGCCCATGAACAGCACCGTGCACAGCGCCGGTTCGCAGTTTTCCTGGATGCGCTCGACCGATTGCACCAGTTCCGGCGGCAAGGGCTTCTCGACCGGATTCAATTCAGCATCGAGTTCGAAATAGGCCGAGTGTTCGCCAGTGGTCGACACCATCAGCATGCGTGTGCCGGCCTTCGCGACCTTGGGATTGAACGGACCGAGCACGGTCAGCGGATCGGATATCTGAGTGCCGCCCCAGCCGGTACCGGGCTCGGCAACCTGGAAGTAACGTCCGGGCGTCGAGCGGCGGCCCTTCATCTTGATGCCGGTCTCGGGAATATCGAGCAGCTTGCCGGCCTGATGCTCCGACAGCACGCCGGTGATGTGATCGTCGACGACGACGACCTCATCGACCTTGCCCTGCCACTGCTTGGCGAACATGCCGATGGTCGCCGAGCCGCAGCCGACGCGCATCCGCACCTCGGGTACGCCGTTGACGATGGGCGCTTTGCCGGCCTGCACCACCACGGTTGCGCCGTTGTCGATGGTCATCTCGACGGCTTTGCCGTTGCAAAGCTCCATCAACGCATCGCAGGTGACGCGGCCTTCTTTCTTCGAGCCGCCGGTGAGATGATGCACGCCGCCAAGCGACAGCATCTGCGAACCGTATTCGCCGGTGGTGACGTGGCCGATGGCTTCGCCCTCGACGCGCACCGTCGAGGTTTCCGGACCGAGATAACGATCGGTGTCGATCTTCACCTTGACGCCGCAATAACTGAAGATGCCCTCGGTCACCACCGTGACCATGTCGACGCCGTCAACTTCCGACGACACGATGAACGGCGCGGGCTTGTAATCGGGATACGTCGTGCCGGCGCCGATCGCCGTGACGAAAACATCGCGGCCTGACACCAGCTTGCCGTCCCACTCGCCGGATTTCTGGAACGGCACCACCTGCCCGCCCTGCGACACCGTGCGCTGAAGCACCACATGCGGATCGACGCGGACAAGCTGGCCGGCATCGTTGGCATAACGATCGCACGCGCCGGATGCGCCGGGCTTGATGTAACACATCACCGGACAGGCATCGCAGCGGATCTTGTCGCCATCCGTGGCGCCTGCTGCAATCGGGGATCCATTGTTCGTCATCAGCAAACCCGAAGAAACCACGCCCGAAGGAAACCACGGTGTCAGGTGAACGTCCGATTGACGAGACTGCAAGGCGATGCAGCCAGCTTCCACCCTTATGCCGTACCGGTCGACGCCGGCTTTCATTCGTATACTAATGATGTTGCGCGCGCCTGCGAGAGCTGTCAAGCGGTCGTGCGCGCGAAAACCGCGGATGCCGCATTAAAGTTCATTTGCCTCGCGGCCCTGCTCACTTGCTGGGCGGTGCAGCAAATCGCCGCTCGCGCGTTGCGCATGGATGCCTCATGATAATGGGCATCCTTCGATATCCTTGCACGTTTGTACACAAACGGTATTCTCAACGAACTTGCATTCGGCTTTTTGCAGCGCGGTATTCACGCATGACGCCAGACACTATCCGCCTGACGGTCAATGGCAAGGTCCATGATATCGCCGTCGCGCCGGCTACGCCGCTGCTCTACGTGCTGCGCAACGATCTGGAACTCAACGGCCCCAAGTTCGGCTGCGGGCTTGGCGAGTGCGGCGCCTGTACCGTCCTGATCGACGGTATCGCGGCACGCTCATGCGTCATTCCGGTCGGCGCCTGCACGCAACGTCATATCCTCACACTGGAAGGCCTGGGATCGCGCGAGCGGCTCGACCCGCTGCAGGCGGCCTTCATCGAACACCAGGCGGCGCAGTGCGGCTATTGCCTGAACGGCATGATCATGACGGCGAAGGCGCTGCTGTTGCGCAACGCGCATCCGACCGAGGCCGAAATCCTCGCGGCGTTGCGCTACAATCTGTGCCGCTGCGGCACCCATGTCGAAATTCTTGCTGCCGTGATGGCGGCGGCGGGCCACAGCCACGCAGCGGAGGTCAGCGATGCCGCAGGCTGATGCCGCGAAGCCGGCGACGGACGGCAACGGCCCGACCGGATCGTTGTCGATCATCCGGAGCCTGAAGCCGGACCAACCCGCCGCAGGGTTCGAGACCTTCATCGTCATTGCCGCCGATGGATCGGTGACCGGCTTCAACGGTCATGTCGATCTCGGCACTGGCATCAGGACCGCGCTGACGCAGATCGTCGCCGAAGAACTCGACGTGCCGCTCTCGCGCGTCACCATGGTGCTGGGCGACACCGAACACGCACCCGACCAGGGACCGACCATCGCCAGCGAGACGATCCAGATCACCGCGGTGCCGCTGCGGCAGGCCGCGGCGCAGGCGCGGCATTACCTGCTGAGCCGGGCGGCGGCGGAACTCGGCCAGCCGCTCAACGATCTGTCGATCGAAGATGGTCTGATCCGCGCCCGTAACAATCGCAGCGTCAGCTACGCCGAACTTGTCGCAGGCAAGACCATCTGCCTCGAACTGCGCGACGATGCGCCGATCAAGGATGTCTCAGCTTACAAGATCGTCGGTCAGGCGGTGCCGCGGCTGGAAATCCCGGCGATGACGACCGGCGAGATGATCTATGTGCACGATGTCCGTGTGCCCGGCATGCTGCACGGCCGCGTGGTGCGGCCGCCTTACGCCGGTGTCGATGCGGGGGACTTCGTCGGCACCAGCCTGATCGCGGTCGATGAATCCTCGGTCGCGGATATTCCCGGCGTTGTCGCCGTGGTGCGCATCGCCGATTTCGTCGGCGTCGTGGCGGAGCGCGAAGAGAACGCCATTCGCGCCGCCGAACAACTCAAGATCACGTGGAAGCGAACGCCGTCGTTGCCCGACCTGAAGGATCTCGCCACCGCGTTGCGCGCCAACCCGAGCACGCCGCGCGTGCTGCACGACAGCAACGATGTCGATGCGGCGATTACCGGCGCGGCCACGCCGATGGCGCGCACTTATGTGTGGCCGTACCAGATCCATGGTTCGATCGGCCCCTCCTGCGCGGTTGCTGACTATGGCAACGGCGGCGTGCGGGTATGGACCGGCTCGCAGAACCCGCATTTGCTGCGCACCGATCTCGCGCGCCTGCTGGCGCTGCCGGAACAGGCCATCGACGTCATCCGCCTCGAAGCCGCCGGCTGCTACGGCCGCAACTGTGCCGATGACGTCACCGCCGACGCCGCGCTGCTGTCGCGCGCGGTCGGCCGTCCGGTGCGGGTGCAACTGACCCGCGAACAGGAGCACGCGTGGGACCCCAAGGGCACCGCGCAACTGATGGAGGTCAACGGCGGCCTCGACGCCGACGGCAACGCCGTCGCCTATGATTTCAACACGCGCTATCCATCCAACACCGCGCCGACCCTGGCACTGCTGCTGACCGGCACCATTCCGCCGGTCGCCACCGTGATGCAGATGGGCGACCGCACCGCGATCCCGCCTTATGATTACCCGGCGATGCGCGTGGTGGTGCATGACACGCCGCCGATCGTGCGCGCGTCATGGTTTCGCGGCGTGTCGGCGATGCCGAATTCGTTCGCGCACGAGTCCTACATCGACGAACTCGCGACCGAAGCCGGCGTCGATCCGGTCGAATACCGTTTGCGGTACCTGAAAGACCAGCGCGCTGCCGATCTGGTGCGCGCGGTGGCGGATCGCGCCAAATGGACGCCGCGCCCGGTATGGCAAGCGCCGCAGGCCGATGGCGATGTGGTGCGCGGACGCGGCTTCGCCTATGCGGTGTATGTGCACGGGACGTTTCCCGGCAAGGCGGCGGCGTGGTCGGCGTGGGTGGCGGACGTCGCCGTCAACAAGGCCACCGGCGATGTCGCGGTGACGCATGTCACCGTCGGGCAAGACTCCGGTCTCGTCATCAATCCGGACGGCGTGCGGCATCAGATTCACGGCAACGTCATCCAGTCGACCAGCCGCGCGCTGATGGAGGAAGTCACCTTCGAGCCGAGCGCGGTCGCCAGCCGCGAATGGGGCGGCTATCCGATCATCACTTTCCCGGACGTGCCGAAGATCGACGTGCTGATCGTGCCGCGGCAGGATCAACCGCCGCTCGGCGTCGGTGAGTCCACGTCGGTGCCGAGCGCCGCCGCCATCGCCAATGCGATCTTCGATGCTACCGGCGTGCGGTTTCGCGAGTTGCCGTTCACGCCGGAGCGGATTCGCGAAGGCTTGCGGCTGGCGAACGCAACACCCGCGCCCTCGCCCGCGAAGAAACGCGGCCTGATCGCCGGCGTCGCTGCGGTATGCACGGCGATTGCCGGGCTGGTGATTGCAGCGTCGCCGTGGCGGCCGGCGATTGCGCCGATCGCGCGGCCCGATGCGTCGGTCTATACGGCAGCGACCATCGCACGCGGCCAGCAACTCGCGGCGCTCGGCGATTGCGCGGTCTGCCACACCGCCGATGGCGGCGTCATCAACGCTGGCGGCCGGCCGCTGGAGACGCCGTTCGGGACCATCTTCGCGACCAACATCACGCCGGATGTCGAGACCGGCATCGGCGCGTGGTCGTATCCCGCGTTCGAGCGCGCGATGCGGCAGGGTATCCATCGCGACGGTAGGCATCTCTATCCGGCGTTTCCCTATAGCCATTTTGCCAAGACGACCGACGCCGATCTGCAGGCGCTGTACGCCTACCTGATGGCGCAGGCGCCGGTGCGGCAGGTGAACCGCGATAACGCCCTCGCCTTCCCGTTCAACCTGCGGCCGCTGATGGCGGGCTGGAATACACTGTTTCACGCACCCGCAACCTACACGCCGGATCCCGCGAAGTCCGACATCTGGAATCGCGGTGCATATCTGGTCGAAGGGCTCGGTCATTGCGGCGCCTGTCACACGCCGCGCAACGCGCTCGGCGCAGAGAAGGCCTCGGCCCGTCTTGCCGGCGGCACCGCAGAGGGCTGGGACGCGCCGGCGTTGACGGCGCTGTCGCAATCGCCGATCCCGTGGAGCGAGGATGAGTTCTTCAATTACCTGCGCAGCGGCATCTCGACATTTCACGGCGTTGCCGCCGGGCCGATGGGGCCGGTGGTGAAAGAACTCGGCGCGTTGCCGGACAGCGATATCCGCGCCATGGCCGTTTATCTCGCCTCGTTCAATCCCGAAGCGCCAAGCGCGGCCGGACAAGCGGCGCTGGCCGTCAAGCTCGAGACCATCACCAGCGTGCGGCCGGTCATCGCCTCAGCGCAGGGCGCGCGGGTTTATGACGGCGCGTGCGCGGTGTGCCACGAGGTCGCTGGGCCGGAATTGTTCGGCAGCCGGCCGTCGCTGGCGCTCAACAGCAATCTGCACAGCGCCACGCCCGGCAATCTGGTTCAGGTGATCCTGCACGGCATCACCGCACCGGTGTCCGGCGACCTCGGCACCATGCCGGGCTTCGCGGGCAGCCTGAACGACCGGCAGGTGGGCGAGCTCGTCAGCTATCTCCGGCAGCGCTTTGCCCCGGACAAGCCGGCCTGGAGCGGTGTCGAGGCGGCGGTGCGCGCCGCGCGGCAAGCGGCCGTGCGCTGAGTTAAGCATAGCAGGCATCGTGGGCCGGATGGCTAGGCGGCTGTCGGGCGGCAGGCTATAATTCGATTATGGCTGTCACAGATATCGCGACGCGAACCTATGATCATGGCTGGCGGCTCGATCCGATCGTGCGCAGCCTGCTCGACACCGATTTCTACAAATTGCTGATGCTGCAGATGATCCGGGAATGTTACCCGGACGATCACGTGACCTTCTCGGTCATCAATCGCAGCCGGCATGTCCGCCTCGCCGAGGTGATCGATGAAAGCGAGTTGCGCGCCCAGCTCGACCACGCCCGCAGCATCCGTTTCACGAAGAAAGAACTGATCTGGCTCGCGGGTAACACGTTCTACGGCAAGACCCAGATGTTCTCGCCGGACTTCATCCGCTGGCTCGGCGACTTCAGGCTGCCCGAATACGAATTGCGCAAGGTCGACGGGCAATACGAACTGCATTTCCACGGGCCGTGGACCCACACCACGATGTGGGAAATCCCCGCGCTCGCCATCATGAACGAATTGCGTTCGCGGCAGGCGATGAAAGGGCAAGGACGCTTCGCGCTCGACGTGCTCTACGCCCGCGCCAAGGCCAAGCTGTGGACCAAGGTCGAGCGGCTGCAAAAGCTCGAAGGTCTGCGCTTGTCGGACTTCGGCACACGGCGGCGGCACGGCTTCCTGTGGCAGCGATGGTGCGTCGAAGCGGTCAAGGAAGGCCTCGGCCCGGCGTTCACCGGCACCTCGAACGTGCTGCTGGCGATGGACAGCGACCTCGAGGCCATCGGCACCAACGCGCATGAACTGCCGATGGTCGCGGCGGCGCTCGCCAACGACGATACCGAATTGCGCTGGGCGCCCTACCGTATTCTCGATCAGTGGCGGCACACCTACGGCGGCAACCTGCTGGTGGCGCTGCCCGATGCGTTCGGCACCAAGGCCTTCCTGCGCGACGCGCCGGACTGGGTCGCGGACTGGACCGGCTTCCGCCCCGACAGCGCACCACCGATCGCCGCCGGCGAAGAGATCATCAAGTGGTGGAAGGCCAAGGGCCGCGATCCGCGGGAGAAGCTGCTGGTGTTCTCCGACGGCATGGACGCCGAATCCATCGAAGAGGCTTACTATCATTTCGAAGGCCGGGTGCGCGTCAGCTTCGGCTGGGGCACCAACCTGACCAACGATTTCGTCGGCTGCGCGCCCGACGGCACCACCGATCTCGATCCGATCTCGATCGTCTGCAAGGTCACATCGGTAAATGGACGGCCTGCGGTCAAATTGTCCGATAACCCGGAGAAGGCGACCGGCGATCCGGCGGAAACCGCGCGCTATCTGCGCGTGTTCGGCGATACCGGACGTGTACGCACGCCGGTCAGGGTATGATCCGCATCATCTCATCGTACTAACATCTCATCATCTCATGAATGAGATGAGTTTGCGCAGTGCGGCCGCGGCCGACAAGAAACGCGTCGTCTTCGATCGCGGATTGCGCGATTCAGAGTCGTGATCGTCGGCGCATCCAAATAATTTCATCGCAGTTTTGCTCGCCGCAGTTTGTGATGGCGAGAACATATAACAACGCTTGTATATATGCACTTCCGCTACTACTAATCGATTCACGCTATACCGCGCTCAACTATCTGGTTGAAGAATGGGCGAGTTACGATTGAACGAACCCGACGCCACTCCTCGCCGTCGAGATGCCGCCACCACCCGCCGCAAACTGCTTGTCGCCGCCCGCGCGGAATTTGCCCGCAGCGGATTGGCCGGCGCACGCGTCGACGAGATCGCAGCCAGGGCCGGCGTCAACAAGCAACTGGTTTATCATTACTTCGGCGACAAGGACGCGATGTACTTCGCCGTGATTGAATGGATCTACGGCGAGATCAGGGATTCCCAGAACGCGCTCAATCTGCGCGGCCTGTCGCCCGACAAGATCATCAAGAAGCTGATCGAAAGCACGTTCGACTATCTCACCCGGCATCCCGATTTCGTCGCGCTTCTCAACGACGAAAACCGCAACGGCGCGCGTCATATCAGCAGTTCCAGGAAATTCTCCGGCACGGGTTCGCCGTTGCTCAGCACCGTTGCGCACGCCCTGGACCAGGGCGTGCGCGGCGGAATCTTCCGCAAGGGCATCAATGCCGAGCAGCTCTATATCTCGATTGCCGGACTGAGCTATTTCTACTTCTCGGGAATGCCGACGCTATCGACGGTGCTCCAGAAGGACCTGGCGTCCGTAGCTGCGCTGCGCAAGCGCCGCAAGCACGTCGTCGACCTGGTGTTGCAGTCGCTGCGCGCCTGACAATAACCAGCGCGACGCTTCGCGCCGGGACTGCGCTTATTTGCGCGCAGGTGCCGCGCCGCGCAGCCGGGCCCATCCCTTTTCCAGCAGCGGCAGCAGGCCGCTTGGCGTAATCAGGATCACCGCGATCACCACGACGCCGTAGATGAAGTAATGCAGGCCCGGCAACACGCCGCCGAGCTTGCCGCGCAGGATCTCACCGAGCGGCACCAGCAGGATCGCACCCAGCGCCGGGCCGAACGCGCTGCCGAGCCCGCCGACGGTTGCGAACAGCACGATCTCGATGACGATGACCGGCGAGATCAGCAGATAGGGATCGGCAAAGGTCAGATAGCGAACGTAGGCGGTGCCGATCACCGAACTCAGCATCGCCGAGATCACCATGGCCGCGATCTTGTAGCGCAGGATGTTGACGCCGATGGCGCGGGCGGCATTCTCGTTGTCGCGGATGGTGCGCAGGTAATAGCCGAGCGGCGCGTTGAGAACCGCGACGTTGATCAGGATCGAGACAACGGCAAGCACCAGCATCACCCAGAAAGCGCCGATGCCACCGCCAAACTGGAATTGCAGGAAGTTGCCGGTGTCGCGCGGCAGCAGCAGGCCCGATGCGCCGCCGAGGAAATCCCAGCCCTCGACGACCACGGCCCCCATTTCGCCGAACGCCAGCGTAATCAGCACGAACGACAGGTGGCCGAGCTGAAACCGGAAATCGATCCAGGCGATGATGGCGCCGAGCGCGCCCGAAATCACCGCCGAGATAACGAGGCCCAGCCACATGTTGACGCCGAGCTTCAATAGCAGCGCCGCCGACAGCATGGCGCCGACACCGATGAACAGACTGTGTGCCAGCGAAATCTGGCCGGCCATGCCGCCGACGATATTCCACGCCGACGCCAGCGCGACATAGACCAGCGTCAGGATGACGATATGCAGATAATAGGACGGCAGCAGCGGCGGCAGCACCACCGCGAGCAGCAGCACGATCAGCCAGAACGGCGACAAGAGCGTCTTGTAGAACTCCGGCCTCATCGCGACGAACTCCAGGTCAAGCCCTGCGGCCGGAACAGCATGATCAGCACGAAGATGCCGTAAGGCAGCAGCATGCCCAGCGTATCCGACAGGTAGATGGTGCCGAACGCTTCCGAGATGCCGATGATCAACCCGCCGAGCATGATGCCGACGAAATTGGTCATGCCGCCGAGCACGACCACCAGCAGGGTGATGACGGTGTAGCGCAGCCCCTGCGCCGGCTGGATCGGCGTGCCGGGCAGCAGTAGCGCGGCGGCGATGGCGAGAATGCCGATGCCCATGGCGAAGGTCAGGGTCTGCACGCGGCTGACATCGATGCCCATCAGCGCGGCGGCATTGGCGTTCTGATGCACCGCGCGGATCGAGCGGCCGAAGTCGGTCGAGCGCAGCATGATGTACAGACCGATGGCCATGGCGAACGACACCACGAAGGCGATGACGTGCGGCACCCGCACCACGACGTCGCCAAGAATGAGCAGTTTGGACTCGACGATCGACGGCGTGCGCGCGGGCTGGCCGCCGAACACCATCAGGATGCCGTTCTGCAGCACCAGACTCAGTCCCAAGGTGAGCTGCACCACCATCAGGAACTTGTGCCCGACCATGGGCCGGATCAGATACCAATAGACCACTGCGCCAATCGCCGTCATGACCGGCACGGTGATGATGATGGAGACGTAGGGATCGAGCGTCAGCGCCGAATACAGCCCCAGACACATGAACATGCCGAGCGAGATGAAATCGCCGTGCGAGAAATTGACGACGCCGCTGACGCCGTAAACCAGCCCCATGCCAAGCGCCAGCAAGCCGTATGTGCTGCCGATCAGCAGGCCCTGCGCCATCGCTTGCATGAATTCAGTCACATCGATCTCCGCTCGAAGGCCAAAGTTCAGAGTCCAAAGCTCAGAGTCCCAGATAGGCGCTGCGGGTGCGCGGATCGTTTTTCACCACGTCCGATGCGCCCTCGACTGCAATTTTACCGCGCTCCAGCACGTAACAGCGTTGCGCATGGCGAAGCGTGAGATTCAAGTTCTGCTCGATCAGCAGGA
>Ga0207657_10004865_pt1 | contig 14135 bp, 16 predicted proteins | sample KBSC33metaG_FD_184316 | JGI IMG/M metagenome (GOLD analysis project Ga0207657, IMG submission 184316) | Corn rhizosphere microbial communities from Kellogg Biological Station, Michigan, USA - KBS C3-3 metaG (SPAdes) (version 2) | ecosystem: Host-associated > Plants > Roots > Rhizosphere > Soil ... | reverse complement strand
ATGTGCTGACGCTCGCCAGCGACGAAGGGCTGGTCGATGCGGGGCTGAAGATCCGCACGATGCGGCTTCCCGACCGCTTCATCGACCAGGACAAGCCCGAGAAGCAGTATGACGAGGCGCACCTAAACGCGCGGGATATCGTCGAGACGGTCCTGAAGGCGCTGCGGGTGAATAGCGCTGGTGTGGAGGAAGTCCGCGCTTAGCCAGCTCGACATGGTTGCTCGCGTCATGCTGACTGCGACCGCAGTTGGCCTCAGCTTTGCCTCCTTAGCTTTTGCGCTCATCGGAAGCGTGATTGCGATATCGGGTTGCGCGATCTGCGATAATTCGGCGCCGAACTATGTCACTCCTGTCGTGCTGGTCCTCGGTTACGGACTCTTTCAGTGGTTTCTAATCAGACTGATCAGAGCTGTTTGGAGCAGCAAAGGGTACGATCGTTAATTGGCGAAAACCCGCGCAGATCAGCTGCTCGTGAGCCGCGGGCTGGCGGAAAGCCGGACGAGGGCGCAGGCACTGATCATGGCCGGCGCGGTCTTTTCCGGAGAGAAGAAGCTGGCCAAGGCCGGCGAGATGCTCGCCGACGATGCGCCGCTGGAAGTCCGCGGCAAGGATCATCCGTGGGTTTCGCGGGGCGGGGTTAAGCTCGCGCACGGCCTCGATTTTTTCGGATTTGACGTCACTGGCGCAATAGCGCTGGACGTGGGCAGCTCGACGGGCGGTTTCACCGACGTTCTGCTCAGCCGTGGCGCTGCGAAGGTCTATGCGGTCGACGTCGGCACCAACCAGCTCGCCTGGAAGCTTCGGCAGGACCCGCGCGTGGTGGTGCTGGAACAGACCAACGCCCGCTACCTGACCAGCGAGCAAATTCCCGAGGCGATCGACCTGGTTACTTGCGATGCAAGCTTTATATCGCTTTCCAAGGTTTTGGAAACACCGCTGAAATTCGCGAAATCTGCTGGCAGGCTGGTCGCTCTCGTGAAGCCGCAGTTCGAGGCCGGCCGCGAAGAAGTGGGCAAGGGCGGAGTGGTCCGCGATTCCACGGTTCACGAGCGCGTCTGCCGCGAGGCGGCGGAGTGGGTCGCCTCGCGGGGCTGGAGCGTTGCCGGGATCGTCGAAAGCCCGATCACCGGGCCCGAGGGCAATGTCGAATTCTTGCTCGGGGCCGTGAAGGATTGACGCCAAGGCTGGCGGTAAACGCCATCACTCCCTATTTGCCCGCCGAAAGGGGTCGACAATGCAATCCGAGAACCGACTGTTCGACGACTTCGTGAAGATGATGAACGGCTTTGCCGGCACTTTTGCCGGCATGGGCCGCGAAGCCGAATCGTCCGCGCGCGAGAAGATGCGCGAATGGGTGGGCGGAATGGATTTCGTGTCCCGTGAGGAGTTCGACGCGGTCAAGGCCATGGCCGCCGCCGCTCGCGAGGAGAGCGAGGCGCTCAAGGCGCGGGTCGCGGCGATCGAGGCGAGCCTTGGCGGAACCGCGTCCAAGCCCAAGGCATCCGCAAAGCCGAAAGGCAAGCCGGGGGCAAAGTCCTGAGCGAGCCTGACGAGAGCGGCGAGCGCGACGACGGAGCCCCGATCGAGGTCCTCGAGCAATATTTCGAGGCCCGCGGCTGGGTGTGCGAGCGGTCGGGGGACGGCGAGATCGTCGCTTCGGCGAGCGGCAGCTGGGCGCAATATGAGCTTCGCGGCGTCTGGCGGCCCGAGGACCAGGTGCTGCAGTTCCTTGCTTTCCCCGACATCAAGGTCGCGCCGGAGAAACGCCAGGCAATCTACGAAGCGCTCGGCCTCATCAACGAGCAGCTGTGGCTCGGTCATTTCGAGATGTGGTCGGGCTCGGGCCTGATCGTTTTCCGCCATTCGACCGTCCTCGATACCCGCGACGGCGAAGGCTTGAGCCTCGAGCAGGCGGAAGCGGTCGCCGAGGCAGCGCTCGAGGAATGCGAGCGCTTCTATCCAGTTTTCCAGTTCGTGCTGTGGGGCGGCAAGAGTCCCGGCGAGGCAATCGCCGCAGCACTGATCGATACGCACGGAGAAGCCTAGTGCAATTACCTGCGCCCACCTGGTTCGTCGGCTGCGGCAACATGGGCCAAGCGATGGTCGAAGGCTGGCAGGCGGCCGGCGTCGACCTGTCGATTGCGACCGCGATCCGCCCGAGCGGGAGGCTGGTCAAAGGTGTGCGCACCGTGTCCTCGTTGAAGGAAGCCGGCGCTGCTCCGCGCATGATCATCCTGGGGTTCAAGCCGCAGGCCCTCGACGAGATTGCCGCCGATCTGGCCCCCTGGATCACATCGAAGACAATCGTCGTGTCGATCCTGGCCGGCGTCGAGTCCGGGAGCCTGAAGCGCCGCTTTCCCAAGGGGATCATCGTACGGGCGGCGCCCAACCTGCCGGTGTCCGTCCGGCGGGGCGTGATTGCGCTCTACAGCGAGGATGCGGACGAGAGCGTTCGCAAGCGGCTATCCGATCCTTTCGCGGCGCTTGGGTTCGCGATGTGGGCCGAAAGCGAGAAGGCGCTTGGAGCGATTGGCGCGGTGGCCGGCGCCGGTCCCGCCTATGTCGCGCGGTTCATCGGCGCTCTTGCCGAAGCAGGGGCGAGCCAGGGCCTGCCCGAGGCGCTTGCTGCGACGATCGCCCTGGAAACCGCGCTCGGAACCGCCTGGATGGCCGCTTCGACGAGTGAAACGATGGACGATCTCGCCAAGCGCGTAGCCAGTCCCAAGGGCACGACCCAGGCGGGCCTGGCCGTGCTCGACCGCGACGGTGCACTTCAGAATCTCGTCTCGGACACGATCGAGGCGGCGCGGCGCCGCGGGGCCGAGCTCGCCGCCGAGGCGCGCGGGGAGCAGGTCGCCTAGCTTTACGAGCCGGAACTGCTGCCGTAGGCGATCTGGCCATGGCAAACCCTCAGACTTACGATGATCGCGACGGCTGGATCTGGTTCGACGGCAAGCTCGTGCCGTGGCGGGAAGCCGAGGTTCACGTGCTCAGCCACGCCCTTCATTATGCATCGTCGGTGTTCGAGGGGCAGCGCGCCTATAACGGAACGATCTTCAAGCTTCATGAGCATAGCGAGCGGCTTCACAAGAGCGCCAATATTCTCGGATTCGAACTTCCCTGGACCGTCGAGGAGATCGAAGCGGCTTGCAAAGAGGTACTAAAGGCCAACAATCTTACCGATGCCTATATGCGGCCGGTCGCCTGGCTGGGATCCGAGCGGATGGGTGTTTCTCCCGCCGGGACGAAGCCGCATGTCGCGATCGCCGCGTGGGAATGGGGCAAATATTTCACACCGGAGCAGGCCGGCGCGGGAATTCGCCTGACCATCGCTCCCTGGCGGCGGCCGGCACCTTACACCGCGCCAGTCCATTCCAAGGCCTCCGGTCTCTACATGATCGCGATGCTGTCGCGGAAGCATGCCGAGGACACCGGCTATGACGATGCTCTGATGTTCGACTGGCGCGGGCAGGTGGCGGAGGCAACCGGGGCCAACGCCTTCTTCATCCGCGACGGAGCGCTTTACACGCCGACTCCCGACTGCTTCCTCAACGGGATTACCCGGCAAACGATCATGGACCTTGCCCGCAGGCGCGGTATCGAGGTCATCGAGAAAGCGATCTGGCCGGAGGAACTGGAGAGCTTCCAGCAGATGTTCCTGACGGGCAGTGCCGCCGAAGTCACTCCGGTCGGATCGGCTGGGCCATGGAGCTTCGAGGTGGGCGACCTCACACGGCAACTGGCCAAGGATTACGACGACCTGGTGCGCGGGCGAATCCCGAACAATTAGGGCCCTCTTCTAAAGCCTTCCAACTGCGTCGCGCACGGCTATATGCGCCCACACGCCTGTTGGGGCGTAGCCAAGTGGTAAGGCACCGGTTTTTGGTACCGGCATTCGCAGGTTCGAATCCTGCCGCCCCAGCCAGCTTTATTCGCCTCCATCCCGGAGCAAAGCTTAAGCCGCCATCGACCAATGTTGCGGCAGTAACCGCCCATGCATCAGCGGGACGGTGGCGATTTCAAGCTTCGGGAAGAGAGGCTGCGGACCGTCTTGCCCGCGCGCGTGCGTTGCTCCTCCGGCTGGAGCGACGCATGCATCCTCAACGTCTCCTCACGGGGACTCATGATCTATTCCAAGGCCGGGGCGCAGCCGGGATCGTTCATCGAGCTCCGCCGCGGCGGCCAGTTCGTCGTCGCGCGAGTCGTCTGGAAGAAGAACCAGCGTATCGGCCTGCACAGTCCGGACGAACTGCCGATTGGCCGCCTGATCTGCAGCGACGGCGCAACGGCGGCCGCCCAGATCATAGCGATCGGTTTCGAGGTCGAGCGTAGCAGACAGCCTCGAATCACGGACAGAAGCCGGGGCCGTGCCCGCCTGTTCGAGTTCATGGCACTGATAATTGCCGGTGCGGCTCTTGGCAGTGTCAGCGCCTTTTACGTCGAACAGACGCTTTCGAAGCCCGTCTCCGCGGTCAGCCACGCGCTCCTCGCCCATTGACGAACGCGCGCTGCTCTTGATGAGCCGGAGCGGCCGAGTGCATGACTGCCGGCCATGGCGGGGCCGCTCACCGGATTGAAGATCGTCGAAATGGCGGGCGTCGGCCCGGCGCCTTTCGCTGCGATGATGCTGGCCGATCACGGCGCCGAGGTAATTCGGGTCGAGCGCGAGGGTCTGATCGGCATACCCAACGACCCTCTGCTCCGGTCGCGACGAAGCATCGCCCTCGACCTCAAGAGGAAAGGGGCGGGCGAGATCGTTCGAAAACTTGCGGCCGCGGCTGACGGCTTGGTCGAGGGCTATCGGCCCGGCGTGATGGAGCGGCTCGGGCTCGGCCCGGCTAAGTTGCTCGAGGACAATCCGAAGCTCGTCTATGGCCGGGTCACGGGATGGGGTCAGGATGGCCCGCTTGCCGGGGCTGCGGGCCACGATCTCGATTATGTCGCCCTCTCGGGATTGCTTCACGGAATCGGTCCGAAGGAGCGGCCGGCAGTCCCGATCAACTATCTCGCCGATTTCGCCGGCGGGGGAATGATGCTTGCGTTCGGCATGGTCGCGGCGCTGCTGGAGGTGCATCGCGGCGGCGCGGGACAGGTGATCGACTGCGCGATGAGCGATGGCTCGGCGCTGATCGGGGCGCTTACCTACGGGATGAAAGCCGCCGGGCTTTGGAGCGGGGAGCGCGAGTCGAACCTGCTCGACGGGGGTTCGGCGACCTACGGCGTCTATCGATGCAGCGACGGAAAGTTCATCGCGCTGGCTGCGATCGAGCCGCATTTCCGGGCGGAGCTTCTCGACGGGCTCGGCCTTTGTGCCGATGCTGGCAGGGACGAGGTGGCGGGTGCGATCGCGGCCCGCGGCCGCGACGAGTGGATTGCGCACTTTGCCGGAAAGGACGCATGCGTCGCGCCGGTCCTTACTCTCGACGAAGGGCCGGACCATCCGCACAACCGGGCGCGGGGCACCTTCATCGAACTGGCCGGCGTTGTTCAGCCGGGCCCGGTCCCGCGTTACTCGGCAAGCGGCACCGGGGCGCCCACCGCGCCGCGCAATTCCGGAGTGGACGGCGAGGCCATACTTTCCGAGCTCGGCTATTCCGCTAAGGAGATTGCCGTGTTGAGGGAGGAGGGCGCGCTTCTGTGAATCCGTTGTTCGAAGCCATTCAGACCAGCGTGTTCGAGCGGATGTCGGCGCTCGCCATCAAGCATGGCGCGGTTAACCTCGGCCAGGGCTTTCCCGACTTCGGCTGGCCGGTGGAAATCCTCGACGCCGCGGCGCGTGCACTGAAGGCGGAATCGAACCAGTATCCACCGTCGCGGGGCTTGGCGCAGCTCCGGGGAGCGATCGCCGATCATTACCGCCGCCATTATGGCGAGGGGTTCGGGCCGGATTCCGTCTGCGTCACGTCGGGGGCGACAGAGGCGCTGGCGGCATGCATCCTGGCGGCTGTCAGCCCCGGTGACGAAGTGATCGTCTTCACGCCCGCCTACGACAGCTACGCGCCGATGATCCGGCGTGCCGGCGGGACAGTCCGCGAAATCGCGCTGCAGCCGCCCGAGTGGAGGATCGAGCGCGATAGGCTGGAGTCGGCGATCGGGCCGAAGACGAAGGCGATCCTGTTCAACAATCCGCACAACCCGACCGGGCGCCTGTTCGGGCCCGGCGAGCTCCAGATCGTTGCCGACGCGGCGATAGCGCATGACCTCATCGTCATTAGTGACGAGGTCTGGGAGCATCTGCTCCTGGGTGGCGAGGGAAGCGGCTTCACGCCTCTGGCTGCGTTGCCGGATATGGCGGACCGGACACTGAAGATCGGTTCGGCGGGGAAGATATTCTCGCTCACCGGATGGAAGATCGGGTGGATCGCCGCGGCTCCGAAGCTGGCCGGCATTGCGGCGCGCGCGCACCAGTTCCTGACGTTTTCGACGGCGCCCAACCTCCAGTCCGCGGTTGCCTACGGACTTGCCGAGGGCGATTCGTGGATCGAGCCGATGCGGCGCCGGTTCACCCGCGCTCGCGACCGGCTGAGCGAGGGGTTGCAGGCCACGGGCTATGTCACACTTCCCTGTGCGGCGACCTATTTCCTCCTGGTCGACCTCCGCGCCTCCGGAATCCAGCTGGACGACGAGACCTTCGCGGCAGCGGCCGTGGAGCAGGCGGGGGTGGCGGTCGTCCCGCTGTCGGCGTTCGCCGAGGATGATCCGCCCAGGCATCTCGTCCGCCTGTGCTTCGCGAAGCGCGACGAGACGATCGATGCGGGTGTGTCCGCGATGGCCAAAGCGAAGGAGCTTCTGGCATGAGCCCGGCCGAGGAAGCCCGAGGGCTGCTCGATCGACTTGGGGTTCGCTCCGGCGGCTCGCTGGACAGCCGGTCGCCGATCGATGGCTCGGTGATCGGCAGTGTCCCCGAAGCCGCCCCGCAGGACATGACTGCCGCCTGCGAACGGGCCCGTGCGGCGTTTCTTGCCTGGCGGACCGTGCCGCCGCCCCGCCGCGGCGAGCTGGTAAGGCTGATTGGCGAGGAGCTTCGCGCCGCGAAGGAGCCGCTCGCGCGGCTCGTCACGCTGGAGTGCGGCAAGATCGTCCAGGAGGGGCTAGGCGAAGTCCAGGAGATGATCGACATCTGCGACCTCGCGGTCGGGCTCTCGCGGCAGCTTCATGGCATGACGATTGCCAGCGAGCGGCCGAACCACCGGATGATGGAGCAGTGGCACCCGCTGGGCGCCGTCGGGGTGATCACCGCTTTCAACTTCCCGGTGGCCGTTTGGGCGTGGAACGCTGCTCTGGCCCTCGTCTGCGGCGACCCGGTGATCTGGAAGCCGAGCGAGAAGGTCCCGCTTTGCGCCGAAGCGGTGATGGCGCTTGCCGGCCGGGCCTTGGCTCGGTTCGGGGACGCGCCCGACGGGCTGCTGCAGTGCATCCATGGCGGCGGGGGAATCGGCGAGGCGCTCGTCGCGGATCGGCGCGTGGCGCTGGTCTCGGCGACGGGATCGACCAGGATGGGCAAAGCGATCGGACCCAGGGTCGCCGAACGGTTCGGGCGAGTGCTTCTCGAGCTGGGCGGCAACAATGCCGCGATTGTCGCGCCTTCCGCCAACCTCGATCTTGCGGAGCGGGCAATCCTGTTCTCGGCTGCCGGGACCGCCGGCCAGCGATGCACCACGCTTCGGCGCCTGATCGTCCACGACAGTATCGCCGATATGTTTGTCGAGCGGCTGAAGGCGCTATTCCGCCGGATCAAGGTCGGCGACCCGAGGCAGCCGGAAACCTTGGTAGGTCCGCTGATCGACCAGGCGGCGTTCGACGCGATGCGCGGAGTCCTGGGCGACGGGGTCGAGCGCGTCGATGCGGTGGAAGGCGGCGTGTACGTGCGGCCCGCGATCATGGAAGTCGACCAGCAACTGGGCGTCGTCCTCGAGGAGACCTTCGCGCCCATCCTCTACATTCTCCGCTATTCCAGTCTGGACGAAGCGATTAACATCAACAACTCGGTTTCGCAGGGACTTAGCTCGTCGATCTTCACAAATGACGTCAGGGAGGCAGAGCGATTCCTTGCTGCGTCCGGATCGGATTGCGGGATAGCCAACGTCAATATCGGCACGTCCGGAGCGGAGATCGGCGGCGCTTTCGGGGGCGAGAAGGAAACCGGTGGCGGCCGCGAGAGCGGCTCGGATTCGTGGCGCGCCTACATGCGGCGGCAAACCAATACCATCAATTACGGCGACGAGCTTCCGCTTGCGCAGGGAGTCGAGTTCAAGGTCGCGCCTTAATCCGTGAGTCCGATCCAGCGCTTTTCCCATTCCGAGTGCCACTTTGCGAGCGTTTGCGGCTCCAGGGGCTCGGCAATGAGATAACCCTGCGCAACGTCGCAGCGGAGCATCTTCAGATAGCGCAGCTGCTCCGCCGTCTCCACGCCCTCCGCGGTGGCGATGAGCCCAAGCGCGTGCGCGAGATCGATGATCGACTTGACGATGACGCAGCTGTCATGGGCTCGCGGCAGGTCCTTCACGAACAGCTTGTCGATCTTGACCTCGGTGAATGGCAGCTGGCGAAGCTGCATCAGGGACGAATAGCCGGTGCCGAAATCGTCGATGGCAAGCCCGATTCCCTTGATCCGGAATCGTGTCAGCGTGTCCATCAGCTTGATCAGCGGCTGGGTCGCCCCTTCGGTCAGCTCGAGCACCAGCTTGTCCGTCGGCACCTCCAGCTCCCTGCAGATACGCTCGACAAGGTCCGGAAAATCGAGGCTTTGCAGGCTCAACGCCGAAATGTTGAAGGCGACGTTCGTGTCCAGCCCTTCATCTCGCCAGGCACGCCATTGCGCAAGCGTGGTCCTGAGCCCCCATTCGGTGAGCGGCGCGATCAGCCCGTGCTTTTCCGCGAGGGGAACGAAGCGCGACGGCTCGACGGGACCGCTTCCGGGCTGGTCCCAGCGGACTAAAGCCTCGAGCCGAGTAAGCACTCCACTGTCGAGCCGGATCTTCGGCTGGTAGAGCATATGAAGCTCGCCGTGCCGAAGGGCGCGTTCGATTCCCTGAACGAGCTTGCGTTCCGGCCGGCCGGTCATTGCACCAGGCTGGACCTCAGGTTGCTGAGAGTGCGCTCCAGCTCCTGGAATCGAACCGGCTTTTCAAGCGGTCCGAGCATCCTCAGGCCGAGTGCTTCGCCGAGACGGAATGCGGATTCCAGCACTCTGCGGTCGAAGCCGCTGAAGATCAGCACCGGCACGTGGCTTTCTTCGGCGGCAAGGAACCTGAGCAGCTCGATTCCATCCATTCCGGGCATACCCAGGTCGAGCACGACAACGTCGGGGCTTTCGGAGCGGAAAGCTTCGCGGAATGCCGAATCGTCCGAGGTCAGGATCGGCACGAACCCGCATTCGCTCGCTACATTGGCGACGAACTCGGCAAGAGCCGGCTCGTCGTCGATAACAAGCAGCCGCGGCTCCCGCATGAAGTCCCTCCAAAATGCCAGTTTGGCGCTTTGCTCTCGGCCCGTCCGGAATGAAACCGGTTTTTAACCGCGTTACGTCCAAAATGAGGACAAGACGCGTTTCGAAGAACCGAAAGGAAGACGGCCGATGTTCGCATCGCTGATCCAGCGCAAACGTGGCCAATCGTCTGACGGCGACCAGGCCGCGTTTGAATCCACAACATTTTCCCTGACCACGGCGGTTCCGCGTCCGGTCGAGCGCCGGGCCGAGGACCGGCTTATCCCGCTGCTCAAGATCGGCAAGATTTCGAGCGCGACGGGCGAGAAGCTGGTCCGGGTCCGCAACATCTCCGCGGGCGGGCTGATGGGCGAGATCGCCGATCCGCCAACGGTGGGCGAGGCGATCTCCGTCGAGCTTTCTTCGCAGAAGATCCCGTCAACGGTGCTGTGGATCCGTGAAGGGCTCATCGGAATCCGGTTTGACCAGACCGTGGACCTTGGCGAGTTGCTTGCGGGGCGGAAGCCACGCCACGGCTTCCGTCCGCGACCGCCGCGTCTCGAGGTCGAGTGCAAGGCGTCGGTCAAGGTCGGCAAGATCTATTACACCGTCGACGTGCACGATATCTCGCTGGGCGGAATCAAGGTCGAGCCGATCGAGGAATATTGCGTCGGCCGGGACGTGACGGTCGTCGTCGAGAGCCTCAAGCCGATCCGCGGGGAAGTCCGCTGGTTTTCCGAACGCCGCGCGGGAATCGTGTTCAAGAAGCCGCTCGAATTCGAGGAACTCGCGGAGTGGGTCGGAAAGCGGCTCGAAGTCGCAAGCCTGAAAGCGAGCTTCCAGCGCAACTAGACCGTCTCGCAAAGCGCCTTGCAAAGGCCTATCTCTGTATCGAAGGAGACGGGCCATGGCCGAGGATGTGGCGATTCTTGCAGGCGGATGCTTCTGGTGCATCGAGCCCGTGTTCAACGATGTTATCGGCGTGAAGTCCGTCGAAAGCGGCTACACCGGCGGACGGACCGCAAACCCGACCTACAAGCAAGTGTGTGGCGGTGACACCGGGCACGCCGAGGCGATCCGGATCACCTTCGATCCCGACGTCATCGCCTACGGCGACCTGCTCGACATCTTCTTCGCTACACACGACCCGACGCAGCTCAACCGGCAGGGCAACGATATCGGCACCCAGTATCGCTCGGCGATCTTTCCCCAGGATAAGTCCCAGGAGGAGGCCGCGCGCCACGCGAAAGAGCGTGCGCAGGGGCATTGGGACGGGAAGGTCGTCACGGCGATCGAGCCGAAAGGCGAATGGTGGCCGGCCGAGGATTATCACCAGAATTATTGGGAAGGCGAAGGGCAGCGAAACCCCTATTGCATCGCCCATATCCCGCCCAAGCTGCAGAAGCTGCGCAAAAGCTTCCAGGCGCGGGTGAAGGGCGAGAACGCCGCTTACTGACGCGGCGCGGCCGCTCGCTTCAGCCTATCGTTGATCGCGGCGCCGAGCCCGGCCGTCGGCACCGGCGCAACCGCGATTCGCGCCTTTGCCAAAGCGTCAGCCCGGTAAAGCAGGTCGAAAAGGCGCGACGCGGCTTCGACGAGATCGCCGGACGGGCTGAGGTTCGCGTCGCCGGCGATTTTCCCGAAGCCGATCAGATATTCGTCAGCGGCCGCCACGGTCGCGTCCAGCCGCAGCGGCTTGGAGGGGGCGTAATGGCTGGCGAGCTGGCCAGGAGCCTCGATCCCGCTTCCGGCAGCAAGCTTCACGCCCGGAATTTCTATCGGCCCCCGACGCAGAAGCCGCATCTTGCCGTCGCTCTCGGCGATTATGGTCGATTCAATGCCACCGGGCGAAGGCCCGTCATCGATGATCAGCGATATCCGGCCGCCGAGGCTTCGAAGCACATGCTCGGCACGCGTGGGGCTGATCGAGCCGCTCGCGTTCGCGGACGGAGCGGCAAGCGGCATACCGGTCACCCGAAGCAGCGCCCGCATCGCGCGGTGGCTGGGCACGCGAAGAGCGATGGTTGAAAGGCCGGCGGTGACCAGCGAGGCGATGCCGCTGTCGGAGCGAAGCGGGACGACGATGGTCAGCGGTCCCGGCCAATGGTCTTCGGCAAGGCCCCGAAGCGCAGGCCCCAGCTCGGCAATTCGTTCGGCAGCGGCGAGATCGGGAACGTGCACGATCAAGGGGTTGAACGACGGTCTTCCCTTGGCTTCGTAAATCCGTGCGACGGCTTCGGCATTCGTCGCATCGGCAGCGAGGCCATAAACGGTCTCGGTCGGAATCGCGACCGGCTGGCCGGCTTCGATCAGCCGAGCGGCATCGGCAATGGCTTCGTCACGAAAGGGAAGGACCCGCGTCTGCATCTGACGCGGCTAGTAGGGACTAGGCGCGTTCCCTGTCGAGCAGTTCCACCGGATCGAGACCGAGACGCGCCATCCGGGCGCGGATTTCCGGCCATTCCTCATTGAGGAAACGCGCGCGCTCGGAATCGCTGAGCCTGGCACGGGCGCCGGGTGCAACGAACAGCCCAACCCCGCGCTTCACCACGACCAAGCCCTCGTCCTGGAAACCCTGATAGGCCTTCGCCACCGTCAGCGGGTTCGCCTGCTCTTCGGCTGCGAGAGCGCGGACCGAGGGAAGGGGGTCGCCGTCCCGGTATCGGCCCGAAAGGATCGCATTGGCGATCGTCTCGCGGAGTCGGACATAAACGGGCTTTTCGTGACTGGTGCGTAGCGTCATGCTGTCATAATACAGCACGGCGCGATTTCGTCAACTATTCCGCTCAATTAGGCTTTGGGTGACCAGTGCCTGACCACTTCGTTCCGGGCGGGGCGCGGGCGCTCCTCGAGCTCGGTCTCCGACCGGCCGATAAAGATGAAGCCGGCGATTCGTTCGCCCGGCTCGCACAATGCGGCGGTGACGAGTGGCGAATAGGCGCGCCAGCCGGTCACCCAGGCGCCGACATAGCCCAGCGCGCTCGCGGCGGTCAGCAGGTTCATCCCCGCCGCTCCACAGGACAGCTCCTGCTCCCACACGGGGATCTTGTGACCCTGGACCGGCGCCGAGACCAGCACGACGAGGGTGCCGTCATAATGGGCGAATTCGTCCTCCTTGGTGTGGCGGGCGATCGGCGCGCAGGGGTCTTCCTCCGACAGGGCCTGGCGAAGAAGCGCTCCGAGCGCGTCGCGCTGCTCGTCGCCGATGACGATGAAGCGCCACGGATGGAGCTTGCCATGATCGGGTGTCCTGGCCGCGATCTCCAGCATCTGATCGAGCTCGGCCGCCGCCGGCCCGGGCTCGGCAAGAGACCGCGGCTTGGCCGAACGGCGGGTCCTGAGCAGCGAGAGGAGCGATGAGCGGTCGTTGAGCATCTTGCCGTTCATCTAGGTAAGGATGCTCTTCGCAGCAATCGGCGCTTCACAAGGCAATTTTGTCCGTTACGGTTGCCCGCCGGAGAAGAGGGGAATCCCAGATGGTCGATACACCGGCGGTCGAAGAAGAATCGGTCGTTCCCGATACCAGCCACGTAAATCCCGCCGACCGGAAAACATGGTTCGGCCATCCCCGCGAACTCGCGCGCCTGTTCACCACCGAGATGTGGGAGCGGTTCGGCTATTACGGCATGCGCGCGCTGCTGACGCTCTATCTTACAAAACATTTCATCTTCAGCGACCAGCAGGCGACCGGCCTCTATGGCGGCTACACCGCGCTCGTGTACCTGACACCGCTGGTCGGAGGCCTGATCGCCGACCAGATCCTCGGCTCGAAAAAGTCGGTCAAGTTCGGCGCGATTCTGATGGCGATCGGCTATTTTACCCTCGCCTTCGGAGGGCAGCCGGCCAAGCCCTACGCGCTCGTCGACGGGCAGCGTTACGAAGTCCAGATCGACAATTTCCGGGACCGTCCGACGACTGGCGGCGAAGTGCGCTATCTCGTCGACGGCAGCCAGCGGCTGCAGATCAGGGGCAATGACGATGGAAGCGTGTCGTTGCTCAAGAGTGACCAGAGCGTAGCCCGCACCATTCCGAAGGGCGCGTTCGAATCGCACGGCGAGCGGCAGCCATGGACGGTGATGGTCCTGCTGATTGCCCTCTCGCTGATTTCGGTCGGCAACGGCTTCTTCAAGCCCAACATCTCGACCATCGTCGGAACGCTCTACGAGCAGGGTGATCGCCGCCGCGATGCCGGCTTCACCATCTTCTACATGGGCATCAACATGGGCTCGATCCTCGGGCAGCTCTTTTGCCCGATCCTGGCCGACTGGCTGGGCTGGTGGGCGGGCTTCGGGCTTGCCGGGGTCGGAATGAGCATTTCCTACCTGTTGATGACCTTCGATGGCGGGCGGCTTGCCGGATACGGAGAGCAGCCGGAGAACGACAAGGACCGCTCACTGTGGGTCTACGCCGGCGCCCTGATCGCGGTGCCGGTCTTCTACTTCCTGTTCGTCAATCTGATGAACACGCCCGAGCCCGCTCCGGGGTCCGGGTTCATCGGTTACATCGCCTCCCTCTCGCTGATGGGGAAATTGCTGTTCGGCTCCTTCCTGATCGGAGTCCCCGCGATCCTCGCCTGGTCTTATACCAAGGGGACGAAGACCGAATTCCAGATGATGTGCGCGGCGATGATCCTCATCACCTTCAACGTCTTCTTCTGGACCTTGTTCGAGCAGGCGGGCTCCTCGCTCACTTTGTTTGCCGACCGCAA
>Ga0207657_10004860_pt1 | contig 14154 bp, 12 predicted proteins | sample KBSC33metaG_FD_184316 | JGI IMG/M metagenome (GOLD analysis project Ga0207657, IMG submission 184316) | Corn rhizosphere microbial communities from Kellogg Biological Station, Michigan, USA - KBS C3-3 metaG (SPAdes) (version 2) | ecosystem: Host-associated > Plants > Roots > Rhizosphere > Soil ... | reverse complement strand
GCTGGACCAGCCCCAGCATGATCGTCTTTTGAGCGTATATAAGGATATCGTGAATGGTATCGGTCAAACGTTCTCTGACACCGGTATCGAAATTGTCTTGCACGATACTCGCAATCCTTTGAAGTCAATTGTTGCTATTCAAAATCCGATCTCCGGCAGGCGTCTCGGTGATTCCACAACAAACTTCGGTCTTGAACTAATAAAGAACTACAGCACGACAACTAACCAAGGTTCCAGCTTTATCAGCTACGGCTTGACGTTGAAAGACGGCCGCCAAGTCAAATCAACAACAGTTCCCTTGTTCCATGAGACCTATGGCCTGATCGGTTTCATATGCATGAACATTGATATTTCTCGGCTTAACGAGAAACATCCAGAAGAAATAGCCAAATTTATCGAAAACATAAAACTGATTGCGGACAACGACAAGATCACCGAACTCATCGAAAATTCAAAGCGCAGACCACCTCACCAATAGCCTGCAAAGCAGGTATTTTCACCTACTTATCTTCAACAGACGGAGTTAAATATGCAGAACTTTGAAAAACATAGAATCGAACTGAAAAAGCCGTTGCTGGTTGTCAAAGCGCCCAATGGTCTTCTGGCTTGTGGTTATGTCAATGTTGAAACATGCAACAAAACAGAAGAAGCTTGCGCTATTGTGACAGGCGTTAATTCTTATGAAGATATGTATAAAGCAACTGTTGTCGCGGCGTCGAAGCGGGCACTTGATTTGGGAGTCGTCATTGGAGACAGTGGCGAAGCTGCACTGCAGAAAATGTCCTGATTCAATGCATTGCCTTAGTCCGCTTGATACTGCTCTACATAATGCTCGTGGCTGAGGCGACATTTTCATCATTGTGGCCCCATTACATTTGATGAGGGCCGCAATGAATGCTCAAATCAAATCGCGAACCATAAGGTGGGTGAACTCACTGATTAAAATTAAGTCGTGCCTGGGGCGGCTAAACAATTCGTGAGCAGGCCGCTTTGGTATACGCCTTCCTCATTCTTTCGGCATATAACCTGCCTGATAAAATGCCCCGCCGCCAATACTCTACCTGCACTGGCGAAACTATGCCTAGGAAATTGTCGAATGCGGAAAACACCGAGCAAAATTCGCATCCTTTTTCTCTGTTGTTTGCGCATCGAAACGAGTCACCTTTTAGATTCTGTTATGAACTCATATTGAGGCCAGATTTAAGGCGCAACCAGTCATATTCACCAGTTTGCAATGATATATATTCAAGATGGAGTCGGATGCCTATTACTTCACAACCTGCGCGTTTCTGCTTTTTGTATTCGCCGCAACTTTCTACTTGTCATATAAGGGAAATCTCCTAGCCAAGTATTTTTTATGGACATGGGCGGCACTGTTATTAGTGGCCTTGCCTTATTCTTCTCATATCCCGTCTGCAATTACGGATCATATTGCCGGGATCACTATTATCTTCTTCATCTACACACTATTTCTAATAAAGCGGAAAAATCAGAAAACACTTGAAACAGCTCACGAGGAAACTCGACGTGTACTTGCGGAAGCAAACAAAAGAATGGACGAAGAAAGGCGCCGAATCGCAAGACAACTTCATGATGAAATCAACCCCAATCTTTTGCTTGCCAAGATAGAGTTGCAAAACCTTGTGCCTCTTATTAGCGCAAGCATGAACGATGCTGAACATGCAGAGAAAGCACAAGAAATTGTTGCGAAGGTACTTGCTTCATTAACGAGTGTTTATCAGGATTGCCGTGAAATTATTCGAAATACGCGAATCGAGATTATCGACTCAATAGGACTGACAACTGCAATCGAATCGTTGGTCAACCATTACACGCACATACTGGAAAGGCCTGTCATTGCACTTGAGCATAATTTACCCAAGCGTCCAAACATTCCTTTGGGTTCAGCGGTAAATGCATACAGAATCATTCAGGAGGCTTTGCTGAATGCTGTCAAACATGCAGATGCTACACACATTACGATAGGCGTTTATCAGACAGGAAAGCGCTACAACGTTTCCATTAGTGACGATGGGGCTGGCATTTATGCCAACAAGAATGAGCATGGCATAGGATTGATTGACATGCGAGAGAGAGCTCGAGTACTGGGGTCAGATCTTCGTATCGAAAGCAGGAAAGGAAAAGGAACGAAAGTCAGCTTTTCTTTTTTATCTCAAGACTAGTCAATCCGAATCGAATAGCCAGTTTAGTGAAGTCTGCAAAATTATCGGTATTCAGTTTCTGTTTTACATTTTTCACCATGGTGCGGATAGTCTTGTCGGAAAGCCCAAGCTCTTGCGCAACATCCATGATGGACAAGCCATCCGCAATCAGCGTGAATACCTTGATCTCTTTATCGTCGAGCAAACGTGTGGGATTCAGTGCCTTTACTGATGCCCAAGCAAGCTGTTGAGCGACACCGGGAGGAAGGAAAGGTTTGCCGTTATATGCGTTTGTGATCGCTTCGACGAGCACTTCGGTTTCTTCATCTTTTCTTACAAACGCAAAAACGCCAATCTTGTAGGCCTTTTCGACAAGATACTCATCATCAAATTGAGAGAAAACGACAATTTTTGTCGATGGATGCTTGGCGAGGATTTTTTCGCATACATCAAGCCCATCTATTGTTTCTCCATCTTTACTGTCAAACCTGATGTCAATAACAAGCACGTCAGCAAGCGACTGGGTGAATAGCGATATCAAGTCGCTTAATGAATAAACGACTTTGACAACATCAATTCCATATTTCTTTAGTTCTACCCGAAAACCTTCCACCATTAACCGGTGATCGTCGGCCAAAAATACTTTTATTGACAAGATGGTCCTCTATATCATGCGTTGGATATATTCATAAACTGCAAAGATGCGATGCTATGGGTCTACGCGACGTAGAGGCGCTACGGCAAGGAGACTGCAACAATGCGGGCAATCGCTTAACAAGACTGCCAAATGCGTGTGCAAGAAAGAGGGAAGGGCTTGCGGGGCATATCCATGCTTGTGAAACGGATTGGACTGCAAGGAAAATTGCATCGTTATGGCGCGTTCACTCGCACCCCTTCTCACTCAAACGCGATCTCAAATGAGGGCATAGCAAGCTCCAGACTTTGAAGCCCGAAACTATTCATACAGATCGCGTCCGTATTCCTGGTTATTTCACTGCAATAGCGGAAATCTCAATTGACACATCTCGCGGTAGCCGAGCGACTTGAACCGTTGAACGTGCGGGATGTTTTTGAGTGAAATAGCCGCCATAAACGATGTTCATTTTTGTGAAATCGTTTAAGTCCTTGAGGAACACCGTGGTAGACACAACGTCATTCATTGTCATCCCGTTAGCGGCAAGCACCGCTTTCAGGTTTTCCAACACGAGTTTTGTCTGGTCCTCGATAGAGCTGTGGCTACTTATTTGATTGGTTTTGGGGTCGATCGGAATCTGGCCCGATAAATAAAGTGTATTGCCGACTTTTAGGGCCTGGGAGTAGGGGCCGATGGCTGCCGGTGCATCTTTCGTTGATATTGCTTCTTTTGTAGGGCTGATAGTGCAACCAATGAGTCCTGCAGATGCTACTGCTGCCAATACATATTTAAAGAATGATTTATTCAAAGCCAGCATTACTGTCCTCTCTGGATTAAACGGCGTGATTTCGGCTGTTGCCAAAACTTCAAATTATAAAACTTAATTGTAAAAAATGAATTTCCGTTGTTCATATTTCCACAAATTGGAAATTTTATTTCCGTTTTTTTTCGGTAATGATATATTTTTGGAAATATATAGTTGCGATCATTGAAACCTCAGTCGTGACCGAGCGTGCCTTGATATTGCAACAATCTGGCGTCAGGGAGAATCTTCGTGAATGTGTTCTCTATTTAGTGCTTATGTCTGAAACCATCATTTCTCTTAAAGCAAACGCTTCTTCAGCCGCTCGGGTAATCCGGGTTCCGCTGGGTCAGATTCGTATAACGCCAGGCGTCAATGAAGCTCTTGCCGGGCGTCCTCGTTATGCCGGTGAATTGCTCAAACGGCATCAAAGCGGCGATTGGGGGTGTATCAGTTATGCTGAGCGCATGGAAAATCTAGCCGGTCTCAAGCTGGGATGGCAGATTATGTCGGCTTATCCGATCGATTCTTCTCTGCCTTGTACAGGTCATGATGACAATACAATCTGGATTATCACTGAAGCCGATCGAAGCGTAACAACCTTGCTTTTACCTGGGGAATACCATTATTGAATGATGTCTTGTCGTTCGCTATTCCCGTTTTTTACGGTCTTGTGAGGGATATTATTTCCTGTAAAGGAGCGTAGCAGCATGCTGTCAAGGTTGTTTCTAACTGCAACAAATTGGTAATCTTCTTTGTGCCTTGATTTTGATCACATTGAAAATTTCCTTATGGATCATGCGGTTAAGTAACGCTTTCTATAGTTATCCACAGAATTGACCACAGTAAATGTGGTTAACTGGAAAAGGGTGCTTCCAGATGCTTCTTGGGTTGCGATTTTTGAATTGCGATGTTTTGTGCTACAGGTATCTCAAATTTTTTGCATTAATGCTGACATATATTGAGATATTGGCTTATTACTTTTTCCACTTCCTGCTCAATACATTCGACAACGAACGCATGTCCAATTGAAACCTCGAGAATTTTTGGAATCTCGAGAAAGCGAGGAAGGTTCGCCAAGTTCAAATCATGTCCTGCATTTACCCCTAAACCAGCCTTCTGGGCTCTTACTGCTGCGTTATGGAATTCTTGAAAGATCACATCGCCTTCGGGTAAGCCAAACCGATCGGCATAAGGGCCAGTGTATAGTTCGATCCTGTCCACGCCGCTCTCAGCGGCCAATTCAAGTGATGGACAATCAAAGTCGATAAACAGGCTCACTCGAATGCCAAGGTCTCTTAGTTCTGAGATGACAGGCTGCAGAACGTTCAAGTCTTTGGCAGGATCCCATCCATGGTCCGACGTCAGTTGGCTGGGACTATCTGGGACCAAAGTACACTGCGCAGGCTTCACTTGCTTGACGACCGTCAAGAATTCCGGTGTCGGATATCCTTCAACGTTAAGTTCTTTGGCATGTTCATTGCAGATGCGCGCAAGGTCGATCACATCTTGGTATCGAGCGTGCCTCTGATCCGGTCTAGGATGCAGCGTAATACCATGCACTCCTAAAGAAAGTAGGCGTGTAGCGAAAGCGGACACATCTGGAAAATTCCTGCCTCGGGAATTCCTCAACAGCGCAATCTTGTTAATGTTGATTGAGAGTTTTGTCATTGCATGTTAATGAAGTGAAAGGTGCGTGCACTATAAGGATGGAGATTTCGGTCAACATTGATTACCAAAGTTAATCCAAAAAGTACCCGTGCCGGTTCGCCTTACTTTGCCGTTTCCAGTTTCGTTACTGTGAGAGCGCCGTTTTTCTTCTCTGCCAGGAAGCGGATCTTGTCGCCCGTCTTGATCTGGTCGAGCATGGCTTGGTCGGCTACACGAAACGCCATGGTCATGGGAGGCATGTCGAGGTTTGTCAGTGCGCCGTGCTTGATCATGATCTTGCCGGCATCCTTGTCGACTTTCTTCACTTCGCCATCTGTCATTGCGGTGTCGGGAGCTGATGCTTCAGTTTGCATCGAGGCGTGCTGCTCATCGTTGGCGCTTACAGCCGATATCCAGAAAAGGGAGGTGACGAGCGCCAGAGCGAGTGTTGTGAGGTGCTTCATGATGATGACTCCTTACTTGCGAATGGCTTGTTCAAAAATGCGTCGTTTCACATCTTATCTCTTGCGTGTTTGTTGTGTTCAGTGATGTTCGCTGTGGTCGGTTGGTTTGCGAACGTTTAGTTCCATGCCGGGTTCCTTGGTCGTTGGCATCGATTGCCCGCCGTTTGAGTGGCTGCGTGCAGGTTCCACTACCGGGCCGTTCCACTCGTAAGCTACGGTTCCGGCCGGATGCTCGTACCAGCCAGGGTCTTTGTAATCTCCCGGCTTTTGCTCCTTGCGGACCTTGACTACCGTGAACATGCCGCCCATTTCGAGGCCGCCGAACGGGCCTTGCCCGCTCATCATCGGCAAGGTGTTGTCCGGCAGCGGCATTTCCATCTCTGCCATGTCGCCCATGCCGCGCTCTCCCATCACCATGTAGTCCGGCACGAGCTGGTTGATTTTCTGCGCGATACCACGGTGGTCAACGCCGATCATGGTTGGAACCTTGTGTCCCATGGCGTTCATGGTGTGGTGTGATTTGTGGCAGTGGAAGGCCCAATCTCCCGGTTCGGTGGCGACGAACTCGACGGCGCGCATCTGTCCCACGCCAATATCGACCGTGACTTCCGGCCAGCGCGAGGCAGGCGGTGTCCAGCCGCCATCTGTGCCGGTGACGACGAATTCATGACCGTGTATGTGAATCGGATGATTTGTCATCGTCAGGTTGCCGAAGCGGATACGTACGCGATCTCCCTGGCGCACTACCATGGGGTCGATGCCCGGGAAGACGCGGCTGTTGAAGGCGAACAGGTTGAAGTCGAGCATTGTGCTCACCTTCGGCGTATAGCTGCCCGGATCGATATCGAAATTGTTTAGCAGGAAGACGAAGTCGCGGTCGACTCGCATGAAGTCTGCGTCTTTCGGATGCGTGACCCAGAATCCCATCATGCCCATTGCCATTTGCGTCATCTCGTCGGCGTGCGGGTGATACATGAAGGTGCCGGCGCGGCGGGCGATGAATTCATAGACGAAGGTCTTGCCGGGCGGGATAGCCGGTTGTGTGAGACCGCTGATACCGTCCATGCCGTTAGGCAGGCGCTGGCCGTGCCAGTGGATGCTGGTGGACTCAGGCAGTTTGTTGGTGACGAAGATGCGCACGCGGTCGCCTTCGACGACTTCGATCGTTGGGCCTGGTGACTGGCCGTTATATCCCCACAGGTTGGCTTTCATGCCCGGCGCAAGTTCGCGCACGACGGGTTCCGCAATCAGGTGGAATTCCTTGACGCCATTGTTCATGCGCCAGGGGAGGGACCAGCCGTTGAGCGTTACCACCGGATGATAGGGGCGGCCGTTCGGTGGTGCCGGAGGCGGTTGGGTGACGGGACCGTTCATGATGGGCGCTTCCGGCAGCGATGCCGCACCGGCTTTGCTTACCAAGTCTGCACCAACGGCGATGGCGCCGGCGCCTTTGAAAAAATCTCGGCGTGAGATCATGCGGCGTTTCCTTTCAGTGTTCCTGTCTTGCCTCTGTGGAAGCCGGTTTGCCACGCAGGGAGGCGATCGTGATGCTGCTGCCGTTGATGGCCATCTGCAGGTCGGTTTCTGCCAGCCAGTAATTGCGTTGCGCTTCGATGGCGGCATTGACGCTGCCGATCTGCTCGCGTGCATCTGCAAGCAGTTCGAACACGCCGATCAGCATGCCGTTGTAACGCAGCAGCACTTCGTCCGAGATCTTCTTGCGCAGCGGGACGATTTCATCGCGATAATGCTTTGCCAGATCATAGCTTGTGCGATAGGCGGAATATGCTTCCCGCACTTCCGAACAGGCGCGTATGGCGATATCGGCAGTACGGTGCACGGCTTGCATGTAGAGCGATTCCGCCTTGGCTACGCGTGCGCCGCCCCAGTCGAAGATGGGCAGTTCCAGCGAGATTTCGTAGCCGTTGGAACGCGGTCTGCCGGTTTCGCTCTTGTTGATGTAGCCGGTATCCAGCACATTGATGAAGCCGGTTGCCTTGGTCAGGCCGAGGGCGCTGGCGGTTGCCTCTACATCGCGTCTGGCCATCTGTACATCGAGACGCTGTTTCATCGCCTGCGCTTCGAGGTCGGCGATGTCGTTGGGGGAGGGCGGCAGGTCTGGTAAGCGCTCGGGCAGGCGGTACGCGGTGTTCTCGCCCCACAAACCCATCAGTCTGGTGAGTTGTTCGCGTGCGGCGGTGGCGCTGTGACGGGCGCGTGCGATCTGAGCAGTGGCTTCCGCATGGAACACTTGCTCTCTGGCTTGGTCGAGCTTGTTCCAGTTGCCGACCTTGGCCATGCGTTGCGCCAGTTCCGCACTCGCCTGCGCGGCGATGCTGATTTGCTCTGCATACGCTGCCGCCTGCTGTGCGGCGATGGCGTTAAAGTAGGCCTTGCGCGTTTCTGCTGCCAGGCGTACAGCCTGCGATGCTGCTTGCAGCTTGGCCTGTTCGAAGTGACGCTGTTCGATGTTGCTGCGTATCGGGATGGTCAGGAGACCGGGCAGGTCGAACAGGATGCCGCGCTCGATTTCCACGTCATCACCGCCACGCAAGCGGCTGAAATGGAATCCGGGGTTGCGCATGCGTCCAGCTTGCACGAGGTCGGCTTCGGCCACGCCGAGTTCGGCAAGCGAAGCGTGCAAGCCCTTGTTGTTCAGCAGGGCGATTTGCACAGCGTCGTCCGCCGTTAGCGGCTTGGCGAGAAGTTCTGCTAATACGACGGGATGGGCTTGGGTGACAGATGGAAGCGCTTGCCCGGTCCGCTCCTTCGTCATAGCGGAGACGGCATTCATACCGCCGTCCGGTGAAAACGTTGCACAGCCGGCAAAGAGGGCGCAGGCGGCTGCGATGACGGCTATGCGCGAGGGCTTGGCCGGCAATGGAGGTGGTAGTTGCATGTTTTCCTCAAAACGAAGGACAGGCATGCAAATGCATGCGACCAGTGCGCAACGTCAGCATGAGCATGTGTTGTGCGATTCGAAGAAGGGGAATCAGGCGCGGGGAGGTCGTTCAGGCCCGGCCGGAGTATGGCCGGTTGCCAACATTGGAGGAGAAATCAAGACTTGTTCGGAATGGTTGTGTACGACGGTCCATGCCATGCTGGACGGAATAACGGCAGCGCCAATGCAACATGCCGCGCACACGCTGCATGACGCAGGATCAGATTTTTCCAGCTGAGTCGATGCATCATGAGACGTGTCGGATGTGTTGCCGGCAAGCTGATGCATATCGTCGTGGTGAACATGGCTGGATGCGGCATGTATCTTTGCCCACGGGGAGGTATGTAGCGATTTGCAGGACAGCATGGTGGCGGCAGAAAATCCCTGTATGGGAATTGCCATGACGAGCAGCCACAAGAGTAAGGTTCTGAAGATCCGATGCATTGACTTAGTCTAACATGGGGATTGTCAGGTCTGGCGCATGCTGTCGACAATGCTTTGTATCTGCGTGAATTTGAACGGTTTGGTCACCATGCATTCGAAGCCGCTCTCAAGCACACGGGCATGATCTTCGGGGCTGCTGTAGCCGGTAACAGCAATCAGGCGCACATTGCCGATGTTTCCCAGTGCGCGTAGTTCCTGCGGAAATTCGAAGCCGCTTTTTTCGCCAGGCAAACCAAGATCGCAAAAGACTAATTGGGGCGTCTTCTTTTTTACCAAGTTCAATGCGGCATTGACAGTGGTTGCAATCTCGGTTGTGCAGCCAACAATCTCCAGCAAGTCGCAAAACAGCTTTGCAAGATCGCGATTGTCCTCGATCACAAGAACATGGGGGGCATCCAGGGTTTGCTGGTCTGCCGGATTTTGCGACAAATGGCGGTCGGGCATAAGCTGTTTTTTCCGTGGGCTGTTAGGCAACATCACGCGGTGTCCCAATTAGTGATGCAATAAAGGAAACCGGGAGACGGCGGCACCCTGATTGCGAAGTATAACTTACAGCGTTATCAAGTGATCCACTAGCAGGCGGTTGAAAAACTACCGCGCAGACTGATCTTGGGGAGTTCTGCATACCACTCCTACGCGTGCGCTCCTCGCCCCCAATCTTGGCCCGCTCGCTACGTTTTTCAACCGCCTGCTAAAGGGTGTTAGTCACAGTCAATTCGCCGATCGCGGCGAACAATTCCTTCGAACGCACCGGCTTGACCAAGCGGCGATCGAAGTCGCTTGGATTCCTTGTGTTTGCCGGACGGTATCCGTAACCAGACAAGGCGATCAGGCGCATGTGCCTCAGGTGAGGGGCAGCTTTCAAGCGTCGCGCGAGTTCATGGCCGTCCATATCGGGAAGGCCGATATCGATGATTGCCACTTCCGGCATGAAGCGCGGTGCGAGCCGCAAAGCGGTTTCACCGTCGGGCGCGAATTGCACCTCGCAGCCGCTGGCGCTTAACAGAGCTGCGATGGTTTCGCCGGCATCGACGTTGTCGTCAACAATCAGAATGCGGGCATGCGATGCAGGCACAGGCGGCGTTTCGCTGGGCTCGAGCGGCAGCGTGGCTTGCACTGTCAGCGGCAGTCGGACTTCGAAGCAACTGCCTGTGCCAGGCCCGGCGCTTTGCACGGAAATATGCCCGCCATGCAGCGAGAGCAGTGTCTTTGCGATGGTCAGGCCCAAGCCAAGTCCCCCTGCTTGACGGTCGATACGTTGCGGCCCTTGCACAAACAGGTCGAATACGTGCGGCAGCAATTCCGGCGCGATGCCGATTCCCGTATCGCGCACGGTGATTGCAATTTCGTTTCCTTCCACTTTGGCTTCCAGCCGCACATGTCCTTGCTCTGGGGTGAATTTCGCGGCATTGGACAGCAAGTTGCCAAACACTTGGGACAGTCGCACCGCATCGCCGAGCACATGGACTGGTTCGGGGGGCAGTGCGACGTCGAAGGCCAAGGCATGCTTTTCCAACAGCGGCGACGCCAGTTCGATCGCCTTCTCGATTGCGGCACGCACGTCAATGCGTTCCAGCTTGAGCTGTACCTTGCCCTGTGAAATGCGGGAGATGTCGAGCAGGTCGTCGACCAGGCACGACAGATGGTCGACCTGGCGCGCGATGACGGCCTGTTCGTAACGCGTGGTCACGTCGCCGCGTAGTTCCATCAGTTGCAGGGCTGTGACGATAGGTGCCAGCGGATTGCGTAATTCGTGTCCGAGGATGGCGAGAAATTCGTCCTTGGCGCGACTGGCCGATTGCGCCTCCGCTTTGGCAGCGCGTTCGGCGGCAAGCAGTTCGACATGATCGGTGACATCGATCGTTGCTCCCACCATGCGCACCACCTTGCCTTGGGAGTTACGATGCAAATGTCCGTGCGTTACCAGCCAGCGTATGCTGCCGTCAGGCCGTAGGATGCGGAATTCGGCGGCATACTTGTCGCTGCCGTGTAATGCTTCGTCGATGCGGCGTTGCACCTTCGGCGAATCCTCGGGATGCACCAGTGCCATGAAATCCTCCACACGTCCGCCGAAGCTGCCCGGTTCGAGGCCGTGCAGTTCGTAGACCCGGTCGGTCCATGTCACCTGGTTGTGCTGCACGTCCCAGTCCCAGATACCGATACCACTGGCATCCGTGGCCAGGCGTAAACGTTCCTCGCTGGCACGCAGTGCTGCCTCGGCGCGGCGCTGCTTTTCGAGAAGGCGTACGTTGACTACTACTGGGGCGGCTAAAAGCACCAGTTCTCCTGCAAAGTCGATATCGGCTTCAGAGAAGCGACGCTGCGACTTGCCCATGAACAGCGTGAGTGCGCCTAATAGTTCTCCGCGATAGCGCATCGGCACTGTGATCATCGAGTGAAAGGCAAGTTTTCTTAGCAAGGCCAAGTGCTGCTCGTTCACTGCGGCCTGCCGGTACCATGCATCGTCGATCTGTGCGTGCAGCGCGCGGCACCCAGTGGACAGGGCACACAGGTTCATGTCGCTGTGCTTCTGACGCACCCATTGCGTGGGGCGCAGAATGGCTTCCGTTTCCGCATCTTCGAATGCGGCAGAGGTGCGCCGCACCCCTTCTTCAGTAACGACGTCGAAGAAACCGAAATCGCCCAGCGCCGGCAGGCAGGCGGCAATGACGTGCGCAAGCGTTTCCTCGAATTCCAGCGACGATGCCAGCAACGCAGCAGCGTTGCGAAAGACTCGCAGTCTTTCCTCTGCTGTATGGTAATTCGGTGTATGCGCTGCAATCGGCATCTTTTTCTCTCTCGCCTCATATTTTGGACGGATATTACGCCAGTCATGTGTGGGAGACCAAAGCAGTGCTGCAAATTCTGTCAAAACATTGACATGGTTTTGAGCACCATCAAACTTCAGCGATATCCCTATTTATTGCTTTAGGGTAAGGGTGGCGATAGAAAAAGCATGAGCCATGGAACTCTTTCAACGGCGTTTGCCACCTATAAAAAGTGTAATGGGAGCTGGGGTCATGAACGGTGTAGCAAATACTAACTCTCGCTCAATCTTGAATCCGATGTAGGACTAAGTCCTACGATGAAAGGGATATTCCCTATATGCGTACTTCTGCCACTTTTACTAAAGCTTTTTTTTCCGCCGTTCCGATGAAGGACGTAGCGGGTCCCAGTCAACAGGCACAGCAGAAACAAACGCCTTCGACTTACTCTCCTGAAGTACACGGGAGTGTAGATGACTTCATGCTCAGTACCGATTTCGGTAAATTCAAACAGGACTATATCGATTTGCTCGACCGTATTACGGCCTTCGTGCACGATCATGCCAACAAGTTGAATCCGCCGCTTTTGGACGATACCAAGAAGAAGGTGCAAGACGACTTCGATGTATTGAAACAGCATCTGTTCGACTCGCAAGAAGATTATTTCGGTCGCTATAAACCAGAGGTGTACGGCGTGGGAAAAGAGATGTTCCATGCATTCGAGGAGCTGCTGCAGCATGAACGTCTTCCGCTTCAGCAGCGTATCAATGCTGTTGTTGAACTGGCTCCCAGAACACGGATGTGTTCCGGAGGATTGCTGAGCGACTTGCAAGAAGTGACAGCGGCATTGAAGGCAGCCAACCATGGCATGCAGGGCATGGTGCATCAATGGAAGAAAAAAATGATGGAGGCGCTGATCCTTGAGCATGTCAAGGCCACACATGTTTATTCTTCCATATCGGAAATCCATTTCGGTAATGTTTATTACAACAAGTTGGCGGAAGAAATGGGAGTGAAGAAACGAGTGGACCCGCTTGTTAACCTCTACGAGGAGGACATTTCCGAAGAGGATCTGGCGCAATGCAAGGCGCATGTGTTTTCAAAACTAAAGCCGATAGGGCTGGCCGCGCAAATATCGGATCAATACCGCAATCGGATTGAAGAGTCTTTGGGCCAGGAAAAGATTGATCCGGACAAAATCGGTGCAGATGGGCTTGACAAACTCAATACCACTTTGCGTGCTTTGAATTCTGAATATGGCGAGGTGTCGCCGCATCATTTCCTGGAGCCGGTCAAGGAAGACTGGTCGGAGATCGCGTATACCGGAGCGAAGCGGCCTACGGTGACTACGCGGCATTTCCTGAAACAGCTCAAGAAGCAGGGCATGATCGACTATGACAAAAAGAGCAAGCTTGTTTTGGGCAAAGCCGATGAAAGCCGCGTTGTGATGCTGGATGATTTGTTATGGCTTAAGAATCAGGATGGCGAGATACAGGAATTCACAGCGTCTGCTTTTTTCAAGGTGGCGCCGAAGGAGTTCCTCGACAATCTTGAAAAGATAGAGGCAGATACGCAGAAACGTTCCCAGTTGCTGGATGCTCTTGTCGGACGCGTTCAGGAATCGTTGGATGCGACAGGGTCTGCAGATGATGCGTTGGGAACATGGCTGCGGGACTTTGCCATGGAAATGAAAGAGCGCCCCTCCTGGGGGGAAGACCGGATCACGCCGCTCATGCTGCTTGCCGTCACATTCAATCAGGCCACCGTTTTACCCGATCTGCTGAAAGCTGGGGGCAGCAAAAACGCCAGGGATGAAAAAAGCGGTCAAACAGCGCTAATTCTGGCTGTGCGAAAGGGGCACGCCGAGGTGATGAACCTTTTGATCGAAGTAAAAGCCGACGTGAATGCCGTGGATCGTGAAGGAAACACAGCGCTGATGATTGCTGTCCTAAGTGGCAACGCCGGGGCGATTTGCTCTTTGGGCAAGGCAAGGGCTGACATAGAGGCCAAGAATAACAAAGGAGATACTGCCTTGATGCTTGCCGTCTCCGAAGGAAAAACCGAGATGGTGAGACCTTTGAAAGACGCAGGTGCTGACATGGAAGCCAGGAATGACGATGGAGAGACCGCGCTGATGCGCGCTGCATCCGACGAGAACATCGAAATGGTGAAAGCTTTGAAAGACGCAGGGGCTGATATAGATGCCAAAGATCGCACTGGATACACTTCGTTAATTTCTGCTGTCGCCATGGGAAAATCCAAGTTGGTGGAGGCTTTGATCGAGATAGGGGC
>Ga0207657_10004859_pt1 | contig 14156 bp, 12 predicted proteins | sample KBSC33metaG_FD_184316 | JGI IMG/M metagenome (GOLD analysis project Ga0207657, IMG submission 184316) | Corn rhizosphere microbial communities from Kellogg Biological Station, Michigan, USA - KBS C3-3 metaG (SPAdes) (version 2) | ecosystem: Host-associated > Plants > Roots > Rhizosphere > Soil ... | reverse complement strand
GCAATATCCGAGCCTCGAGAACGACATCATCCTCAACGGCGACGGCATGGCCTCGGTGTTCCGCATCGAGGACGGCCACGTCAGCTTCCGCAGCCGCTATGTCCAGACCGAGCGGCTGAAGCGCGAGCGCGAGGCGCGGCGGCGGCTCTATGGCCACTACCGCAACAAGTACACCGACGATCCGGCGGTCGATAACCTGCCGGAGCGCGACAACACCGGCAACACCAACGCCTTCAATCACCACGGCGAGCTGTACATGCTGCGCGAGGATTCGCGGCCTTATCGCATGGACCCCGAGACGCTCGACACGCTGGAAGTCGGCCGCTTCGGCAACCTCGGCTCCAAGGCCCTCACCGCGCACCCGAAGATCGACCCCAGGACCGGCGAATGGTGGAGCTACGGGGTGTTCGCCAAGGGCGAACCGACCACCGACGCCTCGCTCCACGTGTTCGACCGCTCGGGCGCGCTCATTCGCGAGGAGTGGTTCCACACCCCCTATCCCGGCGTCAGTCACGACTGGGGCGTGACCCGCGAGCACCTGGTGTTTCCGATCATGCCGCTGCTCGCCGACGAGAAGCGCCTGCGCGCGGGCGGCCAGTACTACCAGTACGACCCCGACCTGCCGAGCGCGTGGGGGATCATGCCGCGCGGCGGCACCGTCGCCGACATGCGCTGGTTCAGCATTCCCGGTATCGTCCTCGGCCACATCATGAATGCCCATACCGAGGGCTCGAAAGTCATCGTCGATACCCCCGTCAGCCCGGGCAACTGCTTCTCTTTCTTCAAGGACAAGCACGGCAACCTGCCAAGCATGCCCGAGACGATCACGCAGCTGACCCGGATCACGTTCGACCTGTCGAAGCCCGACGCCGAGGCGATCGCCATGGAGCCGATCCAGGGCGCTTACGGCGACATGCCCAAGATCGACGACCGCTTCGCGATGGAGAAGTACCGCTTGGGCTACCTGGCCTTCCGCGACTTCCCGCGCATGGGCGTGGCGCAGATCGACTGGGACACGCGCGAGATGCGGTTCCACGACATCGACGGCGGGGCGGCGCAGGAGCCGCTGTTCGTGCCGCGCTCGGCGAATTCGCCGGAGGGCGACGGGTACATCCTCACCGTGGTCGACCGCCTGGCCGAGAAGCGCACCGACCTCGTGATCCTCGACGGCAACGACGTCAGCCGGCCCGCTCTCGCCACGGTAAAGCTGCCGTTCGCGCTGCCGATGAGCTTCCACGGCAGCTGGATGCCCGCCTGATATCCTCCCCCTGAGGGGGAGGTGGCGGTCCCGAAGGGGTGACGGAGGGGTTTCCATTCCGGCGGTGACACACCTCGGTCAGCGCTTCGCGCTGCCACCTCCCCTTGCACGGGAGGATCGTCGATGAGCGGTCGCCTCGACTCGTTCAGGTTGAATTCCGCTTCGTTCATCTCCAAACCGGCCGCACAACGGTTGGACAATGGAGATGGCAATGGCCGAGCCCGCCGCAAGCCGGGGCCTGCGCATCCGCGAGGCATTGATACTGGTGCTGCTCGTCGCGGTGGCGGTGCTCGCGGTGCGCACCGGCGCGGTCGCCCGGGAGCGTGACGATATCAACGTGCGCATGCTCGCCGAACGCCAGGCCCGCGCGGCGACAGAGCTATCGTTGAACGCGCTCAAGTATCGGCTCGCCAGTGGCCAGTTGAACAACGAGGTTCACGAAAATATCATCGACACCAAGATCGCCGACGCACAGAAGCGCGCCGCCGAATTGGAGCAGCAGACCGAAAACCTGCGGCAGGAAAAGGTCAGGGAAGCCAATTGCGTAACGCCCAAGTCAATCCGCGACAGCAGCGGGCTCTAGCCGGGACCGCGGCCCTGGCGCTGCTGCTGGCGGGCTGCGCGCAGACGCAAGCCCATCCGCTGGCCGCGCGTCCCGCCCCGGCGGCGCAGACCGCGTGCGTCGACGCCGGGCAGATTCCGGCCGAGCCGCCGATGGTCGGCGCCAGGTTCAACGGCGACGCGAGGCACGACCTGCAAGTCCTCGCCCCCAACGCCAAGGCGCTGCGCGACTGGGGCCAGACGATGCACGCGATGCTGGAGGCGTGCGCGGCGCACGCGGGCGCGGCCACCCCTTCGGCGAAATGACCGATCCCCCTCCCCGGCGGGGAGGGGTTAGGGGTGGGGGAGCGCGGCGACAGCCGCGCGTCCACGCCGGCGTCGAGTACCCCCACCCAACCCTCCCTCAAAGGGGGAGGGCTTTTAGGCCGCAACCCGCCGCACGAAATCGGCCAGCAGCGCCTCGACGTCCTTCACCGGCGATCCGAGCGATTGCGAGGGCGTCAGGTGGTTGTGGCCGACCAGGTAATGCATCTCCGGATAAGTGCCTTTCGCCCGGCCCCACGCGCCCACGGTGCGGGCGGCTTCGGCCTGGAACGCGTCGGGATCGAACTCGCTGACGGTGAAGCACAGCGGTATCGGGGTCGCGATCAGCCCGGGCAGGCAGTTCGCCTCGGCGTATTTCGTGGCATCGCTGCCGTAATAGGCGCGGTGGTTGTCGTTCGGCTCGCCGACGGTGGTGTCGTAAAGCCCGCTCATCAGCACCGCCCCGCGCACGCCGCCGCCGGGCGCCGCGTGGTAGTCGGACTGGGCGACGTAGCTCGCCACGTGGACCGCGCCGGCGGACTGGCCCGACAGCACGATCCGCTCTGGGTCGCCGCCGTATTGCGCGGCGTTCGCGCGGATCCACTCGACCACGCCTTTGAGCGCCTCGGGGCCGGCCGGCCACGGATGCTCGGGCGCCAGCGGATAGGTCGGCACGACCCCGATCCAGCCATGGCGCGCCGCGAAATCGCCGACATTGCGGTAGAACGGGCCCGGCGGGTTGCGCTTGTCGCCCATGATGAAGCCGCCGCCGTGGACAAACACGAACACCGGCGCGTTCTCCAGGTTCTGCTGGCGGTAGAGGTCGAGCCGGTGGCGCGGGTCGGGGCCGTAGAGAAAATCCTCCTCCTCGATCGTCTGCGGGTCCATGCCTTCGAACAGACCGGCCATCATCATGCTGGTGCCGCCGAGCAGCTCGGGCGTCAGCTCGCGGCCGAAGCCTTCGACCTTGGCGCGGAAATCGGGGGTCATCTCAGGCATCTCCTATCAGCAACACCGGCTTGATCGCCTTGCCCGAATGGGCGTCGGCGAAAGCGCGGTCGATCTCGGCGAAGGGGTAGAACGTCAGCAGGCGGTCGAACGGAAAGCGGCCCTGGCGCCAGTAATCGAGCAGCTTGGGGATGAAGAGCCCGGGATGCGCGTCGCCGCCGAGAATGCCGCGCAGCTGGCGGCCGCCGGCGAGCATGGCGAACATCTTCGGGCTCCAATCTCCGCGCGGCGCGGCGACGAAACCGGCGGTGCCATTCATCGCCAGCACTTCGAGCGCCAGGGAGTGAACCTCGGGCACGGTGGTGGTGTTGAAGCTGAAATCGACGCCTCGGCCAGTCACGCCACGGACTTTCTCCGCCACGCCCTCCTCGTCGGCCGCGATGCAGTCGGTCGCGCCGAGCTCGCGCGCCAGCTCCAGCCGAGCGCGGTCGATGTCGACGGCGACGATCCGCCGGGCGCCGATGAGCTTGGCCGCCATCACGGCGCTGAGGCCCACGCCGCCGGTGCCGAACACCGCGATGGTGTCGCCGTAGCCGACTGTCAGCGCCTCGATGACCGCCCCCGCGCCCGTCACCACGCCGCAGCCCAGGGGCCCGAGCTTTTCGAGCGGCAGGTCCTTGTCCATCTTCACCGCGGTGCGCTGGGGGACGAGGCAATGGGTGGCGAAGCTGGACTGGCCGAAGAAGTGCGAATGCACCGCGCCGCCTTCCAGCGAGGTCGAGCCGTCGAGCCGCTGGCCGCCGAAGCACAGCGGCATCGCGAGGTCGCAATACGTCGGCCGGTTGGCCAGGCAGCTCGGGCACTGGCCGCACGAATTGCCGCTGAGGATCACGTGGTCGCCGGGTTCGAAGCCGCTTACCCCCTCGCCCAGCTTCTCGACCACGCCGGCGCCTTCATGCCCGAGGACGATCGGATGCGGCGCGTGTCGGCCGGGGTGTTCGTGGAGGTCGGTATGGCAGATGCCGGTGGCGACCAGCCGGATGCGCATTTCGCCGGCGCGCGGCTCTTCCAGCTCGAGCTGTTCGAGCGCGGGCGAGGGGGTGTCCCCGCGGCTGACGGCGGCGGTGATCTTCATGCCGGCGGCCCCAAGTGATGATCGTCCTGGATGTCCGCCACTGGCCCGGTCTGTGTCAGCAGGCTCTTGCGGCGCAGGAACCTGCGCAGGCTCTCCGGCCCGATGCGCGGCGCGCCGTAGCCCGAGCAGCCGAAGCTGTCCGAACCGAACGTGCCGAGCTTGGCGAAGGTCAGGAAAGTGTCCTGCAGGAACACCCCACCCGCGTTAATGCGCCGCCCGATCGCCTCGGCCTCCTCGGCGGTGCCGGCGATTACGCTGGCGGTGAGTCCGAACTGGGTGTCGTTGGCGAGGCGGATCGCTTCCTCGGTGTCCTTGTAAGCCATCACGGGGATGCACGGGCCGAACGTCTCGTCCCGCATGATCGTCATGTCGTGGGTGACGCCGGTCAGCACCGTCGGGCGCATGTAGAGCCCGCCGCCGATGGTCTCGATCTCGCCGCCGGTGAGCACTGTCGCGCCCTTGGCCTTCGCATCCTCCAGGTGTCGCATGACGATGTCCGCCTGCGGAGCGAAAGTGAACGGGCCGATGTGCCCGGCGCGCGGGTTGTCGGCGTTGAGCCGCACCGCGTTCGCCCGCTCGACCAGCCTGGCGACGAACGCGTCGTGCACGCTCTGATGGACGTAAACCCGCTCGACCGAATAGCATACCTGCCCGGTGGCATAGACCGCGCCGCGCAGCACGCTCGTCGCCGCGCGGTCGAGGTCGGCGGTCTCGGTGACAATGCACGGGTCTTTGCCGCCGAGCTCGAGATTGCACGGGATCAGCCGCTCGGCGCAGGCGACCGCAACCTTGCGACCCGTCGGCACCGAACCGGTGAAGCAGATCGTGTCGGCCTGGGCGATCACCGCCTGGCCGACTTCGCCGGGGCCGGTGACGTAATCGAACACCGCCGCCAGCTCGGGCACCTCGCGCACCGTCTCGAACAGCGTCTCGATCACCCGCGGAGTGACCTCGCTCGGCTTGAGCAGCACCGCGCTGCCGGCGAACAGCGCCGGCACCGCGTCAAGCAGTGCCAGCATCAGCGGCGCATTCCACGGGCTGATCACGCCGACGAGCGGGAAGGCGACGACCTGGCTTTCAATCCGCACCGTCGGCATCGACGTGCTCATGCCGTCCCACTTCAGCGCCTCGAACGCGGCCGGGGCGTCCTTCAGCCAGCCGCCGATGTTGCCCATCGTGATAAAGCCCTGGAGGTAGCTGGTGTGGCAGCCCCCGGTATCGACCGCGTCGGCCTCGCCGATGTCCGCCGCGCGCGCCTTCACCGCGCCGAGCCAGCGCGCCATCACGCCGCAGCGCCCCGCGACGCCGAGCGCTTCCCAGGCGGGCTGCGCGGCGCGCAATCTTGCCGCCCTTTCCGCCACTTCCGCGCCGCTCGACACCTTGAGCGCGTGATCCGTCTGCCCGGTCCGCGGATTGCGGACTTCGAGCGTCGCTTCCTGTGCGATCGCCGCCGAGGCCATCGGTTTCCCCTTTTTGACTTTGCCCCATGCCTACCGCGTCGTGCGCCCGCTGGGTAGCGCGAAGTGAGGTTCCAGGCGGCCCGACGCGGCCGCCGCGCGCTTGGTCGGGAATGCGTTCGCCGCAAGGGAAACACGGCCCGCCCGTGCGTTTCGAAGAGACCCCGCGACCCTTGCGGACCAGAGGAGACCCCCCGATGAGCGACCAGCTCGAACAGGGTGAAAGCGGCCAGCAGGGCCGGCAGCAGCAGCAGTCCGGCCAGAGCGGGCAGCCCGACGAGAGCGGCAGCGAACGTTGAGCGTCTGGCGGTGCGCGCCCCGGCGCTGACCGGGCGCGCACTGCCTCAAACTGGGGAACACGGGCGCTCTAACGCGTTGATTCTTCGCCCTGCAAGCATTTCGCAGGCGAAAAAAGGAGAGTTCCGATGGGTAACCACAGCAAGAGCGGCAGCAGCGGCCGCCAGCAACAGCAGTCTGGCCGCAGCAGCCCGCAGCAGCAACAGCAAAGCGGCCGCAGCCGTCAGCCCGAGCAGGAAGGTGGCCGCAGTGGCCAGATGGGCGAAAGCGACCGGAATAGCCGCAGCGACCGCTGAGGGTTCCGACCCCCAACGAAAAGGGCCGCGTGCGAGCGCGGCCCTTTTCCTTTGTGATGCTCGCTGGATCCCCTCCCCGCCGGGGAGGGGCAAGGGGTGGGGAGCCCGCCGCCGGCGCGCGTCCGGTCGTCGATCAGGCGCAATTCCTCGCCAACTCAATCTCCGCGACGATGGCTTGCAACACTCCCCCTCGAGGGGGGAGGGCTTTTGTAGCGCCGAGAATAGAGGCTTAAAACCCGTACCTGAATCCACCCCACACGGTCCGCGGGATGCCGAGGTCTTCGGAGCCGGCCTGATTGCGCGTGATCACCGTGGCGTCGAACAGGTTCTCGCCGCGGACGACGAAGCTCAGGCGGCCCGCCAGCGGCACTTGCGCGAACAGGTCGACCGTCGTCGCGGCGGGCAGGACATAGGTTTCCTGATCATCCTCGAACTGCTTGCCGACATGGCGCACGGTGGCTGAGAACAGCATGCCCTGGGCGGGATGATAGGCGACGCTCGCGCTTTCGTCCCACGCGGGGGTCTGCGAAGGGCGATAGCCGTCCAGATCTGCGCCGGGGGCATGCTCGCGGGCATGGGTGTAGGCGAGCGAGCCGTTGAAGCTGAACTTCCCCAGGCGGGCGTCGGCGCCAAGCTCGATACCTTTGGCGCGCATCGCGGGGATGTTCTCGCGCTTCTGCAGGTTGGTGCCGATGGTGACGTTGGTGATCGCGTCCTTGAGCTTGTTGTCGAACGCGGTGAGGGTGAACTTCACGCCGGGCGCGACTTGCCAGTCGACCCCGCCCTCGTAGCCGAACAGCCGCTCGGGCTTGAGCTGCGCGTTGGCCTGGGTGGTCACCGGGAAGACCACGAACGGGCGGTACAGCTCGTTGAGTGTCGGCAGCCTGAGGCTGGTATAGGCGGCCGCGCGGAACTCGATCGCCTTGGTCGCATGCAGCACCGCGCCGCCGCGCCACGAGAAGGCCCAGTCGGAGTGGTTGGCGAAAGTGTTGTCGATCGTCGCCACGCCGGCGGGGTTGACCGAACGGTAATAGCCGTCGCGAACGCTGTAGTTGTCGCCGCGCACGCCGCCGGTCAGGGTCACCGGGCCGAGGATCCAGTCATCTTCGGCGAACAGGCCCCAGTCGAGGTTGTTTCCGCCGGCATAGTGAGTCGCCGTCTTCGCGCCGGTGCTGGCGTTGTAGGCGTCTTCCACGAGATTGCCGTTCGAACGGCGGAAATCGGTGCCGAGCCGCAGCGTGTTGTTGGCCCCGACCGGCGGACGCACCTCGATCTTGCCGCCTTCCCCATCTGAAGGCGTGTCTCTCTGGTCGAGCGACAGCTTGTAAGTGCTCGACGAGATCACCTTGTTGTTGAAGTTGCGCCATTGGCCATAGATCAGCGCGTCGATCTGCCACGGTCCACGGCCGACGATCCGGGCGCTGACATCCTGGCCCTCGCTGCCGGTCGTCGCCCCCGCAAAGCGCAGGATGCGGTTATCCTCGAACGCCAGGCCGCGCAGCTGCAGCGTGAGGTCGTCGCCGATCGGTTCGACCAGGCGCGCGGTGGTCGACCAGCTGTCATACTTCGCGCGCACGCTCGCCGGGACCCGCTGATCCGCCGGCGTGGTGTAGAAGCCCTCGCCCCTGTCCCAGCGGCCGCTGACCATCGCGTAGCCCGCGCCGACGTCCGGCGCGACGGTGCCGGACAGTTCGGTCTCGGCGCGGTTGTCGATCAGCGCCTCGCCGGTGAACAGGCCCAGATCCCGGGCGTCCGCGCTTTCCAGCTGGATCGTGCCGGCGAGGCCACCGGAACCGAACGGGCCAGAGCCTCCGCCGCGGGTCACCACGATGTTCGACAGCCTCTCGGGCGGAATCGCCGAAAGCGGGATGTAGCCGAAGAACGGATCGGCCATCGGCACGCCATCGAGCAGCACTTGCGCGCGGCTGGTGGCGTTGCCGCCGAGGGCGCGCAAGGTGACGCCTTGCGCGCTGGGATTGGACGAGCGGCTGTCCGAACGACGGAACTGCTGGAAACCGGCGACGTCCTGCAGGGCATCCTCCAGCCGCCCGGAACCGGTGGAGACGATCTCGCTTTGGTCGAGCGTCGTCGTGTCATAGGCCGGAGTTGCCGGCGTTTGCGGCAGGCCCCGGCCGGTGACGACGATCGTCTGGTTGCTGGCGGGCACCGGCTGAGCCTCTTGCGCGAGCGCCGGAGAAGCCGGCAGCGCAAGGCTGGCGAGAGCCAAGTATCTGACCTTCATGTGATTCCCTCGACCGTGTTCGTTGACTTTGTCCGGGACCGATAGCGGAGCGCGCTTGCCCTGTCACGCGCCGTTTGGCAGGGGAAGATGAACGGGAGAAAAACGACCAATGCGCCACGCCTTCGCCGCGATCCTGCTGATCGCCGGCACCGCCGCAACCGCCCAGGAGAGCAAGCCGCCGATGACCATGACCCCGCCGCAAGTCGCCACCGACCAGCAGGCCCTGCTGGCCAGCCCCGACCCCAAGCTCGCGGCCAACAAGAAGCTGGTCTACGACATGTACCGCATCGTGTTGCAGGCCGGCATCTGGGAACGCGCCGGCGAGTTCATCCGCGACGATTACGTCCAGCACAACCCCAACGCCGGGCAGGGCCTGGCGGGCGTGCAGGACTACATCCGCAAGACCCGGCCCGAACGGCCGATCAAGGCCACGCTCGAGCTGCCGCTGATAAACCTGATCGCCGAGGGCGACAACGTGATGACCGCCTTCGTCCGCCCTGAGAAGGACGCTGCCGGACAGACGTACTACTCGACCTGGTTCGATCTCTACCGCATCGAGGACGGCAAGATCGCCGAGCACTGGGACCCGATGCTCAGGAGCGACAAGCCGGTCGATCCGAACGAGAAGAAGCTTTGAGCGCAGGTTGACCAACACGGTTGGTCAACCTAGATTCGAACCATGACCATCCACGTCAACATCGCCGAGGCGAAAGCCAAGCTTTCCAGCCTGGTAAAGGCCAGCCTGCGCGGCGAGGAAGTCGTGATCGACCGCGACGGCAAGCCGCAGGTCCGGCTGACGCCGGTGCCGGAGGCGCGCCCCGATGATGTTGCCGAGCGCCGCCGCAAGCTCGACACGATCTTGGCGCAAATCGACAAGCTTCCGCGCAACGACGGACCGTCGGACCTCGAGTGGGACGAAAACGGCCTGCCGATATGATCGTGGCCGATACGTCGGCGCTGATCGCGATCATTCTGGATGAGCCCGAACGCGATCGGTTCGCCGCCTCGGTCGCCACGGCGGAGCGCGTCGGCATCAGCGTCGCCACGTTGGTGGAGACACGCCTGGTCCTGCACCGGCGAGGCGGGGCGAAATTGACCAAGGCGATCGAGCTGTTGCTCGGCTCGAATCGCTTCGAGGTGGTCGCGGTCGATGCCGAGCAAGCCGACATCGCCCACGCGGCCTTCGTGACTTATGGCAAGGGCACCGGCCATCCGGCCCAGCTCAACTTCGGCGACCTGTTCAGCTACGCCCTCGCCAAGGCGCGCCGCGTGCCGCTGCTCTACAAGGGCGACGACTTCGCGCGGACCGACATCGTAGCGGCGGAATAAGCGATAAAATCGGCGAGCACCGGCATCCGACGCCCAAGAGCGACGCGCCCGTCGAGCCGAGCGAGAAGAAGCTGTTTTAGCTAAAAGCGGACCGAGTTCGTTCCATGCGTTGCAACGGGATTTCCATTCTGATCGCGAGCTGGCTTAAACCGCATGACTTTTGGTAGCGTTTTGCAGGGGAGCGCGTCGAGCTGTTTGAAGCCGCTCGACTCAACAACGTGGCAGTCGCTCATGCGACCGTCGATGCCAATGCCAAAGGAAATCACCACGACCCCGTGCTCACCAGCGGGTACGTCGGCATCGCTGAGCCAGTGCGATGGCCTCTCCGGCACCGCACCTCCAAAGTCAGGCTTCGGAATCTTCGGCAAATCGGATCCGTCGGCGACCGCGGCGTAAATTGCCACGGCCGCACAGATGCATGCTTTCATTCCGTTGTTTATCGCGTCACACCACCGCCGGCGCCGCATCCAGCAGGATGGTCTTGGTCTCGACGTAAGGCCACAGGCCTTCCTCGCCGCCTTCGCGGCCGATGCCGGATTGCTTGAAGCCGCCGAAGGGCATGCCGAATTCCATGCGCATGCCGTTCTGGCCGACGACGCCGGTCCGCACCTTGCGGGCCACGTCGTAGGCGGCCTGGGCATCGGTGGTCATCACCGCGCCGTTGAGGCCGTAATTGCTCTCGTTGGCGATGCGGATCGCGTCTTCCTCGTCCTCCGCGGGGATCAGGCACAAAACCGGGCCGAAGATCTCCTCCTGGGCGATGCGGCTCTGGTTGTCGACGTTGGCGAACAGGGTCGGCTCGATGAAATAGCCCTTGTTGAGATGCGCCGGACGGCCGCCGCCGGTGACCAGGTCGGCGCCCGACTTCTTGCCTTCTTCGATGTACATCTCGACGCGCTCGAGCTGGCGCTTCATGGCCAGCGGTCCGAGCTGGGTTTCGGGGTCCGCCGGGTCGCCGATTTTCACGCCCTTCATCACCTTGGCGATCGCCTCGGCGAGTTCGTCGTGGCGGTCCTTGGTGACGATCGCCCGGCTGAGCATCGCGCAGATCTGTCCCGACAGCATCGTGATGGTATTGCCGAGGATGTTCGCGGCGTCCTCGATCGGAAAATCGTCACGCACGATCGCCGCCGACTTGCCGCCGAGCTCGAAAGTGGCGCGGGTCATCTTGCCGCCGCACACGCTGGCGATGTGCCGGCCGGCCGCCGACGAGCCGGTGAAGCTGACCTTGTCGATGGCCTCCGAATGGATCAGGTGATCGGACGCCTCGCGGTCCGCGGGGACGAGGTTGAGCACCCCCGGCGGTACACCCGCCTCTTCGGCGGCTTCGGCGATGATGTAGGCTTCGAGCGGAGTTTCCGGCGAAGGCTTCATCACGATCGTGTTTCCGCCGATCAGCGCATAGGCGACCTTGTTGAGCATGATGCCGAACGGCGCGTTCCACGGGGCGATGCCGACGACGACGCCGACCGGCTCGCGCACGATCACCGCGGTGTCGACCATCTGGCCCTTCCTGGTCTCGGTCCACGGGAAGCTCTCGCCGAGCGCGGCGATCCCGCGCAGGCCCATTACCGAGCCGATCTGCATGCCTTCGGAACGCGTGGCGAGGCCGCCGATCTGCGCGCACCAGGCCTTGGCGATCTCGGGCACGCGCTTTTCGAGGATGTCGGCCATCTTCATCAGCACTTTGCCGCGCTCGGCCGGCGGCGTGGTCGGCCACGGGCCATGGTCGAACGCCTGCCGAGCGGCGGCGACCGCGCGATCCATGTCGGCGTCACCGGCGGCGGCGACGCGGGCGATCACCTCCTCGCTGACCGGATTGACCACTTCGATGCTCTCACCTGAGAGAGGGGCGACCCATTCGCCGCCGATGAACAGTTTGTCGGGATGCCGGATGGTTACGCCTTCGGGGGTCATGGGTCTCTCCTAAAATCGGTGCGAGTCTGTGGGTGGCTCAATAACTACTCAAAATCGTCAGGCTCTGCGAATCCAGCGGCTTGCCGGCCGCCTTCAGCGCGGTTTCCTTGGCGTGCAGCGGGCCTTGCAGGCTGATCAGGTAGGCGTGGATCGCCTTGACCTGGTCGGGCGTCAGGCGGTCTTCCCAGTGCGGCATGCCGCGCGGGGTGAGCAGGCCTTTCAGCACGATCCGGTCGAACAGCGCGTGGATCGGCGCGGGCATGCGGCGCAAGTCGGGCGCGCCCGCGCGCGGCTGGTTGGCATGGCAGAGCGCGCAATTGGCGGTGAACAGCATTTGTCCTTGGGCGATCGTCGCCGGAGTCACGCCGGGTAGCTGTGGCGGCGCCGGCGGGGCGGGTTCGAGCGGCGGCAGCCGCGGCGGCATCGGCACCGGCCCGCCGCCGAGCTTGAACACCAGGATGCGATTGGCGTTGCCGCGCGCGTAGGCGGCGGAATAGCCCGGCATGAAGCCCCAGCCCCCGCCGCCCCAGCCGGCCTGCACCGCGACGTATTGCACGCCGTTGACCCGATAGGTCATCGGCGCGGCCATGATCGAGGTGCCGGTATCGACGTGCCACAGCGCCTTGCCGCTGTCGGAATCGCGGGCGAACAGCTGGCCGGTCACGGTGCCGTGGAACACCAGGCCGGAAGCGGTGGCGAGCGTGCCGAAGCGGTCCTGCCAGCCGGCCGCCGGGACCGCCCACTTGGTCTTGCCGGTGATCGGATCGATCGCCCTGAGCTCGCTCGAAAACGGCTTGTCCTTGACCCACTGCCACTGCGCGGTCTTTTCCATCGCCTCGCGGACCGGCGGCGGCAGGCCCGGCGCGGCGGCCTGCAGGTCGGGCGAAAAGATCACCGCGGCGCCGGCGTTCATGAACTTCGGATCGCGCTTCGGCGGCCCCGGAGGCCCGGCGAGGAACAGCAGGTTGCCCATGTCGAGCACGTGAGCGAAGTACGTGTTGCGCTGCGGATCGTAAGCCGCCGGATACCAGTTGCGCGCGCCCGGGGTCGCCGGGAAAACGACCTTCGGCCCGGTGGTGTAGTCGCTGCCTTCCGGCGTCAGGTGTGGCAGGCCCGTCTTGAGGTCCCACTTGTCGGCCCAGCTGGTGCGCACGATCGGGTTGGCGGCGAGCGGCTTGCCGGTCTGCCGGTCGATCACGAAGAAGAACCCGTTCTTGGGTGTGTGCAGAAGGACCGGCCGCTTCTGCCCGTCGCCGACGGCGAGATCGGTCAGGACGATCGGCTGGACCGCGTCGTAATCCGACTGGTCGCGCGGGGTTTCCTGGAAGTACCACTTGAGCTTGCCGGTCTGGCGGTCGAGCGCAATCAGGCACTCGAGGTAGAGGTTGTCGCCGCCGCCGGGCGAGCGCGCCGACTGCGGATACGGCGTGCCGTTGCCGACGCCGACGATGACCTGGTCGAACCGCGGATCGTAGACGATCGCGTCCCACGCGGTGCCGCCGCCGCCGATGTCCCAGCTGGAATTCGGCGCCCAGGTCTTGAGCGCCGTTTCCAGCGCCGGGCTTTCCTGCGGGCCCGCTTTGGGGTCGTGCGGAACCGTCCAGAAACGCCAGGCCTGCTTGCCGCTGCCCGCATCGTAAGCGGTGACATAGCCGCGCGTATCGTCCTCAGCGCCGGCGTTGCCGATGATCACCAAGTTGCCGGCGATCTCCGGCGCGCCGGTGCTGGTATAGGCGCGGGTGTGGTCGGCGACGGTGTCGGTCTTCCACGCCAACGCGCCGGTCTTCGCGTCGAGCGCGTAAAGCACCCCGTCGAGCGCGGCGACATAGACTTTGCCGTTATGGACCTGGACCCCGCGATTGCCCTGGTCGCAGCAGGCGTAGCGGTTGACCTGGCCATCGACTTGCGGTTCGAACTTCCACAGCTCCTTGCCGCTCGCCGCGTCGAGCGCATAGACCCGGCCGAGATTGCCGCTGGTGTACATCACCCCGTCGATCACCACCGGCGTCGCTTCCTGCACCCGGTCGCTGCCGAGGTCGTATTGCCAGGCCAGGCCGAGCTGGCCGACGTTGCGCGCGTTGATGTCGGTCAGGCGCGAATAATGGCTGCCCGCCCAGTCGCCGCCGGGGTTGTCCCAGTTGTCGCCGGCGCCGTAAGTGCTGGTGTCGACCTGCGGCTTGTCGGACGAGACGACGTGGCATGAGGCGAGGGCGAGCAGCGCTATCCCGAGGATCGCGCTCCTGAAGCCCTCTCCCTTGAGGGGGAGGGTTGGGTGGGGGTGTTCGACGCTGGCGCGGGCGCGCGACCCTTCGGGCCGCGCTACCCCACCCCTGCCCCTCCCCGCCGGGGAGGGGGAGATGAGGCGGCTCAGTCGGGCGAAGAATCCCATCACGGCCACAGGTGCCGATACTGC
>Ga0207657_10004857_pt1 | contig 14157 bp, 16 predicted proteins | sample KBSC33metaG_FD_184316 | JGI IMG/M metagenome (GOLD analysis project Ga0207657, IMG submission 184316) | Corn rhizosphere microbial communities from Kellogg Biological Station, Michigan, USA - KBS C3-3 metaG (SPAdes) (version 2) | ecosystem: Host-associated > Plants > Roots > Rhizosphere > Soil ... | reverse complement strand
CTCGACGGCGTTCAGCGCCGCGATCTCGTCGTTCTCCGGCACGAATTCGCTCGGCTTGCGGCCGCGGCGGCCCGGCACCTTCACTTGCGGCAGCAGATAGCCCGACGTGTCGATCGCGGCCAGCGCGGCGGCGTCCGTCGTCGTGCTGACGGTGCCGGCCGGCGTCGCCGTCGTCGTCGCGGCGGACGGCTCGATGCGGCGCGCGGTGCGGGCGCGTACGACGCGCACGGCCGGGGCCGGCTCGGCGGCTTGCGCGGCCGGCGCTTCCACTGCGGCTTCCTGTTCGACGGCCGGCGCGGCGGCCGGTTCGGCGTCCGCCTTCAGCGCGGCGAGGCGCGAGCGCTTCTTGACGATCACGGGCGGCGCCGCTTGTGCTACCTGTGCCGGCACGGCATCCGTCTCGGCGGCGATGACGTCGGCCGGCTCGGCCTGCGTCACCTCGGCGGCGACGGCCTCGGCTTCGGCAGCACCGACGGCGACGGCCTCATCGAATTGTTCCGGCTGCTCGGACTCGGCCTGCACGGCCTTCAGCGACGCGAGGCGCGAACGCGTCTTCACCACCGTCACCTTGGCGGCCGCTTCCGTTTCGAGGAAATACGAGGTCGCGGTCTTCGGCACCGACAGCTGCGCCGTGGTCTTGGCCGGCGCTTTTTTCGCTGTCAGTGTCAGGGTCTTGGCGGTGTTTTTCATAAACTTTCTCCAATCGAGGCGTGGCGCATGCCTGCGAAGTCAATAACCCACCTGGTCCGCAACGCGGACCCCGGAGGGCGGGGATGATGGGAAGGCCCTAGCTAGGGGCGGATAGCCGGGATATCAAGCACTCCTGCCGCGGGCGCCGGTCGGCGGGCGGCGTCCTGGACAGCCGGGACGGGCTGCGGCACGCACGCGCAAGGGGATCGGGCGGAACGGTAAGTGGTTGAAATCGGGGCTTAGCATGTCGGAACGAAAAAAAGCCCGTCAGACAACGGGCTTGAATCTATTTTCCAGGGGAGAAATAGAGGAGACAGAAGCATTATGCCTTAAGGAAATGTTTAGCGATAATTGAAATATCCGATAAGGGATATAACGGCAGCGCATATTTCCTTTTCCTCTTCACTATCCTGGCTGCGTCGGCGCAAACCGTGCGCAAGGAAAGGGGCGGATGATACACGATTTCTCGGCCGCGCGCCGCCGCACATGCACGAAAATAACGGTTGTTCAGTCAACACGACGATCCGTTACATGGCCGAGCGGCACACGCACGGCGCGACCATGCTATCCTTCCGCTTCCCGTTCTTACCATGAAGTCAATGAATACGATGAGTCCTGTCGCCGAGCTCCCCGAGGCCACCGAAACCGCCACCCACGCCACGCCCGACGCGCAGCCTGCCACCAGCGCGGCGCCGGCGCCGGCCCCGGAAGCCGACGCACACGCTGCCGTCCCGGCGGAAGCCGCACAATCGCCGCGGGCGCTGCTCAAGCACCTGCAGCAACAGTTCGTGGCGTTCCGCAACTGCCTGCCGCTGGCGATCGGCATCGACAAGCAGGTGCTGGCCCGCCTGCCCGGCCTGAACCGCAAGACGATGCGTGCCGCCCTCGGCATCCACACGGGCTCGATGCGCTACCTGCGCGCCATGGAAAAAGCCACCGTCCGCTACGACCTGGACGGCAATCCCGGCGCCGAAGTGACGGACACCCACCGCCTGCACGCGAAGGAATTGCTGCAGGAGCGCTTCAAGAAGGAAGCCGACCGCAAGAAAGCGGAACGCGAAGCGGCCGCGCAAGTGGAAGCCGACCGCAAGCGCCAGGAAAAGCTGCAGCAGCTGGCGTCCAAGTTCGCGAAACGCTGAGCCACACGCGCCGGATGAGCGAGGCCGAGGACGACCTCCCCCCGTACCAGGGCATCGCGCTCGCGGACGTGCGCCTCGTGCGCAACCGCGCCGATGCCGACGGTGCGCTGGCCGCGCTGCTCGCGTCCGACGCGATCGGCTTCGACACGGAATCCAAGCCCACGTTCCAGAAAGGCGAGCAATCGACGGGGCCCCACCTCGTGCAGCTCGCGACGGACGAGCACGCCTATCTGTTCCAGATCGGCGCCAGGCCGGCCCGCGCGCCCGACCCGGCGGAAGGCGGCACGCCGGCACCGGCACTGGTACCCGGCATCGACGTGCTGCGCGCCGTGCTGGAATCGTCCGCCATCCTCAAGGTCGGCTTCGGCCTCGGCGACGACCTGCGCCGCCTGCGCGCCAAGCTGGGCATCGAGACGCGCAACGTGCTCGACCTGTCGACGGCGCTGCGCCGGGGCGAACGCAATGCGCTGGGCGCCAAGACGGCCGTCGCCCGCTTCTTCGGCCAGCGCCTGCAGAAATCGCGCAAGATCACGACGACCAACTGGGCCCTGCCGCGCCTGACCGACAAGCAGATCCTGTACGCGGCCGACGATGCCCACGTCGCCCTGCGCATCTACCGCTATTGGCGCGCGAACCCGCCGCCGCCGTTGCCGCCGAAGCCCGTCGCCGGCGGACCGATGCGCGCCGCGCAACCCAAGCCACGCACCTAGCATGCGCCGCGTCTTTCCCTGCGCGGCCGCCCTGCTGCTGGCGCTGGCCGCGTCCGGCTGCTCGCGCCGCGCCGGCCCCGTCGACGGCGCCACCGTCTTCAAGCCCTGCGCGTCGTGCCACCAGATCGGCCCGAACGCGCGCGGCGGCTTCGGCCCGCAGCTGAACGCCTTGTTCGGCCGGCGCGCCGGGAGCACGGCCGATTTTGCGTACTCGGACGCCATGAAGACGTCCGGCATCGTCTGGGACGAGCCCACGTTGGCCGCGTTCCTGCGCGATCCGGACAAGGTCGTGCCGGGCACGAAGATGCGCTTCTGGGGGATCCACGACGAGCGCGACCTGGCCGCATTGATCACCTACCTGCGCACGTACCAGGACGCGCGCTGACGGCCAGCCCCGTTATCGATTTTAAAAGTATGATGGCAAGGCCATGCCCGTCTCCGCCCTCCACTTCGCCCTGCTCGCCACCGCGGCCCTGTACGCGGCGCCGGCGCACGCGCAGCCGGAGCGCGCCGTGCCTGACACGCTGGCGCAGCGCGTGGCCGCGTGCGCGTCGTGCCACGGCAGCCCGTCCGCACCGGCACCGACGACGGGCCCGAACTACTACCCGCGCATCGCCGGCAAGCCGGCCGGCTACTTGTACAACCAGCTGCAGAACTTCCGCGCGGGCCGCCGCCAGTACCCGCTGATGACCTATATGGTCGAGCACCTGTCCGACGACTACCTGCGCGAGATCGCGACGTATTTCTCGGCCCAGCACGTGCCCGCGCCCGTGCTGGCGCGCGCGAGCCTCCCGGCGGACCAGCTGGAGCGGGGCCGCGTGCTCGTCACGGGGGGCGATCCGGGGCTGAAGGTGCCGGCCTGCATCGCCTGCCACGGCCAGCGCCTGACGGGCGCCCTCCCCGCCATCCCCGGCCTGCTGGGCCTGCCGCGCGACTACATCAACGCCCAGTTCGGCGCCTGGCGCAACGGCACCCGGCGCGCCGCCGCGCCCGACTGCATGGCCACGATCGCGGGCCGGCTGTCGCTGGCGGACGTCGCGGCCGTCTCCGCCTGGCTCGCGAGCGAACCCGTACCGGACGATGCCGGTCCGGCCGCCGACGTCGCGCATCCGACGCCGCTCGCCTGCGGCAGTGAGCCGGAGCCGCGATGAGGCGCATCGTCCTGGGCGCCATCGCCATCGTCGTGCTGGCCGCGCTGACCGTCGTGGCCGTCGCCTGGCCCCGCGCGGAATTCATCCCGGCCCGGTCGCGCGAGGCCTGGGCGCCGAGCCCGGCGAATCTCGCGCGGGGCGCCTACCTCGCGCGCGCGGGCGACTGCATGGCCTGCCACACGGCGCGCGGCGGCCTGCCCTACGCGGGTGGACGCGCGCTCGCGACGCCGTTCGGCACGGTCTACGCCCCCAACATCACGCCGGATACCGCGACGGGCATCGGCACGTGGACGGCGGACGACTTCTGGCACGCGCTGCACAACGGCATCGCGCCGGGCGGCCGCCTGCTGTACCCCGCATTCCCGTACCCGAACACGACGAAGGTCACGCGCGACGACGCCGACGCGCTGTACGCCTATTTGCGCAGCCTGCCGCCGGCGCGCCAGCCCAACCGCGCGCACGCGCTGCGCTTCCCGTACGACAGCCAGGCCGTGCTGGCCGGCTGGCGCCTGCTGTACTTCAAGCCCGGCGTGTACGCGCCGCAGCCCGCGCGGGGCGCCGACTGGAACCGCGGTGCCTATCTCGTCGACGGCCTGGGCCATTGCGGCGCCTGCCACAGCCCGCGCAACGGCCTGGGCGCGACGGGGTCGCGGCTGTCCGGCGGTGCGATCCCGATGGCGGGCTGGTACGCGCCGGCGCTGGACGCGGACGACGAGGCGGGCCTCGGCCAGTGGAATCGGGCCGACATCGTGCAATTGCTGCGCACGGGCGTCGCGCCGCGCGGCGCCGTGTTCGGGCCGATGGCGGAAGTCGTGGGACGGAGCCTGCAATACCTGACGGAGGCGGATGCCGGTGCGATGGCGACGTATCTGAAATCGCTGCCGCCGGAGCCGACGCCGCGCCGCGCCGGCACACCGCCGCCGGACGACGTCATGAAGGCGGGCCGCGCGCTGTACGCGCACCACTGCGCCGATTGCCATGGCGCGGACGGCCGGGGCACCGGCGTCGCCGGCCGGCCCGCATATCCGCCGCTGGCCGGCAACGGCGCGCTGACGATGGCGGATCCCGTCAACGCCATCCGCATCGTGCTCAATGGCGGCTTTCCGCCGTCGACGACCGGCAATCCGCGCCCGTTCGGCATGCCCCCGCACAGCCCCGTACTGGACGACACGGAAGTGGCGGCCGTCGTGACCTATGTGCGCAACAGCTGGGGCAATGCGGCGCCGGCCGTCGCGGCGCCCGAAGTCAACCGGTGGCGGGCGGTGCCGCTCGACTGATCACAAGGAGAATGTCATGCCGATATATCGCGTCTGGTACCGCAATAACGAGGAGCCGCTGGAATTCGCCACGCCAGCGCGCATCAGCGAAGCGGACATCGTCGACCGCGTCCTCGCGCACGAGCGCATCGAACGGGGCGCGCCGGCGACCGTGCGCGAACTCGTCGCCGGCCACAACCTGGCGCCCGTACGCTACACGGAAGACGAAAGCGAGATGAACGCGATCTGGTAGCGGATCACGCCAGGGACACGTGCCCGACCCCGTAGACGGCAACGCCCGCGTCGGCCGCCGGTTCGCGCTCCCACAACCGGAAGCGCACGAGCGTCCAGTCGCCCGGCTCGTAGCCCGCCACCGCCGCGAGCGCCCGGCCGCCTTCGACCGCCTCCGCGGCAAGCGCCGTTTCGTGCCGGCGCAGCGCCGCGAGGTCGGTGCCGGGCGCGATGGGCCGCCGCTCGACCGTCGCGAAACGAGCGTGCGCGATACCGTCCGCAAGCCGTGCGTCCCACACGAGCCACGTCGCGACGGACGGCCGCCCGAACGCGTCCGACACGCCGGCGAACCCGGTGCCGTTCAAGAAAGCGTGCATGCCCTCGACCGTGTTCCATACGTAGAACGGCGCATACGCATTGTCCCGGCCCGGCCCCGTCTTGCGCGCAGCGAGATAGGCCTTGAACAGCAAGCCCGGAAAGCCGTCCGTCAGATGGCCCCTGTCCGCGATGCGGCGGTCGATGATCGCCATGTCGTAATCGGCCGGCAGCGGAAAGCGATACTGCATCGCGATCATGACGACGCTCCCGGCTCCGCCTGCGGCGCCGCGATGCCGTTGCTGAACGACCAGTCGGCGTAATCCGTCGTCTGGACGATGACCATCAGGTCTTCCGGGCGGAGGCCGGGCGAGTCGGCCAGCAGCTCGGCGAGCCGTCGATAGAACACCTGCTTGGTGGCGGCGTCGCGCGGTTTGCCGCCCGTGATGCACACGAGCAGGAAGTCGTCGCTGCGCGGGCCGCCCAGGTAATCGCGGTCGAAGATCAATTCCTCGGGCTCGTGTTGATGGATGGCCTGGAAACGGTCGGCCGCAGGGATGCGGAAGGCGTCGACGAGCGCCTGGTGCACGGCGTCCGACACGGCGCGCAGGTAGTCGCGCGGTTTGCCGCGCCGGAGGGAAATGCGGGCGAATGGCATGGCGGCCTCCTCAACGTGGCGTGGTCGGGACATCGCCGAGCAGGCGCGCGGCCGTTGCGGCGGCGGGCCAGCCGGCGTAGAACGCCAGGTGCGTCACGACTTCGCCGAGTTCCGCGCGGGTGACGCCGTTGTCGAGCGCGGTCTGCAGGTGGAACGGCAGCTGGCCGTCGCGGCACAGCGCGATCAGGCAGGCGACCGTCACGAGGCTGCGGTCGCGCTTGCTCAACATGTCCCGCTCCCACACTTCACCGAACAGAACCCGGTCCGTGAACTCGGCCAGCGCCGGCACGGCGCCGAGGGCGCGTTGGCCCATGCCTGTCAAAGTGGTCATCGTCGTTTCTCCTGTATTGGTTGACGTGGTCATCATAGCCACGTGAAACCATTTGGAAAATCGAATATATTTGAACCTACTGTTCAACAAAACGGGATTGTCATGCGTCGCACGAATTTCGACATGGATGCGCTGCGCAGCTTTTGCGAAGGCGTCGCCCTCGGCAGCTTCGCGAAGGCGGCCGACCGGCTCGGACGGTCGACGTCGGCCATCAGTATGCAGATGAAGAAGCTGGAGGGCCAGGCGGGCACGGATCTGTTGCGCAAATCGGGACGCGGGCTGGAACTGACGGCGGCGGGCGAACTGCTGCTCGGTTACGCGCGCCGCATCCTCGATCTGAACGACGAAGCGTGCGCGGCCGTGACCGGCATGCACCTCGACGGCGCCGTCAGGCTGGGGCTGCAGGAAGACTTCGGCGAGGGTCTGCTGTCCAATGTCCTGGCCCGGTTCACGCGCAGCCATCCGGACCTGCAGATCGAGGCGGTCATTGCCCGCAACGCGGACCTGGTCGCGCAGCTGCAAGCGGGCAAGCTCGATCTCGCGCTCGCGTGGCACACGGGGGCAGACCTGCCGCACGTGGACGTGCTGGGCGACTATCCGATGCGGTGGGTGGGCGCCGCGGCGCACGCGCCGGCGCGCGAGCCCGTGCGGCTCGTCGTGTTGCAGGCGCCCTGCTTCATGCGCAAGGCGGCGACCGATGCCCTCGACCGGGCCGGCATTCCCTGGCGGGTCGTGTACACGAGCCCGAGTCTGGCAGGCATCTGGGCCGCCGTCGCGGCCGGGCTCGGCGTCACGGTGCGCACGCCCCTCGGCCTGCCCGGCGATCTGCGCCTCCTGGACGGCGCGGACGGCCTGCCGGCGCTGCCTAGCATCCGGCTCGCGCTGCTCAACGGGGCGGCGACGCCGTCGCCGGCCTGCGCGCGCATGGGCGCGCTCATCCGGGAACACGTCGTGGCCACGTCGGACGAGCGACGCGCGGTCAGCATGTGAGCCGGTCCGGCCTGGCGGGCAAAAAAAAAGCCCGCACTCGGCGGGCTGAATCTATTTTCTTGGAGGAAGATAGAGGAGACGGAATGGATTATGCGGCTGAGCTAGACATCAGTCCAATTGTCATTTCACATATCAATTATGCACCGCGCAAATAACACTAAAAAGTTACTGCGTCGATTGCAATAATTGGTGACAATTCAACGTATTGACCGGACCTACAATAACGGCTGCCGTGCGGCAACGCACGTGTTCGCCCAACACATCGACCGGTCCATGAACAAACCATTCGCCGCGCTGCCCTGGCGCCGTCTCGCCCGTCCCCTGTCCATCCTGTGCATGCTGGTCCCGCTGGCGCAAGCGCATGCGCGCAACGTCGCCGACCTCATCGACAAGAACTGGATCGAAATCGACAGCCCGAATTTCAGGGTCGTCACGGAACAGCCGGAAGCCGTCGCCCGCAGGATGATCGTCGACCTGGAAAACCTGCGCTACATCTCGAACCGCGTGCGCGGCGCGCAATCGCTGGACGGTCCGCCGCTGACGATCGTCGCCATGGGCAAGGACAGCTACCGGACGCTGGGCCTGCCCGACGGCTGGGCCGGCGTCTTCACCATCTCTCCCATCGGCTACGCGGCCCTGGCGCGGATCGACAATTACGCGAAGTCGGCGGACGAAAGCGATTTTTCGCGCGCGACCATCCTGCACGAGTACCACCACTTCCTGCTGCATTACTCGCCCGAGACGACGTCGTATCCGACGTGGTATGACGAAGGCATGTCCGAATACTGGTCTTCGATCGTCGTCCAGGACGGCAAGGCCTGGTTCGGCCATCCGGTGGAAGGCAGCGGGCGCGAGGAGGCCCTGTTCGACGATTTGGGCCGGGTCACCTTCAACACCAAATGGCTGTTCAACTCGCCCAAGCTGACGTTCGACGACTCCCGCGCCAACAGCATCGAGGCCGCGCGTTTCTATGGACGGGCGAACTACGCGATCCATTATTTCAATTCGAGTCCCGAGCTGCGCCGCCAGCTGGCCCATTATCTACGCCTGCACAATATGGGCTTGTCGCAGGACCAGGCCGTCCGCATCGCCTTCAAGAGGTCGTACACGGAGCTCGACAACGACCTGCGCACCTACGTCAAGCGCCGCGTGACGGTACGCGGCTTCTCCACCGGCAAGGATGGGCTGAACTTGCCGCAAGTCGCCGTCAAGGTCAGCAAGCTCGACCGTGCTGCCACGTACGCCATCCTGGCCGACGTGGTTCCCCGTTTCGGTAAACTCGACGGCAACGTTGCGAAAGACCTGATCGAAACGAACCTCAAGCTGCACCCGGACGACGTGAAGGCCAACACGATCGCCGCGGGCCGTAACCTGCTCGACGATCCGGGCACCCGGCTCGCCGCGCTGCAGAAACAGTATCCGAACGATGCGGGCCTGCTCGCCGTGCGCGCCGAGGGCTACCGCGGGGCCGCGGCCGCCAAGTACGAGACGGGCGCGCCCGGCTGGGAGCCGCAGGCCCAGGAAGCGCGCGCGATGTTCCGGCGCGCGATCCAGCTGGATCCCGGCCAGTCCCTCGCCTATTACGGCCTGGGCTACCTCTACACGATGCTGCCGGAAACGGAGCCGCCCGGGGAAGGCATCGCCGGCCTGGACACGGCGGTCATCTACGAGCCGCGGCCCAAGGCGTTCCGCGCGCTGGCCCACCTCTACCTGCGCGACAAGCAATTGCACAAGGCACTCGAGAGCATGCGCAGCGCCGTCGCCTTCGACAAGCGCGGTGAGAATCCGATCGACGCCCTGGTGATGGAAAACCTGGAAATCGTCGTCGACATGAACGGCGTGCCGACGCCGGACGACAAGGGCTTGCGCTACGAGAGCGGTGCCGTCTACGAAGGCACGCTGGAAGACGGCAAACCGCACGGCAAGGGCAAATGGTCGCGCCCCGACGGCAGCTATTACGAAGGCGAATTCGCCCACGGCCTGCCCGCGGGCCACGGCAAACTGGTGTGCGAACGGGGCGTCGCCTACGAGGGTGATTTCGTCGCCGGCATGGCGCAAGGCCGCGGGCACATCACGTTCCCCGAGGCGAGCAAGATGGTGTCGTACGACGGCGGCGTCAAGGACGCCGTGCCCGACGGCGCCGGCGTCCTCGTGACGAAGGAAGGACGCCTCGAAACCACGTTCACGCGAGGCGATGCCAACGGCACCGGCACCTTCGTACCCGCGCAGGGCACCGGCCCCATCAGCGGGAAATGGATCCACGGCGCATTCCAATGGCCGGCTGCGGACGCCATCGTCTTCACGGGCGGCATCGACGACAAAGGCCGGCGCCGCGGGATGGGCTGGTGCCAGGCCACTGCATCGAAACAGATCGACGCCTGCCGCTACAAGGGCGATCGCAAGGTCGCGGTCTACGAGAACGACGACGATTGAACCATACACATTCGAAAGGAAACCCCATGAAGTTTGCCGTCCAAGCCGTGCTGGGCATGTCGCTCCTTGCCGCCGCCCCCGCATTCGCGACCACGCAGGTGCCGGCCACGATGACCACGGCCCCCACGCCCGCGCACGTGAAGGCCGTGCAGGACCTGCTGGGCGCGATGGAAGTCGACAAGGTGTTGCGGGGCGTCGCCTCGCGCAGCCGCTATCCGACCGAGGCACAGCGCAAGGCCGTATTTGCCAAGCTCGACAAGACACCACCCGCCGAGGTCTGCCAGCGCCTCGCGCCGCAACTGGCGCATTTCATCTCGGCCGACACGGCCGTCGAGATGACCCGTTTCTATCGCACGCCGTACGGCCGGCAAGTCATCCACGACAAGTACAACAGCCGCGCGCAAATCATCATGCCCGGCATGACGGCGGCCGTGCCTGCCGAAGAGATGAAGGAGCGCAAGCGGCCGGCGTACGTCCGCGCGAGCAAGGAGCTGGCGGATGCGCAGCCGATGGTCGAGCATGAGGCGTTCAAATTGTTGCAGGTGATCGATCGGGAAAAGCGGTAACGTGAGCGGCCGGCGCGACGACGGCCCGGGAGAAATGCCGATGGTCGAAGTCTTCGCTCGCTGCAAGGACCCCGTTTGGCTTATGTTCATCTTGGAAAAACAAAATGATTTTCAAGTATTTTTTTTGCACTGGTCATCGGTGCAGCTCTCAGCACCTCGGCCCTCGCACAACAAGCCGCCTGGATAGATGAGCATGGCCGACCGCTGCCGGAAACGGAAGCGCGTCGTTCGATAAATGGGCTCGCTGGTTCCTTGCTCGTTACGCCAGACGCAAATTGGCGCGAAAAGTGGGACACGCCCGCAAATACGGTACCGCACTTCAACGAAGCGAAAACCGTTGAACGCGGCCAGCAGGTTTTTGTGCTGATTTTCTTTTCAAATCCGAAGCGAGACGTGGATGGCCGCGCCGACTTGACGTGCGATCTGGACGCCCTACGGCCGGACGGCAGCGTATCGTCGCATCAAGAGAATGCGGTGTGTTACCAGGGCGAGTTGAAGGGCGACACCTACACCACGTATCTGGCTGCTCCTGTGATCGGGTTCACCGGTGACGCGGACGATCCCGCGGGTACATGGACCGTACGCGTCTCCCTCAAGGACAACTTGAGTAAAACCGTGCTGCCGCTCAAAACATCTTTCACGCTGAAGTGAGCGGTGTTACGAGCAGCAAGTCGCCGGCGCGCGATTTTGGAAAGGAGACCACGATGAGTTGGGACGTGTCAGTCCAACGGTTTGGCAAGGAATACGAGTCCATTGCCGACATTCCCGACACCGAACAATGCGTGGCGCTTGGAAGTCAGGTCGAGATCCGTGAAGCAATAAGTCGTTTTTTTCCCGGTGTCGATTGGAGCGACACCGCCTGGGGGATATTTGACTCTGACGACGGCTCGGTCGAATTTAACATGGGTCGCAATGAACCAAGCACCGGCTTCATGATGCACATTCGGGCATCCACGAAAATCGTGCCGGCCATCGTCGCCATGTGCCGTTCCGAACGTTGGCAAGCACTCGATTGTAGCGGGGGTGTGTTTCTGGAACGGGCCACGGAGCCCGCCAGCGGCCTCGAAGACTGGACCACGTATCGTGATCATGTGATGGGCCGCGGGTAGTCCCTGGCTGCAGAGATAAGCCGGCCGACACGCGCGTGACAATACGTGCAGTCGCCTCCCGTTCAGTACACCCGCTCGACCTTCAGCCCCTTCGCGCGCAAGAAATTCGGCACGCTGTCCTTGCCGATCAGATGCATGAGTCCGACTGCCGCCATCGTGGTCTTTTCACGCGCCAGCAGACCGTCGAGCTTGTCCGCCATCGGCCCGTTGCGCTCGGTCAGAAGACGCCGCTGCATGATCTGCGACGACAGCCGCTGGTCGTTTTCGAATTTGACCGCGAGCGCGTCGAGCGCAGCATGATCGGCCTTCGCCCAGCCGTCGGTCAAGGCGCGCACGTCTTCTTTCGATTCGCCTGAGTCCATCGATTCGAGGGTTTCATCCAGTATCGTCCACTGGTCGGCCGCGGACAGGTGGTCGAACACGTCGAGCTGGCTCTCGACCGTCTCCAGGCCGATGACCTTGATGTTCTGGCCGTGCGCCAGCTTGGCCAGGTGCGCATCGACGCCCAGGTCCGGTCGATAACCGAGCTTGGCGTATTCGACCGTCGCAAACGTGATGACCAGCATCCAGGGCTTGAGCTTGGTCGGCAACGTGGTCGGTGCACCCAGCGCCTCGAGATGGCGCGTCAGGCGCGGCCCGAGCGCAGGCGGCATCGCCGCGACGATGGTGGGCGTGGTCGCCGCGACGCGCTGGACCGCCGCGGCCAGCTCCGCAGTCTGCTCGGTCGGATCGATTTCCAGCGCCAGCGTGCTGGACGCGGCGAGGGCCCGGGTGACGCTCTCGTCGAGCGGGAAAAATTCGGGCACGCCCACATGAATGGTGCCGAACAGGTACATCGTGTGGTTGTGGCCACTTACCTTGTACAGCGCACCCCGTTCAACGGCCCAGGCCGGACCGGCCAGCAGACTGAACGCAGCAAAAAGAATCACAATCATCCGACGGGCCATCAGTATTTCCTTGCATGAGAATTAGCGATGTAAATTTTATCCGCCCGTTTTCCGTTCGACTATTTACTTCTGACAATATTTTCTGTGATGCGCTGTTCGTGACAGAGCGTGACTTTTCACGCAGAGCAATTTGCTATGCTGAGAAGCCGCCGCGTTCCGTGTGCGTGGCCTGGTCGATGGCGAAACCAGACGACTCTTCCTGGCAGGTCTAAGAACGCCTAACAAAACCTTATAGTTACCCTGAAAGCAACATCCGAGTATGCTGAGCCGTGCCCCGTCCACTTTCGGGCCAAGAGCAGACCTACGTATCCGACTGACGCGTAATAGGTTGCTTGGCCAGGATATCAAGCCTTATGTTCATCAACAGTCCCATCGTTAAGCGGTACGTTCTAAGCGTGCTCTTGTTCGCTTGTACCATGAACGGTCAGGCTGCACTTCCGAGTGTCGCCCAGCCTTCAGTTGAGCAGATTCAGCTAGCATTCAAAACCTTTTTTAAATGCGTTAAAGGTGAACAGCCGCTGGTTATTTCGGCCGATCATGAAGTTTGCGGCGTTACAGCAGAGAACAGAACCGAGCTGCTCGGGTACCTCCCCTGTCTTGCTCGTCGCAAGTTCGTTTATACCAATGTGCTTGAAAGCGATCCTGTCGGCGGCAGATTTGAGTACCGATGCAGCGACCAGCTCTCCGTAGTGGTTAAGGTGGAGCTGAAGGGGCGAGACTATGCTGTGACCGCCATTGGATACTTAGTCGACTAAGCGCGTGGAACAAGTGTACTGGAACGATCCGACTCTCTGGAGTGGGAAACTGCACTTGCGGGGCGCGTCCGCCGCGCAACCTTTGCTTACAATCATTACATCATCCGTCGTCCTCCCGGCGCGCCACCCAGCCGTTATCTCCCCAAGCGATGCACTGGAGCATCGCCACCAACCGAGGAGAACGAGACCATGAAAACCACGATTGCATTGGCCGCAGGGCTGTTGTCCGTCATCAGCGCAAGCGCCTTCGCGCAAAACGGCGCCGTCGATCAGGTCCGGGCCGACAACGCGGCCATCCGCCACGATACGCACGAGATCAGGGCCGAGCGCAGGGACATCCACCACGACAGCGCCAGCATTGCCGCGGAAAAGCGCGACATCGCCCACGACAAGAATGTGATCAACATGGAAAAACGGGATGCGCGCCACGACCAGCGCCGCGAAGACGCCCTCGTGGCCAAGGGCGACCTGAAGGATGCGCGCAATCTGGACCGGGCACGCCGGCACGAGCTCAATGAAGCGAAGATCGCCGCGCGCGACGTGCGCCACGATCGCCGCGAGATCGCCATCGAGCGCACCGACCGCGCCCACGACAAGGCAGCGCTGGCCGACGAGCGCGCCGAGCGCCGGGCCGACGTCGCAAAGCGCAACCACGACGCCGGGCGTATCCACTGATCCGGCGCGGCGCGACGGCCGCTGAGCGCGGCCGCGCCGTTACACCATCTCGGCGAAGCCGATGCGGTCCGTGGTCGCGGCGCGCGCGTCGTCGACGCCCACCACGTGCGTGGCCAGCAGCGCTTCCAGCACGCTGTTCATCGTGTGGCAGCCGGGGCCGCGTCCCGCGTTCATGTGCGCGCGGATGGCGCCCAGGTCGCC
>Ga0207657_10004856_pt1 | contig 14157 bp, 10 predicted proteins | sample KBSC33metaG_FD_184316 | JGI IMG/M metagenome (GOLD analysis project Ga0207657, IMG submission 184316) | Corn rhizosphere microbial communities from Kellogg Biological Station, Michigan, USA - KBS C3-3 metaG (SPAdes) (version 2) | ecosystem: Host-associated > Plants > Roots > Rhizosphere > Soil ... | reverse complement strand
CAAGCGCTACATGGTGGGAGGCTTGACCGCCGGCGCGGTGAAATCCTGAACTGGCTATCATAAATGCAATGTGAGACGCGCCTACAATGGCGCGGCGTTCTCGCCGCGGTCGCTCGACAGTTTCGAAACCAGCGAGGCGATCACGATCACCACCGCGATCAGCGCGATCATGACCGTGCAGATCGCGTTGATTTCAGGTTTTACTCCGAGCCGCACCTCCGAATAGATCCGGATCGGCAGCGTCGCCGACCCGGGCCCAGTGGTGAAGCTCGCGATCACGAGATCATCGAGCGACAGCGTGAACGCCAGCATCCAGCCGGCCGCGATCGCGGGCGCAATCAGCGGCAAGGTCACGGCGGCGAACGCCCGTGCGGGGGCGCAGCCGAGATCCATCGCGGCTTCCTCGAGGCTGCGATCCAGCGAACCGAGGCGCGATTGCACCACAACGGCGACGAAGCACATCGTCAGCGTGGTGTGCGCGATGGTTACGGTCCAGAAGCCGCGCTCGGCGTTGATGGCGACGAACAACAGCAGCAGCGAAAGCCCGGTGATGACTTCAGGCATCACCAGCGGCGAGTAGAGCATGCCGGAAAACAGGGTGCGTCCTTTGAAACCTCCACCGCGCGACAGCGCCATGGCAGCCAGCGTGCCCAGCAGCGTTGCGATCGTAGCGGAAGTAGCCGCGACGCGGAAACTCATCAACGTCGCTTCCAGCATGGCGCGGTCGTGAAAGAATTCTCCGTACCAGCGCAGCGACCAGCCGCCCCACACCGTGACCAGCCGGGAAGCATTGAACGAATAGATCACAAGGATAACGATCGGCACGTACAGAAAAGCGAAACCAAGCGCGAGCGAAACCACGTTGAATCGCGACAGCGCATGCACGGTGGGCGGCTTCATCGCGCCTGATCCAAGCGGCGTCGCTGCAACCGATCATACAATGCAAGGGGCACCACAAGCAGCAGCAGCAGGGCCACGGCAGCCGCTGACGCCACCGGCCAATCCTTGTTGGTGAAGAACTCAAGCCACAGCGTCTGCCCAATCATCAGGGAATTGGAGCCGGCCAACAGATCGGGAATGACAAATTCGCCAACGATCGGAATGAAGCACAGTAATGTGCCGGCCGCTATTCCCGGCAACGACAGCGGAAAAGTTACCAACCAAAACGCGCGAGTTCGGGACGCGCCGAGGTCCTCCGCCGCCTCCAGCAGCGCCGGATCCATTTTGGCGAGGCTCGCGTAATCGAGCCCCAGGCGGGCCATTACGCCGGGCCGGAAGCTCTCGACGAGTACATGCGATTCGCGTACGAGCGCGCGCAACACCGTGCGGCCCGTCTCGCTCTTCAGGTCCAGCCGCGTTTCACGCTTGCCGCGATTGACGAGCCGGTAAAACGCGCTCGGCCGGCCCGCGGACCGGTCCGCCGCGCTTTGCAGCATCGCCCGCGCGCCGTCGCCGGCTCCGGGCTCTTCGATCTTGAGTACGTCGGCGCCGAGCTCCGCCAGCCGCAAGGTGGCGAGCGGTCCGGGCAGCAAACGGGTAAGGTCCAGCACGCGCAGACCTCGCAACGGGGCAGTCAAGAGCACACCTCCTCTCGGTCGAAATGAGCGCCCGCGCCCGGGCGCTAGCCTATCTGTTCGAGTTCCTCCTGCGCTTCGAGCCATTGAGCCTCGAGCGTCTCCAGGCGCGATTGGACATCGGCTTGCTGCCTGAGCGTCTCGGTCAGCCGGGGCTTCATGGCGGGCTCATAGCTGGCCGCATCCGCGACGAACGCGTCTAGCGCTGCCTTTTGCGCGTTCAATGTTTCCATCTCCTTCTCGATTCTGGCAATCCTCGTTTGCAACGGCTTTTTCAGTTGCGCGAGCTTCTGTCGAACCTGCGCCTCCTGGCGGCGCTGATCTTTGCGGTTGGCCGCGCCGGCCGTGAGGCCATCCACCGCGTCGCCAGCCTCCGCATGCGCCGCTCGGGCCGCGCTGCGCGCTTGCGCGGCGTGTTCGAGGAGCCAGTCGCGATAGTCGTCGAGATCGCCATCGAACGGCTCGACACGGTGATGCGCGACGAGCATGAACTGATCGGTGCTGGCTCGCAGCAGATGCCGGTCGTGCGAAACGAGGATCAGCGTCCCTTCGAACTGCGCAAGTGCCATGGTCAATGCGTGCCGTGTTTCGAGATCGAGGTGATTCGTGGGCTCGTCGAGCAACAGCAGATTCGGTTTTTGCCAGATGATGAGCGCCAGCGCAAGCCGCGCCTTTTCGCCGCCCGAGAACGGTGCGATCGGCGCGCTCGCCATGTCGCCGGAAAAGTTGAAGCCGCCCAGGAAGTCGCGCAGCACTTGTTCGCGCGCATCGGGGGCGATGCGCGCCAGATGGGCGAGCGGCGAATCGTCGGGCCGCAGCGTTTCGAGCTGGTGCTGGGCGAAGTAGCCGATCACGAGCCCGCGGCCTTGATGCATCGAGCCCGCGAGCGGTTCGAGCGTGCCAGCCAGTGTCTTGACGAGCGTCGACTTGCCTTGGCCGTTCGCGCCCAGCAGCCCGATGCGCTGACCGTTCTGGATGGACAGCGTCACGCCTTCGAGGATCGGGATGTCGATGTCGCCGCCATCGCCGCCATCGCCACGGTAACCGCACCGTACGTCCTCCATGACGAGCATCGGATTCGGCGCGGCATCGGGCTCGCGAAACTCGAACGTGAAAGGCGACGCGACGTGAGCCGGTGCGATGAGCTCCATTTTCTCGAGCGCCTTCATGCGGCTTTGCGCCTGCCGGGCCTTGGTGGCCTTGGCCTTGAAGCGATCGATGAAGCTTTGCAGATGGGCGACCGTTTTTTGCTGCTTCTCGTAGGCGCTTTGCTGCAACGCAAGCTGCTGCGCGCGAAGGATCTCGAACTGCGAGTAGTTGCCGCCGTAGCGCGTCACCCGCCGGTTCTCCAGATGCAGCGTGACGTTGCACACCGAGTCCAGGAACTCGCGGTCATGCGAAATCACGATCAGCGTGCCGGGGTAGCGGTGCAGCCAGTCCTCGAGCCAGACGATCGCGTCGAGATCGAGGTGATTCGTCGGCTCGTCGAGCAGCAGCAAATCGGAGCGGCACATCAGTGCCTGCGCGAGGTTCAGCCGCATGCGCCAGCCGCCCGAAAAGCTCGCGACGCTTTCGCGCGTTTGCGCGAGCGTAAAGCCCAATCCGAGCAGCAGCGCCTCGGCGCGCGCGGGCGCCGTATAGCCGTCCGCATCGGCGAAGGCTGCATGCTCGTGGGCGAGGGCCTCGCCGTCATGGGCGCGTTCGGCCGCGGCGATGCGCGCTTCGACCTCGCGCAAATCGGCGTCGCCGTCGAGCGTATATTCGAGCGCCGATTTCTCGGCGGCCGGTGTGTCTTGCGCCACATGCGCGATGCGCCAGGTGGGCGGCAGCGAAACATCGCCTGCGTCGGCATGCAGCTCGCCGCGCAAGACGGCAAAGAGCGTCGACTTGCCCGCGCCGTTTGCGCCGACGAGTCCGGCTTTCTCGCCCGGATTGAGGGCGAACGACGTGGCTTCGAAAAGGGGTTTGACGCCGCGCGAGAGGCTGAATTGGTTGAAACGGATCACGACGGAATTTGACGGCTCGAAAAACGCTATTTTAGACGGGGCTGCCGTGATCGGGCGCGCTCAGTTTGGCCCCGATATCGCATAGACTGCCGGTTCGTCGGGAACGATAACGCAGGAGAGGGCACGATGACATCGCTTTATGAATTTACCGCACGCGAACTCGGCGGCGAGCCGGTGAGCTTGGAACGCTACCGGGACAAGGTGCTGTTGATCGTCAACACGGCCAGCGAGTGCGGGTTCACGCCGCAGTATGCCGGCTTGCAACGCCTGCATGACCGTTATGCCGCGCGCGGCTTCGAAGTGCTGGGCTTTCCGTGCAATCAATTCGGCAAGCAGGAGCCCGGGGACGCGGCCCAGATCGGCAGCTTTTGCGAGAAGCAGTACGGTGTTGCCTTTCCGATGTTCGAAAAAATAGATGTCAAGGGACCGAACGCGCATCCGCTGTATCGCTATCTGACGCGGCAGGCGTCGGGCGTGCTCGGCACGCGCTGGATCAAATGGAATTTCACGAAGTTTCTGGTCGATCGCAGCGGCCGCGTCGTCAAGCGCTATGCGCCGGCCACGAAGCCCGAAGAACTCGAGGCCGATATCGAGGCGTTGCTGTAAAGAGGCCGCCTGCTTGCCCCTGCGCCGGTGCATCACAGAATCGGCGAAAAAAGCCGAGCCACATGCATCAGAATCCGCCGCAGCGCGGGTGCATCGTGGTATTCGCTGCGCTCGACTTCGTAGGACTGTTCGAAGTCGTCAAGCAACATGGTCTCGACTTCGCGGGCAAAGCCAGGATCGATCGTCAGCACCATGATTTCGAAATTGAGGCGAAACGAGCGATTGTCGAGATTTGCGCTACCGATCGCGGCGGCGATATCGTCGATCAGCACGACCTTCTGGTGAAGGAAGCCCGGCCGATACCTGAAAATGCGTACGCCCGCCCGCAGCAGATCGTAGGCATACAGCTTCGATGCCTCGAACACGACGTAGTGATCGCGGCGGCTCGGGATCAGGATCCTGACATCGACGCCGCGCATCACGGCGAGCCGCAACGCCGAGAACACCGCCTCGTCGGGAATCAGATAGGGCGACGTGATCCAGACGCGCGTCTGGGCGGCATTGATCGCCTCCACGAAAAACAGCGAGCCGGTTTCGAACTTGTCGGCGGGACCCGGTGCGACGACGAGACAGTGCATGTCGCCCACCGCCTCGGGTTGTTCGGCTTGCGACGGCGGCAGTTGCGGCAGATCCTGCGTGGCCCAGTGCCAATCCTCGATGAACACGAACTGCACGCTTGCCACCACAGGCCCGCGCAACTCGATGTGCGTATCGCGCCAGGGCGAGAGGCGCGGATTGCCGCCGAGATACTCCACGCCGACGTTATGACCGCCGACGAATGCGCGTTCGCCGTCCACCACGACGATCTTGCGGTGATTGCGGAAATTCAACTGGAAGCGGTTGACGAAGCGCCGGTTCGTCGCAAACGGATGGATGTCGATGCCGGCCGCGCGCAGCGCCAGGACATAGTGCTGCGGCAGATCGAACGAACCGATGCTGTCGTAGAGAAACGATACGCGAACGCCCGCGGCCGCTTTGGCGATGAGCAGGTCCCTCAGCATTCTTCCGAGTGCGTCGTCGCGCACGATGAAAAACTGCACGAGCACGTAGCGCTGTGCGTGCTCGATGGCGTCGAGGATGGCGGCGAACGTCGCGTCGCCGTTGACGAGCGTGCGTGCGCTGTTGCCCGGCAGAAACGGCATGCCGCTCAGGCTTGCCAGCGAGCGCACGACATGGTGACCGAGCGCCTCGGCGGGCGCGCCGGCCGTCGAGGCGCTCGTATCCCAGGTCTGCGGGTGGGCGCGCGAGCGTACCAGCTCGTTCTCGACCCGGCGCGCGTCGACATAGCCGGCGAACTTGCTGCGTCCGAGAAAAAGATACGGAACGACCGTGAAATACGGCATCGCCACGAGCGAGACGGCCCAGGCGATGGCGCCTTGCGAGGTGCGCGTGTGCAAGATCGCATGGCAAGCGGCGACGGCGCCGAGCACGTGCGCCGCAAAAATGAGACTGCCGAGCGAAAGCCAGTTGAATTCGAAGTGCATGAGACAGCCTGTTCCGTCCGCGATGACGCGCGCATCGCCCGTGCGCATCTTACCGAAACGCCGGCGGAAGATGATGAGGCCGAAGCGTGCCTCAGGGTGCCGGCAAATCGTTCGCCGAAAGAAGGAACACGCTGTCTTCGCCTGCGCTCGTCGGCAGCCAGACGAGATCGAGCCCGCCGAATGCCGCTTCGACATGTGCGCGCTCGTTGCCGATCTCGACGATGAGCACGCCTTCTTCGGTCAGCCAGTTGCGCGCCTGCCCGACGATGCGGCGAACGATATCCATGCCGTCGTCGCCGCCCGCAAGCGCGAGGGCCGGCTCGTGGCGATACTCGGCCGGCAGCTCCGCCATCGATGCGCTGTTCACGTAGGGCGGGTTGGCAATGATGACGTCGTAGCGGCGTTCGGGCAGCGGCGCGAAAAGGTCGCCTTCGAACAGCGCAATGCGGTCCTCGAGCCCGTACTCCGTCACGTTGAGCGCGGCGACTTCGAGCGCCGGCGCGGAGATGTCGACCGCATCCACGTCGGCATTCGGAAACGCGTGGGCGGCGAGGATGGCGAGCGATGCGGAACCGGTACAGAGTTCGAGCACCGCGCCGACTTCGTCGGGGTCCGCGACGTAGGGCTGCAGGCCGTCTTCGAGCAACTCGCCGATGAATGAACGCGGCACGATGACGCGTTCGTCGACGTAAAAGCGCCGGCCGTGCATCCAGGCTTCGTGCGTGATATAGGCGGCGGGCAGCCGTTCGTCGGCGCGGCGCGCGATCACGGCGAGCACTTCTTCGATCTCGCTGGCGAGCAGCCGGGCGTCGAGAAACGGTTCGAGCGTATCGAGCGGCAGGTGCAGCGTATGCAGGATCAGGTACGCAGCCTCGTCGTAGGCGTTGTCGCTGCCATGGCCGTAAGCAAGCCCCGAGGCGTTGAAGCGCGAGACCGCATAACGGAGCAGGTCGCGAACGGTGATGAACGGCGTCGTCATTGCTGCAGCTCCTTCGCGCATCAGGCGATCAGCGCTTCAAGCACGCGCCGATAGATGTTTTTGAGGGGCTCGATGAAAGCGAGCTCGATGTGTTCGTCGATCTTGTGAATGCTGCCGTTCGGCGGGCCGAACTCCACGATCTGCTTGCAGATTCGCGCGATGAAGCGTCCGTCCGACGTGCCGCCTGTCGTCGAGAGCTCGGCGCTCACGCCGGTCTCCTGCCCGATGGCCGAGACGAGCGCGTTCGACAGCTCGCCGCGCGGCGTGAGAAACGGCAACCCGCTGACGGTCCAGTCGAGTTCGTAATCGAGGCCGTGTTTATCGAGGATGGCATGCACGCGCTGTTGCAGCCCCTCGACGGTGCTCGCGGTCGAGAAGCGGAAGTTGAACGTCAACTCGGCCCGCCCCGGAATCACATTGCTCGCGCCGGTGCCGCTGTGCAGATTCGAGACCTGCCAGGTCGTGGGGGGGAAGTATTCGTTGCCGGCGTCCCAGTGTTCGGCAACCAACTCCGTCAGCGCGGGCGCCAGGAGATGAACCGGATTCTTTGCGAGGTGCGGATAGGCGATATGGCCTTGCACCCCTTTGACCGTGAGCTTGCCCGACATCGAGCCGCGCCGGCCGTTTTTGACGACGTCGCCGAGTGTCGCGTCCGACGTGGGTTCGCCGACGATGCAGTAATCGAGCGTCTCGCCGCGTGCTTTGAGCGCCTCGACGACTTTCACCGTGCCGTACGTGGCGGGCCCTTCCTCGTCGCTCGTGATCAAAAAGGCGATCGAGCCGCTATGATCGGGGTGAGCGGCGACGAACTCCTCGGTCGCGACGACGAAGCCCGCGATCGATGTCTTCATGTCAGCCGCGCCACGGCCGTAGAGCTTGCCGTCCCGCTGCGTGGGCACGAACGGCGGCGAACTCCATTGTTCGAGCGGGCCCGTTGGCACCACATCGGTATGACCGGCGAACGCGAGCAGCTTTCCGCCTGCGCCGCTGCGGCCGCGCTTGACGGCCCACAAGTTCGTGACACCGTGCGCTTCGATCGTCTCGCACGTGAAGCCGATGACTTGCAGGCGTTCGATCAGCAACTGCTGGCAATCCTGATCGTCGGGCGTGACGGATGCACGCGCGATCAGCTGTTCGGTAAGGGCGAGGGTGCCGGACATGGATTCGAATCCGTATCAACAAAAAATGCCGGCCGCACGGCGGCCGGCAGTTGCGTTCGAGGCGTTGTCCCGTGCGACGCACGCCGCGCCGGTGCGCGGCAGGCAGTGCGCCGGGGCACCGGGCTACGCGAAAAGCGTTTCGTAGGCTTCGACGGAAAAGCCGAGCGTCTTCACGCGCCCGTCGACCACTACCACGGGGCGCTTGACGACGGAAGGCTTGTCGACCATGAGCGCAATGGCGCCGTCTCGCGTCTCGGCGGCCGCCTTGGTGGCATCCGGGAGGCCCCGCCACGTCGTGCCCCGGCGATTCAGCAGCAGTTCCAACGGTACGTCGGCGAGCCACGCGTTCACGAGCGAAGCGGTCAGCCCCGCCTTCTTGAAATCGTGAAACTCGAACGGCACGCCGCGCGCTTCGAGCCAGCTGCGCGCCTTCTTCACGGTATCGCAGTTGGGAATGCCGTAGACGACGGTATGCGCGGTCGACATCAATCGCCCCGCAGCAGCTCGTTGAGGCCCACTTTGGCACGCGTCTTGGCATCGACCTTCTTGACGATCACCGCGCAGTAAAGGCTATGCGACCCGTCCTTCGACGGCAGATTGCCCGCGACGACGACCGAGCCTGGCGGCACGTAGCCGTAGCTGACTTCGCCCGTTTCGCGATCGTAGATCTTGGTGCTCTGGCCGAGGTACACACCCATCGAGATGACCGAATTCTCGCCGACGATCACACCCTCGACCACCTCCGAGCGCGCGCCGATGAAACAGTTGTCTTCGATGATGACGGGATTGGCCTGCAGCGGTTCGAGCACGCCGCCGATCCCGACGCCGCCCGACAGATGCACGTTCTTGCCGATCTGCGCGCACGAGCCGACCGTGGCCCAGGTATCGACCATCGAGCCTTCGTCGACATAGGCGCCGATGTTGGTGTACGAAGGCATCAGCACGACGTTTTTCGCGATGAACGAACCGCGGCGCGCGATGGCGGGGGGCACGACGCGAAAGCCGCCCGCCGCGAAGTCTTCGGCCGTGTAATGGGCGAACTTCGAAGGCACCTTGTCGTAGAACTGCGAGTAGCCGCCTGCCGGCATCGGGGCATTGTCCTCGAGCCGGAACGACAACAGCACGGCCTTTTTCAGCCATTGGTTGACGACCCATTGACCGTCTTTCTTTTCGGCGACGCGCAGCGCGCCGCGATCGAGCTCGCCGATCGCATGTGCGACGGCTTCGCGCACTTCGGCCGGCGCGGCCTTCGGCGAGAGCTCGGCACGGTTGTCCCAGGCGGTGTCGATGATTTGCTGAAGTTGTTGCGACATGGTCTCGATTTGGCTAAGTGGATATCGGATGGGCAGTTCCGGCCCGGCTGAGCGGTGCGGCAATCAGGCGGCGGCGAGCCGCCGCACGGGCGCGACCACTACCGAGCGAGCGAACGGCAGAAATCGACGATGCGCCGGGCGCCTTCGACGCATTCGCTCTCGTTCGCGACGAGCGCCAGGCGGATGAAATCCCGGCCGGGGTTGACGCCATGCGCGGTGCGCGCGAGATACGAGCCCGGCAAAACGGTCACATTATAGTCGGCGTGAAGACGCCGGGCGAATTCGGTGTCCGAGAGCCCGGTGCGTGCGACGTTGGCCCAGAGGTAGAACGCGGCGTCGGGCAGCTTCACGTCGAGCACCTCGGCAAGCATCGGCGTGACCGCCGAAAATTTGCTCACGTATTTCGCGCGGTTTTCGCGCACGTGGGCTTCGTCGCTCCAGGCAGCAATGCTCGCGCTCTGGTAGACAGGCGAAAGCGCGGCGCCGTGATAGGTCCGGTAGAGCAAGAAGCGTTGAAGCAATCGGGCATCGCCCGCCACGAAGCCCGAGCGCATGCCAGGCACGTTCGAGCGCTTCGACAGGCTCGACAGCATGACGAGACGCTCGAAGCCGCGGCCGAGCCGGTGGGCTGCCTCCAGGCTGCCGAGTGGCGGTTTGGCTTCGTCGAAATAGATTTCGGAGTAGCACTCGTCCGAGGCGATGACGAAACCGTGCTCGTCCGAAAGCGCGAACAGTTCGCGCCAATCGTCGAGCGTCAGCACCGCTCCGGTCGGATTGCCCGGCGAACAGACATACAGCAACTGTGTGCGCGACCAGATGTCTCGCGGCACGGCGCGGTAGTCGCACGCGAAGTTGCGTGCCGGGTCGCTGTTCGCGAAGTACGGTTGCGCACCGGCCAGCAGGGCCGCGCCCTCATAGATCTGATAAAACGGGTTGGGGCAGAGCACGACCGCATCCGGGCGCGAGCCGTCCACCACCGCTTGCGCGAGCGAAAAAAGCGCTTCGCGCGAACCCGACACGGGCAGCACTTCGGTTGCGGGATCGAGCGCGGGCAGACCATAGCGCTGGGAGGCCCAGCGCGCGATCGCCTCGCGCAGCGCGGGCGAGCCCGCCGTCGCGGGATAGTTCGACAGCGTGTCGAGCGATGCCACGACAGCATCGGTGACGACCTTCGGCGTGGCGTGCTTGGGCTCGCCGATGCCGAAGCTGATGTGAGGCAGCGCGCTCGGCGGTGCCGAGTCCTTGAGCAGGGCGCGCAGCTTTTCGAACGGATAGGGCTGGAGGCTGTCGAGTCGAGGGTTCACGTTGGGCTTCGGCGTTGACGAAATCGAAAGCGGCTGTGCTCGCCCGCTACCATGCCGAATCCGGCGACGCCTTCGGGACCAAGCCCGCCAGCGCGCTCGAGGCTCGGCCGCGGTGCGGCGACGATCGAGAAGGCGGCCATTATAGCCGCCCTGGCTCGCCCCGTTGCGCTGCGTCGCTCGATGGGCCGGGACGCGATTGGGGCGATGGTATGATTGCCACTTGCCCGCGGGCCATGCGGCTGCGCGGTCCGTTCGACCTTCCCCTATTCAATCAGCGATATCGCCGTGCGTCTGACCTCGATCAAACTCGCTGGCTTCAAGTCCTTCGTCGATCCCACCCACTTCCAGGTCCCCGGCCAACTGGTCGGTGTCGTCGGGCCCAACGGTTGCGGAAAATCGAACATCATCGATGCCGTGCGCTGGGTGCTGGGCGAGTCGCGCGCCTCCGAGCTGCGCGGCGAATCGATGCAGGACGTGATCTTCAACGGCTCGACTGCGCGCAAGCCCGGCAGCCGCGCGAGCGTCGAGCTCGTATTCGACAATGCCGACGGCCGCGCGGCCGGCCAATGGGGGCAGTACGCCGAAATCGCGGTGAAGCGCGTGCTCACGCGCGACGGCACGTCGAGCTACTACATCAACAACCTGCCCGCGCGCCGGCGCGACATTCAGGACATCTTCCTCGGCACGGGCCTGGGGCCGCGCGCCTACGCGATCATCGGGCAAGGCATGATCTCCCGGATCATCGAGGCCAAGCCCGAAGATCTGCGGGTCTTTCTCGAGGAAGCCGCCGGCGTGTCGAAGTACAAAGAGCGGCGCCGCGAGACGGAGAACCGCCTGCACGACACGCGCGAGAATCTGACGCGCGTGGAGGACATCGTCCGCGAACTGAGCGCCAACCTCGAAAAGCTCGAGGCGCAGGCCGTCGTCGCGACCGAGTTCAAGACGCTGCAGGCGCAAGGCGAGGAAAAACAGCGGCTGCTGTGGCTCTTGCGCAAGAACGAGGCCGCTGCCGAGCAGGCGCGGCAACAGCGCGCCATTTCCGAGGCGCAGATCGATCTCGAGGCGCAGACCGCGCGCCTGCGCGAAGTCGAAGCCGAACTGGAGACGTTGCGCGTCGCGCACTATGCCGCGAGCGACGCAATGCAGGGTGCGCAGGGCGCCCTGTACGAAGCGAATTCCGAGGTGAGCCGGCTCGAAGCGCAAATCAAGTTCATCGTCGAGTCGCGCAATCGCGTGCAGGCCCAGATCGCGGCGCTGACGGCGCAGCGCGAGCAATGGCAGGCGCAGGCCGAAAAGGCGCGCGGCGAGCTCGAGGATGCCGATGCACAGCTTGCCATCGCCGAAGAAAAGGCAGCGCTGGCGGAGGACGCGGCGGCGGCGAAGCACGATGCATTGCCGGCGCTCGAGGCGCAATGGCGCGATGCGCAGGCGCGGCTGAACGACGAGCGCGGCGAGATCGCCCAGACCGAACAGGCGCTCAAGCTCGAGGCAGCGCATCAGCGCAATGCCGATCAACAGTTGCAGCAGTTGCAACAGCGCCACGAGCGCCTGAAGGCGGAGGCGGGTGGCCTCGACGCGCCGGACGAGGTGCAGCTCGAGGAAGGGCGCATGCAGCTTGCCGAGCATGAGGAGGTCCAACGCGATGCGCAGGCGCGTCTGGCCGAGGCCGAGGGCGCGCTGCCGGCGCTCGATGCGGCGCGGCGCGAGGCGCACGAGCGCACGCAAACGGAAACGGCGCGCATCCATCAGCTCGAAGCGCGGCTCGTCGCGCTCAAGCATTTGCAGGAAAACGTACAGACCGACGGCAAGATTCAGCCCTGGCTCGACAAACACGAACTGGGAAGTTTGCCGCGTCTGTGGAAGAAGCTGCATGTCGAAACGGGCTGGGAAACGGCGCTCGAGTCGGTGTTGCGCGAACGGCTCGCCGCGCTCGAGATCTCCAATCTCGACTGGGTCAAGGCGTTCGCGAGCGATGCGCCCCCGGCCAAGCTTGCGTTCTACGCGCCGCCTTCGGCTGGCGTGCCGCGCGAGCAGGCCCCGGGCCTGCGGCCGTTGCTCTCGCTCATGCGCATCGACGACGCGGGGCTGCGCGCGGTGCTGGCCGACTGGCTCGGTCATGTGTACGTCGCCGACGATCTGGGCTCGGCGCTCGCCCAGCGCACGCAGTTGCCGGAGGGTGCGGCTTTCGTCGTCAAGGCGGGGCACGTACTCACGCGTGTAGGCGTTCAGCTTTACGCGGCGGATTCCGAGCAGGCCGGCATGTTGGCCCGCGAGCAGGAGATCGAGAACCTCACACGCCAATTGCGCGCGCAGACTTTGTTGGCGGACGAGGCGAAGACCGCGGCGATTCGCGCCGATGCGGCGCACACCCAGGCGACGCAAGCGCTGGCCGATGCGCGCACGCAGCTCGAGCGGGCGACCCAGCGCGTGCATGCGCTGCAGCTCGACGTGCTGAAGCTCACGCAAGCGCACGAGCGCTATACCCAGCGCAGCACGCAGATTCGCGAGGAACTGGACGAAATCGGCGCGCAGATCGAGGATCAGCGCGCGCAGCGCGCCGAATCCGAGGCGAACTTCGAGCGCCACGACGGCGAGCTTGCCGCGTTGCAGGCCCGTTTCGAGGACGATCAGCTCGCGTTCGAAGCACTCGACGAAACGCTGAGCGCGGCGCGCACGGAGGCCCGCGATCTCGACCGGGCGGCCACCGACGCGCGCTTCGCCGCGCGCAACATGGCCAATCGGATCGAGGAGCTCAAGCGCAGCATTCAAATCGCGCAAGAACAGAGCGAACGCGTCGCGGCCTCGCTCGAGGATGCCCGCGCGGAACTGGAATCCATCAACGAGCAGACCGCGCATACGGGCCTCCAGGAGGCGCTCGCCGTGCGCGCGGAAAAGGAAGCCGCGCTCGGCGCCGCGCGCATCGAGCTCGACGACCTGACGGCGAAGCTGCGTCATGCCGACGAAATGCGGTTGACGACCGAGCGTTCGCTGCAGCCATTGCGCGAGCGCATCACCGAACTGCAGTTGAAGGAGCAAGCGGCGCGCATCGCCGGCGAGCAGTTCGTCGAGCAACTCGCCGAGGCGGGTGTCGACGAAGCCGAGCTGCAGCAAAAGCTGACGCCGGATATGAAGCCGTCGTACCTGCAAGGGGAAGTGACGCGCATCAACAACGCGATCAATGCGTTGGGGCCCGTCAATATGGCGGCGCTCGACGAGCTGGCGGCCGCGACCGAGCGCAAGACGTTCCTCGACGCGCAATCGGCCGACCTGACGGCCGCCATCGATACGCTCGAAGACGCCATCCGCAAGATCGACCAGGAGACCCGTACGCTGCTGCAAGGCACGTTCGACGAAGTCAACCGGCATTTCGGCGAGCTCTTCCCGCGTCTTTTCGGCGGCGGGCAGGCGAAGCTCATCATGACGGGCGACGAGATTCTCGATGCGGGCGTGCAGGTGATGGCCCAGCCGCCCGGCAAGAAAAACTCGACCATCCACTTGCTGTCGGGCGGCGAGAAGGCGCTGACGGCCACGGCGCTCGTCTTCGCGATGTTCCAGCTCAATCCCGCGCCGTTCTGCCTGCTCGACGAGGTCGATGCGCCGCTCGACGACGCGAACACGGAACGCTTTGCCAATCTCGTGCGCGCCATGTCAGAAAAGACGCAGTTCCTCTTCATCTCGCACAACAAGATCGCGATGGAGATGGCGCAGCAACTGATCGGCGTGACGATGCA
>Ga0207657_10004855_pt1 | contig 14159 bp, 13 predicted proteins | sample KBSC33metaG_FD_184316 | JGI IMG/M metagenome (GOLD analysis project Ga0207657, IMG submission 184316) | Corn rhizosphere microbial communities from Kellogg Biological Station, Michigan, USA - KBS C3-3 metaG (SPAdes) (version 2) | ecosystem: Host-associated > Plants > Roots > Rhizosphere > Soil ... | reverse complement strand
TGCATTGGTATATACGAAGGACAAATTAGTGGATGAAATTTGACCGGAATTCAATGCAGATTTTTAATTTGGCGATAGGCAAAATGTCTGATCAAATTGCGTATTGAAAGCCTGGTACTAATGAATTATAAAATTTCCAGCCAGTGGAGCTCTCAAACCAATTTAGCAGCACTCATCGTTTTTCTGACGGGCCTTATGCGTATTTCTATGTAATTCCTAATTCGGTTGTGATCGGGAAACCTAATGCCATAGGCGCGGATTATCTTGTAAGAGCCGATCAATCTACTGCAAACAACACCGATCAGGCTACAAAATCACCCGGATGAATTATGATGTTCATGTGGGCTGTACTCGGTCTTGCCGGAAAAATTCTCGCTTTTTTTGCTTCATTAATTGCTGCGTCATTGCCTGTCACCCGCTTTTATATCTGGTGGGGTAAGAAGCACAAGAAAGTTAAAAGAAGAAATGTTACCATGAAATCGCCTGAACTGTTGGAAGCATTTTAATAAGTGCTGTGCAATTTAAATTTCACTTATTTTTTCATTTACTGTAATAAATTCAGAAGTTTACTGCAATTCGTTTCTTTCATTGGATGGAAGCAGGAATGTGCATGATGGTATTTTGCCGACGCTGCTTATCTTTAATACTTTTTACCGAAATTCGTTTCGCAAAATCCATCCACCAAATCAAATTTTTAAAAAGCCAGATGAAAGGCCATTCCAGTAAAACACATTTCCTTCTTTCTATTCTTATCGTTTTCTCAGCTTGCTTCCTGATTTACGGCTGCCAACCGGAAAATAAAAAACTCACAAAAGAAGAATTAAGAAAAAAATTAGATCAAAAAGAATCTCCGGTAATTGCTCCGCAGGAAACGATCGGCCATTTTGTATTAGAAAAAAATTTCCAAATCAATTTAGCTGCAGCCGAACCTTTGGTGAGTGCGCCTGTGGCGGCCAGCTTTGATCCTAAGGGAAGATTGTGGGTTGTGGAATTGAATGCCTACATGCCGGACACTTCAGGGAATGGCGAGCAGGAGCCTATTGGAAAAATTGTAATTCTTGAAGATAAAAACCATGACGGTGTGTTCGATGATCGTAAGGTATTTATGGATTCGCTCGTGATGCCCCGCGCGCTTTGTCTTTTTGACGATGGCATCCTCGTGGCTGAGCCACCCAACCTTTGGTTTGTAGAAAATAACGGAGACAAGGCTGGTCAAAGGTTTTTAGTAGATAGTAATTATGCGGAGGGAGGAAACGTAGAACATCAGCCAAACGGGTTGTTGCGCGGATTGGATAACTGGATTTACAATGCGAAATCGGCTAACCGTTATCGCAGGATTGGCAAAAACAAGTGGATAAAAGATCATACTCATTTCCGGGGTCAGTGGGGAATTTCCCAGGATGAATTTGGCAGGCTTTATTACAATACCAATTCTTTTAATTTGCTGGGCGATTATTTTTCTCCATCCCTGGGCGCCGGAAATCCTCATCAGCCGCGCGTGGCAGGTTATAATGAAGGCATCGTTTCTGACAATAGCGTATTTCCAATTCATCCCACGCCGGGCGTCAACCGTGGATATATGAAAGACGTATTAGATGATAGCCTTCGGCTTGTTGAGTTTACGGCTGCGTGCGGGCCGGTGGTATTCAACAGTAACGCGTTCGGAAAAGAATATTACGACAATGTGTTTGTGGCAGAGCCTGCAGGAAATTTAATCAAACGGGATGTACTGACTTTTTATCCGGATTCCACCACGGGAAAAGAAGCATATCACGACAAAGAATTTTTGGCCAGCGATGATGAACGTTTCAGGCCGGTTAATTTATATGTCGGTCCGGATGGCGCCTTATACGTGCTGGATATGTATCGTGGCATTATTCAGCATAAAACTTACCTGACGCCTTATCTCGCAGGTGAAGCCATTGCAAGAGGTTTGGAAACGCCACTTAATTGTGGAAGAATTTATAAAGTGACGAAGAAAGGTACCAGTCTAACAACGCCTTCATTTAATGAAAACAATGATTCTCTTTTATCTTATTTAAACAGTTCCAATCAATGGCTCCGTGAAACGGCACACAATTATATTTTTGACAAACAGTTGAAAAGCCTGGCGCCATCGCTTCGCAGGATGCTTAAGACTGATACAAACCTGGTTGGTAAAATCAATGCCATGTGGGTTTTGGAAGGATTGGGTGAAATAAGTAATAAGGACCTTGAGGAAATCTGGCCCTCATCTTCTTTTGAGATGCAACAGCAAATACTAACTTGCGCTATCGCGATCATGCATAGTAAAAAGGATGCTGATTTCTGGCTGCAGAAATACGATGCCATGTTGCAACAAAATGTTCGTGGAACCGCGCCTTATCTTGCTTATCTTGGTGCCGCAACCATAAAACATACTACACACGTCAATGATTTGTTGATGAAGATTCTCAATCAATTTCCCGGAAATCCGTTCGTTGCCGATGCCGTAATCAGTGGCCTTCATGATAAAGAAAAACCGTTCCTCCAATTCTATCAACAAACCGTAAAAGATACTGCTGATTTTTTTGCAAAACGATTACAGCACGTAATTCAGAATGCTGAAAAGCAGCGCCTGGCTGCAATTGCCAACAAAAAGTTGGATAAAGATATGCTGGCGGGTCGCAAGCTATTCCAGCAGAATTGTAAGGTTTGCCATGGCGATGATGGTGAGGGAATTAAAGGTTTGGGTGCGCCGCTGAATGGTTCGAACTGGGTGCTCGGCGATAAAGATAAAGTGCTTTCGATTGTGTTGTATGGCCTTACAGGTCCTATAAAAGTTGGAGATAAGATGTACGCGCCGCCTGATGTATCCGAAGCGATGCCTGCAATGGCTTCAAATGAAACACTTGGCGATAAAGAAATCGCGAATATAATTTCCTATATCCGTAACGCATGGAACAATAAAGCCAGCAAAGTAACGGAAGAAGAAGTAAAAACCATTCGCCAGAAATACCACGGCCGCCAGCAACCATTTACCATGAAAGAATTGATGAAGTAATTGTTATATTTATCTTCTCAGCAAAATAAAAAATCCCGTTATTTACCGGTTTGCTGTACAGTTAGAAATTATTTTCTAAAAACGATATGACTAATTAAAATAAAACAAAGATTGATATGAAGAAGCTACAAATTACTTTATTTTTTTTCCTCATTACAGGCATAAATTCTTTATCTGCACAGGATATGAAAGCAGAAATTAAGATTGATGCACAAAGAAAAATCGGCCATATTGATTCTTTAATTTATGGAAATTTTACTGAACATCTTGGTAGGTGTATTTATGGAGGTATTTATGATCCTTCCTCAAAACAGGCCAATGAAAATGGATTCAGAAAGGACGTGTTAGCGGCTGTAAAAGAGTTGCACGTTACCCAGGACCGCTGGCCCGGCGGTAATTTTGCCAGTGGCTATCATTGGATGGACGGGATAGGGCCTGTTGATAAAAGGCCCAAACGAAAAGATCTGGCGTGGGGTGCGATAGAAACCAACCGTGTGGGCACCGATGAATTTTTGCAATGGACAAAAGAAGCCAATACGTTGCCTTATTTGTGTGTAAACTTAGGAACAGGAACTATTGAAGAAGCACGGGATTGGGTAGAATATTGCAACGCAGATACCGGAATTTATTACAGCAATTTGCGGGCATCAAACGGCCATGTGGCACCATATAATGTAAAATATTGGGGCCTTGGAAATGAAATGGATGGCCCCTGGCAAATGGGGCATTTGAATGCGGAAGATTATACCAAAAAAGCATTGGAAGCCGCCAAGCTCATGAAATGGAGCGATAATAAAATTAGTCTCGTGGCCAGTGGAAGCAGTAATTATGGCGCCGATTGGCAACACTGGAACAGTACAGTTATTGACGGGCTTTTTGATTATGTGGATTATATTTCTCTTCATCATTATGCAGGCAACCGCGATAATGACCATTATAAATTTATGGCCTCTACAGAAATGGTAAATAATGTGATTGAAATCACGAAAGGCATTATCAAAGCAGAACAACAAAAAAGAAATTCGCATAAGCCTTTATACATTGCATTTGATGAATATAATGTGTGGTACAGAGCCGGCGGAAAAGAAGGGCTGGAAGAGCATTACAATTTGCAGGATGCACTGGTGGTGGCGCAATACCTGAACACATTTGTAAGAAATGCTGATGTTGTAAAAATGGCTAACATGGCCCAACTGGTGAATGTGATAGCGCCGATGATGATTACCAACGATAAACTTTGGAAGCAAACTATTTATTATCCGCTGCAACTTTTTGCTGCCAATTGTTATGGCGAATCGCTGGATACATATCTGAGCTGCGATACTTATGATGCAGGGGACTATAAAAAAGTTCCTTACCTGGATGTGTCTTCGGCGTATAATGATAAAACAGGCGAGTTGGTGATTAATGTGGTTAACCGCCATCTTGAAAAATCTATTGAAACCAATATTGCAAACCAGTTCGGAAAACTTGAGGGGAAAGCGACTGTTTACATTGTAAATTCAGGAAACATAAGCGATGAAAATTCAGTGGATCAGCAGAAAGTAAAAACTCAAACAAAAGAAATCTCAGTTAAAGAAAACGGGTTCGTGTATTCTTTTCCTGCGCATTCTTTTACTATGATAAAAGTGAAATTGGAAAAATAAATATAAAACGACAAAAACCAGAACCAATGCAATCAAAGATTTTAAAACACTCTTTTCTGACAATTGTTCTCAGCACAGCTTTATTCGTATATACCGAAGCCCAGGAAAAGCAGGAGCAAAACGCGTTTCTACCAAACAAACAATCATTCCATAATTATCAGTATCCTGAATGGTTTCGCGATGCAAAGCTTGGATTCTGGGCGCATTGGGGGCCGCAGGCCGTACCACGCCAGGGCGATTGGTATGCCAGAAAAATGTATGAAGAAGGCAGTGACGACTATAAATACCATGTAGCACATTATGGCCATCCTTCCAAGTTTGGTTACAAGGATATCATTCCCTTATGGAAGGCGGAGCGATGGGATCCGGAAAAATTAATGGCGCTGTATAAAAAAGCCGGTGCCAAATATTTTGTGAGTATGGGTACCCACCATGATAATTTTTTTCTTTGGAACTCTAAAATCCATAAATGGAATTCTGTGAATTATGGCCCTAAAAAAGATGTCGTGGGAATATGGCAAGCCGCGGCAAAAAAAGAAGGATTGAAGTTTGGCGTATCAGAACATTTGGGCGCAAGCTTCACCTGGTTTCAATCAAGCCACCGGGCGGATACTACGGGGCCAATGAAAGGCATTCCTTATGATGGTGCTAATCCTATGTACCAGGACTTATACCACGCCAAAGCAGATTCCAACGATCATGGATGGCTAAGCATTAATAAAGAATGGCAAAGAGAGTGGCTCTTCAGCATTAAAGAATTAATTGACAACTATCATCCTGATTTACTCTATTCTGATAGTCAGTTTCCTTTTGAAGAATACGGCGAAAACATGCTGGCTTATTTTTACAATCAAAACATCGCAAATAATGGCGGAAATCTTGAAGCCGTATATACCTGCAAGCAACCTTCAGATGGAATGTGGGTGCAGGATTTAGAGCGTGGTGTGCAGGATTCTATCAGTCCCTTCCCGTGGCAGACAGACACTTCTATCGGTGATTGGTATTATCGCACGGGCCAAAAATATAAAACCCCCACAGAAATAATCCAGATGTTGGTGGATATAGTTAGCAAGAATGGAAACCTGTTAATTAATATTGTACAAACGCCTGAAGGCGATTTGGAGCCGGATGTAATCAAAATCGTAAATGAAATAGGCATGTGGACTGCTGTAAATGGCGAAGGAATTTATGGCTCGCGTCCATGGAAAATTTATGGTGAAAGGCCAACAGAAGAAACCGTTGTAAAAAGCTCCAACTTTAATGAAGATAAATTAAAATACAGCGCACAGGATATTCGCTTTACCACAAAAGGAAACGATTTGTATGCTTATTGTTTGGGCGAACCCACAAAAGATATTCTTATTACATCTCTCGGAAAAAATTCAAAAATGTTGGATAAAAAAATTGCCTCTGTCACCTTGTTGGGAAGTGATACAAAAATCCGGTGGACTCAAAAAGGCGATGCGCTGGTTATCAAAAAGAATTTTAAAATGCCGGTACCGGAAGTTCCGGTTTGTGGATTTAAAATTGAATTTAAATAGAAGAAAATGAAAGTTTTGGTTTGTACTGAGCCTGGTAATTTTGAATACGAAACCCTTCAAAAGCCGCAATTGAAACCGGCTTATGCTATTATAAAAATTAAACGTATCGGAATTTGTGGCACTGATTTGCATGCGTTCGAAGGCACTCAGCCGTATTTCAGCTATCCTCGTATTTTAGGTCACGAGCTCTCGGGTGAGTTGGTTGATTTTGATAATGCACCCGGTTTTGAAAAAGGAGAGATAGTGACTTTTATTCCTTATTTTAATTGTGGCCATTGCGTTGCGTGCCGGATGGGAAAGCCAAATTGTTGTAGCAGTATACAGGTTTGCGGCGTGCATTGCGACGGGGGAATGGCAGAATATTTAATGGTTCCTTCCCAAAGTTTACTGCACGGAAACGGGTTAAGTCTGGATGAGCTTGCATTGGTAGAGCCGCTTGCTATTGGTGCTCACGGTGTAAGACGCGCACAGATTGTAGACGGCGAAAATGTTTTGGTAATTGGCGCGGGCCCCATCGGTTTGGGAACTATGGAAATGGCAAGAATTGCTGGCGCTAATGTAATAGCGATGGATATTAATGAGCAGCGACTGCAATTTTGTAAAGAAAAATTGGGTGTGAGCTTTGCGCTGAATGCGATGAGCAAAGATATTGTGCAGCAACTTGCAGAAATTACAAATGGTGATATGCCAACAGTGGTAATAGATGCTACGGGAAATTTAAAAGCCATCAACACCGGCTTTCAATATGTATCTCACGGTGGAAAATATATTTTAATAGGTTTGCAAAAAGGAGAGATTTGTTTTAGCCATCCTGAATTTCATAAAAGAGAAGCTACCTTAATGAGCAGCCGGAATGCCACCAAAGAAGATTTTCAAAAAGTGATGTCGGCGATGAAAAACAAACTAATTGATCCTTCCAACTACATCACGCATCGGACAATTTTTACAGACGTCAAACAAGAATTTGCTCAATGGCTTAATCCGGCAAATGGTGTGATAAAGGCAATGGTATCCATGGAATAACTTTCTGTTCTTCAGGATGGAAAATCAGCAAGGAATTTTTTAGCCCTTTGCCTAAAGGCAGCGCTTTGATGATCGATTTGAGTTTTTATCAGCAATTTTATTTCTGGGATTATCTCAGGATATTTTTTTGCAAGGTTGCCCAAAATAGTCAGAGAGGAAGCTTTAATGGCTACGGCTTCATTTGGAGACTCAAGGTAATGGAAACAGAGATTCATTACCTCGCCTTCATTTTTTTCAGGGAGGGGAACAAATTGCAAAAGCCGAACGGTATTGCGTTTGATTGCATTATGAAGATGCTCTTTTTTTAAATTTTCAATCAATGCACGGAAGTTTTCTTTGATAAATGCGGGATGGGCTATGGCGCAATAGCTCAGTGGCCATGCCGCTCTTTGTGTTACCCTGCTTTCATCCGTAAGAAACAACCTGAAAAGTTCATTAAACCGGGAAGCATCATCGCCCACCCAGGCAATTATTTTTTCACAGTTGGCTTTGGTATGTTCTTTTAATATTTGCCGGCGGAGGTTCATTTCTTTTAGAAAATATTTTCTAAATTATTTTTTTGCGCTTCTGGTAAAATTGTTCAATAGTTTCTTCATATTTTTAACTTCATCTTTGTTAACCGAGATATATTCCAAAACTTCATTCATTTCTTTATTTATAAACTTCATTTCACTTTCTTTAGAAAAAGAAGCCGAACTGTGAAATTCTTTGGCACCGGTTTTTTCTGCTATTGTAATTATGTTTCCGGAGTTAACGCCGGAGCCCGGCATTATGATAATTCTTCCTGCCGATTTTTGTATTAGCTGCGATAAAAGATGCGTATTTTGCACGGCTTTTGGTTTTAATCCTGATGTGAGGATTCTTTCAAAGCCCAGTGTTATCAGGTCTTCCAGAGATGCAAATGGATCCGCCACTCTGTCGAAGGCGCGGTGAAAAGTAACTTCCATTGGAAACGCCAGGTCGATTAATATTTTACATTTTTCTTTGTCCACATGGCCATCCGGAGTTAGAGCGCCTGTAACGATACCATCGCAACCTGATCGCTTACAGAATTCAACCTCCTTCATCATCATTTCAAATTCATTATCAGTATACAGGAAATCTCCGCCGCGCGGACGAATCATCACATACAAATCAATTTCCAGTTTTTCCCTCGCTGATTGAACCAAGCCATAGGAGGGCGTAGTGCCTCCTTCGCCTGGCGAGCCACAAAGCTCAATCCTATCGGCGCCTGCTTGCTGTGCGGCCAGGCAACTTTCAATATTGAAACCGATTATTTCTAATTTATTTTCCATGATAAATACGAATTATAAAAATTATCTTTCTCAACGATCTAAACCGTCTCAACCTCTCATCCGTCTCACCTCTCACTCTCTCACTAGCTCACTAACTCACGCCCAGATCATAAAAATATTTGGAAGGATACACTTTTTCTTCGCCATTACTTTTCACTGAAAAAACAAATCCCTTTTGAATGGCATACGCCCCATATTCTCCTTTATTATTTAAAGCCAAAAATCCAACCTGTACTTTTTTTGCTTTCTCTACGCTCCGGTGAATGATCCGCTCAATCGCTTTACGGCAGGCAATTTCAGGCGAATAGCCCTGCCGCATGTATTCGACTACCAGATGCGTTCCGCAGATGCGTATCACCTCTTCTCCCATTCCACTCGAAGTAGCAGCGCCTACTTCATTATCCACGAACAGGCCTGCGCCAATGATTGGCGAATCACCAACCCGTCCATGAATTTTAAAAGCCATTCCACTGGTCGTAACCGCGCCGCTCATATTTCCTGATTGATCCAAAGCTACCAATCCCATCGTATCGTGATTGATTGATCCATCATCAAAAAACTGTGGTGCAAAAGGGCCATTGCCTTTTTTATTTTTTCTTTCTGCGTCTTTGTTTTCAATATTTATTTCAGGGTTGTATTCATTTTTCTTCAACCAGTTTTCATAAGCTTCTCTTGCAGGCTCTGAAAGAATTTCAGGCTCTCTTTTGAAACCATTTTCAAGGGCAAATTGCTGCGCTCCCTGTCCTACCAGCATAATGTGGGGAGTGGTTTCCATAATCTTTCTTGCCACAGAAACCGGGTGCTTAATTCTTTCGAGTGCGCCTACAGAACCGCAGTTGGCCTTTTCATCCATAATGCATGAATCGAGCGTTACGATACCATCGCGGTCGGGATAGCCGCCAAGGCCAATGCAACAATCTATGGTATCTTCCACATATCTTGCACCGGCTTCAACGGCATCCAGCGCGCGGCCATTTTTAGAAAGAATTTTCCAGGCTTCATTATTTACCAGCCGTCCGTTGTCCCAGGTAGAAACTACAATAGGTTTGGTTTGTGGCGCGCCATTTTTAAAAACATTTTTTAAAGAAACCAATGGAGCAGAAAGAGTGGAAAGCTGTAAAAATTTTCGTCTGTTGATCATCTGGATTTATTTTTTCAAAATTAAAAAACAATAGCAAACAAACTTTTATGGCAATTTTTTATTTTGAAGGAAAATCAAATTAAAGCCGCGCAAATATAATTTTCTTCGTCAGCAGATTGTATTTTTATAAAATTCATTTACGATTAATTATTTCATCACTTTAATACCTAATAGTTTTTTGCATGGCTGAAATGAAGCGGAGTTTAAGCCTGTGGCAGGCGTCAGCGATCAACATGACTGACATGGTGGGCATCGGCCCTTTTATCACACTGCCGATGGTAATAGGAATGATGAACGGCCCTTACTTTTTATATGCGTGGATTGCGGGGGCTTTTCTTTCCATTGTTGACGGGCAGGTTTGGAGTGAGTTGGGCGCGGCATTTCCTGAAGCCGGTGGCAGTTATAATTTTTTAAGAGAAGCCTACGGAAAAAACAAGGCCGGAAAGATGATGAGCTTTCTGTTTGTATGGCAGACGATGATACAGGCGCCGCTTGTGATAGCTTCTGCAGCCATTGGCTTTGCAAAATATTTTTCATTTCTTGTTCCTCTTACATTTTATACTGAAAAAATGGTGAGTGGGGGAGTGGTAATCTTGATCGTGATTCTATTATACCGTAAAATTGAAACCATTGGAAAAATCAGCATCTTTCTTTGGAGCGGAGTGCTTATTACCATGTTTTGGATAATTGGCGGCGGTATTGTTCATGGAAATTTTTTATCACCAATAAAAAATATAAACAATGGCCTGTCTGTGGACTATGCATTTGTTACTGCCATTGGATTTGCCAGTGTAAAATCTGTTTATAGCTATTTGGGCTATTACAATATTTGCCATTTGGGAAGCGAAATAAAAAATCCATCAAAAAATATTCCGCGAAGCATTTTGATTTCTATCATCGGCATTGCTGTTTTGTACCTGATGATGAATGTAAGCGTGGTAAGCGTTATTCCCTGGCAGGAAGCAAAAGAAAGCGAATTTGTTATCAGTGAATTTATGCAATCCCTGATGGGGCATACCGCAGCTACCATAATTACGTGCCTCGTACTGTGGGTTGCTTTTGCTTCCGTTTTTTCTGCAACACTTGGTTATAGCCGTATTCCTTATGCGGCGGCAAGGGACGGTGAGTTTTTTAAAATTTTTGAAAAACTTCATCCGACCAAAAACTTCCCTTATGTTTCATTGTTGTTTTTAGGTGGAGTCGCATTTATTTTCAGCATGCTTTTTAAGCTTAGTGAAGCCATCAGCGCGATTCTTGCAATGAGGATTATGATTCAATTTGTAGGCCAGGCCGTTGGTTTATTGATTCTAAGATCGCGCAAAAATGGAATTCATTTTCCCTACAAGATGCCATTGTTTCCATTGCCGGTAATTGTGGCCATCGCTATGTGGTTATTTATTCTGATATCCACCGGAACCAAATTAATGCTGAGCGGACTTATCGTGATTGCTCTCGGAACGGTGGTTTATTTTATTAAGGCTTACTTTCAAAAAGAATGGCCTTATGCGGAGGGTAACAAACAGTAAACCAATAAAAACCAAAGATTTTTATTTTGGTGACATGTCAGCAATTGCCGCTATACTTCGTAATTGCAATATTTCTTTTTGCAGCAAATCTATTTTTTCCAACAAATGATTTATCGTTTCTATTCCTTCAATGTTGATGTCAAGATCGTAATGCATCCGCACAAATTTCTCCAGCTTTTCCAATTCATCCGAAGAGATGTAGGAATTTTGCTCTACCGATGTAACCCTTATCAATCCGGAATCTTCCAAAGAACTGATAAAGGAGTATTCGATGTTATGATAGATGCAAAATTCTTCAGCAGGTATTAAGTCATCGTTTTCCATATCAAAAATTTTAGGATGATAATTTTGATAATTCGGTAAATAATTCTTTTTGTTTCGATGTCAGATTTGTGGGCAATTGGATGTTCCATGTGATATACAAATCACCAAAGTGGCCTTCTTTTTTGTAAACCGGGAAACCTTTTCCTTTCAGCCTTATCTTAGCGCCGTTCTGTGTCTCAGGAGCTACTTTCAGTTTTATTTTACCGCCCAGTGTGTCAATCGTTTTTTCACCGCCGAGCAGGGCTGTGTAAAGATCAAGGTCTTCGGTCTTGTAAAGATTATTTCCTTCGCGTTTCAAAGCTGGTTCATTTGGAATAACGAAAGTTATAAAAAGATCGCCATTGGGCCCTCCGTTTGCACCCGGGCTGCCATAGCCTTTCAGCTTAATTTGTTGGCCGTTTTCAACGCCCGCGGGAATCGTTATCCTCACATTTTTTCCATTGATGGTGAGTGTTTGCTTATGAGTGGTGTAGGCATCGGCTAATGATAGCCGGAGTTCTGCATTATAGTCCTGGCCGCGGTATTTGGATTGGCTTCTTTTGCTTCTTCCTCCGCCAAAAAGCGATTCGAAAAAGTCAGAAAAACTGTCCTCATCGCCTGAAGAATAAGTATATCCTTCCCCGCCACCGAAGCCTTGACCAAATCCACCGAAACCTTCAAAGCCGCCACCGCCTTGTTGTCCCTGTTGTCGTCTGGCCTGTTCATATTGATCGGCATGCTTCCAGTTTTCACCATACTGATCATATTTTTTTCTTTTTTCGGGGTCACTCAGTACTTCGTGCGCTTCGTTTATCTGTTGAAATTTTTTGTGGGCCTCTTTGTCATTTGGATTCACATCAGGATGGTATTTTCTGGCAAGCTTTCGATATGCTTTTTTGATATCATCAGCAGAGGCATTCTTTGCTACACCCAATGTTTTGTAATAATCAACAAAATCCATTTTACTATTTTAGCTTTTATGAGTTTCGAATAAAATTAAGAGATAATAAAATAAAACATCTGCAAATTTTAAATCGGTTACTTTGCGATAATGGGATATCAAAAATAATACTCAATTTTTTTGCCTTCATAAATATTGCCTCAAATGAAAAAGATTGCTTTTATCTTATTGTTGTTTTTGGGCTCGTGCACGGCGCCCCGCGTGGCAACGACGAATGTTACAAAGCCGGATAATCTTGTTGTCAACGGAAAAATATTTGCGACTGCTTTTCAGCAAAGATCAGCCGAATATAGAGCGCTCTGTTACCAGGCTTTCAACATAGCCCGCATAAAGCTTGCAGAATTTAACCGCGATAGATCGCCAAAGCCGCGCGCCATCATGACTGACATTGATGAAACCATTCTCAACAACAGCCCTTATGAAGCTCATCAAATATTGCAGGGCAAAGATTATGATGCTGATTCATGGCGTGGGTGGACTGCAATGGGAAAAGCTGATACCGTGCCGGGTGCATTGCATTTTCTGCAATTCGCTTTTGCTTCGGGAGTAGAAATATTTTACGTTTCAAATCGCGGAGAAGATGAACGCGAAGGCACATTAAGAAATCTGCAGCACTTTAATTTTCCCAACGCTGACAATGCACACCTGCTGCTGAAACAGGAAACGTCTTCAAAAGAAATAAGAAAAAACACAATCGCCCAAACCCATAATATCGTGCTGTTGATAGGCGATAACCTGAATGATTTCAGTAATTTATTTGAAAAGAAATCTTCAGATGAAAGAGAGAAAATTGTCAACAATTTTTCAGCACAATTCGGAAACCGCTTTATCGTATTGCCCAACCCGGTTTACGGCGATTGGGAATCCTCATTATACCACTATGATTATTCACTTACAATGGCCCAAAAAGATTCAATTATAAAATCTGTAGTAAACGGATATTAAGAACTATTTGCTATTCGGAAATCCATTCCTTTGCTACGTCCAAATCTTCCATCATAAATCCTTTGGTCTGGCCCGGAATCAGTTTTCCAAAGAAATCGGTGAAATTTCTAATTCCTTTTTGCGAAGAAACGATGGCAATTTTTTTCCATTCGGTAAAATATACAAAGCCCAGCAGCGCATCTTTAAACCATGCTTCCAGGCTGTAATTTTGCAGGCCGGTATTTAATACCAGCAAATAATTGATTTTGCCCTGTTCTTTGTAAATTTTGCTTACTAAAGGATTTATAATTTCATCATAATCCTTTCCTGTAATTTTTCCGGTGGCGTTGAAGGCGGCCACATAAGGCGGTAATCCCTGGATAGTTTCAATCATAATTTGAATTTTAAAGAATGAATGGATAAGCTGATACGTAAAGTTAGAATTTTTAAATAAAAAACTTCCACACATCATCGGTGTGGAAGTTTTTATAAAATTAATCCTGGATCAGGTTTTTATCGCGGCCTAATGCATAGCTTGATAGACGTTTCAAATATTTTGAATTCATGGAAATTTAGACGCCAGGCTACGAGCTTAAATAAAAAAGGCATTTCAAGGAAGATGGAAAAAGATTTGCACATTTTTGAATTAAGAGGAAAGTGCACTTAAAATTCAATCATTTTCCAAGGCAAAGATAAACCTGCTACATACACCATACAATAGGATTTATACTGCATCAGCAAAATATATATTTAGGGAAGGTTTGGTAAAAGAACGAT
>Ga0207657_10004854_pt1 | contig 14159 bp, 11 predicted proteins | sample KBSC33metaG_FD_184316 | JGI IMG/M metagenome (GOLD analysis project Ga0207657, IMG submission 184316) | Corn rhizosphere microbial communities from Kellogg Biological Station, Michigan, USA - KBS C3-3 metaG (SPAdes) (version 2) | ecosystem: Host-associated > Plants > Roots > Rhizosphere > Soil ... | reverse complement strand
GTTCCGCACCGAGGGCCTGCCCGTCCAGGCGGGCGCCTTCACCAATCTGAGCCGCGACCATCTCGACTATCACGGCACGATGGAGGCCTATCTCGAGGCCAAGCTCCGGCTGTTCAGTGAGGTGATCGAGGCCAACGGCGCGGCGGTCGTCTGGATGGACGATCCCGCGTCGACCCGCGTCGCCGAGATTGCGAACGAGCGCGGGCTGCGCCTGATCACCTTGGGTCAGAAAGGCGAGACGTTCAGGCTGGTCGAGCGCGCGCCGACCCAGCTCGGCCAGACGCTCATGATCGAAGCCGAGGGCAAGGCCCACAACGTCAAGCTGCCCCTGATCGGCGCCTATCAGGCCGCCAACGCGCTCACCGCCGCGGGGCTGGTATACGCAACCGGTGCCGATGTCGCCGACATCTTCGCGCGTCTCGCCCGCGTTCAGCCCGTCCGCGGCCGGCTCGAACGCGCTGCGATCAGTCGCGCGGGTGCGCCGATCTATGTCGATTATGCGCACACGCCCGACGGCCTCGAAGCTGCGATCCAGGCCTTGCGTCCGCACACCGGCGGCCGCCTGATCGTGATGTTCGGCGCGGGCGGCGACCGCGATCGCGGCAAGCGCCCCTTGATGGGCGCCGTGGCGGCTAGTCTCGCCGATCACGTCATCGTCACCGACGACAATCCCCGCTCCGAAGATCCCGGTTTCATCCGCGGCGAAGTGATAGCAGGCGCGCCCGAAGCGACCGAGATCGGTGGTCGCCGCGAGGCGATCGCCGCCGCAATCAGCGAAGCCGGCGCCAACGACATCGTCCTGCTCGCGGGTAAGGGCCACGAACAGGGCCAGATCGTCGGCGACCGCGTCCTCCCCTTCGACGACGTCCAGGTCGCGCGGGAGTGCGCCGGATGAACCGCCAACCCCCGTTCGTCCTGAGCGAAGTCGAAGGACGTTTCCCAACCACAGTGATAGGTCGCTTCGACTTCGCTCAGCGTGAACGGCTGGGGGATATGGCGTGACGGCTCTCTGGACCTCCTCCGAAATCGCGCTCGCCACTCAAGGCCGCGCGTCCGATCATTTCGATGTGGGCGGCGTCGCGTTCGACAGCCGTGAAGTGGGCCCGGGCGACCTGTTCGTTGCCCTGAAGGGCGAGACCACCGACGGGCATCGCTTCGTCGAGCAGGCCTTTTCGCAGGGTGCCGCCGGCGCGGTGGTGTCGCAGCCGATCGCGGGCCCGCATATCCTCGTCACCAACACCACCAGCGCGCTCGACGCACTCGGCATCGCCTCACGCCGGCGCATGCGCGGCAAGGTGATCGGCGTCACAGGTTCGGTCGGCAAGACCAGCGTCAAGGAAGCTTTGTTCGCCGCCTTCGACCGCGCCGCCCCCGGCAAGGCGCATCGCTCGTTAAAAAGCTACAACAATCATGTCGGCGTGCCCTTGAGCCTCGCCCGCATGCCGCGCGACACGCGATATGGCGTGTTCGAGATGGGCATGAACCATGCCGGCGAACTCAGCGCGCTGACCCGGCTTGTCCGCCCGCACGTGGCACTCGTCACCACCGTCGCGCTCGCGCACGGTGCCTTCTTCAAGGACGAGAGCGAGATCGCCGACGCCAAGGGCGAGATATTCCGCGGGCTCGAACCGGACGGCATCGCCGTCATCCCTTATGACAATCCGCATCGCGACCGCTTGATCGCCGCCGCTTTGGCCTATGCCGGCAAGATCGTGACCTTCGGCCGGGATCCCCGGGCCGACGTCCATGCGCGCGAGGGGATGCCCGGGCCCAAGGGCACCTTCGTTCAGGCCAAATTGCGGACCTGTGAGCTGAGTTTCACCGTCGGCCTGCCCGGCGACCACTGGATCACCAACGCGCTCGCCGTGCTGGCGGTGGTCGAGGCTGCGGGCGGCGATCTCGCTTCCGCTGGCCTTGCGCTCGCCGACATGGCGGGCCTGCCCGGGCGCGGCCGGCGCATCACGATCCGCCTGCCCGATGGCGATGCGCTGCTGATCGACGAAGCCTACAACGCCAACCCCGCCTCGATGCGCGCGACGCTTTCGATGCTGGGGCAGGAGAGGGGCCGCAAGGTCGCTATCCTGGGCTCGATGCGTGAGCTTGGGCCGCAGGAGGCCGAGCTTCATGCCGCTCTGGCGCAGCCGATTACGGAAGCCGGCGTCGATCTGGCACTGCTCGTCGGCACGGAGATGAAACCATTGGCCGAGGCTCTTGAGGGCAAGGTCGAGTTCGTCCATGTGCCCGACGCCGCATCCGCCGCAGATCGCGCTCACAAGCTGATCGCGCCGGGTGATGCAATTCTCGTCAAGGGATCCAATTCGGTCGGGCTCGCCGGCGTCGTCGACGCTTTGGCCGGGGGATAAGGATATATGCTGTACCTGCTCGCCGAACATCTCGGCTTCCCGCACATCCTCAATCTGATCCGCTACATCACCTTCCGCGCGGGCGCGGCGGCCCTGACGTCGCTGTTCATCGGGCTGGTGATCGGGCCGCGCTTCATCGGCTGGCTGCGCGTCCGTCAGGGCAAGGGGCAGCCGATCCGTGCCGACGGCCCGCAGACCCACCTTGCCAAGGTAGGCACGCCTACCATGGGCGGGCTGATGATCCTGACCTCCGTCACGGTCTCGATGCTGCTGTGGATGAACCTCAATAACCGTTACGTCTGGGCCTGCCTGCTGGTGACGCTCGGTTTCGGCCTGATCGGCTTCCTCGACGATTACGACAAGGTCACCAAGCGCAGCCACAAGGGCGTGTCGGGCAAGTTGCGGCTGCTGCTGGAATTCATCATCGCGGGCGTGGCTTCGTGGATCATCCTGTCAGGCAACACCACGACGCTCTATTTGCCTTTTTACAATGGGCCGGTCATCGACCTCGGGCCGTTTTACATCGTCTTCGCCGCATTCACGATGGTCGCGTTCGGCAATGCAGTGAACCTGACCGATGGCCTCGACGGCCTCGCCACCATGCCGGTGATCATCGCCAGCCTGGCCTTCTTCGTGATCGCTTACCTCGTCGGCAACGCCAAATTCGCAGTCTATCTCGGCATCCCGCACGTGCCGGGCGCGGGCGATCTGGTGCTGCTGACTGCCGCGATCATTGGCGGCGGCCTGGCTTTCCTCTGGTACAATGCGCCCCCGGCGGCGGTGTTCATGGGCGATACCGGCAGCCTCGCTTTGGGCGGCGCCCTCGGCGCTATCGCGGTTTCGACCCACCACGAAATCGTGCTCGGCATCGTCGGCGGCCTGTTCGTGGTCGAGGCGGTCTCGGTGATCCTGCAGGTTTTCTTCTACAAGCGCACCGGCAAGCGCATCTTCAAGATGGCGCCGATCCATCATCATTTCGAACAAATCGGCTGGTCCGAACCGACCGTGGTGATCCGCTTCTGGATCGTCAGCTTTGTGCTCGCGCTCGCCGGCCTGGCCACGCTCAAGCTGCGGTGATCACCAGTCCCGTCTTCCGCGGCAAACGCTATGCCGTCCTCGGCCTCGCACGCTCCGGCGTCGCGACGGTCGAGGCGTTGCTCGCGAGTGGGGCCGAAGTGACCGCGTGGGATAGCCGCGAGGAAGCCCGCGCCGCCGTCTCGGGCGTGACCTTCGCCGATCCGATCGAGATCGACCTCACGGGTTTCGATGGCGTCATCGTCTCGCCCGGCGTCCCGCTCAACAAGCATCCGATCGCGGATCATGCGCGCAAGGCCGACGTCCCGGTGATCGGTGACATCGAATTGTTCGCGCTCGCCCGGCCCAGCCTGCCGCCGCACAAGGTGGTCGGCATCACCGGCACCAACGGCAAGTCGACCACGACCGCCTTGATCCACCACATCCTTGAAACGGCGGGCGTCCCCAGCCTGATGGGCGGCAATATCGGCCTGCCCATCCTCAGCCAGAACCCGTTGCCCGAGGGCGGCGTCTACGTGCTCGAGCTGTCGAGCTATCAGATCGACCTGACCTTCAGCCTCGACTGCGATGTCGCGGTGCTGACCAACATCACGCCGGATCACCTCGATCGCTATGATGGGTTCGAGGGCTATGTCGCGTCGAAGGTGCGGTTGTTCGAGATGCAGGGTGATCCTCACGTTGCGGTGATTACGTACGATGACCCAGGCCTCGAACGGCTTGTCATGCCGTCGATCGGTGTCGCCAATATCTATCAAACCGCAGGCCGCGATGTAGTTGACCAAGCGCTGCACGGATGGAAACAGTCCTACCAAGCCGAATGGCCGTCGCTTCAGGGCCCCCACAATGCGCAGAACGCTGCCTGCGCCATCGCAACGTGCCGCTCTCTTGAGCTTTCCGATGCGATTATCGACAAAGGCCTCCGCACCTATCCAGGCCTCCCGCACCGCATGGAGCGTGTCGCCGAGAAAAACGGCGTCCTCTACGTCAACGACAGCAAGGCGACCAACGCGACCGCGACGGCGCCGGCCTTGGCGGCCTACCCCAAGGTCCACTGGATTCTCGGCGGGCTGCCAAAGACCGACGATCTTGACGATTGCGCGCCCTTCTTCGGCCATGTGCTGGCCGGCTACACGATCGGGCAGGCGGGGCCGATGTTCGCCGAAATCCTGCGCCATGCGGGCAAACCAGTGACCGAGAGCCAGACGCTCGCGCAGGCGGTCAACGATGCCGCTGCGGCGGCGAGCCCAGGCGATGTGGTGATGCTGTCGCCCGCCTGCGCCTCGTTCGATCAGTTCAAGGATTATGAAGCGCGCGGAGAGGCCTTTCGCGCGGCGGTGGGGGCGCTATGACCTGCATTCCGTTCGTCCTGAGCGAAGTCGAAGGACGCCTCCCCAGCGCTGTGGCAACGTGCTTCGACTTCGCTCAGCACGAACGGGTGGTTAGAAGGGCGGGGGCACGGTGATGGCGACGATGGCACCCAAATTGGATCATTCCGAACTCAGGCGGCGTGCGCTCGCGCGGCGGCGGGGCGAGCGTTTCGGGCGGGGCGACCGTTCGGCGCTCGGCACCTGGTTCTGGGAGATCGACCGCGTCCTGCTTTTGCTCGTGACCCTGCTGATCGGCATCGGCCTGATCGCGGTCGCAGCCGCCGCGCCCGCCGCCGCGCAGCGTTATTCGGACGCGACGCACATCATGCCCGCGCGTTATTATTTCTGGCGCCAGCTGATGTGGACCGGCTTGGCGGTGCCGGTGATGATCGGCGTGTCGATGATGCCCAAGATCGCCGCGCGCCGCGCGGCTTTGGTCGGCGCGGCCTTGTTCATGATCATGCTGATCATGGTTCCGATCCTGGGCGGCGCCGAGAAGAACGGCGCGCAGCGCTGGATCTATCTCGGGCCGATCCAGGTCCAACCGTCCGAGTTCCTCAAGCCGCTCTTCACCGTCGCGGTCGCCTGGCTGCTCTCGCTCAAGGAAAAGGACGCCAAGCTGCCGGTCCTGCCGATCAGCTTCACCTTCCTCGCGGTGATCGCGGCTTTCCTGATGAAGCAGCCCGATTTCGGGCAGACGGTGATCTTCGTCTCGGTGTGGCTGGTGCTGCTCACCTTGTCGGGCGTGCCGATGAAGTGGCTGGGCGCGCTCGGCGGTGCCGGCATCGGCGCGATCATCATGGCCTACCTCTTCTATCCGGTCGCGCAGATGCGCATCAACGCCTTCCTCAAGATCGGCGACGCATCGAAGCAGGTCGACGATTATCAGATGGTCTCGGCCTATCGCACGATCACGCATGGCGGGCTGATTGGGCGAGGGCCGGGCGCGGGCACGATGAAGTTCGGCCTGCCGGAGGCGCATACCGATTATATCTTCTCGGTGATCGGCGAGGAATTCGGGCTGATCGCCTGCCTCGCGATCGCGCTCATCTTCCTCGCGATCGTCGTGCGCGTGTTCATGCGCCTGCTTCACGAGGATGATCGCTTCCTGTTCTTCGCGAGCGCGGGCCTCGTCACCCAATTCGGGCTGCAGGCGATCATCAACATGCTCGTCAACGTCCACTTGGCCCCGTCCAAGGGCATGACCTTGCCCTTCATCTCCTATGGCGGCTCGTCGATGATCGCACTGTCGATCGGCTTCGGGCTGCTGCTCGCCTTCACGCGCAAGAACCCCTACCTGATGCGTTCGCCTTACATCGTGACCTGGGGAGGCCAGGGGAAGGCCAAGTGAAGATCGTACGGCATTTCGTTCTCGCCGCCGGAGGCACCGGTGGGCATATGGTTCCGGCGCACGCGCTGGCCGGCGAGCTTGCGCGCCGCGGCCATCGCGTCGCCTTGGTCACCGACGAGCGCGGCAAGCGCATTCCCGGCCTGTTCGGCGATATCGAGACGCATGTCATGCCCGCCGGGCGTGTCGCGGGCGGTCCGCTCGGCTGGCTCAAGGCCTGGCTCGGCATCCGCGCCGGCCGCGAGATGGCGCGGCGGCTCTATCGCGACTTCAAGCCGACCGCCGTCGTCGGCTTCGGTGGCTATCCTGCGCTGCCCGCCTTGCTCGCCGCGCTCGACCTCGGCATCGCGACCGCCGTGCACGAGCAGAATGCGGTCCTTGGCCGCGTCAACCGCCTGCTTTCGGGCCGGGTCGATGCGATCGCGACCGCCTATCCCCACGTCCAGCGGCTCAAAGCCAAATTCGCCGGCAAGACGCATCTCGTCGGCAATCCCGTGCGTGAGGAAGTGAAGGCGATCGGGCGGGCGCGTTTCCCCGATTTCGGCGAGGGCACGCCGCTTCGCCTGCTCGTCACCGGCGGCAGCCAGGGGGCGGCCATCCTCTCGAGCGTGGTTCCGGCCGGACTGGGCCTGCTTCCCGAACGGCTGCGCGCGCGCCTAAGGGTGGTGCAACAATGCCGCCCCGAGGATATCGATGCGGTCCGCGCCGATTATCAAAAGCTCGGGATCGACGCCGAGCTTACCACTTATCTGGAAGACCTTCCCGCAGTGCTTGCTTCATCGCATCTCGTTATCGCCCGTGCCGGCGCCTCGACCATCGCCGAGCTGACCGTCGCCGGCCGCCCCGCGATCCTGGTCCCCTTGCCGAGCGCGATGGACGACCATCAGACCGCGAACGCGCACGAAATGGCGATCGAGGGCGGCGCGCGCGCCATTCCCCAATCCCAGTTCACGCCCGAACGGCTCTCGACCGAGATCATGCGCCTGACCGGTGACCCCGAAGCTCTGATCGCCGCCGCCGCGCACGCCAAGCAATGCGGCCGCCCGCTCGCAACCAAGGATCTCGCCGATCTGGTCGAAAGCTTCGGCCGCACGCCTGTGATGGACGCAATCGGCGACGATCAGCGGGGCAAGCCCGCGGTGGCGCCGGGGCTGGCTACGGGAGCAGCCACTAAAATCCTCCCCTGGAAGGGGAGGTGGCTCGCGCAGCGAGACGGAGGGGTGTCACCCTCCGTCGAAGACACCCTTTCATCCGCGATACCCCTCCACCGGCTTCGCCGGCCCCCCTCCCCTTGCAGGGGAGGATTTTAAGATGCGCGGCGTCGCAACCGACATCGGCACGATTCACTTCATCGGAATCGGCGGGATCGGCATGTCCGGCATCGCCGAGGTGATGCACAATCTCGGCTATAAGGTGCAGGGCTCCGACGTCGCCGAAGGCTATGTCGTCGAGGGCCTGCGCAAGCGCGGCATCCCCGTCGCGATCGGCCACAAGGCGGAGAATCTCGGCGACGCGGCGGTCGTCGTGACCTCGACCGCGATCAAGCGCGGCAATCCCGAGGTCGAGCTCGCGCTCGAAAAGCGCATCCCCGTCGTCCGCCGGGCCGAGATGCTGGCCGAGCTGATGCGCCTCAAGTCCACCGTCGCGGTGGCCGGCACGCATGGCAAGACCACCACCACCTCGATGGTCGCGGCCCTGCTCGACGCGGGCGGGGTCGATCCGACCGTGATCAACGGCGGCATCATCAACAGCTATGGCTCGAACGCGCGCCTCGGCGCATCCGACTGGATGGTGGTCGAGGCCGACGAGAGCGACGGTTCCTTCCTGCGTCTCGACGGCACATTCGCGATCGTCACCAATATCGATCCCGAGCATCTCGACCATTATGGCTCGTTCGAGAAGGTGAAGGACGGCTTCGTCGAGTTCATCGAGAATGTGCCCTTCTACGGCGCGGCCTTGCTGTGCCTCGATCATCCCGAAGTGCAGGCGATCATCCCGCGCGTGCGCGACCGCCGCGTCGTCACCTACGGTTTCTCCGCCCAGGCCGACATTCGCGGCGTCAACGTGACGCCGATCCCCGGCGGCAACCGCTACGAATGCATCATCCGTCAGCGTGATGGGTCGGTGCGCTCGATCGAGGGAATCGAATTGCCGATGCCCGGCCGCCACAATGTCCAGAACAGCCTCGCCGCGATCGGCGTCGCGCTGGAGCTGGGCGTGTCGGACGAGATCATCCGCACCGGCTTCGCCAAGTTCGCGGGCGTGAAGCGCCGTTTCACCAAGGTCGGCGAGGTCGCCATGGACGGTGGGGGCGTCACGATCATCGACGATTACGGCCACCATCCGGTCGAAATCCGCGCGGTATTGTCGGCAGCGCGCGAGGGCGCCAAGGGCCGCGTGATCGCCGTCGTCCAGCCGCACCGCTTCACCCGCCTGCACGACCTGATGGACGACTTCCAGACCGCCTTCAACGATGCCGACATCGTCTATGTCGCCCCCGTCTATGCCGCGGGCGAGCAGCCGATCGAAGGCGTGGATGCGGCGGCGTTGGTGTCGGGCCTCAAGATGCGCGGCCATCGCGCGGCGCAGGAAATCTCCGGTCCCGACGCGCTCGCGGCCGAACTGGCGCGGGTGATCAGGCCCGACGACATGGTAATCTGCCTTGGCGCGGGCGACATTACCAAATGGGCGGCGGGCCTTGCCGACGCGATCGGGAAGGCGCGGGCGTGAGCGAGGCTTTCAAAATCCTCCCCCGGAGGGGGAGGGGGACCGCGCATAGTGCGGTGGAGGGGTATCACCTTTCCAATCTGGCTCGCCTCCTCTCGATGGCGTCACCCCTCCACCATGCTTTGCATGGTCCCCCTCCCCTTGCAGGGGAGGATTTTCTCGCGTGACCGTCTGCTACGCTTTGCCCCCTCTGCATGGTGAAGCCCAACATCAGGGCAGCCTCGCCGATTTCATCTGGTTCCGCACCGGCGGCCCGGCCGAATGGCTGGTGCGCCCGCGCGATGTGAATGACCTGGCGAGCTTCCTCGCCGGACTCGATCCCGAAACGCCGGTTCTGCCCGTGGGTGTCGGTTCGAACCTGATCGTGCGTGACGGCGGCGTGCCGGGCGTGGTGGTGCGCCTGCCCAAGTCCTTCGCAAAGGTCGCGATCGAACCCGGCAACCGCGTGCGGGCAGGGGGCGCGGCGATGGGCATCACCGTCGCCAGTGCGGCGCGCGATGCGGGCATTGCGGAGCTCGAATTCCTGCGCGGCATCCCAGGCACGGTCGGCGGCGCGGTGCGGATGAACGCAGGCGCCTATGGCCGCGAGGCAAGCGACATCCTGATTGAGGTCACTATCGTGCTGCGCGACGGCACGGTCGAGACCTGGCCCGCCGCGAAGCTCGGCTACACCTATCGTCATTCCGAACTGCCCGTAGGCGCGGTGGTGGTCGAGGCGCTGTTTGAGGGCACCCCCGGCGATCCGAAGGTGATCGGCGCGGAGATGGACCGCATCGCCGCCGAGCGCGAAGCCTCCCAGCCGCTGCGTAGCCGCACCGGCGGTTCGACCTTCAAAAATCCCGAAGGCAACAAGGCCTGGAAGCTGATCGACGAGGCCGGCTGTCGCGGCCTGCGGATCGGCGACGCGCAGGTGTCGGAGAAACATTGCAACTTCCTGCTGAACCTCGGTTCGGCGAGCTCGGCCCAGATCGAGGAACTGGGCGAGGAAGTGCGCCGCCGGGTGAAGGCCCGCAGCGGCGTCACGCTCGAATGGGAAATCCAGCGCGTGGGGAGGGCGGTATGACCCCCGCGTTCCTTCTCCGTTATGCTGAACTTGTTTCAGCATCCATCCATCCACGAACGGTGTCGCTTGTGGGACGATGGACCCTGAAACAAGTTCAGGGTGACGATAACTCTGAGGGCGACCGGTGACTCTCCACGTCGCGGTCCTGATGGGCGGCTGGTCGGCCGAGCGCGAGGTCAGCCTGGTCTCGGGCGAGGGCGTCGCCAAGGCGTGCGAGGCCTTGGGTCATCGCGTCACGCGGATCGACATGGACCGCGACGTTGCGCTGCGCCTGCACGAGGCCAGGCCCGACGTCGTGTTCAACGCGCTCCACGGCTCGCCTGGCGAGGACGGGACGATCCAGGGGATGCTCGACCTGATGGGGATCAAATATACCCATTCGGGCCTCGCCACCTCGGTGATCGCGATCGACAAACAGCTCACCAAGAATGAATTGGTGCCGCACGGCATCCGCATGCCCGGCGGGCAGATCGTCAAGTCGGCCAGCCTGTTCGAACGCGATCCGATGCCGCGGCCTTATGTGGTCAAGCCGGTCAACGAGGGCTCCTCGGTCGGCGTCGCGATCGTCACCGAAGCCGGCAATTACGGCAATCCGATCGGTCGCGATGTCGAAGGGCCGTGGGCGCATTTCGACGAGCTTCTCGCCGAACCTTTCATACGGGGGCGCGAGCTCACCACCGCCGTGGTCGGCGATCGGGCGCTCGGCGTCACCGAATTGAAGCCCAAGAGCGGCTTCTACGATTATGATGCCAAATATACCGACGGCATGACCCAGCATGTCTGCCCCGCGGACATTCCGGCCGACATCGCCGACGCCTGCCTCGACATGGCGTTGCGCGCGCATCGCCTGCTTGGCTGCAAGGGCACGTCGCGCTCCGACTTCCGTTGGGATGACGAACAGGGCATCGACGGCCTCTATCTGCTCGAAGTGAATACCCAGCCGGGCATGACCCCCTTGAGCCTTGTCCCCGAACAGGCGAAGCTGGTCGGCATGACCTATGAGGGGCTGGTCCAGACGATCATCGACGAGGCGTTGAAGTGAGCCGCGCGCGTGCCCAGGTCACGACGCGCGGCGGTCGCGGCAGCCCGGCGCGCGCCAAGCCCGCGGCGCGGCGGCGTCCACCCGCGAAGACCGGCGGCGGCTTCCTGCCGCGCCTGCCGCTGCCCGAAGGGCTGGCGCGGCGCCTGCGCAACTGGTCGTTCGGCCTGATCGCCGCCGGCGCCGTGATCGGCGGGCTGGTCGCGATGGGCGTGCCGCAGATGACGGGCATGGCCACCGCGCATGGGCTCGGCCGGATGGGCTTCGTCGTCCACAATATCCAGCTCACCGGCCTCAAGCAGGTCGATCGCGACACCGTCTACCGGATCGTGTCCGAAGCGCATGGCCAGGATATGCCTTTGGTCGATCTCACGCAGCTGCGCGCGCAATTGCTTCAGCTCGGCTGGATCGAGGATGCGCGCGTCTCACGCCGCCTGCCCGATACGCTGGCGATCGACCTGGTCGAGCGCGTGCCAGCGGCGGTGCTCCAGCGCAACCAGCAGCTCTATCTGATCGACGACAAGGGCCATGTCCTCTCCGCGGTCGATCCGCACACGATGCCCGTCTCGCTCCCGCTCGTGATCGGCGACGGGGTCGAGGCGCATATCGGGCAGCTTCACGCGCTGATCGCCAGCCAGGCGCCGCTCAAGCAATTGATCGAGGGCGCGACCTGGGTCGGACAGCGCCGCTGGGACCTGCGCTTCCAGTCGGGCGAGACGCTGGCGCTGCCCGAGGGCGACGATGCCGCGACCCAGGCGCTCGCGACCTTCGCCAGGAAGGACCAGGAAGCGCGCTTGCTCGGCCAGGGCTATGTCCATATCGACATGCGTGATCCGGCGCGGATGGTCGTGCGCACCTCGTCCGATCCGGGCGAGCGGATCAAGGATCCGACCCCGCCGCCGGTGGTGGATCCGAACGCCAATACCAACATGTCGACGCCGACCTAGGGGGCAAGGGGGGAATGGCGCAACCGCGTTCGGAAGGATTGATCACAGCCGTCGATATCGGCTCGTCCAAGGTCGCTGCGCTGATCGCGCAGCCGGCCGAGGGCGGGCTGCAGGTGCTCGGCACGGGCCAGCGCGAGAGCCGCGGCGTCAAGCATGGCTTCATCACCGATATGGAGCGCACCGAACATGCGGTGCGCGAAGCAGTCGAGCAGGCGGAACGGATCGCGCGCACCAATATCGAGGAAGTGTGGGTCAGTTTCTCGGCGGGCGGCCTCTATAGCGACGTCGCCTCGGTCGAGGTCGCGCTTGGCGGCCAGCGGATCGAGCAGCGCGACATCGACGAGTTGCTTCATGCGGGCCGCAATTCGATCGATCCGGAAGGGCGGCTCGTCCTCCACGCGCAGCCCGCACTCTATACGCTCGACGGATTGAACGGCGTGCGCCAGCCGCTCGGCCTCCATGCTGAGAAGCTTGGCGTGGATATCCATGTCGTCTCGGCGGATCCCTCGCCCGTGCGCAATCTCGACCTGTGCGTCCGCTCCGCGCACCTCGCGGTCAAATCGATCGTCGCCTCGCCGATCGCAACCGCGATGGCCTGCCTGTCCGAAGAGGAACGCGAGCTCGGCGTCGCCTTGGTCGAACTGGGCGCGGGCGTGACCAACGTGTCGCTGTTCGCGGGCGGCCTGCTCGTGGGCCTCGCCTCGCTGCCGATCGGCGCGGGCGAGATCACCGACGATATCGCCTCGACCTTCGGCATGCGCCGCGCGCAGGCCGAGCGGCTCAAATGCTTCCACGGCTCGGCCCAGACGAGCCCCCGCGACAATCACGAGATGATCGAGGTTGCGGGCGGTCCCGACGGCGCGGAGCCTTTGCGCATCAGCCGCGCGCAGCTCATCTCGGTGATCCGCGTCCGGCTCGAACATTGGTTCGCCGCGATCGAGCAGGCGTTGAAGGATTTAGGCTTCACCGGCCCGATCGCGCGCCGGCTGGTATTGACTGGCGGCGGCGCCGAATTGAAGGGGATCGCCGATTATGCGCAGGGCGTGCTCGGCCGTTCGGTCCGCGTCGGGCGCCCACGCGGTCTGATCGGCATGCCCGAGGCGCATTCGGGCATGAGTTTCGCGACGCTTTCGGGCCTCGTTCTTTATGCCGCATCCGACCCGATCGATCTCGGCCCGCCGCCCGGCCCGCAACAGGTCGTGCGCATGTCGCCGGCGGGCATGGTGCAGCGGCTGATCGCGGCTGTCCGCAGTGGTTATTAGGATGCGCGCCTAACCCGCGTGAAACAGAGTCTTTTTGGAAACGATCAACAGGAAAAGATGGCGTTAACCCTAAAAAGCACTCGCGCCCGCGAATCACTTGAGGCACTCTGCCTCAAAGCGGCGTTCCGCTCGTGAATGGAGACTGAAATGGCAATCGAATTTCTCCGGCCCGAGGTCGATGAATTGAAGCCGCGGATCAGTGTGATCGGTGTGGGCGGCGCAGGCGGAAACGCCATCGCGAATATGATCGCGTCGGAGGTTCAGGGGGTCGATTTCATCGTCGCCAACACCGACGCGCAGGCGCTCAACGCCTCGCCGGCGGAAAGCCGCATCCAGCTCGGCATCAAGATCACGCAAGGCCTGGGTGCCGGCTCGCGTCCCGAAATCGGCCGCGCCGCCGCCGAAGAGACGATGGAGCATGTCGAAAAGGCGCTCGAGGGCGCGCATATGTGCTTCATCGCCGCGGGCATGGGCGGCGGCACGGGCACCGGCGCCGCACCGGTCATCGCCAAGGCAGCGCGCGAAAAGGGCATCCTCACCGTCGGTGTCGTGACCAAGCCGTTCAGCTTCGAAGGCTCGCGCCGGATGCGCTCCGCCGATGCCGGCATCGCCGAGCTGCAGAAGCACGTCGACACGCTGATCGTGATCCCGAACCAGAATCTGTTCCTGATCGCCAACCCGAACACGACCTTCAAGGAAGCGTTCCTGATGGCGGATCAGGTGCTGCAGCAGGGCGTGCGTGGCATCACCGACCTGATGGTCATGCCCGGCCTGATCAATCTCGACTTCGCCGACGTCCGCTCGGTGATGAGCGAGATGGGCAAGGCGATGATGGGCACGGGCGAGGCGTCGGGCGACAATCGCGCGATCGAGGCGGCCGAAAAGGCTATCGCCAATCCGCTGCTCGACGGTGTTTCGATGAAGGGCGCCAAGGGCGTCATCGTCTCGATCACCGGCGGCGAGGATATGCGCCTGCTCGAGGTCGACGAGGCCGCCAATCATATCAAG
>Ga0207657_10004853_pt1 | contig 14160 bp, 17 predicted proteins | sample KBSC33metaG_FD_184316 | JGI IMG/M metagenome (GOLD analysis project Ga0207657, IMG submission 184316) | Corn rhizosphere microbial communities from Kellogg Biological Station, Michigan, USA - KBS C3-3 metaG (SPAdes) (version 2) | ecosystem: Host-associated > Plants > Roots > Rhizosphere > Soil ... | reverse complement strand
GGCCGCCTCGCCTACGGAGAGAGCGAGATCTTGGACTTCCTCGTCCTTCACGAACCAGGCGCCGGCTGCTGCTCCGCCGTCCGGCGGAAAGCGCAGCCTCCGCGGGAAGCCCACGGATGAGAAGATAGCGGGCGTGGCTCGGCGGCAGGAGCGGCCCGAGCGCGAGCGGATGCTCGGTCGAAGCAAGAATGACCTGGGTGCCCGGTGTCATCTCGCCGAAAGAGGGTCCGCTTACGTGTGCCACGGCACGGATGAGCAACGGCTCGCCCTTGGCCGCGCGGTTTGCACCCACCGGCGCAAAGCCGACCGGTCCTTTCCAGGCAGCAGAGGTCGCGTGCGTTGACCAATTGGCGCCGGTCCTCGTGCCATGGGCAACGAGACTGCCGATCAGCAAGAAACCACCGAAGGTGAGCACTACCGCCGCAACGAGTGAACCTGCAACGAGCAAAGTCGCTCGGCGCTGCCGGCGGTAAAATTCATGCACGAGCGCCTCGATCTGGGCCTGCGGAGCGACCATCCGGAAGGCTTGATCGAGCTGCGTTTCGGCATTCAAAGGTCGAGTGTCGTCATCCCCATCGGCATCCTCCCAGACGCCATTCTCCAACACGCCGGTAGCAAGATTGTGCAGACGTATGTCGGTGGCCTCGGGCTTTGGCTCCGGTAGCGCACCCATCTCTAGTCTTGATGCCGCGATGCTCTCTTCGCTGCGGGAGAGCGCATTGGGCCGTTCAGTGAGCGAACGGGCATAGGGGATTTCCGCAGGCTTCACCGCCAGGCCGCCCCAAGGCGCGTCGAGTTTTATTCTTTTGAGTTCCTCAGACGGCGCAGCCAATGGCGCACCGCGAAGCGCCAAGTGCAGCAAGGCATTGGCGCGATGTACCGGGTGCCGATCGGGCTGATCGGCCGGAGGCGTACTGGAACTGAACATGAACTTGCTCCCTCTTTCGCCCGCACGAGTGCCTTTTCGTGCGGTTACGCCCCCGTTCCCCACTCGCCAAACGCACTCGGTGCCCTTTAAGCGCGCTTAACTTCAACGAACGTCGAAACTCCTCCTTCGTTCCCTCTTCCCTCTTACTTTCGCGCGCTAATGTCCTTCGAGCGTCGCCACTCGATGAACCGGCTGAACAACGTCCCTTGATCGTCCCTTGTCGTCGCTGCTTCAGGTACTGACGCGGGGTGTATCGCACCGGGGCTTGCGACAATCGGCTTTGTCCCAGTTTCTGCCGTGCGTGCATTGAGCCATGCCGCGGCGGCTTCCGTGCGGCGGAATCCAGGCAGGCTCGCAGCAAGGTTGAGCTCACGCCATTTTGGGTGTCGCTCCGGGACCTGTAGCTCGGCAAAACGAAAGAAAAGCACTTCGACGAAGTGTGCGACGCGCTCCGCCGATCGCGGATCGCCCTTTGCCGCTAGCAGCACCATACGGGTCGCAACGGTCGGCACCTCGCCGCCAGTTTGAATGAGATTGGGATAGTCGCGCTGGTCGATGCGGGTTGGCAGGTAGGCCGTTTCGAGGGGGGCGCCGAAGGGAATCGGCAGGAGGTGGACGCCGGAATTTGCCGGAACGGCGCCGATGAGAGGGTACGGCTTTCCACCAACGATCACTGCAGCATCGATCGTTCCTTGCTTCAGCCGTTCGATCGCAGCGCTCGCATCGAGGCTTTCGGCCTCAACGCTAATGCTGAGGGCTTTGAATAAGGCAGCGACGGTGGCAGCAGAGCTGCTCCCCACAGGCCCGAAGCTCACCTTTCTGCCGGCAAGGTCGGCGACGCTGTCGATATCTGTGCGCGCCAGAACATGAATCTCCTGCGGCGCGAGCCTCACCACGAGCTCTAGGCGATCGGAGAGCGTCGGGTCGGTTGCTGTGGCTGCCGATAGAGCGTCGATCGAGACGAAGGCGACATCGACGCTCGGGTCATTCAGCAGGAGAGCGATATTGCCCGCACCCGCATCGCCGAGCATGGGCACCACGCGGAAAGCCCCGTCCTTCTCGAACAGGCGAGCCATATCGGCTGCTTGCACAGTCTCAGAGCTAGCGGGTGGACCGGCGACGAGGCCGAGCCAAGCGGTTTCTGCCTCCGCCCTTGACGCAGCACCTGCGCCGAACACGATCAAAACAAGTCCGACGATAAGTGAGCTTGTACGCAACACGACACCCCGCACGCCCCGCATAGTGTTTGTAAGCGCAGCCCGCCGATTCTCGACGAGCCCCAACTCGAAACGGGAACCGAAGTTCCTCGCTGTTTGCGTTCGTGTGCGTGCGTGCGCGCCCCGACCAGGGCGGAAGGCTTTTGTTATGGCTGTAACGCTAGTCGCGGACTAGGGCGCCAATGGGGCGGAGCTCCGGCGCCACGTCTTTAGAAACCTCGTCCATCATGCGCGCATAGAGCCGATAGGCCAGCGCGTTGAGCCTCAGAGACGCAGCGAGCGCACTCGGGAGAACGTAGCGGGCATAGATGGAGAGCAGGCGCCTTGACCGCTCTTCTTCTAGAAGCTGCGCGAGAATCAACGGCGCGAGTTCATAATAGCGCGCGATTGCTGTGAGACCGCCAGGACGCTTTGCCAGGACATGGTCGCGATAATGGCGTAGCGTGCGGAGCTCGAAGCAATCATCATCGAGACCGAGCATGTCGCAGCAGGCGGAGGTAATGAAGCAGCCTTCGGGCGGATTGCATTTGTCATCGGCTGCGAGCTCGGCGAGCGCCTTCTGGCGCTCTGATGCCCAATCAAGCCCGGCGCGCAAGCTCTTGCACTCGACCTTGAATCTGCATTCTTCTTTGTCGCCGAGCTTGACGGCGAGCTCGCAAGCCTTGTCGTCGCGGAACAGCGGCGCTGTGGCAAGTGGAAGCACGATGCTCACTTTGTTGTCGAAGATGTCCGTGCAATTGCCGCATAGCGGCTCGTTCGCGACTTCTTTTCCGTCAGCGTTGCGCGCGATGAACCGGTTCTCAGACGCGACCAGGAATTTCTTGGGCAGCTTCGTCTTGTCTGGGCTGCCGTAGACCACGACCTTGGCATCAAAGCTTGCCGCGACCTGGAGATCGATGCGGAGGTCGCAATTTTGCCCGTCGACGAATTTGACTTCGGTCATTCGCGCGCCGGCTTGGGCGTCGGTCGCCTGCGCCTTCCAGGGACCGAAGTCCTTCGAGTCGTAACAATCGCCCTTGGCCGCCAACGCGCGCGGCACTGGCGGAAGAAGCCGCAGGCCTGCGGCGGTGGCAAGCAGAAGGCCGAGCGCCCTGCGGCGCGTGTTCAACAGCATTGTCGTCTAGTCCAAGGTGTCTAGCGGCGAGTCTTGCCTAGCCCATAAGTGCCGCTCGGTGCAAACCATCAGCCAAACGGGGGAACCGCACGCCGCTATTGGCGCGGGCCCGTGCTATATCGACTCTGGCCCGAACCAGAAGACACAGGCCTCGCATGATCAGCGTGGACGTGGCGCTCGCTCTCGGCAGTTTCCATCTCGATGTCGCCTTCGAGAACGATGAGGGAATAACGGCGCTGTTCGGCCGCTCAGGCGCCGGCAAATCGACCACCATCAATCTGATCGCAGGCCTTGTTCGGCCAGATCGCGGGCGCATTGCACTGGACGAGACGATTCTCGTTGATACCGAGCGCGACATTTTCGTGCCGCCATATCAGCGACACCTCGGACTCGTGTTTCAAGACGCCCAGCTCTTCCCACACCTCACCGTGCGACAGAATCTTCTGTTCGGGCGATGGTTCGCCTCGCGCAATAATGAGAGCGTCTCCTTCGGCTCGGTGGTCGAGACGCTTGGCATCTCGCATCTCTTGAAGCGTAAGCCCGGCGGACTCTCGGGCGGCGAGAAGCAACGCGTCGCGCTCGGCCGGGCACTGCTCGCTTCGCCAAGGCTCCTCCTGATGGACGAGCCACTCGCGTCCCTTGATATGGAGCGCAAGCTTGAGATTCTGCCTTTGATCGAAAAGCTGCGCGACGACTTCCATATCCCCATCGTCTATGTCTCGCATTCCGTTGATGAGGTGGCGCGGCTCGCTTCACGCGTGGTGGTGATGGAGCAAGGCCGCGTGGTGACGATCGGCGCGGTCGAGGACGTCCTCGGACGTGGCCTGCGCGATGCTGGCATAAGCCGCTTCGAACGTTCCTCGGTGATCACCGGGCGGCTTGTGGGCACCGATAGTTATGGCCTCACCGAGATTTCTCATCCCGCGGGGACGATCTGGCTCACTGGGCGCGCAGGCCCTGTCGGGCGCGAGGCGCGGGTGATCGTCAAGGCGACGGACATTACGCTCGCTGAAACGCGCGGCGAGGGCTTGAGTGTGCAGACCACGCTCTCCGGCAATATCGCCGACGTCGAAATGGACGATGGTCCGATCGCCGGGGTGTCGATCGCGCTCGACGGGCACGGTCAGCTCTTCGCGCTCGCAACCCGCAAAGCGATTGATACTCTCGGCCTTAAAAAAGGCGACCGGGTATTCGCGCTGGTCAAGGCCGTGGCCCTCGACGAGCGGACGGTCGCGGCCCCGCAATCCCCGTGAATAAGTTGACGGCTATTGCCCGGGTGTTTCCTTCAACCACGGCGCCTCGATGGGCGGCGGCGAGCTGACCGTTGTGCCGGTATCCAACTGCTCCGAAGGCTTGATCTGCACGGTTGGCATTGTCGACGGGGCATAGTCCTGCGCCGTGCCCTTGTAGGGTCCGGCGATCTTCTTGGTGACGCGCGAGTTCGGCAGCGCGTTCTGGTTTGCCGCTTTGTTGGGAACAGATCGCGAATAAATAGAGCTTAGGCAAGCGGGTAGATCCCCGCTTTCCAGGAACACGAACTTCACCAATTAGCTCTGCTCATGAGATCTGCGTGAGCTTGGTGGATTCCCGTCCTCGAATGAACGGCGGGCTGGTTTTCATGGCGCGGCCCCATTTGTAATGACTTGTTTTAGCAGGTCCGGCTTGACCGAAATTTCACCGGTGAATGGCCGACTATAAGCGGCGATCAATAACAGTGATAGAGCGATGCCTGTCGCAAAGAGTGTCAATGCTATAGCGGAGGTAAGCCGGTTGTCGCTATGAACCATGGCGATGGCAATCAACGTGCAGAGTCCCTGAAGCAGGATCCCTGCCCATTTAACCTTTCCGACAGCAGATTGGCTGACGATAATACGCTGGCGCCTCGCATCCAGCGCCGATTCCAGCGCCTTCACCATCTCAGGCTGTGCGATTCGCTGCCTGTCATCGGCAGGCTTCAGGGTCAGCACTTCATGCAGCGCCTCGATCAGGGCGTTTGCTCGCAAGGTCGAGAGCGTCGCTTGCTGTTGCGCCATCGCTGGCCATTCCTTGTTCATGGCCTCATCGATGTGGCGATCAATCAGCGCGTAAATTCGTATCTTCTGTTCGTCGGGAAAAGTTCCGGCTAGGAGAACGACAGCACGAAGTGCGCTCGCCTCCGACGCTACCGCCAGCTTTGCTTTATCGAAATTGTTCCAGACTTCCACCGCGATGAAGCCAACAAGCAGAGCGAAAAGAATGCCCAATGGGGGCAGCATTCCGGGCGAGACCGCCTTAAAGGCGCGCGCTCGATCATCCACTGCAAGGCTGGTGACAACCAAATAAACAATCGCGGCAAGGAGATAAGTGGCCGCAAAGACAACGACGGCGATCCACAGGACAGGAAGATTGAGCAACCAGTCGCTCATTTGGCAACGATGTCTGGCCGATGTGAAGTCGAGCGGAACGCTAACTGCCATAAGCAGCGCTAAAGACTAATAAGAAAAGCCTTCACTCTGCAACCCAACGTCCCGTCGTCAATGAACTTGGTTAAGTTTTGCAGCGCGAAGCCCATGCTGGCGGCATTCTCTTACCGAATTCGCAGCGAGGAGAACGTTTCCTCATCACAAGTCGGATTCCGCATACGTCGGCACTAAGGCGCATGGCGTGCTCGTATCGCTTCGGATATACTTCGGACTTCGAGTCTGTTCCCTTTGATCGAACATGGGGTAGGCGCATGAGATCAACTTGGTCACGTGTCTCCGCAAGAGCCTGGGCCTTTCTTTCTATGATCGGGGTCCTATTTGCGGCACTTACAAACAAACGGCGGTCGAATAGACATTCATCACCTCACTTCTAGTGCTCGCCTTAAGCCGCTCTTTAAGCAGCAGGGATAACCAGCGAGGACACTCGCTCCCACTGGATGCAGCCATGGCTAGTAAAATTGACTTCACACCGGAAGAGTGGACCAAGGTGTTAGAGAGCATCATGGTCGCCGTCATCGCCGTTTCGGCTGCCGATCCAAGCGGTTTGTGGGGAACGGTTAAGGAAGCGGCTGCAACCAGCTCGTCGCTCGCTGCAGCGAAGCGCGATCCCAATTCTAGCGAACTCATCAAGGCAGTTATTGCTGATTTCGAAACATCCGAGGGAAGGTCGAACATTCAGAATGCAATGCGCGAACGCTTTGCTCAGGCGGCGCCCGCGGAATGTGTGCAGCGTTCGTTAGCCAGCCTGCGGGAGGTTTCCGCGATCGTCGACGCCAAAGCCCCTGACAATGCAGCGGCGTTCAAGACTTGGCTCCGCGATATCAGCCAGAAGGTTGCAGAAGCTTCCGTCGAGGGTTCTTTTTTTGGCTTTGGGGGTGTCCGAGTAAGCGATGCTGAGACGGCGACGCTTCGCGACATCGCCAAGGCACTAGGCACGGCATCTTAAACCCCGCGGCACTCCCCGATCACTGAGGTTCCCCGACGCAACGCAGCGTTTTGTCCGTTCTATGGAGGCAGTGATGCTACGCAGTCTCGCCATCGTCGTTTTTGCCGTGGTTATAATCCTTTTTCCTTCCGCCTCTATCCCGGCAGCTAAATTCGGCACCGCGGATGAAGCCAAGGCCATGCTCGATCGGGCAGTTGCAGCGGTCAAGGAGGGCGAAACAAAAGCCCTCGATATGTTCAACAAGGGCCAAGGCGGGTTCAAGGACCGCGATCTTTATGTGTTCTGCGCCAACGCCTCGGACGACATTGTAACGGCGCATCCTTACGGGAATAAGGGCAAGCAGCTGAAGGAGATTTTCGGCAAGAAGGGCTATCCACTGGGTCAAGAGATTATGGAGAAGGCCACCGAAGGAACCATAAAAGAGGTTACGTACTGGTGGCCGCGTCCCGGCTCAGACAGCCATTTGCCGGCTGATCGAGTGCGGGTGGCTTTTCCGTCCGCGAAGGCGTGGAGCATCGAGCTACCGCTTTGCCTTTGTTTGCAAGAAGATGTGCAGAAAAATGGAAACAGTGGCGTTAACTACCTGCCGGGCGAGACTCGATGTTGCCCCGCACGAGTCTGGTTTGGTTCATTAGCAGACATCAGATAGGGATCACGGATGTCCGCTCTGTCCCAAGAGCAGACATGGTCATCGTCGGCATCAAGGTCTGTTAAGTTCCAAAAAGCAGCCCTCAACCGTGAGGATCGGACAAGCCCTAAGAGGTTTCTCCGACGTTCGTCTTTAGAGCGAACTCCACTCTAGGCCGTGTACTCATAAAGGCACCAGCTAAGCCATTACGGGAGATGTCTGCTTTACCCCCAATACCGGACGTGCGGCGGCCACTCACCGAGTCCGTTAAGTGCCATAAGCAGACTAAGCTGCGATTCCGCTCATGCTTTGCGTGGCCCCGCAATCACTTGCGTAGGAGGACCTCACTCTGGGTAAGGAGTGCTTTCCGGCGGCGTGCGATTATAAAGGATAGCCAGCAACAGGGTGCCAGGCTCAGCGGTTGCATCGGTGCGGCGAAGCGCGACCTCGCCGGTCACTTCGCTGGTGTATTCTGCGACGACTTCCCCGAATGTATTACGCTGGATGGCAACCTTCTGCCCGACTTCGACCTTGTCGTTGAGGTTGACCAGGAGCTCGACAAACCCGCCGCTGGTTGAAAGAATAACGTGCCCGCTATTCGCGACAAAAATGTCCGTGTCGCGCCCTGTGCGGCCCATTGGGCCGGTAACGATTCCGTGGTACTTGAGCACGTTCATAGTGCCTTCCACAAACAACGGGATCATTCTGTGGTCGAGAATGCGCGGAGCGCCGATCTCGGGTGTGAACGCCGGGATGCCTGCATCGATGAACGCGTTTGCCAGGAGGCCGGGATAAGCGCGGTTGTCGAAGATTTGATCGATGGGAAATAACTCTGCCATCTCTCGGACCTCCGAAAGGTCCATGCGGGCGAGATGGAACGCTGACATGTCCATTCCGGTAGCCGAAGTATGGAAATCGATCGCATAATCGGCGTTTGGTTTGAGGAGCCTGTTGAACAGAAGCCCGGCGTGTCGGGAGGGTGCACTGGCGCCGTTCTCATTCCCGGGCCACTCGCGATTAATGTCGATGAGGTCGATACCCCTTCCTGAATTGGGCCATCGGCGGGCCATGCCTTCTATGGCCGGGCGGGATACGTCCAGGACCGCCAATACAGTGCCTGACATCTTCGCGGGGTCGAGCTGGTTCATGACGGTCTGTATCGTGTGCACCGGGCTGATCTCATCTCCGTGTACACCGCTCACGAGGGCAACGCGCTTGCCCGGCGACACTCCTTTGGCGACCATCACGGCCACGTGCCAGTGCTGCCCCGTAGGCATCTGCACCCCTTGGAAATAGAAGGTGTGCTTCTTGCCGGGGTCCAGGTCGTTGACGTCGAGTGCGCTGATGACCTTTTTGCCCTGGATCAGGTCTCCAGTGTAGACCGTTGCCATTGGCTGGGGCGAAGCTGCTGTGTCCTGCGCCTTATCGGCCCCTGCGGTTGCCGCGAAGGTTGCCGAAGCACCAACCGTGGCAAGGGATGCGATTACGAAATCACGGCGATCAAGGGTGCCCTTGGCGTTCTTCCTCATGGCGGCGGGGTCCATTGGTGCTGTTGAGCGCCACAATGGGCTAACATTCTTCAAGCGCTCAATGCTCTCGCGGAAGTACAGGGACTTCCACGGCTGACACTAACAACTGCGCTAAGCTCCCGGTAGTCCGCTTTGGGTCATTACCCATATAACGACCCCGTTCGCGTCATGTCTGCTTTGCCCCCGAAAGCGGGATTCGTCGGAGCAGGTGGGATGTCCGAAAGAGTGCCATTGGTAGAACAGATTTCACCACACGCCTGGGACAAGCCGATAACGAACACGCCTGGTATATTCGCCGTAGCCGGGAAGGCCTTTGCGCAAGGTAGCCTCCTCGATGAAGATGCGCACGGAGAGAGCGCCAAGGAGCAGCGGCAAAATAAGAAGACCAAGCCCAGATCCGAGCAGCAGCGGCATTCCGATCATGTACAAAGCCCCGCCCGCATACATGGGATGGCGCACGATCGCGTATGGGCCTGTGCTGATAACGTGTTGTCCGCGCTCTTTCTGAATCTTTATCACCGGGGCCGCGAACGAATTCTCGCGGAACGTGAGCCGAACGATAAAGAATCCAACTGGGATCAGCACGCCGCCGACAACTTTCAATGCCTCGGGCATATGCGAAAGCTCCCAGCGCTTGGCATCGAGCGCCATGAGGCCGAGCCAGCTAAACCAGACCACAATGATGAACCCTATGAACACCTTGTCCCAGAACACCTGGCCCTTCTGGAAGGGTCCGGCCATGCGCTCTTTGAGTAATCCGGGATCGCGCCACGCCAGCCAGAGCGTCACTGCGATGCCTCCGATCACAAACTCTGCCATGAAGATCCAAGCCCCAGGCCAATCGAGTGTTCCAGCGGCCAAGAACAGCAGCGCGCCAATGGACACGATCCAGAACAGGGCCTTGATGGAATTGCCCCACGTCACGCTGAGTCTCCGGAGTAGCGGTTAGGTGTCGAGTAAGACTATATATCTGCCGTGGGTCATGAGCAGAAATCGCGTCACGTCTGCGTCAGGTCCGTTATTCCCTCAAAGCGGACATTCATCAGCGCGGTTTGCACGTCCGCCTTTCGACGTAATCCACTAGTTTGGCGACTGTGTTCATATTCCGTGCTGTGCCTGTCTTGGCCACTGCAATTCTCAGCTTTGAGCCGCCCATGCCCCTAGGGTAGTGAATGAAAATCTCTCTTTCACCAAGACGAACTTCCTCATCTTGCTGTCCAGAAACATGAGTGAGCGCATCAGATGGCGGAGGCTCATGCAGGAAAATCGCGTACGTGTATCTCGGGTCAGCCTTGGGAAACGGATTGGCCTTCAGAACGGCCAGCATTTCGGGTGCCGAACGCACCACGACACTAACACGCTTCCCGGTATAGGCATGCAATCGGTCCTCAAGCTCGGCCCTCACCCTTGAGGGCGGCGCTTCGCTTTCAAACACGACATTGCCGCTCGCAATATAGGTCTCCACATGAGCAAAGCCCGCGTCACAACACATCGTCTTCAGGTCAGACATTGGGAGCTTTCCCGTCCCGCCGACGTTCACGGCGCGCAGAAGCGCAATGTACTTAGTCATCAACAAACCAAACCGTATCATACGGCAGCATGATTGAGGATTGGCCTAGGGTTCCATCTCAATGTCCGCTTTGGGTCAGAAGCGGACATTCGTCAGCACTTGCGGACCCAATCATGCTGACCTGAACGACGCAAACGCACCAACACCTCGCCCGCCCCAGGCCGTGGCACCGGGATCTCGACAACGGCCATGCTTTCCGGCTTAACCGTCGTAGGCTTGGAGCTGCACCGCGCGCATGGAGTTAGGAACTGCCATTAAGCAAGTATGCTCAGTTGCCTCTGGTTGATAAGAGCCACGGCTCTGTTCGTTGGCTCTTGGCTTTGCTGGGTAACGTATCCGGCCTCTAGCTTCATACCGAGAAGGGAAGAATTCGGGGTGAAAGATCTCCGCCAGTATCTCCAGGCTTTCGACGATGCGAGGCCCCGGACGGTTGAAATACTGATTGCCATCCGCGACAAAGATGCGCTCCCGCTGCACTGCCTTCAGCTCGCCCCAGCCGGGGCGGCGCTCAATCAGTGGCATCTCTACGGCATTGCTCAGGATTGCCTGGCATGTGACCCCTCCCTGAGTCACATACACAGCCTCATTCGGATTCCGAATTGCTGCAAGAGTCAATGGACTGATCTCGCATCGCAAAAGAAGATCAAGCCGCGGCGAGGAAACGGGTCAAATGAGCGCCCTACCGGGCGCTCCAGGCAGGAGACTTAGGAGTGCCCTGTTTTCTTGTCTACGCAGCCTCCTTGACAAGGAACGCCATCGGCGTCTTTGCCCATGGGAAGCTGCGCAGCCGGATCTTCTGGCCGCGAAAGAATTCATCGACTGCGTCAGATTCGCCGTAGCCCGCCAATGCATACTCGTCGAACGCGACGACACCACCGGGAGAAACCAACGGATAGAGGTTCCTCAGGCAGGCGAGCGTGCCTTCGTAATTATCAAGATCGAGATAGAGCAGCGCGATCCGCGCGCCCAATTGACTGCGAGCGTACTCACGCGTGGTCGCGGCGACGTCACCTGCAATCAGCTTTAAGCGCTCGAAGCCCCACGCCTTGCAATTGGCGATGAGAACCTCCTGTGAGGTCCATCCCTCGGCATGGGCCTCTAGGCACTCCTTATCGATGGCATAGCGGAATTCTATGTCACGTGGGGTCTCAAAAAAATCAAATGCGACTACGCGCTGCTCGGTATTGGGTTTGAACAGATAAAGCAGCTTGACCCAAGTATAGACCCCTGAGCCTCTGAACACGCCGCACTCGACGATGTCACCTGGTACGTCTTGCACCAGCTTGAATAGCTCGTAGCGCGCAAAAATTTTCTGCAGGCGATCCGGTCGAGTCGAACCGAGGAACTCGTCGTACAGGTGCAGATTTCGGCCTAAATTCCTCGTTGTTGGCACAACACAACCGCGCTTCGGTGCTTCTCGTCGAGTCACGGAGCTTATCCAGTGCCGGCGATGTACTCTAAATGGGAGGCAACATGGCGCAGGACCGAGCCGAGAGCAACTACGATGCCAACAGGGAGATGCCGCTTTGGGTCATTAGCGGACATCCAAATGCTCATTGGGTATGTCTGCTTTCGGGCCGAAAGCGGACCTCGTGATGAGAGCGGTTTGAAAGTCCGTCAAGTGCCAATAGCGGACCTTGGCCTTTCTTGAGCGATGAGGTTATCGCGCGATGCGACTGATAGATTGAACACCGAGTTGAAAGCCGAGTGAGGCCGAGATGATGTTGTAATAGCCCGCAGCATTTCCACGAACGATGAGTACGCCCTCGCCATATTGCCCGCCCAAAAGCATGCCCGCTTTGACCGCCGAGGGAAATACGAGGACGCCTGCAGCCTTGCGTCCAAGTTCTTCCGCACTTGGATTCGCCTCAACAAATCTGTGAAGAGTAGCGTTCGCGGCGTCATTGATCTCCTCCGCGGAACTCAGCTTACTGACGTCAGGCGTTGTCGCAAAGGCGAAAATACGAAGAAGAATACTATCGCCACTATCCGTGAGCCAATCGAGATTTCCTCCTCTCGCGAACCGCATCACCTGTCTCAACTGTATATAGCTTCTCTCTACGAAGTTGCCTGGTTACTTACAGGTTTCAGGCAGCCACGGGGCCTTCTGCTCAATAGGCCTCCTTGGGCGGTGACGTGGCTTCAGCTACAATAATCAGCTTGCTGCCTTTCCAATGGGGATTGGGATGGGGGTGCTACAATCACCTATCCAGCTCCGAACCACGTGTTGCGCCGGTTGGATTGAGAACCAGCGGAAGCCCATTAATCGATTCGCGCTCGCCATCATGTTTCTTGCGTTTTTGCCGACTGGCGCGGCGGCGCAAGACAGTTGCCGTGCCCAAGCCAATGCAAACAAGTTGAAGGGAACCGATTTCAGGACATTCATGGCAAATTGCAAAGTGGTCGTGCAGATGGTGTGTGATGGACGCGTCATCGACCAAAAGATCTCCGATGAGGCCAAAGAGTCGTTCGTCAAGCACTGTATTAAGGACGGACTTGGAAGGTAGTTCCCGGTGCGATCGAAGCAGGGAGGAGTCCTATGGACGATTTGGGCACCATACTCAGTGTCAATAATTGGCCCGGTCATCTCTCCTACCTGCTTATCGCAATCTCCTATTGGCTCACCAATATGTTTTGGTTGCGAGTGGTGGCCGTGGTCGGACTGTCACTCGAAATCGCTTATTTTTGGCTGTCGGGCGGCGATCTGCGCGCTGGCATCGGATGGGACCTGATCTTCATTTGTATAAACCTTTACCAGGTATACTGGCTTGTAAAGGATCGCATGTCGCTACGTCTGCCGGAGTCCGATCGCGAATTGCTCCGCAGCGTTTTTAAGGGCCTCGACGATGCGCAGATCGCGCGGCTTTTATTGGCCGGTGAGTTTCGCGATATTGCAAGCGGCACCACACTAGCTGAGGAGAATCGGCCTCTCGAAGAAATTTTCTTCATCTGCTCGGGTCGCGTCAGAGTCACTATCGCTGATCGGCAGGTAGCGCACTTGGAACGAGGCAGGTTTGTCGGTGAAGTCGCTTTCTTGACCCAAAGACCGGCCACGGCGACCGTAATTGCAGAGGACGACGTGCGGGCGCTTGCCTTTGAAACAGGGAAGCTCAATCAGTTCTTCCGCCACGAAGCAGATGTTGCTGGCCTTATCTATCAACTTTTAGGCCGCGAACTCGCCAATAAGATCAAGATCAGCAATGCCCTGATTTCGAGCGCAAGCATTTCACCGTAGTTCGGGTCAATCGCTTGTTTTGTCCGCTTTGGGTCATTAGCGGACGCGTGTGCTGACTTCGGCTGATGTCCGCTTTGTGCCCCATAGCGGACGTCTTGTGCTTAGGCGCGTGATGTCCGCTAAGCGCCAATAGCGGACATTCCAGTAGCGGAGCCATGCATTGTCCCGCCGTTCCGCTGGCATTGGATGAGAGTGAAACTTCAGTAAAGAATGGCATTTAGGAACCCAATCCAGGCTCACTTCATGAGCCAACGATGCCATCCGATTTTTCTTCACATCAGCCTCGTGCAACTTGGCCCTGGACCAGGCTGAGCGCGTCCCTTGCCCTTTTCAGCAGATCTATAGCTTCCTTCTCTTCTTTTGAGTCGTTCCGGCTGTGATCAGCGATAATAGTGTTGATCTCGGCGATGAGCTTGGGGATGCGAGTCCGCATTGCAGATACTCAGAAAGGCTTCAGCCGATCCGCGCGCTGCCGGAGCGTCCGTCATTGCGTACCCAGGTCACGCTATTGCCCTGGCGGGTGAGCTTGTA
>Ga0207657_10004849_pt1 | contig 14162 bp, 19 predicted proteins | sample KBSC33metaG_FD_184316 | JGI IMG/M metagenome (GOLD analysis project Ga0207657, IMG submission 184316) | Corn rhizosphere microbial communities from Kellogg Biological Station, Michigan, USA - KBS C3-3 metaG (SPAdes) (version 2) | ecosystem: Host-associated > Plants > Roots > Rhizosphere > Soil ... | reverse complement strand
CCCGCCTCCGGCACGCATTGCGGCCCCCAATGGGCCCAGATGCCGAACTTGGCGTCGCGGAACCAGTCGGGAGCGCGCCAGCCGGCGGCGAGCGACTCCCAGGCGGGCGCGAAAGGTTCGTGGCGGGGCCGCGCGCGAATCGGCCCGGCGGCGACGGCGGCTGTGGCGCCGGCAAGGACATCGCGGCGCCTCATGCGCTGATCGTCAGCCGAGGATCAGCTCGCGCCCTTCATCGGGGAGCATCATTTTCGCCTTGATCGCAAAGCTTTCCGCCAGCGCCCTGCGCCGCGCCCGCGCTTCCGGAGTGATCGCCCGCGCCGCCGCGTGAAGCTCCTCGCGCGCCCGCCGGGCGAAATAGCGTTGATTGGATTCCATCAGAATATCCCGCTCCCGGACGCCATAGCTAACATGGATTTCGAACGAGTCGATTCCGGTTCGTCGCACGTGCGAAACGTTCAGCCGAAAGGGCCGGATTGCGGTGGACAGGCCGCGCGCGCGGGAGGAAGGGCGGTTGGCGATGCCCCTCCCCCGCCCCAGCTTCGCCCTGCCCGCCATCCTCCTGTCCTTGTGGCTGGGCATGATGCTGTTCGGCGGGCCGCGCGGCGCGACCGATGCGGCGATCGCCCGCCTCTTCCATGGCGAGGCGCTGGTGCCCGCGGCGCGGCTGCTCACCCGGCTGGGCGACTGGCCGCTGCTGCTGCCGCTGACCGCGGCCGGCGCCGCCGCCCTGTTCTTCGCCGTCTCCGCCCGCCGCGCTTTGCTCTTCGCCGCGATCGTGCTCAGCGGGCGGCTGCTCGTCGAGGTGCAGAAAGTGGAGCTCGCCCGCGCCCGCCCGGACGCCGTGGGACGCCTCGTCCACGTCTCGAGCCTCTCCTTCCCGAGCGCGCATGCCGCTTATTCGATGATGACCTGGCTGGCGCTCGCCCTGCTGCTCGCGCCGCCGCCGCGCCGCGCGGCGGCCGTCGCCGCGGCGGTGGCCCTCGCCGTCGCCGTCGGGCTCACCCGCCTCATCCTCCACGTCCACTGGCCAAGCGACGTGATCGGCGGCTGGGCGTTCGGCGCGGGCTGGACCCTGCTCCTCGTGCGGCTGGCGGCAGGAACGAGGGCGCGGCGCCGGCATTGATCCGGCGAAGGAGACACGCTCATGGCCGACACCAACGACCGCGCCGAGACCGCCCGCGTCCACGACGACAGCGACATCATCGACCGCATCGAAGACGCCCCGTCCTTCGGCGGATCGCGCGGCGGCAACCTCCAGCGCGACATCGGCGCCCGCGACGAGATCAGCGAGGAGGCCGGCGACGGCGAGGGCGTCACCCGGGTGCGCGACAGCGACAAGCCCGAGCAGGCCAACCTGCCCCGCTTCAACCAGAAATAGCGGCTCGCGAGACGCCTAGGGTTTGCGGAAGACGATCGTCAGGTTGTTCGCCGGCATCTCCCACAGCCGCTCGAAGGAGAGGCCGTTCCTCTCCGCCTCGCCCTGCACCGCCTCCATCGTCCGCAGGCCCCAGTCCGGGTTGCGCGCCTTGAGAGAGCGGTCGAACGCCTCGTTGCTCGGCGCCGTCTCGACGCCGGCGCGGCGGTAGGCGCCGTAGAGGACGAGCGGCGCCCCCGATGGCAGGAGGCGCCCGGCGCCGCGCATCAGCCCCTCCGTCGCCGCCCAGGGGCTGATATGGACCATGTTGATGCAGACGAGCGCCTCCGCCGAGGCGACCGGCCAATCGTCGGCGGAAGCGTCGAGCCGGATGGGCGCGAGGAGGTTGGGCAGCCCCGCTTCGTCCCGCCACGCGGCGATCGAGCGCAGCGCCGCCGGATCGGGATCGCTCGGCTGCCAGTCGATCGCCGGAAAGGCGCGGGCGAAGTGGACCGCATGCTCCCCCGTCCCGCTCGCCACCTCCAGCACGGTTCCGCGCTCCGGCAGCACCTCGCGCAGCACCGCGGCCAGCGGCTCGGCATTGCGCGCCACGTGCGGGGCGGAGCGCCGCGGGTCGCCTCCGCCCGGTGCGAGGACGAACGGCTCCGGGCCGCTCAAGCCTGCCGCGCCTCGCCGAGCAGCCGCCGCGCGCGCAGGAACATCTCCACCCGCTGCATGCCGAGCAGGCCGAGCATCAGGGCGACGAGAATGTCCGTCAGCCCCTGCGGCGACATGTGGAACAGGCCGTTATTGCCGAAGCCCGGCATCGAGCGCATTCCCATCTTCAGCGCGACCAGCACGACGATGAACAGGAAACCCATCATCGACTGCTTCATCGTCACCTCCTGCGTCGCCGGATCGACGGCGATATGGGTGAGCCGCCCGCGCTGCCAGCCGAGCGCCGCGCCGACCGCCAATGCGACGAGGCTCAGCCCCCATTCCAGGGGCCGGCCCGGCGGAGTCAGGACGAAGAAGCTCGCCGCGACCGCAAGGTAGACGGCGGGCACGATCCACAGCCGCCCGACCTTGAGCGGCCGCTCGCGTCCGACGCTGCGCATCCTGAGACCGAGAACGACCACGAGCACGACGGCCATGATCACGTACGTCATCAGCGGCTTGGGCGCCCCTGCCGATCCCTGCATGCCTGTTCCCCTTATTCGGCCGCTTCGGCCTGCTTCGGCTCCTGATAGACCAGAACCGGCCGCCGCGCCGCCTGCGTTTCGTCGAGCCGCCGCCGCGGCGCGTAGACCGGCGCCGCCTTGAGGCTCTGGTCGCCCGCCTTGGCGCGCTCCGCCACCGAGCGCAGCGCGCCGATGAACTGGTCGAGAGTCGCCTTGGATTCGGTTTCGGTCGGCTCGACCAGCATCGCGCCGTGGACCACGAGCGGGAAGTACATCGTCATCGGATGATAGCCCTCGTCGATCAGCGCCTTGGCGAGATCGAGCGTCGTTAGGCCCTCCGCGAAGCCTTTGTCGCTGAACAGGGCCTCGTGCATGCACGGCCCGCTCGCCCCGAACGGCGCGTCGAGCACGCCGTCCAGGCTGCGCAGGATATAGTTGGCATTGAGCACCGCGTCGCCCGACACCTGCCTCAGCCCGTCGGCGCCATGGCTGAGGATGTAGGCCAGCGCGCGGGTGAACATGCCCATCTGGCCGTGGAAGGCGGTCATCCGGCCGAAGCTCTGGCCGTGATGCTCGCCCGCTGTCTCCTCCTCGACCAGGACGTAATGATCGCCCTGCTTCTCCACGAAGGGAAGCGGAGCGAACGGCGTCAGCGCCTGCGAGAACACCACCGGTCCCGAGCCCGGCCCGCCGCCGCCGTGCGGCGTCGAGAAGGTCTTGTGGAGGTTGATGTGCATCGCATCGATGCCGAGGTCGCCCGGGCGGACCCGGCCGACGATGGCGTTGAAATTGGCGCCGTCGCAATAGACGAGTCCGCCCGCCGCGTGGACCGCCTCGGAGATGGCGATCATGTCCGGCTCGAACAGGCCGCAGGTGTTCGGGTTGGTGATCATCACCGCCGCGACGTCGGGGCCGAGGCGGCCCTTCAGCGCGTCGAGATCGACTCGCCCGCGGTCGTTGGCCGGGATGTTCTCGACCCGGTAGCCGACGAAGGCGGCGGTGGCCGGGTTGGTGCCGTGGGCGCTTTCAGGCACCAGCACCACCTCGCGCGCGTCGCCGCGCGCCTCGAGCGCGGCGCGGATGGCGAGCAACCCGCACAATTCGCCGTGCGCGCCGGCCTTGGGGCTCATCGCCACCGAATGCATGCCGGTCAGCGTCACCAGCCACTCGCCGAGCTTCGCGATCAGCTCCAGCGCGCCCTGCACGGTATCGGCTGGCTGGAGCGGGTGGATGTCGGCGAAGCCGGGCAGCCGCGCCATCTTCTCGCACAGGCGCGGATTGTGCTTCATCGTGCACGAGCCGAGCGGGAAGAGGCCGAGGTCGATCGCGTAATTCTGCCGGCTGAGGCGGGTGTAATGGCGCACGGTCTGCGGCTCAGAGAGGCCGGGCAGACCGATGGGCCGGTTGCGAAGGAGGCCGCCTAACCGGTCCTCCCCGGGACGGGGAGGGGGACCAGGCGGAGCCTGGTGGAGGGGGGGCCGTGCCAGGTGCTGAGCCCCCTCCACCGCGCTACGCGCGGTCCCCCTCCCCGTCCCGGGGAGGATCTCGAAATCGACGCCGCACCCGTCCGCCTCGTCCATCTCGAAGATCAGCGCCTCTTCGAGCATCAGCGCGCGGTTGCCGGTCCAGGTGCCGGTCTCCGCCTCGTGCCCGCTTTCGGGCCGCGTCGGCCTGCCTTCGCGGTTCATGCTCATGCCAGGGCCTCCTCGAGCGCGGCGGCGAGCGCCTCGACATCCTCGTTCGTGCTGGTTTCGGTGACGGCGACGACGAGGCCGTTCTCCAGCCCCTCGGCCCCCGGATAGAGCCGCCCCAGCGAGACGCCGCCGAGCACCCCCTTCTCCGCCATCGCCCGCACCGCCGGCCGCGCTTCCCTCGGCAGCCGCAGGGTAAATTCGTTGAAGAAGACGTCGTTGACCAGCTCGACCCCGGCCACGCGCGCGAGCCGGTCCGCCGCGGCGCAGGCGCGGGCGTGGTTCACCTCGGCGAGGCGCCGCAGCCCCTTCTCGCCGAGCAGGGTCATGTGGATCGTGAACGCCAGCGCGCAGAGGCCCGAATTGGTGCAGATGTTCGACGTCGCCTTCTCGCGCCGGATATGCTGCTCGCGGGTCGAGAGGGTGAGGACGAAGCCGCGCTTGCCCTCGGCGTCGACCGTCTCGCCGGCGAGCCGGCCCGGCATCTGGCGGACATATTTGTCGCGGGTCGCGAACAGGCCCACATAGGGCCCGCCGAAATTGAGGCCGACGCCGATCGACTGGCCCTCGCCGACGACGATGTCCGCGCCCATCTCGCCCGGTGCGCGGATCAGGCCGAGGGCGACGGGCTCGGTCACCACCGCGACGAGCAGGGCGCCGGCGGCATGGCAGCGCTCCGCCAGTTCGGAAAGGTCGCCGATCCGGCCGAGTATATCGGGATATTGCACCACGGCGCAGCTCGTCTCCGCATCGATCTGCTCGATCAGCGCCGCCGTGTCCGGCTCCGGCCCGAGCTCCGGCAGTGCCGTGACAAGCCGGTCGCCGGTGAACCGCGCCATCGTCTTCGCCACCGAGACGTAGTGGGGGTGCAGCCCCGACGACAGCACGGCCTTGCCGCGCCTGGTGATCCGCCGCGCCATGCCGATCGCTTCCCAGCAGGCGGTCGAGCCGTCGTACATCGAGGCGTTGGCGACGTCGCAGCCGTAGAGCCGCGCCACCTGGGTCTGGAACTCGAACAAGGCCTGCAGCGTGCCCTGGGCGATCTCGGGCTGGTAGGGCGTGTAGCTGGTCAGGAACTCGCCGCGCTGGATCAGATGGTCGACCGAGGCGGGGATGTGGTGCTTGTAGGCGCCGCAGCCGAGGAAGAAGGGGGCCTCGCCGGCGGAAAGGTTGCGGCGCGCCATGGCCGAGAGCGCGCGCTCGACCGCCATCTCGCTGGCATGGGACGGCAGGCCGTGGATGGCGCCGTCCAGCCGCGCCGCCTCCGGCACGTCGGTGAACAGCGCCTCCACCGAGGGAGCGCCGATCGTCCGCAGCATCTCCTGCCGGTCGGCCTCGGCGAGGGGTAGGTATCGCATCAGTCGGGCTTTCTCATCTGGAAGCGGAGGCGAACGTAATCGGCGCTCCAGCTGCCGTCGCTCTGCTGGAGAAGCGGCTGGAGGCGCCGCTCGACCGCGGCCGCGACGGACGGCCGTTCGGCTTCGGGGACCCCGGCGACGTCGAGCATGCCCGCGCGGAAGGTTAGCACCCAGGCGGCGACGCCGCTCGGGAGAGGAGTCGGGCGCGCGATCAGCTGCGCCTCGATGCGGGTGAAGCCGGCGCAGGCGTAGAGGCGGGTGAACTCCTCCGCCGAGGCATACCATTGCGGGTCCTCGGCCGGGACGGGGTAGCCGCGCGCGACGAGCTCCTCGCGAAGGGCGCCCCGGAGCGCCGCGAGATTGCCCTCGCCACCCATCTCGCCGACGAAGCGCCCGCCCGGCTTCAGCAACGCGAAGACGCCGGAAGCGACCGCGTCCGGGTCGAGCATCCAGTGCAGCGCCGCGTTCGAGAAAGCGGCGTCGAACTGGCCGAAGCGCGCGGCCTGCTCGTCGAGGTCGAGCGCCTGCGCGTCGGCGACGAACGCGTCGACGCCCCGCGCCCGCGCCGCCTCGACCATCTCCGCCGAGGCGTCGAGGCCGATCACCCGCGCGCCCGAGGCCATGATCTGGAGGGTCAGCGCCCCGTCGCCGCAGCCGAGGTCGACGACCATCTCGCCCGGCTGCGGGTCGAGCAGGGCCAAAGCCGCCGCGCCGAGCTTCGGCACGAACGCGGCGTTCGAGGCATAGTCGGCCGGCGACCAGCGCGAGGCGGAATTGACGCTCACTGGCTGTCGCAGAAGCTCTTGTACGCCGCGTCGTCCATCAGCCCGTCGAGCTCGGACGTGTCGGAGAGGCGGAGCTTGAAGAACCACCCCTCCCCTTCCGGATCGCTGTTCGCCAGCGCCGGATCGTCGGCCAGCGCCTGGTTGGGCTCGACGACCTCGCCTGAGACGGGCGCATAGACGTCGGAGGCGGCCTTGACCGATTCGACCACCGCCGCCTCGCCGCCGCGCGTCACCTGCCGCCCGGCGTCGGGCAGCTCCACGAACACCACGTCGCCGAGCTGGCCCTGCGCGAAATCGGTGATGCCGACGGTCGCCTGGTCGCCGTCGACGCGGATCCACTCATGCTCCTTGGTGTAATAGACGGTCATCAGGCGGCTCCCTTGCGATGGTAGCGGTGGGGGACGAAGGGCATGGCGACGACCTTCGCCTGGAAGAGCTTGCCCCGCTGGGCGAGCGTTACGGCGTTGCCCGGCTCGGCGGAGCCGGCGGGGACGTAGGCCATGGCGATCGGCGCCTCGAGGATCGGCGAGAAGCCGCCGCTCGTCACCTTGCCGACCTCGTTGCCCTCGGCGTCGACGACCATCGCGCCTTCGCGGACCGGCTGGCGTCCTTCGACGGCCAAGCCGACGCGGCGGCGGATCGGCCCAGTCTCAAGCTCGCGGGCGATGCGCTCCCAGCCGGCGAACCCGCCCTCGCCGCGACGGCGCTTGGAGATGGCGAAGGTCAGGTCGGCTTCGACGGGAGTCGTCTCGGTATCCAGATCGTGGCCGTAGAGCGGCAGCCCCGCCTCGAGCCGCAGCGAATCGCGGGCGCCGAGGCCGATCGGCTTCACCTCCGGCTGCGACGCGAGGAGGTCCGCCACCTCGGCCACGTTGGACGCGGGCACCGAAATCTCGAACCCGTCCTCGCCCGTATAGCCCGAGCGGCTGATCCAGGCGGCGGTGCCGCCGATCTGGAAGGCGCCGCCGGTCATGAAGCCGAGCGCCTCCACGCCGGGAACGAGCCGGGAGAGGGCCTCGACCGCCTTCGGACCCTGCAGCGCCAGCAGCGCCTGCTCCTTCATATGATCGAGCACGACGCCGCGCGGCAGCTTGTCGCGCATATAGGCGATGTCGCCTTCCTTGGTGGCGCCGTTGACGACGACGTAGAAATGGTCGCCGCGCCGCGTCGCCATCAGATCGTCGACGATGCCGCCATCCTCGGCGAGGAGCAGCGAATAGCGCAGCCGGCCGTCCTTGAGGATGCCGAGGTCGGCCGGGAGCAGACTTTCCAGCCCCTTCTCCGCGTCGGCGCCGGCGACGATCAGCTGGCCCATGTGGCTGACGTCGAACAGGCCGGCGGATTCGCGCGTCCACTTATGCTCGGCGATGATGCCTTCATACTGGATCGGCATCGCGTAGCCGGCGAACGGCACCATGCGCGCGCCGCGGGCGCGGTGCCAGGCGTCGAGCGGGAGGGACTTGGCTTCGGCGTCGCTCACTTGCAGCTCTCCAGCGCACGGGGTGCCGGTCAACGCCCCGAAGGAGCGGAGTGTCCGGCCAAATCCCCCTCTGTCACTGGACCTGAGAGCTTTGCCCACCCTCGCCGCGGCGCGGGCGGATTACCCCTTCGGTGGCCCGCCGTCGCGCGAAGCTAAGGCGGGCGCTTTCCAGAGTGTCTGTGCGCGTGCGGTCCTTTTGCCTGAGAGATTCCGGGGCGGTTGCTCCTTCGGCGCCCGCCATAGCCCGCAAGGGCGACGGCGGGTCTCTCCCGCACGCACACCGGCCCGAGGACCGGCGACAGGGTCGCTTTAGGCGACCCTGTCCGCGTGTCAACGCGTCGCGTTGTACTTGATCTGCTCGGGCGTCAGCTGGAAGCCGACCAGCAGCTCGAAGCTGGAGGCGCGGACCGCCTCGCGGACCTTGGGGTCGGACAGCGGGTCGACCGCGGCGGAGACGTCCCCCGGCTTGCGCTCCCGCGTGATCTGCTGGCGCACGTCGTCGGGAAGCGTCGCCGCCGCGTGGCTGATCGAGCCGCTGGCGGTGCCGCGGGTCGTCGCGCGCAGCTGGCCCGCGTCGAAATGGACGCCGACGCGGCCGACCGACTTGGAGACGATGTTGGTGCCGCCCTGGACGACGACCGCGAAATATTCGAGCGTCACGTCGCGCGCGGCCCCCGCGTCGCGGCGGCGCGCCTGCACGTCGAACGTCACGTTGGTGACGATGTTCGAGCCGGTCTCGTCGCAGGTCGAGCGCAGGTTGGTGATGTTCGCGACCACGTCGATCGCCGCGGCGTCGCGGCTCGCCGGGGGGTCGAACAAGGTGATGTCGCCGGTCTCGGCGGGGATGGCGACAGCCGGGCAGGCGGAGCGGTTGACGACGACGCCATTCTCCCGGATCTGGCCTTCGGTGCTGCAGCCGGCGAGGATCAGCGCAATCGACGCGGCACCGGCCGCCTTGAGCTTGAACACGTGCTTTGGGTCCTCATCTTGTTCGAGGGCGGCCGGGGAAGGCCGGCCGGGTCGGCGCGGATCATAGGAACCGGGCCAAGGGGAGGCAACAAGGAAGCCTGCACCGCAAATCCACGCCGCGCCCGGTAGACCCGTCCCGCCGATCCTCGTAAAGGCCCGCCACCCTGCCATGACCACCCCGAAGCCGCCCCTCACCCTCCTCATCGCCGCGCCGCGCGGCTTCTGCGCGGGAGTCGACCGGGCGATCCGCATCGTCGAGCTGGCGCTCGCCCGGCACGGCCCGCCGGTCTACGTGCGGCACGAGATCGTCCACAACCGGTTCGTCGTCGACAGCCTCAAGGCGCAGGGCGCCGTGTTCGTCGCCGATCTCGATCAGGTTCCCGACGGCATGCCGGTCGTCTTCTCGGCGCACGGCGTTCCCAAGGCGGTCCCCGCCGCCGCGCAGGCCCGCGGGCTCGCCTATCTCGACGCCACCTGCCCGCTCGTCTCGAAGGTGCATCGCCAGGCCGAGCGCCTGGTCGAGCAGGGCCGGCACATCCTCTTCATCGGCCATGCGGGCCATCCCGAGGTGGTGGGGACCTTCGGGCAGGTTCCCGAGGGCCGGATGACGCTGGTCGAGACCGCCGCCGACGCCGCGGCGCTCGAGCCGGCCGACGCCGCGAGCCTCGCCTACCTCACCCAGACCACCCTTTCGGTCGACGATACGGCGGAGATCGTCGCCATTCTCGAGCGGCGCTTCCCCGGCATCAGGGCGCCGCGCGCCGACGACATCTGCTACGCGACCGCCAACCGCCAGGCCGCCGTCAAGGAGATCGCCCGCGCCGCCGACGCGGTGCTGGTGATCGGCGCGCCTAACAGCTCCAACTCGGTGCGCCTCGTCGAGGTGGCCGAGCGCGAAGGCGCCCGCGCGCGGCTCGTCGGCCGCGCCCACGAGCTCGACTTCGCCTGGCTCGACGGAGTGCGCACGCTCGGCCTCACCGCCGGCGCCTCCGCCCCCGAAGTGCTGGTGCGCGAGCTGGTCGACCGGCTCGCCGCCCATTTCGACGTCACCGAGGTGGAGAGCGAAGGAGTCGTCGAGCGGATGGTGTTCAAGCTCCCCCGCGGCCTCGACGCCGCCGCCTGACCTTATCTCGTGACCGAAGTCGAAATCTTCACCGACGGCGCGTGCAAGGGCAATCCCGGCCCCGGCGGCTGGGGCGCGATCGTCCGTTCGGGCCCGCACGAGAAGGAGCTGTCCGGCGGCGAGCCGCTCACCACCAACAACCGCATGGAGCTGCTCGCCGCGATCCGCGCGCTGGAGCTGCTGAAGCGCCCCTGCAAGGTGGTCCTCCACACCGACAGCATCTACGTGCGCGACGGCATCACCAAGTGGATCCACGGCTGGCGCCGCAACGGCTGGAAGACGGCCGACAGGAAGCCCGTCAAGAATGCCGAGCTCTGGCAGGCCCTGCTCGACGCCGCCGCCGCCCACCAGGTCGAGTGGAAATGGGTGAAGGGCCATGCCGGCCACCCGGAGAATGAGCGCGCCGACCGCCTCGCCTGCGACGCGGCGGGGGAGTTCAGGAAGCGCTAGGCCCCGGTCTTTGGGGACACGTACCTTTTTGCAAAAAGGTACGTGTCCCCATTCTAGGCTAGCGTCCGCTCCGCCAGCAGGAATCGCGGCCCCGGCCCGTCGGCGCCCGCCATGTCGCCGGGATTGTAGAGCGCGCACCGGTCGAGCGACAGGCAGCCGCAGCCGATGCAGCCGGCGAGCTTGTCGCGCGTCCGCTCGAGCAGCGCGATCCGCGCGTCGAGCCGGTCGCGGATCCGTTCGCTGATCGCCTGCCAGTCCGCCGGCGTCGGCGCCCGCCCCATCGGCAGGTGCGCAAGCTCCGCCTCGATCTCGCGCACCGTGAGGCCGAGCTTCTGCGCGATCATGGCAAAGGACAGCCGCCGGATGTCGGAGCGCAGGAACCGGCGCTGGTTGCCGCTCGTGCGGATCGGGTTGAGCAGCCCCTTCCCCTCGTAGAAGCGGATCGCGGAGACGGAGAGGCCGGTCCGCCGCGCCAGCTCGCCGATGGTCAACAGCCCCGCCATCTCCCCCCTCTTCGAAAATAAGCTTGACCTCAACTTAGGTCGAGGTTGCACGACTCGGCAAGCACGCGATCCGAGGGAGGAAAGAATGCAGGCAAGACTGGAGCATGTGAACGTGACGGTGGCCGACCCCGACCGGACGGCGGCCCTGCTCGAACGGCTGTTCGGCTGGCGCGTCCGCTGGGCGGGGCCGGCCGGCTCGGGTGGCCGCACCGTCCACGTCGGCACCGAGGACCAGTATCTTGCCGTCTATGCCGGCGCCGGCAGCGACGGCACTCCGCGCGGCTGGGCGAAAGGGCTCCCGCTCAACCATGTCGCGGTCGTCGTCGACGACCTTGCCGCCGTCGAGGCGCGCGTCGCCGAGGCGGGCCTCGCCCCCTTCGGCCACGGCGACTACGCGCCCGGCCGCCGCTTCTACTTCTTCGACCCCGACGGCATCGAGTTCGAGGTGGTGAGCTACGCCGCCGACAGGAAGGCTGCCGCGTGACCGCCTCCGCCCTCCTCGTCCTCGCCCTTCCCGGAATCGTCGAGCGCCGCCTCGCGCCCCTGCTCGGGGGGAATGGGGACACGTACTTTTTCGCGAAAAAGTACGTGTCCCCCCGCGCAGTCCGCGAGTAGCCTCGCGCCCGCCGCCGATCTACCGTGCCGCATGGCCATGCGCTTGAGACCGAACCGCCTGGAGATGGTGGGCCTGGCCGCCGCCGTCCTCACGACGATGCTGTGCTTCAGGGGCGAGTCGCAGGCCGCCGAACTCTATCTCATGGCCCGGCCGGCGACGGCGGGGATGAAGGCGCTCGGCCTCGCCGGCTGGGCGATCGCGACCTTCGGACCGATGGCCGTCGCCGCCGCCTTCTGGCGGATCTCCAGGCGCGTCCGACCGCGCTGGCTCATCCACCTTCTCTTCCTCCCCTGCACGGTCGCCGTCTTCCGCGCCGGGGACGCGCTCATGCTCCGTGTCGCCGGCACGCCGGATTTCGACGACACGCTGGGCGCGCCCGAAATGCAGGCCGCGTTGATGTTCCTGGTCGCCGTCGCCGCCTATCTCGCCGCGATCCTCTCCACCGTGCGAGACTTTCGGCCGAAGCCCCGCGGCCGTCCGCGCCCGTAGCGCCCGAGCGGCAGGCCCGTTACACCGGTCCGGAACAGGGGAGGATCTTCATGGGAAGCAAAGGAATTCGTTGGCCGGCGCATGGCGCGGCGCTCGGCGTGCTGGCGGCGGCGCTCCTTGGCGCAGGACCCGCGGCGGCGGCGAACCCGCACTCGACGCCGCAGGATCGCGAGCGCTTCGTTTCGGTCGTGCGCAGCCTCGAACGCGCTCCCCTCGATCCCGCCCTCAAGGCCGACGGCCAGTGGGCGCTGGCGTGGCTCATCGAGGCCCCGGACGTCTCGGCGACGGCGTGCCCGGACACCTTGCCGGGCCTGCTCGATGCGAAATACCGCTACGGCGCGGAGATCCTCGTCCAGGAGATGCTTGCGATGGGCGCCCATGCGATCGAGCATCCGGGGCCGGCGGGCGACCCTGCGGCGCAGCAGCTCGCGGGGGCGGAGAGCGCGCTCAACGCCTATCGCGCCATCCTGCGCGACCATCCGAAGGCGAAGTCGGCGGCGCTCGACGCGTTGCTCGAAACCCAGTCGCGCGGCGGCCTGCCGGACCTCGTCCGCGCCGCATGGATCCGCTGCTCGGCGAAGAAGTAGCGGCGCGCGCCCCCTCAGGCCAGCCGGGCGGGTGCGTAGGCGGAAGGGTCGATCCGCGTTTCGGCCCGGCCTGTCACCAGCGCCGCGGCCAGCTCGGACGCCGCCGGCGCCGTCTGGATGCCGAAGCCGCCCTGGCCCGCGCACCAGAAGAAGCCGGGCTCCCGCGGGTCGAATCCGTAGACCGGCAGCCGGTCGGGCGCGAAGCTCCTGAGCCCCGCCCAGGCGCGCTCCACCCGGAGCACCTTCCAGTCGACCACCTTCTCGAGCCGGTCGATCGCGACGGCGACGTCCAGCTCCTCGGCCGCGCAGTCTCCGGCCTCGCACGGCGTCTCGTCCTGCGGGCTGAGCCAGATGCGGCCGCCCGCCTCGGGCTTGAAGTAGAAGGTCTCGGCCGCATCCATGACCAGCGGCAGGTCGGCCGGCGCGGGCGGGTCGACGCGCAGCTGCGCGACGGTGCGGCGGTAAGGCCGGATGCCGAGCGGCCGCGCGCCGGCGATCCGCGCCACCGCGTCGGCCCAGGCGCCGGCGGCGTTCACCAGCACGTCCGCCTCGACGGGGCCGGCGGCGGTGTCGAGCCGCCACCGTCCGCGGTCGCGCCGTGCCCCGCGCAATGCGGCATCGGTGAGCAGCACCGCCCCTGCCCGCCTGGCGGCCGCAAGGTAGGAAGCATGGAGCGCGGCTACGTCGATGTCGGTGCAGGTCGGCTCGTAGAGCGCCGCGTCCCAGCCGGGCCGCACGCCCGGCACGCGCGCCTCGATCTCCGCGCGGCCGAGCTGCTCCAGCCGCACCTTGCCGGCATGCTCGGCCGCCAGCGGCGCCAGCGCTCCCGCGTCATGGGCGAGGTGCAGCCCGCCGCGGGGCCTCAGGAAGCCCTGCGCGCGCAGGAACGGCTCCGACGCGGTGGTGAGCGGCTGGACGAAGGGGCCGCCATAGCTTTCCGACCAGAAGGCCGCCGAGCGGCCCGTCGCATGATAGCCCGGATGCGCCTCCGCCTCGAGCAGCACCACCCGCGCCGCGTCTCCCAGCGCGGCGGCGAGGCCGGCGCCCGCCATGCCGGCGCCGACGATGGCGATGTCGAAGCGGCGGCTCACCGGGCGGCGTGGCGGTCTAGAAAGGTGTCGATCGCCTCCAACGCCGCGAGCCGCACGGCATCCGCCTCGCGCAGCAGCTCGTGCCCGGCGTCGGGGAAGGCGACGAGCTCGGCGCGCGGCAGCTGCCGCGCGGCGGCGCGGATGGCGGGAACGCTGACCAGCCGGTCGCCCTCGGCGGCGAGCAGCAGCACGGGAAGCTCCACCCCCGAGAGGCGCGACGGCGTCAGCCGCCCGATCGACTCGTAGGCGGCCTTGAGCCATCCCCAGCTCGGCGCCCCGAGGTGATAGCCCGGCTCCCTCCCCCACCAGAACAATTCATCTTCGTAGCGTTCAGGGCAGGAGGTCAGGATCTTCTGGCGCAGCGAGCCGGCCGGCGCGGGGTCGGGCGACTGGTGCCATGCCGGGTGACGGCCCATGCCGATCGCGGTCATGAAGGCCGCCGTCGCCGCGGCCGCCGCGGCCGGCATCGGCGCGCTGTTGATGCC
>Ga0207657_10004847_pt1 | contig 14167 bp, 15 predicted proteins | sample KBSC33metaG_FD_184316 | JGI IMG/M metagenome (GOLD analysis project Ga0207657, IMG submission 184316) | Corn rhizosphere microbial communities from Kellogg Biological Station, Michigan, USA - KBS C3-3 metaG (SPAdes) (version 2) | ecosystem: Host-associated > Plants > Roots > Rhizosphere > Soil ... | reverse complement strand
GCGCAGATCACGGGAAGACCGAAGTCGCGCACCTCATCGAGCAGCTGCTGGGCGGTGTGCGTACCGGCGTGCCCGCCGGCGCGCGCGTTCACCGCGATCAGCCCGTGCACGCCACCATCCATCGCCTTCTGTGCCCACTTTCGCTCGGTGACGTCGTGATACACGACCCCGCCGACACTCTCCACGCGGCGCGCCACCCACTTCGGATTCCCGAGCGAGGTGACGAAGAAGCGCACACCCTCCTCGAGCGCGATCTCGATCCACCGTTCCATCCGCTCGCGGTAGATGCGCGACGACTGCTCGATGAGCGCGTTGAGGCCGATCGGCTTCGAGGTGAGCGAGCGGATGAGCTGCAATCCCGCGCGATAGTCGTGACCGTGCACGTAGGTGAGCGAGATCGGCTGCACGACGCCGATCGCTCCGGCGTCCGATACGGCGGCCACGAGCTCCGGATTGCTGCACGGATACATCGCGCCGCAGATCAGTGGCACCTCGATGCCGACCTGCCGCGAGAACGCAGTGTCGATGGATGTCACGTGGGCGCGACTGGCCCCACGAGCCAGTGCGCCGTGGCGCGAGCGACCACCGCGCCGCTCGCGTCGACGATGTCGGCGCGAAAGTCGTGCTGCGCGCTCACCGACGCATCGAAGGGCGGTGCCGTGCACTCCGCCGTGAGAAGCCCGCGGGCCTTCTTCAGGTACTCCATCGAGAGACCCGTCACGATCCCGCGCGCGCCGTCCGGCATCGCGAGCGTCATCGCGAGACCCGTCGTCACCTCACCGAGGTTCATCAGCGCGATCGCGTGAATCGAGCGCAGATGATTCCGCACGGCGCGCCGATCCCGCATCTGGACTTTCGCGTAGCCCGGACGAAGCTCGAGCACCAGCGGATGAATGCTCCCCGTGTATGGAATCATGAAGCCCAGCATGCGACTGAAGAGCGCGCGTCCACCAGGAAGTGGTCGCAGTCGCGCCCATTGGCGGCGAATCGTGGCGGCAGGTGAGCCCGGCTTGGACATGCCGGATGCTACGCGCGCGCGGAATCGCCGGCAAGCGCGCTCCGGTTCGCGGACGGCGGCCTGCGAGAAGCGGCCACCAGACTTGGGTGACCGCTTCTCGCAAAGCCGATTTTCCCGCGAACGCTCAGACGTTGGGAGGAATCGTCAGCGTGACTGTCTGTCCCGGTTGTATCGACAGCGAATTGCTGATCGGCGCCGCATTCGAGCCGATCGGCTCGATCAGAAAGCGCACCGTGTTCGCCGGCCCGATGATGTAGTCGGGAATGACGAAGTCCTGATTGGTGTTGCCCGTGACCGTGCCCAGACGTTGGCGCGTTCCGCCGTTGCCGATCACGTAGATGTTCGCGTCGAGGTAGTTCTGGTTCTCCACGTGCACGCGCGTCGTCGGCTGCCCACCCTCATCATCCCGCACGTTCCGGGTGGCATGGCTGCATGCCGCCACGGTGGCGAGCATGGCGACGACCGTGGCGAGCTTCGTGAACTGGAATCTCATATCGTGCTCTCTTGCGTTGGGTGTGTGTGATGCCATCACATGTACACCACAATGCACCCGACGTACCATCGCCTGTCCTTCGCCACGACTTCCCGCTCAATCTCCGTTCGCGCGCCCTTCCTTCTTCCCCTTGCGCGCACCGATCGCCGTGGGCCCCCACGCCGGAGCATCACTCGCCGGGAACGATTCTTCGCTCGCCTCATCCACGCGTGCATTCGCCGAGAGCTGCGCGAGCTGTTCGATGAGCAGTCCGCAAAAGGCGGGAAGGTCGGCGGCCGAGCGGCAGGTGATCAGATGCTGGTCGCGATGCACGGCGCGCTCCGAGTAGATGCCTCCCCCAGCTTCGAGCTCGTCGCGCAGCTCCGGCGGAGCGGACAGCGTCCGACCTCGCACGACGTCCGCGGCGATCAGCAACGAGCAGGCTGAGCCGATTGCCGCAACGAGCTTGTCGAGCTCGCAGAACGCGCGCACGAGCTCCTGCGCGCCCACATCGCGCTGCAGCGAGCCGAGGCTTCGCGAACCGCCCGGAATGACGAGCGCGGCAAACTCGCGTGCCTCGATGTCGCGCGCGAGGAAGTCGACATCGAACGCATCTCTGCGCTCCTCGTTCTCCACCGCGCCGATCGCGTCGCGATCGATCGACACGATGCACGCCGTCGCCCCCGCTTGACGAACCGCGTTGAGCGGTGCCTCCAGCTCCATCTGCTCCACACCATCTGCGGACAGGAAGGCGACCTTCAGGTACTCCAGCGGTAGCGACATGGTGACCTCTGCGTGTTGGAGCGCGCCGGACATCAGCGCGCAGTGCGACGGAATCTATGCTGGCAGTTTCGGTGCCGCTCGCCTCGAGGGCCCAGCGCTTGCGTTTGGGCTTTCTAATCACACAGGAGTTGCTATGGCAGCGAAAAAACAGAGCGGCGGAAAATCATCCCGCGGCAACGGCTCGAGCACATCCGCGAAGTCCACGAGCGGATCCAGAACACGTCCAGAGACCCGCGCTGTTTTCGTCGCCTCGCAGCGGCGCGCGGAAGCGAACGATACGAAGGAAAAGGGGAAGAAGGAAAAATCGGGAGCGCAGCAGCCGGCCGCGATGAAGGAGCCGGCGCCGCCGTATCCTCAGCAGCATCAGCCGCATCCGGGAATCGAAGCGGAGATCGATCCGCGTCCGCGCTACAAGGGCGCCGCATACAAGCCCGCCGGAAAGCTCGAAGGCAAAGCCGCACTCGTCACCGGCGGCGACTCCGGCATCGGCCGCGCGGTCGCGTACTTCTTCGCTCGCGAAGGTGCCGATGTCGCGATCGTCTATCTCTCCGAGGAGCAGCGCGATGCGGAAGAGACGAAGCGCGCCATCGAGAGCGTCGGCCGCCGCTGCGTGTTGATCGCGGGCGACGTCACCGACTCCTCGTTCTGCGACGACGCCGTCGAGCAGGCGAGCAGGCAGCTCGGCCGATTCGACATCCTCGTCAACAACGCAGCCTTTCAGCAGCACCAGGCATCGCTCGAGGACATCTCCGACGAGCAGCTCGAGCTCACGTTCCGCACGAACATCTTCGGCTACTTCTACATGGCGCGCGCGGCGCTGCGACATCTCGAGCGCGGCGGCGCCATCATCAACACGGGCTCGGTCACCGGCCTCGAGGGAAGCGAGGAGATCATCGACTACTCGTCGACCAAGGGCGCGATTCACGCCTTCACGAAGGCACTCGCGCAGAACCTCGTGGACAAGGCGATTCGCGTGAACTGCGTTGCGCCCGGGCCCGTCTGGACTCCGCTCAACGTGGCGGACAAGCCGCCCGAGAAAGTGGCGCAGCACGGCGCCAAGGTCCCGATGAAGCGCGCCGCGCAGCCCGAGGAGCTCGCGCCCGCGTACGTCTATTTCGCCTCGGAGGCGGACTAGAGCTATGTGACGGGCGAAGTGCTCTCGGTGGTCGGCGGCAACACGAAAGCGGGCTGACGAATAACGACCGATTCGCTGGCGGGGGGCCCGCGCGTATCCGATATTCCACGCGTGCCCCTCGTCCCCCTGTTCGGCCACGACGCGCTTCGCCGTCGGCTCGCAGACAGCGCCGCGCGCGCCGCGCTGCCGGCGAGCCTGCTGATCGAAGGACGTCGCGGCGTCGGCAAGCAGCGTCTCGCGCTCTGGCTCGGCCAGCTCCTGCTCTGTACGGGCCAGGGCGAGCGCCCATGCGGCAAGTGCCCGAGCTGTCGCTACTCCGCGGAGCTCGTGCATCCCGACCTGCGCTGGTTCTTTCCGCGGCCACGTCTTGCGAGCACGGATCCCACCGCGCAGGAGATTCTCGAGGATCAGGCGGACGCCGTGCGCGCGCGCGTGGCGGACTTCGGACTCTATGCGCCGCCGAGCGGCAGCGACGCGATCTTCGTCGCCACCGTGCGCGCACTCGTCCAGTTCGCGGCGTACAGCCCGAGCATCGCGAAGCGAAAGGTGATCGTCGTGGGCGACGCCGAGCGGATGGTGCCGCAGGAGGGCGCCGATCAGGCGGCGAACGCGTTCCTCAAGCTGCTCGAGGAACCGCCGGCGGACACCACGATCATTCTCACATCGAGTGAGCCCGGGTCGCTGCTGCCGACGATTCGCTCGCGCGTGGTGTCCGTGCGCGTTGCACCGCTGCCCAATGCGGCGATCGCGGAATTTCTGCACGACCCGCACGTGTCCAAGGCACTCTCGCAGCTCGACCTGCCTCCATCGGAGAGCGAGCGAATCGCGCTCGCCGCGGGCGCACCGGGCACGCTGCTCGGCGCGACCGCGAGCGGCGAAGCGATGAAGATCGCGAAGTCGATGCTCGAGGCGGCTTCGGGGTCCCGCGCCGATCGCATTCGCGCTGCCTTCGCACTGCCGGCGGGGGGAGCGCGCGGCGGATTCTCGGAGCTGCTCGACGCGCTGACGGTCGCGCTGCACGCGCGCGTTCGCGATGCCTCCACTTCGGGCAACGCGAGTGCTGGCGAGCGCGCGAGCCGCGCGATCGATCTCGTCGAAGGCGCCAAGCAGCGTGCGAATGGAAACGTGAACCCGCAATTGATCGCGAGCGCAATGATTCGTGCCATGAGCGAGCTCTAGAATGGGAGAGCTCAGTCACGCAGATTCCACCGGCCGGGCGCGCATGGTGGATGTGTCGGAAAAGCCGGTTACCGCCCGCTACGCGCGAGCAACGGGCAACATCCGCATGAAACCCGAAACGCTCGACGCGATTCGCAGGAACTCGCTGGCCAAGGGAGACGTACTGTCTGTAGCCAGGGTTGCGGGAGTCATGGCGGCCAAGCGAACGGCGGAGCTCATTCCACTCTGTCACTCGCTTCCTCTCAGCGACATCCAGGTCGACCTGACACTGGACGACGCCCTTCCCGGAGTGCGCTGTGAGGCTATGGCCCGCACCAACGCCCAGACTGGCGTCGAAATGGAAGCGATCACCGCCGTGGCCGTGAGCCTGGTCACGATTTACGACATGGCCAAGGCGATGGATCGAGAGATGTCGATTGGGGACATATCGTTACAGGAAAAATCTGGAGGCAGAAGCGGAAGCTGGAAACGACGTGCCGAGGCATGACCGTTGCCTTACCGATGGTCGTGCGGGGCTGAGAAGCCTCGTTTGCACGTCTGGGATCCCTCAGCAGACGGAGTCCGAATGAGTCATATCAAGTCAAACTATGCATATCGCGGCGAGCGCCTTCGCCGTATCGATCGGATACGGAAAACTTTGATCGTGGCGGGGCTGCTCGCGGTCGTGGCGATTCTGCCACGCGAGCGTCCGCGTGTCGCGCGCGCGTCGTCGGTGAGCGCCGTGCCGTCCTTCCCGTTCAGCATTGCGGAGTCACGCCGGATGCGCGCCGAGCTCGATGCCATGAAGGGTGAGCTCACGCTGGCACAGGCGCAGCTCGATCGAGCGAATGCGGTGATGGAATATTCGGCGAAGTACAAGGTGAGCGCCGACATCGCGGGCTCCATCTACGATGTCGCGCTGGCCGAGGGGATCGAGCCCGATCTCGGATTCCGCCTGGTCAAGGTCGAGAGTGAGTTCAACGATCACGCGACCAGCCCCGCTGGCGCGCTCGGCCTCGCGCAGGTGATGCCGTCCACCGCGAAGGATTTCGTTCCGGGAATCACCCACGAGCAGCTGTACGACCGGAAGACGAATCTGCGCATCGGATTTCGCTATCTGCACGGCCTGATCAACCAGTACAAGGGCGACGTGAAGCTCGCGCTCCTGGTGTACAACCGCGGCCCGGTTGCGGTCGAGAGCCTGCGCGCACTCGGTCTCGATCCGCGCAACGGCTACGAGGCTGCGGTCACTCGCGGCTACACCGGCAAGGGCACGGTCAATTGACCTGACCGGGCAGCGAAAACCAAAAGGGCTCGCCGGCAATTCGCCGACGAGCCCTTTGTCATCGGGACGATCGCGATCTCAGCTACCGGCCTTGCTCTTCCTGTGCGGGCTCCGCGCGTGAGATCTCGTCTTGACGATCAGCACCTGCCCCGGAATCAGCCGAGTGCCACTCATTCCGTTGAGCCGCATCAACCCGGACACCGTGGTACCATAGCGCAGCGCGATGTGGCCGAGCGTTTCGCCTTTCACGACCACGTGCGTGATCGTCGATCCGCGAGATGAGGTGCCCCACTTCTCTACCGACGGATCTGGAACATCGAGGGCGGCGGCCACCACGGATGGCGACGGGAGCAGCACCGTCTGACCCAGGGGCAGGTGCCCGCGCTTGGTCGGCTTGAGATTCCGGTTGAACCAGAGGAGCGAGTGCACCGACACGCCTGCGCGCTGCGCGATCGATGCGATCGTGTCTCCCTTCTTCACCGACGTCTTCGTGAACGCCGCACGATCGCTCGCCGCGAGCTGCGCGTACGCGCTGTCGAATCCGTCCGCGTCACCCTTCGGCACGCGAACCACGTATCGCTGATCCGGCGGCGACATCCCGCGCAGGATCTGCGGATTCAGATCCTGAATCTCGGCCACCGACGCATGTGCGGCCTTCGCGACCGCCGCCAGCGGTGTCGACGGACCGACTTCGACGCTGTCGTACGTGAGCTCGGGGAGATAGCTCACCTTGAGTCCGTACTTCGCGGGCTCCTTCGCCACGAGTGCCGCGGCGATGAGCTTCGGTACGTAGTCGCGCGTTTCCGCACGCAGGTAGTTCCCGGCCGCGGCCATCGAGAAGAACGCGCTGTCGCCGCTCTCTCCCTCGACTTCGTCCGCGTATCGCTTGAGTCCGCGCGACACGCGACCCGCTCCACCATTGTATGCCGCGGCCGCGAGATAGTACGAGCCGAACTGCTCCTTCAGCCAGCCGAGGAACTTGATCGCTCCATCCGTCGAGCGAACCGGATCCCGGCGCTCGTCGATCCACCAGTCCACGCGCAGCCCCGTGCCCCGCGCGGTGCTCGCCATGAACTGCCACAGACCGACCGCGGCCGCACTCGAGTACGCGTGCGGATTGTAGCCGCTCTCGATGAGTGCGAGATACGTCATGTCCTCGGGCATGCCAGCCGCGTGAAGCTTGCGGCGGATGATCGGCTCGTAGCGGCCGCCGCGCGCGAGCTCCTCCGCGAATCGGTCGCTCGACGGACCCGTGAACCGCCCGACGAAGTAGACCACGCGATCGTGCGTCTCGAACGAGCGCACATCGATGTCCCACGTGGGCTCAGCGGCGGCGGCTGGTGCGGTGGCGAGCGAGTCGCCGAAGATGTTCACCGCCTCGTGCGTGACATCCAGCTGCGGCACGTGCACCGAGTCGGGCTTTCCACTCTCGAGCGGGATGGTCGCGAGCGATACGGAGGTGTCGATCGGCCCCGGCCTCGCGGCCACCGGCGTTGGTGCTTGCTTCGGCTTCGAGCCGTGACACGCGGTGGCCAGCACCGCCAGCGTCACAGCCGCAACCCTCGACTTCACCAGCATCCTCGCGCGGCTCGGCCGGGCTGCTGCACAGGTACGGATCCGATCATTGTCGCTCCGTGAAGATGCGAGGGGCGAACGCCCTCAGCGCATCGCGATGAAATTGCCGAGCACCCGGTTGGTCGCTCCGAGCACCGCGATCACGGCTCCGCGCACCTGATCCTCTTCGACCAGACAGGACCCGAGGAGCTTGGGCGGGCCGTCCGCACGATTGGTGATGGAGACGATGATGACGTTGGCATCGAATGCCCGAATGGACTTGACGCCGGCGAGGTCGAACTGCAGCACGTTGTCGGAGAAGCGCTCGATCGCGCGAAGCGCGGCTTCAGCAGCCACGCGCAAATCTACCGTGGGGCTCGATTGTCCAGAAGCAGATCCGCGCACCTTGATTCCCTCGATCCACTCGAGCTCCACTTCGGCAGTGCAGCGTCCGCCCGGCGTCCGATGGAACTTGAAATCACTGAAGCGCAACCGTTGCCGGTGCTGCTGCAGCTCCTGCGGCGAGCTCGGGTTCGGGGCCATCAGTGGGTGGTCCGGCATCGTATTGGGCGCAGCGGATTTACGTCGGCGCTCGGTAGTGCCGGCATTGACATCACGAACGACCCTGCTGAAAGCAACGTGTACGCACCTCGCTGGCGCCCTCGTGAGACCTCCCTCATATTCGCAGTCATGATCACTTTCATTGCAGCACTGGCTTGCGCCATCACTGGTGGCACACCCGCGCCGTCCGCCTCCGCCGACTCGCTCGCGGCGCAGCTCCAGGCGCGCATCGCCGCGCTCCCCGGGGCCCAGGTCGGCCTCGCCTATCACAAGCTCGGCACCGGCGACTCACTATATATCGACGCGGACAGGAGCTTCCACGCCGCGAGCACGATGAAAGTGCCGATCATGATCCAGCTCTTCAGGCGAGTGGACGCGGGGCGGCTGTCGCTGGACTACCCGCTGCTGCTCGTGAACCAGTTCGGCTCGATCGTGGATGGCTCGCCCTACTCGCTGGATGCGGGCGTGGACTCCGACAGCTCGCTCTACAACCTCGTGGGCACCCGCGTGCCGGTGCGCGATCTGATCACGCACATGATCACGCGATCGAGCAATCTCGCCACCAACTCGCTCGTTGCGCTCGCGAATGCGGCCGCCGCGGAGTCGACGATGCGCTCGCTGGGCGCCATGAGAATCAAGGTTCTGCGCGGGGTGGAGGACCAGAAGGCGTTCGACGCGGGGCTCAACAACACGACCACCGCGCGCGACCTCTCGATCATCCTGAGCGCGATCCAGGAGAACAAGGCGGCGTCGCCCAGCAGCTGCGCCCAGATGCGGGCGATACTGCTCGAGCAGGAGTTCAACACGGGCATTCCCGCCGAGCTGCCGCCCGGGACGCGGGTGGCGCACAAGACCGGCTGGATCACGGGGATCACACACGACGCGGCGATCGTGTATCCGAAGGACGGCCCCGCCTACGTGCTGGTAGTGCTGACAGGGGGAATTCCGGACGAGCCGACGGCGCAGAAGCTCATCGCCGACCTATCACGAATCGTGTACGCGCACGCGGTTGGAGAGGCCACGAAATCGTGATCTGGAGCACGCCGGCACCGGCTGTGCCCGTCGCAATAAAGTTTCCAATCTGCAACGAAATGTTGTGCGAAAGGAGGGAATGGCGGGCTGGGCGAAAATAGAACACATTGTGTAACAATGGGTTACAGCGGGCACAGGCGTTGCTTGAGGGATTGGCGCCCGCGTTGTACGCGCCACTCCCACGGCGCCCACCCTGCTGCACAGAGCCCGCCCTCCTATGTCGCAAAATTCGCAGGCCCGTCGGACGGTCAACCCGGCCATCACGAGCTACCAGCGCGCCCCGTCCGACTCGATGCAGACGGAGCCCAAGCCCGCTCCCGGCGCCGAGTTCGGGCTGGAGAGCATCGTCGGCCAGAGTGAGGCATTGCGCGACGCGCTCGACCGAGCCCGCAAGGTTGCGGCGAGCCGGATGACGACGGTGCTGATCGTCGGCGAGACGGGCACCGGAAAGGAGCTGATCGCGCGCGGCATTCACTATTCCGGACCGGCGCACGGCGAGCCGTTCGTCGCGGTCAACTGTGCGGCCATTCCGGAGACGCTGCTCGAGAGTGAGCTGTTCGGGCACGAGCGCGGCGCATTCACGGACGCGCGCTCGCAGAAGCGCGGGCTCATGGAGCTCGCCGGCCAGGGCACGCTCTTCCTCGACGAGATCGGCGAGATGCCGCCGCGACTCCAGCCCAAGCTGCTTCGCGCGCTCGAGGAGCGACGCGTTCGGCGGCTGGGCGGATTGCAGGAAGTCGAGATCACCTGCCGGATCATTGCCGCCGCCAACAGCTCGCTTCACGACGCGGTCGCACGCCTCGAGTTTCGCGAGGACCTCTATTATCGTCTCAATGTGTTCCGGGTTGCATTGCCGCCGCTTCGCGAGCGCGAGGGTGACGTCGAGCTGCTCGGGCGCTACTTTCTGACGGAGCTCGCGCGGCAGCAGGAAGTCGAGCCGAAGACGCTCGATGCTGGTGCGATTGCTGCACTCCGAGCCCACAGCTGGCCGGGGAACATTAGAGAGCTCAAGAACGTGATCGAACATGCGGCGATTCTGTGCGAGGGAGATGAGATCAGCGCCTCGCATCTGATGATCCAGCAGCGGCGCTCGCACTCCGCTGCCCGAACGGACGGCGCAATTCGCGAGATCCAGATTCCGCCGGAAGGCAAATCGCTCGACATGATCGAAAAGGAGGCAGTATCTGCAACGCTCGAGATCACTCGTGGCAATCGCAGCGCCGCTTCCCGCATTCTGGGGATCTCGCGACCGACCCTCGCGCGCAAGATGCGCGAGTATGGGCTCACCACGGTGGGAACCGACCGGGCCGAGTGAGCGTACAATACTCCGGGCCGCTCATGGCCCGGAGTCACTCCTCGATCGGACAGGTTCGCATGTGGGCAGGTGGGCATGACGAGTAATCCGATCAAGGTTCTTCTGATCACGCCAACCGAGCGCGATGTGCGCCGGTTGCAGGGCGTCGTCTCCGTTCCGGGGGCGAGCCACGTCGAGCTCACGCACGTGCTCGATGTCGGGGCGGCCGTGCGCCGGCTCAGCGATCTCCGCTTCGATGCGATCCTGCTCGATCTCGCGGTCGCCCACACCCATCCGCTCGAGCCGCTCTGGCGCATGCACGAGCATGCGCCCGATGTGCCGATCATCGTGCTCACGAGCATGGAGGACGAGACGCTCGCGGTGCGCGCGCTCAAGGCCGGCGCGCAGGACTCGCTGGTGAAGGGGCAGATCGACGGCAACCTCCTCACGCGCGCGATCCGCTACGCCATCGAGCGCCACCAGCTGCAGATGGCGCTCCACGCGATGTCGCTCATCGACGAGCTCACGGGACTCTACAACCGGCGCGGCTTCCTCACGCTCGCCAGCCAGCACCTCAAGATGGCGGACCGGCTTCGCAAGCGCGTGTCGCACATCTTCGTGGATCTCGATGGGCTCAAGCGGATCAACGACACGATGGGGCACCGGCACGGCGATCTGGCGCTGATGGAGGCGGCCGAGATGCTGAAGGAGACCTTCCGCGAGTCGGACATCATCGCGCGCATCGGCGGCGACGAGTTCGTGGTGCTCGCGATGGACAACGCCGCGGGCCAGCTCGAGGACACGTGGCAGCAGCGCGTGCAGGAGAACATCGCGGTGCGCAATCGCCGGCCCAACCGCACGTACTCGCTCTCGGTGAGCATGGGCGTCGCGTACTACGATCCGGACTTCCCGACGGCGCTGGACGACCTGCTCGCGCGCGCGGACACACTCATGTACGAGGAAAAGCGGGCGAAGCGCGAGCCGGAAGAGCCGAGCACCCTGGCCCACGCGCCTCGCGGGGACTAGCGGTCCTCATCGCTTGGTGTCCGATCATCCAGAAAAAGGCCGACCGCAGAGTGTGCGGTCGGCCTTTTCCGTTCGTGACGATCGGTCGCGTTACGCGCCTTCGACGATGATCAGGTACTTGGACGGTCCCCAGAACTCCGCCGGCTGCGAGATGTGCAGGTCGCCCGTGGGCTTGCCATCGGCGCCCTGCGCCTGCTGGATCAACGCCGGATCCTGGCGCGACACCACCTTGTAGGGCTTGTTCGGGATGTGCAGCGTGATCGGCGTGTCGTCCCACTTGTTCATCGCCGTGAACTCCGACGGGTCGAGCTTGCGCGAGGGCACGAGCGCCTTGTGACCGAAGAAGAGGAACTTCGAGCCCTCTTCGACGATGATGCCCTTCGCCTTCAGATCGTCCTTCGTGCCGACCACGTAGTAGACCGTGTTCGCGACCTTGCGCAGATCGGTGACGGTGTCCGTGATCGCCGCCTTGGCTGTCGCGAGCGAGGTGTTCGCGGTAGTGAGCGAGTCGACGCGCATGTTGAGCGCGGCGAGATCCGCCTTGTTCTGCTCGAGCATCGCCTGGAGATTCGCGATCGTGGCCTGGTAGTCGGTCACCTGCGTGCCGAGCTCCTTGTTCTTCTCGCCCATGGCGGCGACGCGCGCGCGGCTCTTGTTGAGCAGCGACGTCACTTCCTGCACCTTGCCGAGGAGGCTCGCGCGATAGGCGGCCTGCGTATCGCCATTGGCCTCACCCTTCACGTTGAGCGGCACGTGCGACTGCAGCCCCTTCACCTTCGACAGCTCCTTGTCCATGTCGGCGAGCAGCTGCGTCGTCTGCTGGAAGCCCTGCATGAGCGAGTCCTGCTGCGCCGAAACCGCACGGGCCTGCGCCAGCTGTGAGCTCAGCACCGCGACGGAATCAGGAGCCGCGGCGGAAGCAGTGCTCCCACCGGAGCCGATTTTCTCGCAGGCGACGAGCGTGAGACCCAGCAGAAGGTAGACGGGCACGCGTGGCATCATGTAGCTCCTGAACTCGAAAGAAGAACGAACGCTAACGGCAAGGCGGATTACAAGTTAGCGGGAAAGTGCCGGGTCCGCCGTGACAGTCGTCACAACGTTTCCGTCACCCACGCAGGAGAAACGACAGGTCATCTCCCGCCGAGTACTCGGTTCGCGGCGCGCCGTACGAGAAGATCGGCGCGGTTCCCGGACCCTCCAGCGCGATCGCATCGTCGATGATCCGCAGCGAGCAGCCTTCGCGAAGCCCGACCACTCGCACGGGGCGATTCACCTCGATGTATTCCTCCAATCGCTCGGCGCGTGTCTCACCCTGGTGACCGGGCGGGTGAAAATCGGTGTAGTGGGCGTTGATCTGAAACGGAATCAGATTCAGCGCGCGCAGCGACCGCGGCTCGACGATCGGCATGTCGTTCGTGGTGCCCATCGTTGGTGCGCTGATCACGGCGCCGGCGCTCCAGCCCATGTACGGCACGCCTTCCCGAACGCGGGCGCGAATCACGTCGAGCAGCTCGCGCTCGTACAGCGACGCCAGCAGCTGGAAGGTGTTCCCTCCCCCGACCACGATCGCCTCCGCGTCCTCGAGCGCCCGAGCCGGGTCCTTCGCATCGCCGATCGATTGCAGCTGGTAGCCCAGCGCTGCGAAGGGGATCGCGGCGCGCCGGGCGTACTCGGTGTGGGCGACCGTGACGCCCGCATAGGGAATGAAGAGCACGCGCGCGCGTGTGTCTCCCAGCAGCGATCTGATGGCGTCCGCGGAGTGTAGCAGGTAGACGCCGTTGGCGTCGCGAGAGCTCGAGAGGAGGAGCAGGCGTCGGGTCATCTGTGCGATCTGCCGGCGTGCTTACTTTGGAAACGACGCATGAGAGAAGAGGAGACGGAATGTCGGAGCATGATCCATCGCTGGGCGAAGAGATCGCAAACGCAATTACGCATGGCGCGGGACTTCTGGCGAGTCTCATCGCGCTCCCTGTGCTCATATGGTCCGCGTCGCAGAGCCATGATGGTGCCCGGATCACGGGCGTGACGATCTTCGGAGTGACACTCTGCCTGCTCTACTCCGCGAGCACGCTGTACCACTCGTTTCCGCCCGGCCGAGCGAAGCGGGTGTTCCGGGTGCTCGACCACGGCGCGATCTACCTGCTCATCGCTGGTACGTACACGCCATTCGCGCTGGGCGCGCTGAGGGGCGCCTGGGGCTGGTCGCTCCTCGCGGTCTCCTGGGCGCTGGCGCTCGCGGGCGTGCTGCTGAAGGCGACGATCGGCTTTCGCTACGAGAAGCTGTCCACCGCGATCTACGTAGGAATGGGATGGATGGCGATCGTCGCGATCAGGCCGCTCATGGCGCACGTGGCGCCAGCGGGGCTGGCCTGGCTGGTCGCGGGAGGGCTGTCCTACACCGGCGGCGTCGTGTTCTACGCCACGGACCGTCGTCTATGGTATGGGCACGCGATTTGGCACTTGTTCGTCGCGGCCGGGAGTGTGTGTCATTTCTTTGCAGTTTTGGGCTATTCGAGCGGGATGGGATGAGCGGCCGCCCAAACCGCCGACCTCACTGGCCGTACCGGAATCTGCAAGGCACTCGGCAATATGCCATGCAATGGCGGTGTCGCAGAGGATGAGGCCACGCCGAAACTCGTTGTCGGGCAAGCACTTATGCGAGCTCTGCCGAACGGCACCCCACGTGCCTTAGTGTCCGCCGTGAATCAAACGGCACCCACCCGGATGTGGGAGTAGAGACGCTTCCAACCAGCACAGGAGAAATACATGTCGCGCATGCGCAAGGGCTTTACCCTGATCGAGCTTCTGATCGTCGTGGTCATCATCGGCATTCTGGCCGCGATCGCGAT
>Ga0207657_10004841_pt1 | contig 14173 bp, 25 predicted proteins | sample KBSC33metaG_FD_184316 | JGI IMG/M metagenome (GOLD analysis project Ga0207657, IMG submission 184316) | Corn rhizosphere microbial communities from Kellogg Biological Station, Michigan, USA - KBS C3-3 metaG (SPAdes) (version 2) | ecosystem: Host-associated > Plants > Roots > Rhizosphere > Soil ... | reverse complement strand
AGCGGCCCGGTCGCGGAATAAATTGTAGGAAGATCAAGCTCCCACGGGGAAGGTGATCATCCCTCCGTCGCGTTCTGAGTTGCCGTCCTATTTGCGCCCTTCTCGGTCATTTCAGACGTCATTCGCTGTGCCGGTAAGCGGACGCTCGTTCAGCTTAGAAGCTGCTGTGGGTTTTTTCGATCAACGCCGAAATCATAGTTGCGACCGTCACGCGTAATTCATCGGGATGATGCTAGGAAAGTTCATCACTCGAGATCGCAACCGAGCGCCCTGTGACAGAGAGACCTCCAGTGCTCTCGCTCGCGGGAGATCAGCTATGGAAAAGGTATATTGGCTAAGCCGCAAAAGAGCGTCGCTGAAGCTAGCTCATGCGGCAGCCGGGTCAGAAGCTCGTTTGATCCATTACGACCTCGCGGGGCGCTACGATCTGAAGGCTCAATCAGCGGAAACCCAGGCGCGCGACCTGGCCGAGTCCCTGCCTCCAGCCATCAACGCTGTTCCCGCGAACCCCGAGTCAAAGGACAGTGACGGTGGTTGAAATCGCACACGTCCTCGGATGATCCTCGGCCGTCGTGCTGTTGGTGGCGGCCGCTGCCTGGGCCAAGCTGCTTCGCGGTCCAGCGATTGAACGGCTGGACCGCCGATTGGCATTGAACCCCAACGCCGGGCCCCCGTCAAAGCTGCTGGTAGTAGCGCTCGGCCTCGGCGGGATGGCGGCGGTGTTGGCAATCGCAGGATGGTTCGGGCGCTAGATCGCTGGCCGCTAGCGAAACCCGAGTGTCTGGCGTCCTATCGGCTCTGCGATGCTTTGATGCGCGCGTCTGCAGCCTCTTTGACAGCGTCGGCCTTGAGACCAGCCTGCTTCCGTACGATCTTCGCTTCTTTGGCGAGGGCGTCGGCCCGCACTTTCAGTCGCTGTCCAGTAAAGCCACCGGCCTGTTTCGCCTGATTGGCGAGAACGTCCGCTTGCTGGTCGAGGCGATCGGCCTCGATGCCTGCCTCGTTTTCGATCGCCGTGGCGCGCTGCTGCGCGTCAGCTCCCAACCTGTCCGTCTGCTGCTGCTCGGGCGTTCGCTGGCAAGCAACGGTGAGCGCAATAGCGGTCAAGGCAAGGCACGCGCGCATCCACACCTCATCGCAGTCCTAGGGACTGGAACGCATACTGCAACGGGTTGTGCCGCGTTGCGGCCGTGCTCATGTTGAGAGAAGAATTGTCCGAACATAGGTTAAATCCTGCAACCCAAGCGCGTGACCGCACTTGCAGGAGCAAATGCCGCAATTCTACTTCGACCTGCACGACGACATGGATGTGACTGACGAGGAGGGGAGAAAACTGCCGGACCTTGAGACCGCGCACGCTTATGCAATGAACCTCGCACGCTTTGAGATTGGGCAAGCGGTAATCGCCAGGGGCAAGGTCCTGCTGTCTCACCGGATCGACATTGAAAACGGGCAGGGACAGGTCGTTGGGAGTCTGCGCTTTGGCGACGTGGTCGAGATTCGTCCCTAAGCCGACCCTAGCTCATGTGCATGCCGGCGGGCCGTCCTCCAACCGTCGAACCGGTGCCAAGGGCCCATTCTCGGGGCCACTTCTCATTCAACAGTAGTACCATCCAGTTCGTCGAGGATCCGTTCAGTCTCCGCAATTAGTCGGAGACGCTCTTGTTCTTGGATGCCCGCATTTGCGAGGCCCCCCGCTAAGACCGATGCCGCTTCCTCCGTCGAGATTTGCCGCAATCGCTGGTCGATCACCTTAAGCCTGGCGAGGATGTCCTCGTCATTCATGATGCTCTCCGAAGATTCATTTTGGGATTCTCACGAGTCCGACGAAGGACGGTCGTACAATGCTGAAAGCGTGCGGCCTGGCACCGGCGTGTTGCGTTTGATGAAGGCTTCGGCCTCTCGCATGGTCCCGAAACCATGTTCAGTGGGTTCGCCCTCGGCTCGCGTCAGCGTGACCACGAAGGGCAACTCGGCATCAGGATCATGCCTGACACGACCTGAGGTCGAGCTCATGTGCCCGCCTTCGCTGGCAGCTGCCCGACTTTCACGTTTCGTCTGGGCCTCGTCAGCAGCGGATCGAAACGCACTGAAGCTCTTTGGCTTCCGACCTTGAGGATCCTGCATCATCTCTCTCCGCTGCGGCCGGTGGAGAAGAACGGCGAACTTCGCCGTGATTCGAGTCGATATAAGAAGCCCCGCGCTGTTTTCGAGGGCTTGCACCCCGCCATCTTCACGCCGTGCGCTGGCGCGGAGTAACGCGCGGAGCAATCAGGCACCGTGGAGCCGTATGCTTAGCCTCACCATGTCGTCGGCAGCCTTGTCCGCGGCAGCTACGTTCTCGAGCCGCTGTTGAGCATTTTGCTCTAGTCGTTGGCGGCGATGCTCATCGCTTTCTACTTTGCGTTTCATCCGCATTGGGTCTCTCTCTCCATTTGCGTTAGACGCATGGACCTGAGCCGTTACCGACGGCAAAAAAATGTGGCCCCCCGGCGACAAGCCAGGTGGCGCATCTAGTTTCGACAGCAGAGGGTCAGCGCGCCATATCGAGCAGCGCGAGAATCATCTGAGACTTGCGATCGGTCTGATAGACCCGGCCATTGTCGTACCCGTAATAGACCTGGTCATTGTCGACATATTCGCGGCGATACTGAACCGGCATGCTAAGGATCCGGCCCGTTACGTGCTGGCCTACCCGTGCATCGCCGTTGAACCGGTCACCGGGGTGCGGTCCGGCAAACCGCGCATCGGCAACCCAGTGGCCGTTGACGTTTCCGCTGGTCCAGGCGGATTGCTGACCTCGGCGATGGCCATACCCACCGCTTGCAACACGGATTTCCTCGGCGAGATCGGTGCTGCGTTGCAGCAGCTGCCCATGTTCTGGCCCGCTGATCCCGTTTGGACTGAAGCGGCGCTCGAGGCGCACCAGCCGACTGAGGTCTTGGCGCAGCCCGATGCTTTCGCGGCGCGAGATAGTTCCCTGCATTACGCCGGCCTCGATCTGCACCTGCAGCTGGTGGCTATAGGTACGGTCCTGCCACGCCGCCGAGGCTGGTGTGGCGAGGGTGAACGCGGCAACGCCTGCCAGGATCATATAGATCGGTCTCATTGAATTTCTCCTTCGCTCCGATCTGCGTCGGATGGACTCTCCTCCGCCGCACGCGGTCGCGGACTCGCAGTGGCGATGGGAACGGATGCGTAGCGGAGACGATCTCTCGCCTCCGCTCGGCTCCTTTTCGGTTATATCGTCTGCAGGTTCAGGGCGCAGGGCGCGCGGTCGCTGCTCTGGCCGACATCGTAGCTGAGACGCTGGCCGACCGTGGGAGCGACGTTCTTGTCCCACTGGATCGCGCTTGTCTCGAAGCGAAGGTCGTTGCCGCCTGCTTCCTGGATGATTTCGCCGTGGCCCTTGATCGTGTCGAATGACTTGACGGTTCCAAAATATTTCATGGTGAGTTCCTTTATTGGCGCGCGCCGGAAATGGCACCGTGCCGCTAGGAGACGTTAAAGATGGAGGAAGGTGCGGCTTAGCGCCCAAAACCGTCGATTTCGACTGGTAGCTCTACTTAGGTAGGCGTGAATACGCGCTTAGCAAGTTAAATAATTATCTCTTATGAGAAAGTATGGTATAAGCATCGCATCACGAGCGATTCTTAGTTTACGGCAGCTTGTGGCTGAGAGACGTGCGCTCCCGCTGTTGCAGGAGACCGACAATGACACATGCCACCGAACAATCATCGGCGCACTCGACAGACCGCTGGGAAAACGAAGGCGGTCCGGCAAGTTCGGCAACGATGCGATCGTCTGATGACCTACAATCTGAACTCAAGAGATACGGCATAACGCCCGTGGAGCTGACGGTTTTCGATTGGGGCGGCTACCGCTATTCCAACTCACGGGACGCCATCGCCGCGGCGAAGCGCCGGGGCCGCGTCCAGGCAAGGTAATGCCGAGCATTCGATCACCCGGCCTCTGGATGGACATCCGCACTCGCAAGGCCATTGTCAGCTTCCTGGGTCCTTTCACGCTGAATCGCGAGGTGGGCGAGTTGCCCGCGGGGACCTATGACATCGATATTGACGAGGAGGCGATCCAAGCGCACGAGCGGACAGCCTACCGCCGGATAAATATCTACTTCTATGTGCGGAGCCCGTCATCTACGCGGACGATTATCGCCACTCCAGCGGATTTCGACAAAGCGTTGGAGCGAGATCGCGAGCAAGCTCGGATGCGCGAGAGCGAGCAGCCGTCGTTGTCTTAGGTTCATGCGTCTTATTCGGGTAATACGCGTTGTATCTCTGAACTCACCGGCGTTTTCCGGGCGAGAGCAAGGAAGTTCCATGACAATTCGTACCCATTATCTCGCCGCCGCGGCGGCGATCGGCTCTCTTGCGGTTCCGGCCGCTGCGCAGACTGCTTATCCCTACGGATACCAGCAGCAATATCAGCAGCAATATCAGCAGGTCCCGCAGCCTTACCCGGGCCAGCCAGGTTACGGCTACGCTCAGCAGGGGTATCCCGGCTACAACCAGGGCTATGCCCAGGACCCGGTCAGCCAGATCATCAATTCGCTGCTCGGCAACCGCTACAATGTGACGGACCGCCAGGCGGTGTCCCAGTGCGCCTCCGCCGCCATGACCCAGGCTCAAGCCAAATATGGCAATCGCTATAACCAGGGGTACGGCAGCAACGGCTTTAGCCGCGGTTATAACAATGCGATGCGGGTGACTTCGATCACCGACGTCCAGCGCCGCAACAACGGCCTTCGCGTGTCAGGACTCATGAGCTCGGGTTACACCGGCCAGTACGGGAATCAGTATGGCTATCATAACCGGGGCTATGCCCAGGGCGATGTCAGCTTCCGCTGCAACGTCGACTATCGCGGGCAGGTCAGTAACGTCCGCATCGGGCGCAACAACGCCTACCGAGGCTAGCACCGCTAAGGCCGGCGGCGGGGTCATCCAACCGTGCCGCCGTGCCGTGGGCCGTAGCAACGCATCGCGACTTATCCGAATCTCCGTCGCGCGGGCGCAAGGGGGGCTAAGGTCTTGCCGCACCGGCTGCAACGAATGATACTTCAGTCCGTTAGCACGGGTATCACCAGTCACTTAGTTGAGCCTTGGTGCCGGAGAGATCTGGCATGCTCCCCGCTCAAGGAGCCGGGATGCATGCACTCATCATAGAAGACGAAGCGTTGATCGCCATGGCGATAGAGGATGCGTTGCGCGGCTGCGGCTTCACTTCATTCGAAGTTGCCGTTTCGGCCGCGGCGGCGGTTACGGCTGCCGCACGCAAATGCCCCGACCTGATTACCGCCGAGGTCGAACTGAGGCAGGGCTGCGGAATCACCGCGGTTCAGTTGATTTGTTCTGACCAGCCGATCCCCGTCCTCTTCATTACGGGAAGTCCTGGTGAAGTCAGGATTCGAATGCCTGGGTATAGCTTGGTCGAGAAGCCGTTCAGGGCCGATCATATAATGGATGCGACAAAGCTCGCCTTGGAAAACAAAAATGGTTGAGACCGTGCCGCTACCGAACGAGACCGTAACGAGCCTCGCCATGGCGCTCGTTGAGTCGTCGAAGGCGCCATTGCTCCTGCTCGACGACGAAGTGGTCGTCATTGGTGCAAGCAGCTCATTCTGAAACACGTTCAATCTCGACGCGGCCACGATCGCCAACCGCAGACTGGCCGATCTCGGCGCAGGTGAATGGGACGTTCCGCAGCTCAACTTACTGCTCCATCCATCAGACAGCACTAATGACCTTCGCGCAATGAAACAGCAGCTGCGCGAGGCGCTACAAGACTGTGAACGACTGCTTGAGCAGGCGCGGAGACTTCTCCCTCGCTCCAAACGGAACGTTCGCATCCGGAAACGACATGAGAAGGGGTAGCGTTCGACCTCGGAAGCTACCCCTTCTCACGTACGCCCGCCGCACTCATTCGGCCTGCGGAAATGAGTTGCGCTTAGCACATCAGCGCCACAACAGCGCGACCGCATACAGGATCACCAAAACGATTAGGGCAGTCAAACCAAGGCCTGTCATGACGAGGGCGGCGCTGACTCATTTTCCGAGAATGTGCCGGCCCACGCTTCGTTCCGCAGCGCTACTGAACCAAGTATATCAACGCCAGGAGGGTTATGCCGTTCGCCTACGAACTTAAGTTAAGGACGGCCCCGCAGCTCAGGAGGGCGCGCCCTTGTGCGCAGAGAACCAAGGCGGGAATGCGCGCCGTCGAAAACCGATCTTGCGCTCGCCAGTTCCAAGTGGATGCAGCCCGGCCCCCTTGCGACGGTCCGGCCGCGGCCCGCTCCCAACTTGGGCGATGGATCACAGGCTGAGGCCACATATTAGGCACGCGTTAACGGACACTACTGCTGTAGACCTATGTGGTTGTGTAAAAGTCACAATTTGGGAAAAATGACGTTTGCTGAGCAATAACGGAACCGAGGGACCTGCATCGCAGTTTGGCCGCGACTATGCCCGGTCAACGATATCACGAATTAGCCAAACGCTGCCATGAGTCCGCTGCGAGCGCACGCACGGACCGTTCCAGAACCGCCCTGATCCGGATGGCTGAAGCCTACGAGCGCAAAGCCGCCGAATTGGAGCGGCGCGCTCACGCCGCACTCACTCTTTAGTGCCCGGCGACCGGCTTACCGCACCCCATCGGCGTTCGGTGGCGAAACCCGGGCGAATTGTGCAACGGCTGCTGACCTCAGGCGGTTGAGTGCGCACGACAAACGAGAAGGTTTACGACGAGGCAACCGAGGTAACGGCCGACGAGGGCAACCTCAGGTTGGACGGTCCCGACGCGGTTGATGTCAGGGGCACGCCAGTAGCGGCGGATCAGACGATTGATAACCTGATCAAAGGCGTAGCGAAGGCGCGAGGGCAAGAGCGGCTCAGCCGCCTTCCGCATCAACCGGATCGCGCGGAGTGAGCCAACGTAAAGCAGCGGCGTGGGACCGCGCCGCACTTGCCGGCGATGCGTGGGGGCAAGCTGAGCACGCGCTAGCGTGCGAGTAGAACGATTCTAAAAGCCATCAACGAAGAGGGACGGCTCGAACGGGCCGCCCCTCAACACTTGCACCGCAGCGCTACAGGCGGAGCGATGCGTCAAAACTGAAAATCCGCAAACTGGTTCCTGTGGCGCTCACTGCGCAGGATGGTCGCTGTCGACCTGCGCAGCGAGCAAAGCCTCCAGGTCTGTGATTTCGACACGGGTCCGCACGTTGCAGATGGTAATGTGGGAAAAGTGCGCGTCGCGCAGTTCAGCCGCTTTCGCGAGCGCTTGCTCGATTGTCAGCTGCTTCTGAAACTCCACAGGACCGGCTTCGCCGGTGGCGCGCAACACGTATCGGGCCAATGCAACTCTCCGATTTTGATTGCCGAGCCGACACCAAAAAGCGGGACGAGTCGCAACACCAGTCTAGCTTCGAAAGGGACGAAGCGCCGTGAAAGACGCTCAAAAGCACTCGATTCAGGATCGGTGATCCCGCCAATGTCGGGATCGGCGCAGCACGCCTCCTGCTTTCACCAAGGCACAGGACCGCGTTGAACAGAACATGCGCCTCTCGCGCGCTCGCTTGCGCCAGTTCCATCCGCCGTTCGAGAGCCACGACCCGGGAAATCGTTGGTGGAGATCTGCGGGAGGCCTGTGGCGCCTACACAGGACAACTACCCCTCCCGTCTTATCGGGAGAGGCAGTCCCGCCCGCATTCGACTGCATGACCCTTGGAGCCACCCGTCGCTTCGCGCGCTCGCTCGGGCCGGAACAGTTGAGTGATTGGCAGTTGCTCACGGGAATGTTCCCATCTCGCCGGACCCCGCTCTGCCTTGCGGACTCGGGATGCACTTTGACCGGGCCCCTTCTGATAGGGCGGTGTTTCCCGGTCGCCAGAGTATCGAGCCAACCCGACGAGGCTACCTGGATGATCTCCCTTTGTCCTGGTTCAAGTGCCAAGTGACAGAGCTGCAAATGACTTGTGGATCGGCTCCTTCGTAACGGCGGATTTCAACCCATCGCCCTTCGGTAGAAATGCGCCCAATCTTGCCGTTCAACTGCTCGCGCCGGGAGCCCGAAAGCAGCCATCCATTTGTCGGAGACACTCGAATGGATCGGGATGCATTTGCGTGAAAAGCCGATCTTCAGTCGACGGAGCCTGGAAAGTCGACCGCATTCTCTTCAATGTAGTTGAGCAGGTCATTCTCGCGGTATCGAACAGCGCGACCATTTGGACCTCCTAGCCGTCGAGTCCGAGCGCGCACGAAGAGGCCGGCGGGAGCTTGAGGCAGCCGCCCTACTAACGCCCTACTATTCTCGCTTGGGGCATATCTGACCAAAGCTTTCCAGAGCGGCCCAACGTCCGCTTGGGCGCAAACGCACGCTGATTGATGCGGTTTAGTTGACGCGGGGCTTACTCGGCGGGCGCTCAGCAAACGTGATTGCGTGGCTCCGCGATTAGTGAGCTGCCAGCTGCCTCTCTTCGGCAAAGTATCGGGTTAGCACCGCTGGGTCGCGGCCGTATGGATCGGGGCGGAACATGATTCCGTCGACTGTCGCCTCGACCGTCAGATAAGTGACGAAGACGGGCACGGGGTCGGTCAGGTCGACCCGTTCCTCGACAGCGGGGTCGCGGCCCCTGGGCATTGCGCCGAATAGCCACGCGGCCAACCGCGGCGCATCCTGCAGGCGGATACAGCCGTTGCTGATCCAGCGCTGATCGACCTCGAACACCGTCTTGTCGGGAGTGTCATGGAGATAGATGCCGAACTTGTTGGGCATCATGAACTTGATCTTGCCCATCGAGTTGCCGCCCCCCGGGCCCTGGCGCATGCGCAGCGTCAGCTTGCCGTCCTTCACCGCCTGCCAGTCCACCGTCCCGGGATCGATCAGCCGAGAATCCGGGCTCGTGTCGGCGAACACCTCGTCGTGGCGGTCGGTGAGGTACTTGAGGCCCTGCTCGAGCACGCGCGGAGCGATCAGCTTCACCTGGAGTGATCCGGGGATGTTCCAATAGGGGTTCACGTCGACATAGCGGATCAGGGCCGCCATCATCGGCGTCTGCGTGTCCGGGGCCCCCACGGCGGCGCGCATCGAACCGACCAGCTTGTCATGGTCGTACATCATCACCATCGCCGATCCGGCATCAACGATAATGTGGCGCTTGAGCTCGACCGGCGCGGGCAGCCGGCGGGCGCGCTCCATGTTGATCATGATCACGTGCTCGTAATGCTCGGCGCCGAGGTTCAGCGAAGCAATCACGTCGTCGCCGGCAATGCCGTCCACCTTGAGCCCGTGGACCTTCTGATAGTCGGCGACGCGCTTCGCCAGCGGCCGGTCGAACTGGCTGCCGACCGGAAGCCCGAGCCGCTCGCGGAGGAGCGTGACCCGCTCCCCTTCCGAGCCGATCGCGAGCGCCGGTCCGACCGGCATCGTGAATTGCGGAAGGACCCCCCAGTTCCGCTGGTAAGCGACGAGGCCGCGGCGCAGGTCGGCGTAGAGTGGATTGATTGCCTGTATGAGGTCGAGCGGAGCGCCGGCATACCGCGCGAAGCTCACATCATCGAGCTTCGTGTTCCGCCAGCGGATATTCCCCGCGATCTTGGGATCGATGTAGACCATATCGACGCCCTGCTCGACGGCAGGAGGGAGGGCGGTCGGCTCGTCCGGCAGCCGCGGCGCCGCAGTGATGGTCGCGCTCAAAGACGCTGCCAGTAGAGCGGCGGCAACTATGGTTCTGATCCTAGCCACAGTTCCACGCGCGCGGTCTGGGGTGAAGAGCGTCGGGAAAGCCGGACCTAGGCCGGAGGCCGCCGGCTGCCCAGCAGTTGGTCGGTCTTGTTTCGTTCCAGCGAAGCGCCGCATCGATCCGGTATTCGGTCGAGCAATACGGGCAGAGGATGGCTGCATCTTCTCCCATGTTCAGATAAACGTGGGGATGATCGTGAGGAGGCATGACGCCCATGCAATGAAAGGCGGCGACGCCGATCTCGATGCTTCTCACTCCGAGTTCGTTGAAGAACAGCGGAGTTTCTTCCTGCGTCGGTGGGCGATCTGGCATAGCCTTAGAAGACCTTGTCTGCCATCCACTCGCGCACTTCCTTCTCCGCGTTTGCCTGCGCCAAGGAACAGCGCTCTTTCACCATGGTGACGAGCTGGCGCTCGTTCTTGATGGTGGATGCATCGAAGTGCGTGAGAAAAGGCCAGCGCGCCTGCGCGTCGGCCATATACTCCCGCTTGCGGACGACGGTTTCTGCGTTATCAGCACCAGTAAACCCGAATATCGTCGTTCTCCTCGGTGAGGAATTGTCATGAAACGAGGTAAGAATTAATCAGATTATTACTAGATGCTTCGAGTGTATTTATTTTACAATTATTGTGACGGTGGCTGGTTCATATTTTATAAAACACCTTGTTTAATTGTCCATCATCGACTATCTCCTCGTTGCTACCAGTCGCAATCGACGGTTTTGGGCGCTAAGTCGCACCTTCCTCCCTCTTTGACGTCTCCTAGCGGCAGGGCGCCATTCCGGCGCCTGCCAACAAAGGAACTCACCATGAAGTATTTTGGAACCGTCAGTTCGTTCGACACAAGCAAGGGCCACGGCGAGATCAAGCCGGAAACAGGTGGCGACATGCTCCGGTTTGAGCGCGGCGCCTTCTCCTGGGAGAATAAAGCCGTCCCGACGGTCGGTCAGCGTCTCTCCTACGATGTAGGCACCACCAACGAGCGCCAGCCCTGCGCGTTGAACCTGCAGACGATCTAACGAGGACTCGGGCGGAGGCGAACATGGCCTCCGCCCAACCTTTTCAATTTTCGTTGCTGCGGCAGTTCAATCTGCTGCCGATGACGTCCCCCAAGCCGGGGGCCAGGAGAATTTCAATGCGACCTATTTACGTGACATTGGCAGCCGTTGCCGGCCTTTCCATGGCCGCCCCTGCCTCAGCACAGTGGACCCATGAGCCTACTTACAACAATACACCCGCCGCGCCTGAACCTGCCCAGTGGGGCCACAGCCGCACCTACAGTCACCAGCTCCAGCTTCAGATTGACGCCGGCGTCAGCCAGGGCACGATCTCAAGGCGCGAGAGCATCGGCCTTCGCGAGGAACTGAGCCGGCTGGTGCGCCTTGAACGACGGTTCAGCCCAAACGGGATAAGCGGCCGCGAGCATGCCGAGCTGCTACGGCGCAGCACCGCCCTGAGCAAGGACATCCGTGATGCGAGCCAGTCTCATAGCAGACGCGGCAACGAAACGGCGACTTGGGAAAGTGGGAGCGTCAATGGCCATTGGGTGCCAGACGCTCGGTTTGCTGGGTTGCATCCCGGCGATCGTTTCAATGGGGATGCGAGGGTTGGCCAGCACGCCACGTCTCGCATCGTGAACCTGCCAGCGGAGTATCGCGGACAGTATGTCGATGATGCTCGGGTCTACTACGGTTATGACAATGGCCGGGTATATCAGATCGACCGTCAGTCACGGATGATCTTGGCGCTGCTCGACCTAGCGCGCTGATCAAAATTAGTTCGTCACGCGGAAGGCGCCCGGCTTCGGCCGGGCGCCTTTTCTGTAAACATTGGGGCCGCCTAAGCGACCTTTGGTAAGCGGGACTCGAAGGTGGCTTTCGTCACCGCGACAGCCATGCCCTTGCTCGATGACGTTTCCGAAACCTGAGCCTTTAGCTGCTTAGCCAAGGCAGCGACGAGGGCCGTCCCGAGGCCGGTCGATGCGCTCGCCTCGTCGGTCTCCTGACGGCCTGAGCCGTTGTCCGCCACCGTCAACTTCCAGTCGGACTTTGAGATCTCGAACGTCACTCGGATACGCGCAGATGAACGCGACACTGGAAAAGCATATTTGACCGCGTTGATGATGAGTTCGGTCACGATCAGGCCGATGCTGACCGCGTGACTGGTCGGTAAAGCCCCGGGATCCGCACTCACGGTGATGTCGATGTGCTGTCGTGGGTCCACCATCGACGACGCAAGGCCAGAGCTCAATTTGGTGAGATACGGGCCCATCTCGATCTGCTCTATGCCGTCAGACGCCTGTAGGTGGCTCTGCACCGCTGCTACTGACATGACCCTCTGATGAGCGGCACGAAGCTCGTTCTTGGTTTCTTCGGATGTAACTGCTCCCGCTTTCAGCAAGAGGATGCTGGCAATGATCTGGAGACTGTTCGCAATCCGATGACGCATCTCACGCAGGAGAGTTCGCTGCTGCTCAAGTAGCTCTTCGGTGTGCTCCAACAATTGCTGCTTTTCCTGTTCGGCAACGCGGCGCTCCGTGATGTCTTTGATGGCAACGAGCACCATCCGTCCCAATCCGCTTTCATCGCGGATGGGCAGGGCGTTCAGATGGAGAGTACGCTTGCCCAGCCCAGTAAACACGCGCTCAAACTCGAACCCTTCAATGCTTGTCCGATCATCCACAACCGCCGTTAGCAATTGCCGAAGGCCAGGGATGTCCCATTGTCCGCCAGACAGCTCGAACATTGAGCGGCCGTGGGCGTTTGCCGGGTTTTCACCGTAGACCTCATAGAAGCACCGGCTGCCGGCGAGCAGCAGCAACGAGTCGTCCAGGACGAGGAACGGCTCAGGCAAGGTATCGACGATAGCCAGCGCAAGGGCTTGCGCCTGGGCCAAGTCGGAAAGCTGCTTCATCGATTTGCTCCGTTCGGCGGGAGCTTCGCACGTCTCTCAGCCACCGGCGCGCCTGCGATTGTCCGGTGGTCCGCCCACCTTACAACGTTCCACGACAAAGCTAACTTAAATAAAGTTGGCCCGTTCGCTGCTATGGCGAGTTTAGCTATTAGCACCGGCGCGTCCGAGAACCGCTGCTGGCGTGCAATCGCACTCCTCGTCCTCGGGCGGAGCGCCGCAATGCACGCCTTAATCATCGAGGACGACGACCTGATCGCCATCACGATCGAGGAGGTCCTTCGCGAGTGCGGCTTCACTTCGTTTCATTTCGCGGCGTCCTTCGACGAGGCAGTCGCCGCGGCTCGAGAAAGGTGCCCCCGATTGATCACGGCGGACGTGGAATTGAAGCCTGGTTCCGGCATCGACGCGGTCCAGACCATTTGCTCGGACAACCCCATACCTGTTATCTTCATCACAGGGCGAGCTGACGCGGCGCGATCGCGCGTGCCTCAGCACCCAGTTCTGAGCAAACCTTTCCGCGTCAGCGAAGTTGAGGCGGTAGTTCGCGAAGTGATGAGCCAGTAGGTCAACTTCGTCGGCGCGCGCCTAAGGAGAGATCCAGCCGCCGATCGCCAGAATTGCTGCCACTGCGCTCACGCCGAAGGCTGCAATGAGCAACTTTATAGCAAGACCCGCCGGTGCAGCATTTGATGCCCGGTGTCCGTCGAGCCGCTGCAGCAGCGGACCTCGGAGCCAGCCCGACCAAATAGCAAGCGAGATCACCATCAGAAGTGCCGCGACGAAGGCAAGGGTCTGTGCAAGCTCAGGCATCGGAGCACTCCTTACCTCCATTGCGCCTACCGCCATCGCGAGCCACCGCGTAGATGGGCGGTGGCAGCGCATCAGCCAGGTCGATCGCTTCGGTCTCGGCTGAAAGAGCTTTCAAGCTATAACGGCCGGCAAGATCATAATGGATGAGCCGGGCCTCGGCGCTCACGGCATTCTGGGCTGCCTTAAGGGATGCCCTCTTCCGTCCGAGCCAATATCGCTTTTCCATGATTCATCTCCTGCGAGCGAGAGCACGAAGGGTCTCTCTGTCACAGGGCGCTCGGTTGCGATCTCAGGTGATGGCCATACCTCGCACGGTCCCGATGAACGGCCTCTGACGTTCATTCGATAGCTGCAGACCTGAACGAGCGTCCGTTTGCGGATCTCGAGCGTCGCGTCGCCGATCGCTGCTAAGGGCGCTTTTCGGCCATCCAGCTCAAGTATGAACAACCGGCGGCTCTTTCGTGAAACTCACCAGAAGCGGACGAACTGCTCGCGGCCAAAAGCAGAGGATCTCTGTGCTAGACAACCTCCGCAAGTTCACCATAATCCACTGCTGTCCGGTGACTTCCAGCTTCTGACGTGGGGAAGAATGTTGGGAAGCGGCCCGGTCGCGGAATAAATTGTAGGAAGATCAAGCTCCCACGGGGAAGGTGATCATCCCTCCGTCGCGTTCTGAGTTGCCGTCCTATTTGCGCCC
>Ga0207657_10004838_pt1 | contig 14182 bp, 8 predicted proteins | sample KBSC33metaG_FD_184316 | JGI IMG/M metagenome (GOLD analysis project Ga0207657, IMG submission 184316) | Corn rhizosphere microbial communities from Kellogg Biological Station, Michigan, USA - KBS C3-3 metaG (SPAdes) (version 2) | ecosystem: Host-associated > Plants > Roots > Rhizosphere > Soil ... | reverse complement strand
CATACCGGTTCGCCCAAAACAGATTCAGCGCCAGGTCACGCAGCAGCTCATAGCGATTGGCGTATCCGCCGTCCTCGATTCGCCGAAGGATCTGCGTGCCGGTCGGCGCCTTGGCCTCGAAGTCTCGTCGGATGACCTCGGACAGCTGGTCTAAGGAACGCAGCACCGAGAAGTCCAACGCAGGGTCGAAGTTGGACGGCAGGACCACCCGTCCGTGCTTGTTGACGATGAATGACTCCATCTGGCACCTCGCAAGGGGCGTCGAAGAGCGTGATCCGTACCTATTCGAAGGTCTGGACGGCTAGGTCACATATCCAGGCCGCCGCTGACCCTCCGTACCTGTCCCGTGCGTCGTCGACGCGGGCTGTGAGTCCTGATGCACTGTCAGGGTATGGCAGTGTTGGTCGGCCGCACGACGACAGGACCAGGTTCGCCTTCGACGTGGTCGCTCTGGTCACCACCTGCGCGAGGTGGCAGGTACCCACCGCGGCCCTGGCCCAAATCGCCCGCCCGGGGCAGGCGCCGGAATGCAGGAACAGGGCGCCGGAGGAGCCGACTAAACGACGGTTCCCGGCGGGATATCCCGTACGCGGAAGCGAACGTAGTCTTTCGTGCGATGCGGCGCATGGCCGGATCGAGGCCGGTGTCGTGGCTGTACGCGAGAATCCTTTCGGCCATCGACCCGGCCGTCTCGCGCATCAGCGGCCGCAGAATGACATTTGTTCGCCTTGTCAGCGGTCTGCCGGTACTGCTCCTGACCACGACCGGCGCCTGCACAGGCGCCAAGCGGACTCAGCCACTCCTGTACCTGCGGGAAGGCGACGACCTCGTCGTGATTGGCTCGAACTGGGGACAAGCGCATAACCCGGCCTGGTACTACAACCTCCGAGCCAACCCGTACGCAGAGGTCGCCCTCTCCGGCGTGATTGCGCTACATGGGCAGATGTCCGATGTGCAGTCACCCGTGAACTTCGCGATCAACAGGACAGTCAGCCCATGGCGCGTCGGGCTCGACCGCGACAGGTACGGCGACGACAACCTCATCGGTGGGCGTTGCCAGCTGCTAGGCGGGCACACCGGGCGCACACCCTTCGGCGCGCCGGACAGCGTGTCACCTGGCCCGGCGGTGCGGTACTTGGCGCCTGGCGCCGGCGCGCTTGCCCGTGCAACATCAGGCGCGCCGAGGGGATGGAACTCGGCGGCGGATGGCGACGGAAGCGACGCCTCGACGGCGGCGACCCGCCCAAGCGGCCAGTGTGGTATTGCCTTGCGGGGTAGGCGACTCTCGACCGGCCATCCCGGTGAAGAAGGCCGGGTCGTAGCGAGGGTCTTCGGACAGCCGGGGCGGTGGCCCGGCCGGGGTGCGGGAGGGGCGGATGGCTGTGCGGCGGCGCAGCGACACCTCGGCCCGGGTCGGGGCCGAGTGGCGTTCGAAGCCGCGTTCGAAGAAGTCGGCGACCCGGGCCGGGTGCCGCAGAATCCAGGCGGCCACGCCGATGCCGGGCGGGAGGGCGATGACGATGGCCCAGATCAGCCAGGCCCGGTCGGCCGGGTAGGCGACGCACCACAGCCCGACCCCGGCGAGCATCACCGCCAGGAAGGTGAACGCGACGACATCGCCGGAACGGTCGTTCGGGGTCGGCGGCGTGGGTGGGTGGATGCCCATGTGGGTGGCCTCCTTTGTCTGCGTCGGCGGGATGGTCGTTTCTGCTGGTTGAGGGCATATCTCGTCCGGGTCGACTTCTGGGTCGGGATGTCGCTGGCCCCGTCCATCTAGCTGGTCAACCTCGCCCTGCTCTACATTTTGAACCCACCGTGGCGGCATCCATCCCCGCCCGCGTGAGCGCCGATTCCTCCGGGTGAGTCTCCTGCATCTCGTCCGCGTCGGGCTGCTCGGGCAAGGCGAGCCTCAGGTTCCTTACCCGACCGCGATCCCAGATTCAGGGGATTGCCATGGGGATGCGTGAGACGTCAAGATGGCGAGTGGCCGACAGAGGCGGTGCCGTAATGAGCAGCACCGGCGGCGCCGTACCGTTCACGGTCGACGTCTCTGCGGATGTGCTCACGGACCTGTCTTACCGGCTCGACAAGACGCGCAGCGTCCACCCTGCCGTTCTTGACGGCGGCGAGAATCCTTGGGTCGCCTCGCGCATCGACGAGTGCTTGGCCTACTGGCGGACCGGCTTCGACTGGGACGCACAGCAGGCCCGACTGAACGCATTTCCCCAGTTCCGGGCGATCGTCGACGGCGTCGGCGTGCACTTCGTGCATGTGCGCGGCGTTGGCGCGCATCCGTTACCGCTGCTGTTGACGAATGGCTGGCCCAGTTCGTTCGTCGAGTATCTGGGGCTGATCGGCCCGCTTACCGATCCCGCCCGGCACGGCGCCGATCCGCGGGACTGCTTCGACGTCGTCATGCCGGCGCTCCCCGGCTACGGGTTCACCGACCACTGCCGCGACCGGAACCTCACCCGGCTGACAACGGCAGCACTGTTCGACCAGCTCATGACCGATGTGCTTGGCTACGACCGGTACGTAGTCCATGGCGATGACATCGGCGGCGGCGTCGCCAGCAGACTTGGGATGATGAAGCCGGACGGACTGCGTGCGATCCAGACGGCCAACTGGATTACGCCAGACCTTGACCTGCGTGACCCCTCTGTCAGCGAGGCCGAGAGTGACTATGCAAAGGCCGAGGGCGAGTGGGACGAGCGCCATGGCGCCTATGCGCATGTGCAACGCACCCGCCCCCACACTCTCGCCGTCGGGCTCAACGACTCCCCGGCCGGACTGGCCGCTTGGCTCATCGAGAAGTTCCTCACCTGGAGCGACCCAGCGACCCGGCACACCCTGACCGACGACCTGCTCCTCACCAACGCCACCCTGTACTGGGTGACCCAGACGATTGAGAGTTCCGTCCGCCTCTACGCTCTCCCACCCGTAGCCCCGAGCAAGGTCGTCGTGCCTTCGTACGTCGTCGTCGCGAATGAACCCAGCCTCCCGCACCCTCCTCGGTCGCTGCTTGAGCGCCTGTACGACGACCTGCGCGGCGTCGACCGCGTCGAGCAAGGCGGCCACTTCCTCGCGGTCGAGGCACCGGACGCGCTCGTGGGACTGATCCGGCGAAACCTTTCACCGCACCGCGGTATCAACCTCTGAGCAGCGCCGCGGCCTGCGTTCGGGCGAGGGTCTGGATGTAGATGTCGCTCAGAACAGCCTTCGGACCGCGGGCCTGCACCCCTTGCCGGTTGCCGTCACATCAACCACGGAAGGGCGCCAGCCGAATGCTCAGGTCGCTCATGGCGAAGCGGTACAGGTACCAGGCGCGGCCACGAGGGACTTGCTTGGCCTCGGCTCGGAGAAGCCCGGCAAACTCCCGCTTGAAGCCGAACCGCGGGTACTCCTGGATGACGCTCTGGCGGACTGCATCGGGTATCTCGTTGCTGCGTAGGCCGAACACATCGACGGCTGTGCCGGCAGATAGGAGGTAGGCCTCGGCACCGGATTCGAGGCCAACTCCGGGGGTGTAGTGCATGGCGATCGCGTTGGCAACGAGCTCGCGGATATCGGCGGGCACGTGGTGGCTGTCGGTGAACTCGCGTGCCAAAGCGGCGCTGCGAACCGTGAAATCGACGTCGGGCACCGGGCTCGGGAGACCGGTGTCGTGGAACATCGCAGCCAGGTACAGCTGCTCACGGTCGAACGTGATCCCGTGGAGTGCGGCGATGGCCCCGCCCCATGTGTAGGCACGACTGGAATGGTTGAGAAGGGCCGGTGTCAACAGGTCCTGCACGGCGACCTCGGCATCTCTTGCGAGAGGGGAGTCGGGAGGCACCAGGCTTCCCGGATCGATGGACCTCCGGCGTCCCGAGTGCATTCGGAGCACCATCGCGAGACGGCCGACAAGGATGCTGAGCTCCCCCCGCAGCAGGGGCCGGGCAAGTGTTAGGCATTCCCGAGCGGTCAGCACGCCCCCAGTGCGTTCGGTCCATCCAATGGATCCGATCGGATCGGTGGGCTGGCTCATGGGGCCTCTCAGTTCGGTGGTGTCGCGGTTCAGGTGGCGAGGACAAGCACGCCGATGAGTCACCAAGCCGGCCGGGGCCCGAGAGCCCTAGTCAGCATCTCAGTGTCGCCGATTGGCGCCACCCGCGCTCCGCGACGGGGAACTCGCCCACGAGTGGCGCTGACGCTCAGCTCGCTCGCCGCGTCCGGCGGTCGGATGTTGGCGTGCGCCTTGGTGGAGCGACGGGCGTTCGGCCGCAGGCGCTCGCCTTTAGTGAGCGCGTTGCTGGCGCCGTTGCTGGCGGCGAGCAGGTACAGGCGTCTGACTCGCCCAGCCCAGCAAATACGGTACTTTCAGACGCCTGGAGGGCTCGCATAGTGGCCGAGTGCGGCGGTCTTGAAAACCGCTAGGACGCGGAAGCGTCCTCGTGGGTTCGAATCCCACGCCCTCCGCTCATGCGATGTCTCGAGACATCATTGACACGCGTCTCGGGACATCGTTCACGTCTTGGGTTGTGGTTGGTAGTCCCGGCTTGGGTCGAGGACGAGTCCGCGGATGGGTTCGCTCACCGCGCAGGCAAAGCCCGACCGTGCGAGGAGACCTGCTCGATCCAGGCAGCGTCCCCTCAAGTAGCGCGCCTCGTGCGGTGCGTGCGAATCGGCGTCTACCCGGTGCCGGGGTTCTGGTTCCGCAGCGAATGCAGGCTACGGGCGGAACCCCGGCACGGGCAGGACATCAGTCGTGACGGTGCTAGCGCGTCGGAATGTTCAGCGAGTCAGTGAACATCTCCTGGTCATTGGCCTGCAGCCCGTTCGGTTCGATCGCGGTGCACAGCCGCGGCGGGTTACCCGGACCGGTGGCACTGCCCGGGCAGACGAACACGTCCACCGCCCGGGTGTCGCTCCACACCGGGTGCGCCTTCTCGCTGGTCACGGTCAGGCCGGTGTAGTCGCCCCAGAACTGGCCGCCCTTCGCCCCGCCGAACTGAGTCGGAGGCGGCATGGAGCTGGAGGTGACGCGGGCGGCACCGAACCGGGTGAGGTCGCGACTACCGGACAGGCTGAAGTCGGAGAAGCCGGTCGTCTCGTCCGAGCCGTACTGCCGGTCGTAGTAGTCCACGGCGAGCGTGCCCGCGGAACTGAACGCGGCCCACTGGAACCACTGGTCGGTGGTGGCCTGCTTGGGCTGCTGGGTCACCGATGTCTCGACCCGCGGGTCGGTGGTCGTCCCGGTGAAGGATGCGGCCCCGTTGGTCGAGACACTGACCAGGATGTCGTTGTTGCAACCGCCGGTCTTGACGCCGGTGTAGAGGTTAAGGCCGTCAGCGGCGAAACCCGCCGGGACGCAGCCGTTCGACTCGTTGGAGTGCTGGTTGATGTAGGAGCCAACAGTCACCGTGACCTGGTTCGGCTTGGTCGGGTTGACCGCGCCGGAAGCGTAGTTCGTCGCGCGGAACACCGACTTGGTCGAACTGCCCTTCTCCGGCACACAGGCCCGGAACGGGTCGGCGCCCGCGCCCTGGTAAGTGTCGCAGTCGGGCAGGTCGTAGTAGTCGCTGACCTTCACCGGCGTGCTGAACGTGCTGCCGCCGTCAGTTGACTTGGCCAGGAGTATCTGGTTGCGGTTGTCATTCCCAGCCACTGCGTTGTTGAAGTTCGAGTAGGCCACGTACAGGGCGCCGTCCGGTCCGGTGAATGGGTCGGAGAACTGATTCTCGTTGCAGTTGCCCTGCGGAGTCGGCACGCCGAATGTCACCGGGCACAGCCCGTTGTCCGCGCTCACCAGCACCCGCGGGCTGAACGTCTGGCCGTAGTCACTGGAGTGGGTCTCGTAGATGTAGGCGGTGCCGTCGGCCGCGAACTCGGTCCAGGTCACGTAGACACGGTCCCGGAACGGGCTGGTCACCGAGCTGTCGACGGCCATGAGCGCCTTGTCCTCCAGCACGCCGCCCGTGCCCGTCGGGTCGAAGAACGCCGTCGTGTATCGGCCCGGGAAATTCCACGACGCGCCGTTGTTGCCGGTCGACCGGAAGACGACGAACGCGCTGGACTGATCCGGGTTGCTCGATGCCACGGTGCCGCGGTTGAACAGCTGGCAGGAGAAGTATGCGTTGCCGCGGGTGTCCCAGGCGACGGACGTGTCACCGGCCGCCTGCCAGTACTGGCGCGGGACGGTTCCCGGTCCGCGGGTGAAGATATTCGGGATGGTCGAGTTGTTCCACGTCTTCCCACGGTCCAGGGAGTACGCCGCGCCGCAGGTCCCGTCCCCGCGCACATAGTCGTTGTCCGACGCTACGAGGTGGCTGCTGTTGAACGGGTCCTGCGAGATGAAGGTCTCGTTGTTGGCCTGGCCGCGTCCTTGCAAGTCAGAATCGGTGACGTTTAGGCAATTCTGGTTGACCTTGACGTTGCTGCCCAGACGCTGGCTGCACGCCCCGGTACCGCTCGGTGCGTAGTTGGCCGGTAGGCCGCTCGAGCCGATCACCGGTCCGATGCTGTCCGGCGGCGTGTTCGGCGCACCGTCGGCGCCCGGCCCCTCGTCCGCGTCGCCCCCGCCGGGTACGGCGTTCGGGGTGACCTGCGTCCCGCCCATCTCGTTGAGCAACTCGCCGGAGATCAACCGGCGCTGGATCTTGTTGAGTTGCTTCACATTGAACGGGGCCGCTCCAGCGGAGTTGCCCAGCGCCGGAACGAGCCCGGCCGCGAGCAGCCCCGCCGACACTACGACGGCGAGGACACGACGTCGGATCCGCATGCAACCATCCCCCTCAGTAAGCCCACCGGGTTCGCGCGGAAACCGGCGAGATGCGGTATTTGGCGAATTGGACGCTACGGCCGCCAGGTTCGCCGGACAAGAGGGAAGTTTCGCGTTCAAACCGCGCAGACAACTCCTGCGACATACCGCTCGGCCAATTCCGGGTAGCCACGCGGATCAGGCCTGACCCAGAATTCGGGCGAGCGCCTTCGGTCAAGCTACGAAAAGGCTGATTGTTGGTGCGCTCGGGTGGAAACGATGCGCAACGAGTCCGTCGGACGACGCGCTACGGCGCGGGCACGGGTAGCGGGCCCGCACTCATCCCGGGCGGCGGTATCACGAGCACGGTGAGTTCGAAGTGTGCTTGCGAACGTGCGCACGTGGGGTCCATGTGCCGACACGGCACATCCTCAAACGCCACCACCGACGCAAGCCCGACGCGGACCGCGGTGAACATAGCCACCGCGGGACCCTGCGCGGAAGAGCCCTCCGCGGAATCCCGATGCAGCACCTGCAACCCGGCGCCCTCACCCACGGGTCCCGCGACCGGGGCGGTCCACGCCCCCGCCAGCCTCACTTGTAGGCGCTGGCCCCTCCGCACCTCGACCCGCCGCCCGTTGTCCGATAGCCCGACCTGCATCACCGCACCGGTGGACCGGTCCGGAACGCGACCCGAGGTAGGCGGCGTGGAAACCATCGAGGAGCGGGGTGCCTTCCTTGTTGTGTCAGCAGTGTATGGCGCCGGAGCGACCCGGCCAGTCGCGGACGTCGAGGCCGCCGACGATGAGGCAGGAGTGGAGGTCAGGTGCGGAGCGGACGACCTCGGGCCTCCGGGAGCTGTCCGCGACGCGCAGCTCGCCGCAAGTAGGACTACGCAAACCAGCGCCGCAGGGCGTCCCAACCTGAACACTCTGCCGATCCTCAATTCAGCAGTACGCCCGCCGCGCGTCAGCCAGCGCAGCCTAGGCCGGGTCGGCCTGCCGTTCACGACGATCATTCTGCCGCCATTCCGCGTACCTGAGCTCGATCCGCTCATTACACGGTGACGAGGTGACCGACGAGAAAGGTTCCAGACACGTGGCGGAGCCAGCGCGTCGACCGTGGACTTGCGGCCAGGGAGCGCCGATAAGTCCAAGATCACCACCGAGGATCACGTGAGGAAACCCGGGCGCGTTAGGCGGACCTATGCAGCGAGCAGCGGGCCGAGGAACCCGGGATCGAAGAACTCCGCCGGGGACATCGTCGCCGCGTTGATGCTCACGAACGCGTCCATCGCGGCTTGGTTGCCGTGAATCTGCCCGAGCAGCTGCTGCATCTCGGGCGGGGGTGGCTCCAGCATCGCGAGCTGCGAGGTGAACTCGTAGATCGGCAGGACCTGCGCGTCGCGAGCAGCGTGGTGAGCGCTCATCGCGGCGTCGAAGGTCCGCCGACCGGACCAGACGTCGTGCAGCGCGCCAGCCACCGAATCAGCGTCCCGGAACGCGTCCATGATGCCTTGCGCCGTGATCGGGTCTTTGTTGTACCCCGCGTCACCGACCAGAACCCAGCCCGGTCCGTACGGCTTGCGTAGGTACCCCGGCAGCCCGGCACCGGTGAACCGTTCGGCGCGGGTGGCCGCGCGCACCCGCTCGGCGAACTCGGGAACGAGCTCGAGCGTCTTGAAGAAGTTGCCCTCCGGGTCGGCCCGGTAGGCCTCTGCCTCAGCAATCGGCCAGCCGAGCACGACCATCGTGAGACCGTCGTTCGTCGCGCACGCCGCCCAGCCGCGATTGGGCCGGATGTAGATCTCGAACCCGGCGACCGGCAGGTCGCGGAAGTAGGTGTAATACGCCCACTGTGCGCGCGGCTTCTCCGCATACGCCTTGGCGTGCACGGTCCGGGCCAGCTCCGAGTTGCGACCGTCCGCGCCGATCACGACATGGGCCCGCTCGACGCCGGCCGCGCCGTTGTATTCGTGACCGCGGACACCGACCACGGCGCCGTCCTCGACCAGGTACCCATCGACGCTGAACCGCTCGCGTAGCTCCACGCCGGCACGCACTGCGGCGTCGACGAGGATCTTGTCGAGGACGGTGCGGCGTGGCGCGTACGCGGCGGAGAAGCCGTCCACGGGCTGGGGCCTACCGGTGATCTGCAGCGGACCGAAATCGAACGAGTAGGTGTTGATCGGCGGCGCGCCCGAGGCGACGACCTCCGGGAGCAGCCCCCAGCGATGCAAGGCGGCGACGGCCGGTGCCTGCACCACGTGCGTGGACACTGTGTCGCTTGGGAACTCGGCCCGGTCGACCAGCAGCACCCGATAACCCTGCCGGGCGAGCAACATCGCGGTAGGGGAGCCGGCGCAACGAGCGCCGACGACGATCGCGTCATACATCGCGCATTCCTCTCGAACGAGTTGCGCAGAGAATGGCGCGGCTCGCACGGCTCGGGATCGGTGAGATCCCCTATTTCGCGGTCCGGGCCGCGTGCGCGGCCGCCTCAGCACGGCTGCGCAGGCCGAGCTTCGCCAGCACGTTGGCGACGTGGTGCTCGACGGTCTTGCGGCTGATGAACAGTCGGTCGGAGATCTCCGGGTTGGACAGGCCATGCCCGAGCAGGGCGAGCACCTCTGCCTCGCGAGCGGTCAGCCGCCCGTCGGTGCGTATCGCGGTGTTTGGTCGGACGCCGAGCGAGCGGAGCAATGCCGCGGCCGCATCGACATGCCGAGCGGCCCGTAACCGCTCGAAGCCGGCCAACGCGGCACGCGCCTCGGCCAGCGCGACTTCCGGCCGGTCTTTCGCAAGCGCGGCCGCGAGCGCAAGCTGGGTGCGGGCAAGTTCCATTGGCAGCTCGGCGCCGGCGAAACCGGCCAACGCCTCACGCAAGCAGGTACGCGCGTCGTCGCCGAGCCCGCCAGCCAACGCGACACTGCCCTGCGCTAACGCCGCTGACGCTGTGAGGAACGGGCCGCGGTGGCGGGCGGCGATGGCCGCCAGCCGCTCGGCTGCGGAGGCGGCATCGGTGGCGTGGCCGGCCGCGAGGTGTACGTCGACGAGCATCGCGAGCAGCGGTGCCGCGACCGCGCTGTCCAGTGGCAGCTGCGCCAATCCGCGGTCGAGCACGTCTGCCGCCCGCGTCGTCTCGCCGCGGGCCAGGTGTATCGCGGCTAGTGGGAGCGCGGCCTCGGCATCGGCGGTTACCTCGGCGAGCAGCTGCTCGGCCTCCTCGATGCGGCCTTGCCGCACGCGCAGGTCCGCAAGCCGGATCGCGGCACCTCGTCGCTGCGCGGTGCGGCGGCCCAGACCCCACAACCGGACGGCCTCCGTCAACGCCGTGTCGGCCTCCGGCCAGCGGCCGGCGGCAGTGAGTACCCCGCCGTAGTGCGTATGGCAGAACGCGGTCACCGCCGGCAACCGGTACCGCGCGGCGACGGCTTCACCCACCCGGATCCACTCGTCCGCGCGACGAACGTCGTGCGCGTACTCGCAGGCCGCGAACAGCTGGCAGAAGATCTCCTCGACGGCGCAAACGTCGTCTACCTCGTCCCCGACGACCGCGGCGAGGGCCTCGTCGAGAAGTGGCATGCCGTCGTCAGTGCGATCGTCGTGCACGAGGCTCGCGCCGAGGTAGGCCATCGCGGTGAACTCGAGATTGGTGTCGTGGTACCTGTGTGCAACGCCGATCGCGTCGTGCAGCAGCGCGTGCCGACGAGCGCGCTCACCCTCGAACATCGCCGTGTTCAGCGCCACCCAGCCCGATTCGGCGGATTCGCCGGCAGCGGCGAGCAGCGTCTTCGCCCGGGCCAACCAGCCGCTCATCACTGCGACATCCCCAGTGATCTGACCGTGCATGCCCGCCAGCGTGCGCGCCATGCGCACCGCGCCCACCGCGTCGCCATCCGCGCGGTAGGCCGCGTAGGACCGTTCCCACGCCGCTATCGCCGCGGGGAAGTCAAGGTCGAGATACCGCGCTCGCGCCTCCTCCTCGAGCGCGGCCCCGCCGCCCGGTCGCACACTCACAGCATCCACGCATCGAGGCGGCGTCGCACCGTAACCGGCGCGGACGGCGTATATACCCAGTCGCTTGCGGTCGTCGTACCCGTGACTGACCGTTCAGGATGCCCGTCGTTCGTCGCGCGAGACCGCCGGTCTCACAGTGGGTAGTCGCGCACACCGCCACCCAGCCCCACTGCACTGACGTGGAGCACCGCGCCTGGCGTTCGGATGCCTTGCACCTGCACCGCGAGCGTCCGGCCGACCCCGAGATTGAGGCAGTGCACGGTTGTCGTGTGCAGCCCCGTGCAGCCGGTCACCGCGATACCGGCGGCATCGACGGCCTCGATCGTCCATTGCGTCGGCACCACCATGGTCACCGAGGCGGCCGGGTCGGGGATGGCGACGGCGACGACTTCTCGAACGGTGACGGGTGATGGGCTCGCCGGCGGCGGTGCCGGGGCGGCCGGGGCCGTGCTGGTTGCCGCCGGTTGCTGCCCCGCTGACGGTGCGGCATTTCCGGCCGGTCCGGCGGCTGCCAGCGGCGTCCCGCCGGCCGCGGCCGCGGCGACTCCCTGAGATAACCCGGCAGCCGGCGTCTGGGCTGCGCCGCCCGGCCGCGGTACTGCGCCGCCCGGCCGCGGTGCCGCGCCGCCCGGCCGCGGTGCTGCGCCACCAGATCCGGGGGCGGACGTGACGGTGCCGTGGGGACTGCTGGTAGCGATCGAGGCCCCTCCGGATCCGCTGGTAATTGGCCCTCGGGCGCCGAGCGAGGACGATGCGATGGGGTTCGGTGCCGCGCGCGGCGAGTGTTTCGGCGGCCCGAGGATTACCCCGAGGATGACCACCAAGGCAGCAATCACAGCCGCAGCGCCGGCAACAGCCAACGTCGCCGTCTTCGAGCCGCCGTGCCAAAGTCGGTGGCTTCCGGCGGCCGAGCCACTCGACTTCGCGTCGGCGCCACTTGGTGCGGCGCTATTCGGCCCGGAACCGCTGGCCGCGGTCGCGTGCCCCACGGAGCCGGCGGAAGACAAGTAATGGCCGGCCGCGAGCGCTCCGCCCAGGATGACTGGTGCGATCACCGTCCGCAGCGTGTTGTTGACGTCGTCGACCTCAAGCAGAGCAGCCCGGCATCGCTCGCACTGCTCGAGGTGCTCATCCACCGTCGCGCGATCACGACTCGACAGCGCGTCGCGGATGTAGGGACCGAGTTGGCGCCGCGTTGCGCGGCACTCCTGGTCGTCGGTGGCCGCCAGGTGCTGTTGCAGGAACGCTTGCCGCAGTCGCTCCTTGGCCCGGCGCGCCCGCAGCGTAACGCCGTTGGGGCTGGTGCCAAGGATCGGCGCGATCTCGGCCGGCGTCTGCCGCTCCACGACGACATGCCAGAGCACCGCACGACTTGCGTCTGGCAGTGACGCCCAGGCCCGCCAGGCGGCATGCTGTTCGGCGTTGACCGCCGCTACGTCAGCAGCGGAGGGCGCCGGCTCCGCCTCCAGATCGGCGGCCTGATCGGTGAGCGTCACGCGCCGCTCGTAGGACCGCGCCTTGTCGATCGCGAACCGGCGCATCGTGCTGAACAGATAGGGCCGGAAGGCGTCGTGCGGACCATGTCCAGCCTTGACTACGCGCAATACGCGGTAGTAGCTCTCACTGACCAGGTCATCGACGTCGCGGGGCGGAGCGACCTGCGCCGCCATCCGGCGCGCTGCGGCCTGGTGGCGGGTCCACAACTCGGCGTACGCCGAGTCGTCACCGGCCCGGACCGCGGCGAGCAGGTCGGCGTCGCTGTGCTCGACGTTGGCGTCAGCACTCGCGCTCACTCTTTGCACACTAATAGGTGATTTGGTGGTCGCGATACCACCCGCCGGGAATGCCCTGAGCGCGGAGAAATGACGTGGCCAGAACCGCGACAGATTCTCACCACCCGATCGTCTCCAATACGGGGACCTCGCCGGCTCGGCCCGATGTGCACCGCGACAGTCGCGGCCCGGGGGACGCAGCCGTTAGCCGATCCGGCGAGGTCACGGGAGTGGCCTCCGGAGCCCCCTTACCGCGCGCGGACAGCGGAGACGTGCCAACAGATGGTGCGGGCGGACCGTGCCATCCCACCGCAACGTTGCCGAGCGGATTCCGAGTCTTGACGCTCAAATTGGTCTATGCCAATGTGGTCAAGAACCGACCATCCGAAGTTTTCGGTCGAAACAGACCTTCCATACGCGACCGCTCCGGATGGGACCGACCGTGCGAGGAGGACGGCAATGGCAATTAGCGACGGTTCCGGCGGCGCTCCAACCCGTGTCGACGCGCTTCCGGAAATCGACAAACGAGGCGTTAGCCGGCGCAGTGTGCTCGTCGGCGGGGCGGCGCTACTTGTCGGCGCCGGGCTCATGAAGCCGGCCCGGGCGCTGGCCGCCGGGCCGACCGGTTCAACGAGCGCGACGATGGGTGCGCAGACGTTCGGGCTTTCCGCCGCCCAACAAGCCGGGCAGCGCGTGATCTGGTCCTATCCCGGGCTCACGCCCCCGCCAGCGCTCTTCGACGCCATCCGGGCCGGACTGGTCGGCGGGGTGATCTTCTTCGGCGAGAACATCAGCCGTCCTAGCTACCCCAGTCAGATTCAAGCGGTGACCGCCCAATTGGCGCAGGCGCAGGCGGACAGCGGCATCGGATACCCACTGCTCCTGATGACCGATCAGGAGGGTGGCGTCGTGCAGCGGCTTCCGGGAGCCCCGGGGATCTCCGAGAAGCAGATCGGCGCGTCCGCGGATCCGGTTGGCACGGCGCGGACTGCCGGCACCGGCGCAGCGCAGAACTTGCTGACCGCCAAAATGAACTGCAACCTCGCGCCGGTACTCGACGTCTTCCGGCAAGCCGGCAACTTCGACGACCAGTTCGGACGCTCGTACAGCATGGATTCGGTGGTCTGCGGCGAATGCGGCGCCGCGTCCATTACCGCGCAGCAGACGCTTGGTGTGGTCACAACTGCCAAGCACTACCCCGGGCTCGGTGTCGCGACCCGCGCCCAGAACACCGACCTCGGGCCCGTGACGCTCGACGTGTCCCTGTCGGATCTGCGCAGCATCGACGAGTTGCCCTTCACATACGCCATCAACGCCAACGTAGACATGATCATGACGTCGTGGGCGACTTACCCGGCGCTCGACCCGGACCTGCCGTCCGGGCTGTCACCGAGGATCGTGCACGGCGAGTTGCGCGGGCGACTCAAGTTCCGCGGGGTGACGATCGCCGACGCGATCGAGGCCGGCGCGCTGCAGAGCTTCGGCAGCACCGGTGAACGCGCGGTGGCGGCCGCGGCCGCCGGCATGGACATCGTGCTGTGCTCCGCACGTTCCGTCAGCCAGGGCCAGGATGCGGTCGACGCGCTCCAGGCGGCGGTCGCCAACGGTCAACTCGATCGGGGCGCGGCCATCCACGCCCTGCAGCGCGTCCT
>Ga0207657_10004837_pt1 | contig 14183 bp, 12 predicted proteins | sample KBSC33metaG_FD_184316 | JGI IMG/M metagenome (GOLD analysis project Ga0207657, IMG submission 184316) | Corn rhizosphere microbial communities from Kellogg Biological Station, Michigan, USA - KBS C3-3 metaG (SPAdes) (version 2) | ecosystem: Host-associated > Plants > Roots > Rhizosphere > Soil ... | reverse complement strand
TGGATGCGGCCCTTGTGACCTTGCTCGCTGGAGAACCACGCGCTGCCCGCCGTCCACAGTTCGAGCGCCGTGTGGCGGTCGAGTCGGCTGCCGGCATCGTACAGGCGCAGTCCGCCGACGGTGCGGCCGGAGACGAGCCAGTAGAGCGCCGTCCACGGGTTGTAGCTGGCGACGCGCGTCGCATCCGTGCCGGCGCCGACGGGCACGCCCGCGTCCAGCATGCGCTTGATCGGCGGCGTCGTCTCGGCCGCCTTCGCGCCGTAGCGCTCGACGAAGTACTCGCCCTGGAACGCCATGCGGTGCTGGATCGCGATGCCGCCACCGAGTGCTCGCACACGTTCGATGTTGCGCGGGGTGATGGTCTCGGCGTGATCGAACATCCAGCGCAGGCCCGCGAACGGGATGTCGCGGTCGACCTTCTCGAACACGTCCAGCATGCGCGAGATCGATTCGTCGTAGGTCGCATGCAGGCGGAACGGCCAGCGGTTGGCGACGAGGTGGCGCACGACCTGCTCCAGCTCCGCTTCCATCCCGGCCGGCAGGTCGGGGCGCGGCTCCAGGAAGTCCTCGAAGTCGGCGGCGGAGAACACGAGCATTTCGCCGGCGCCGTTGTGGCGATACCAGTCGTCGCCCTGGCCCGGGGTCACCATCTCCGTCCACTGCTTGAAATCGTCGAGCTCACGGCCCTTGTTCTGCGTGAACAGGTTGTAGGCGATGCGGATCGTCAGCTGGTCCTGGGCGGCCAGTTGCTCGACGACCTGGTAATCCTCGGGATAATTCTGGAAGCCACCGCCGGCGTCGATCGCGCTCGTCAGGCCCAGGCGGTTCAGTTCGCGCATGAAGTGCCGCGTCGAATTGATCTGCTGGTCGAGCGGCAGCTTGGGGCCCTTGGCCAAGGTGGCGTACAGGATCATGGCGTTCGGGCGGGCGATCAGCATGCCCGTCGGGTTGCCCGCGGCATCGCGCACGATCTCGCCGCCGGGCGGGTTCGGCGTCGTCTTGTCGTAGCCGACGGCGCGCAGCGCGGCGCGGTTCAGCAGGGCGCGGTCGTACAGGTGCAGCACGAACACGGGCGTGTCCGGTGCGGCCGCGTTCAGCTCTTCGATCGTGGGCATGCGCCGCTCGGCGAACTGGAATTCGTTCCAGCCGCCCACGACGCGGACCCATTGCGGGCTCGGCGTGCGCAGCGCCTGCTCGCGCAGCATGCGCAGCGCGTCGGCCAGCGACGGCACGCCTTCCCAGCGCAGTTCGAGGTTGTAATTCAGGCCGCCGCGGATCAGGTGCAGGTGCGAATCGTTCAAGCCGGGAATCACGGTATGGCCGTCGAGATCGACGACGCGCGTGCTGTCGCCGTGGTGGCGCATCACGTCGGCCGCCGCACCGACGGCGACGAAGCGGCCGTCGGCAATCGCGACCGCGTCGGCCTGCGGGTTGGACCGGTCCAGCGTGTGGAAGCGGCCGTTGGTGAGGATCAGGTCGGCGATGACGGGTGTGTTCATGGGGTCTCTCCAGGTAAGTATGTTGACATATCCGTGGCGTCAGCGCGCGCCGCGCTGCGAGTCAGGCATGGTCGCGGGTGGCGGACGGCGCCGCCGCGCGTTCGACGTCGCGCACCGGCAGCACGACGCGGAACAGGGCGCCGTGCGGCTCGGCGGGCACGCATTCGATGCGGCCGCCGTGCGCCGCGACGATGGCGCGGCTGATCGACAGGCCGACGCCCGTGCCTTGCGGCTTGGTGGAATACAGGGCGTCGAAGATGCGCTCGCGGTCGGCGGGCGCGATGCCGGGGCCGTTGTCGCGCACGCGCAGTTCGACGAGGGCCAGCCCGGCCGGGGCCGATTCGAGCACGATGCGGCGCGGCCGGTCGCTGACGCCGGCCAGCGCCTCGATCGCGTTCAGCAGCAGGTTGATGAGCACTTGCTGGACCTGCGCGCGGCTCGCGTGGATCTGCCGGCCCGGCAGCTGCAGGCGGGTGTCCAGCTGCACGTTTTGGCGCACCATCAGCGCGCGCAGCAACTGCGCCGCCTCGGCGACAGCCGCGTCGAGCGCGAACGTGCTGGCGGCCTCGCCCTCGCGCCGCGCGAGCCCGCGCACGCTGCGCACGATGTCGCCGGCCTGGCGTCCGCACGTGCTGATCTGCTCCAGCGCTTCCAGCGCGCGCGCCGTGTCGGGCTGGGCGCGGCGCAGCCAGCGCCGCGCGGCCGCCGCGTGCAGCACGATCGCCGCCAGCGGTTGATTCACTTCGTGCGCGATGGCGATGCCGAGCTCACCGACCGTGTCCGCACGCGCGGCGCGCGCCTGCTGGGCGTGGTCGAGCGTGGCCGGGACGGTGCCCCAGGCCGCCGTCAGGTCGCGCACGCGGCCGTGTGCGCCCCAGTCGCGCCACGTGTCCAGCGCGAGGCGGCGGTAACCCGGCAGCGCGCCGGCGAGGCCCTCCCGTACGCACAGGCCGACGGCGCCTTCCCACGCGAGCGCGGCCAGCCACGCCTGGCCGTTGGCCTGCGCCAGCGCGGCCGCGCGCTCGTAGGCGGCGAGGGCGCGCACGCCGCCGCCGGCATCGTGTCCGGCGGCGTCCGCGAGCAGCGCCATGGCGCCGGCGAGGTCGGGCGCACGGCGGGCCCAGTCGCGCAGCGCCCGGCGGTGCCCGCGCAGCTGCGCCGTCGCGCCGGGCACGCCCTGCACGCGGGCGAGTGTCAGCGCGCCGAACAGGTGATACGGCAGCAGTTCGCACGGCGGCGTGAGCGGCGTGACGAGCTGGCGGGCCGCGGCCAGCGCCGCGCGCGCGGCGCCCGTCCGGCCGCGCAGCCACGCCGCCTGCAGGCAGCCGAGCCAGCAGCCGAACTGCAGCGCGTCCGGCGCCACGGCCGGGACGCACGACGCGTGCGTGCCGTCGGCGAGGGTACGGAACAGCGCGATGCGGCTGTCCAGCTGGCTCGTGGCGGCGGACGTGGTACCGGCCGGGATGGCAAGCCGCACGGCCTCGCCGTAATGCCGCAGCTCGGCGAGCGGCGCGCCGCACAGCAGGCGCACACCCGTCCACAGCACGGCGCTGCGCGCCAGCGTATCCGGGCGCCCCGCTTCGATGCGGCAGGCTTCGGCCTGCACGAGCGCGGCGTCGCGCAGCGGGGCGCGCCGCGCCAGCACGAGGGTCGCGTGGGCGCGCAGCACGGCGCCGCCCACGCGGCCCGCGTCCGCGCGGCGCGCGCGCCGGGCGCAGGCGTCGGCCAGCAGCAGGGCGCGGCGGCCGCCGCGGAAGCGGTCGAGGGCGACGGCCGCGAGCAGCACGGCGGCCAGCAGGGTGGCGTCCGTGGGGCCGTCCAGCAGGGCGCGGCGGATTTCCGTTTCGATCAGGCTGCCCGGCAGGCGGCCGGCATTGAAGGCGTCCTGCAGCGCGTCGGACAGCAGGGGATCGGCGCGCAGCAGGGGCGCATCGGCCAGCGCGGCCGGGCCCGCGTCGCACAGCAGGCGCCATGCGGCGCGGCACGCGAGCAAGTCGGGCTCGGCCGCGGCCGCAATGCCGTCGGGCAGCGCGTGCGGCGCGGGAGCGGGTGGTATCGGTCGGTACGGTCGGGTCATCTGCACGCTCGGAATCGCCGCCGGCAGGGGTTGGGCCGGGGCGAAACCAGTATCGCGGCATTGCCGGGCGATGCCCTCATACGAAAGGAGGATCGCTGCGCGCAGCGAGGGCGGGAGGGCGGCGTGGGCATGCATCGCGTTGCTCGGGAGCGGGCGAGGCCGGCGCCGCCGCGGGATCAGGAACGCAGGAAGGCCAGCAGGTCGGCGTTCAGGCGGTCCTTGTGGGTAGCGGCGAGGCCGTGCGGGGCGCCTTCGTAAACGACCAGGCGGCCTTGCGGCAGCAGCTCGACGGCGCGGCGTGCCGTCGTGTCGATGGGGACGATCTGGTCGTCGTCGCCATGGATGACGAGCGTGGGAACCGTCATTTTCTTGAGATCGTCCGTGAAGTCCGTTTCCGAGAACTGCTTGATGCATTCATAGGCGGCGCGCAGGCTGCACTGCATGCCCTGCAGCCAGAACGTGTCGCGCATGCCTTGCGATTCCTTGGCGCCGTCGCGGTTGAAGCCGTAGAACGGGCTGGAGAGGTCCTTGAAGAATTGCGCACGGTCGGCCTTGACGCCCTGGCGAATGCCGTCGAACACGGCCATCGGCACGCCGTTCGGATTGGCGTCCGACCGGCCCATCTGCGGCGTGACGGCGCCGACCAGCACGGCGCCCTTGACGCGACCGGTGCCATGGCGGCCGACGTAGCGCGCGACCTCGCCGCCGCCCGTCGAGTGGCCCACGAGGGTCACGTCGTTCAGGTCCAGCGCCTCGATCACCTGGGCCAGGTCGTCGGCGTAGTCGTTCATGTGGTTGCCGTGCCAGGGCTTGCTCGACCGGCCGTGGCCGCGGCGGTCGTGGGCGACGACGCGGTAGCCGTGCTCGGCCAGGAACATCATCTGGTCTTCCCACGCGTCGCCCTGCAGCGGCCAGCCGTGGCTGAACACGACGGCGGGACCGTGGCCCCAGTCGGTGAAGTAAATGGTGGTGCCGTCGCGGGTGGTGACGGTATTGCTCGTGCGGGTGATGGTCATGGCATGTCCCTTCGGTGGAGTGGCAGGAGACCGGAAGGGACGGCACGGCCGCCGCATCCGGACCCGGTCATTGTCGGGAGGAGCACGGCCGAGGTCTAGTCATACAAACGTATAGGTACTTACCCTGCGCTATCGGACGTTGCCCGCTCGATCGGACAGTTGAGCGCAAGCATGCGAGCGAGCGGCGTGCTCGCGCGCAGGCGCTCGCGCCACCATTTCAGCGCGGCGCCTTCCTCGCCCGTGCGCCATGCCATGTACAGGGTCTCGTCGGGCTTCGGTTCATCGACCTCTTTCTCGACGAGGCGTCCGGCCGCGATGTCTGCGCGGGCCCACGCTTCCGGCAGGAAGCCGAAGCCGAGGCCCGCCAGCTGGAATTCGTACTTCGTCTGCATGTCGGGCACGGTGAGCGTGTCCTGGCCGAACAGGAGGCCCACCGTGCGCGCCTGCAGCACGCGTACGGAATCGGCGACGGAGATGGCACGATGCGCCGTCAGCTCGGCCTTGCCGAGCCGGTGCCGCACGGCGGCGAGCGGATGCGACGGGGCGACGACGAACACGAACGACATCGTGCCGAGCGGCTCCGCCGTGTAGCCGCCGCCGGACGGGCCTTCGCCGGCCGCACCGACGAGCAGATCGACGCGCCGGTCCAGCAGGCTTTCCCAGGTGCCGGACAACGCTTCGCGCACGATGCGCAGGCGGGTCTGGTCGGCCACGTCGTAGAACGCGCGGATGTCGTCCTGCAGGCCCAGCGGGGCGAGCGCGGAATCCATGCCGATGGCGAATTCCGTCTCCCATCCGGACGCGACGCGCCGCACGCGGCTCTCCAGGTCGCCCGCCGCCTTGAGCAGGTAGCGGCCTTCCTTCAGCAGCTCCTCGCCGGCCGGCGTCAGGACGACGCGCGGCCCGAAGCGTTCGAACAACTGCACGCCCAGGTCGTCCTCCAGCTTGGAGACGGTGTACGAGATCGTCGACGGCACCCGGTACAGCTCCTTCGCCGCGGCGGAAAAGCTGCCGCGGCGGGCGATGGTGTCGACGGTGAGGAGGGCGTCCAGGCTGAGTCTGAGCATGTGTGGATGAGTGAAGACGGGAGCGCATCGTATCAAAAAAGCGGGGACGCGTCGTCGGCGCATGGCGGGGAGCCGATTGCCTTCGGCGCAATCGGGGCCGTACACTGCTGCGGCCGCCGGTTTTGAAGAGGAACGACAAACATGGGAATAGGACGATTCGTGATTGCGCTCGGGCTCGCGCTCGTCTTGTCGATTTTCCTGACGGGGCTGTATGCATGGCATGCGTCCGGCGACGATGGGCCGATCGTCGGCAAGCACGTCGACACCATGTCGCCGGACGGCGAGTGGGTGGCGACATTGGAGGTGGTCGACAATGGCCTCGGTTTCGGACAAGGTTGGCTCTACGACGAGGTCCATATTCGTCGCCCGGACGAAGCGATTTCGAGTCACGGCGAGCGCGCCGAATCGGCTGTTTTCTACATGGGTTCGGCCGGAAATCCGCCCGATGAAGTTTCAATCGATTGGCGGGACGCGAGACACCTCGTCATCGCTTATGACGACGACCCGCGTAGTCGTCCGGGAAAAAGCATCACCCGGTTCCACGGTATTTCGATCGAATATCGGGCGCGGGCAAGAAGGCAATGAGCGCCTCTGGAAGAATAGAGTGCCGGCCGTGAATCGTTAAGTGCGTCTATCGTTTTCGACTGACCCGACAATTATTCGTAAAGGCGGTCGACACATAATTCGCATATGTTTTGCGGTTCTTCCGGAAACCTGCTGCGTTACCTATCCAGGTTTCACGCATTTTGAATACCTCCTGATTTTTCGCAATAAATACCCGAGAGTTTCGCGGTCAGAATTGATATAGCGCAAAAAAAGTGAATTCGAGATCTCGGTTGCGGTCAATTGATTTGTTTTCTATCTCTCCCGTGCGCCGGGAGGCCAGCAGATCGTCCGCGCCGACAGGCTATCGAGGCGACCACGCCCCGGTGCAGGCCCGCGCGGTGGCCACAGCTGGAAGATCATGCGTGGCGGTTGTTCCGATAGTGACGCTGTCCATACGTCTGCTCAGTTTTTTCGGAACGATGCCGCTTTTCCATCACGACCGGCAACACGATCGCTGCATTGTTTGATGGAAATCAATAAGCTCACAAAGAAATAAATTCCGTGTAGGAATGCGTGTTTGGTATCCGCTTGGAATTTATTGTCGCGGTTCATTTTGGGATAACACTCAGAAATTTTTCCGGCAATCAATTTCCACGAGTAATTTATTGTGGATAATTGCTGTCGGCAGAATTTACAATTCCGTTTAACCTCGATTAAGGTATTTTTATAAGTTATTGATTCTAAAGTAAGCATTAAGTCTGGCCTGAATCATGCTTTATAGGGAATGAGCTGTCGTAGCACCAAACGTACTGTCCAACTCGTATTCCTTGAGGAGAACCTTATGAAGCTGAACAAGTCCCTGATCGCGAAATCCGTTGCCGCCCTGACCCTGGTCACCGGCGCAGCGATGCCGATGTTCGCTCAAGCCGCCGCACCGATCTTCACGGTCGACCCGTCGGCCCTGGGCAGCGGCGCCCCCACGTTCACGGCAAACCAGATCTCGGGCACCTCGTCCGAACTGTTGACCACGACCGGTAACACCCATAGCGGTTCGGGCTGGCTGCAGTTGAGCGCTTTCGCGCTGAACGGCAGCCCCAAGTTCAACACCGGCCTGGGCAGTGACTACCTGCTCTACATCACGTTCGACCTGACCGACAAGTATCGTGCCGGCACGGGCTCGGGCATCAACACCCCGAACAGCATCAATGATCTGACGTCGCTGAACTTCCAGTTCTGGGTCGACCCGAACATGGACAACAGCTACACCAATGCGAATGCGGCATCCGCAACGGCGGCGACTGTTGGCAACACCGGCGACGACATGCTGCTGGCCAGCGGTAGCCTGATCACCGGCGTCGCAGGTTTCAATGATCTGCTGGGTGCCCACCTGAACTCGAAACAGACATTCAACGTGACTGCTCTGGGCCAGTCCTACTTCGTCGATCCGAACCCGTTCTACAACATCGCGTTCGATGAGTTCAACAACACGACGCAAGGGGCGGAAATCTCCGGCAACCTGGTGGCCATCAACCAGGCGAGCGGCTCGATCGACTTCAACTCCCAGGTGCCGGAACCCGCATCGCTGTCCCTGCTGGGCTTGGGGATGCTTGGCCTGGCCGCTAGCAAGCGCCGTCGCGCCAAGTAATCGTGTCTAATCAGCTTTCCCGATCGGCCTTGCTGGTCGGGAAGTAGTGTCTTAATGGCAAGAAGCCCGTCCTGCGACGGGCTTTTTTACGTACACAAAGTGAGTGCTATCTTGTGCAGCCATACAATTTCTATGACCAAGCCCTTCATCGAGCACCTTGCCGCGTGCGCCGCACTGGCGCCGTCGGCCGATAACACTCAGCCATGGCAGATGCGCTGGACCGGCGATGCGCTCGAGCTGCATTATGTCTCGCGCCATCCGAGCACGAATGTATTCGATGCCGACAGCCATGGCACGTTGCTTGCCATCGGCGCCCTTGCCGAAAACATCGATCTGACGTTGGCGGCGAATGGTGTGCGAGGGCAATGGGAATGGAATCGGCCAGGCAAACAGCCGTATGGGCGACTGGATTTGCCACACGACTTGCCGGAAAATTTTACAATTCCTCCGGGGCTCGAGGCGCGCCACACGAACCGTCTCCCGTATCGGACCGATGTACTCGAGCCGGGCTTGCGGGACAAGGTCGCAGCGGCCCGGCAGGGCCAGCAGCGCATGATCGTGCTGCAGGACAATGCAGCGCGCAAGGCGCTGGTCAAACTCGTCGAATTGAGTTCCCAGGCGCGCTTCTGCAATCGCGACCTGCACCGCTGGCTGTTCGGCAGCCTGCGTGAGACGCCCCAGGAGGTCGCGAGCGGCGACGGACTCGACGTCGCGACATTGGGCTTGCCACCGGGCGGCAAGACCATGCTCAACTTTATGTCGAACTGGAACCGGATGGCCAAACTGAACCGGTTTGGTGCGTACAAATTCCTGGCCAAGACCGAAACCGGGCTGATCTCGGCGGCGCCGGCGCTGTTGTGTGTCGTTGGTAGCGGAAAGGAGCGCAACGCGATCGACGCCGGCCGCCTGCTGACGCGCGTCTGGACGCAGCTCAACGAGCACGGCGCGGCAGTGCAGCCATATTACGTGGTGACCGACCAGGTCAATCGCCTGCACACGGGCAAACTGGCGCCGGGGTTCGAGGACAAGATCGGCGCGGTGGAACAGGAGCTGCACAAGCTGTTAGGGCTGGCCCAGGGTGAAATGCTGCACATGATCCTGCGTGTGGGTTATCCGACGAAGACCCCGGCGCGCTCGCGCCGACTTCCTCTGTCACAGGTATTCGTCAGCGATCTCTAGCCTGCACGGTGTCTGCACGAACGTTCCATATATTGTCACGATCATCGAGTCTCATTGATGCGGACACCGCAATTGCGGCGCTCGCGGAAATCGCCACATCGACTGACAAAACCAATGGGTTTCGCGCAGAAATTGGCGGTGACAGTTCGTGATTTTCCCGCGTCGACAAAATGATATGCTTGGTCGACGCGCCGGTGATAAAGCCGAGCCAACACAAAAATGTCATACCGCCTCGACCCAGCGAAACCCCATGAAGAAACGAATGCTGCAGTGCCTCGTCAGCGCCATGATCGGCTGCGCCTCTCTCGTCGGACCGCTGCACGCGGAAGATTTCAGATCCGTGTTCGGCGCTGAAGACGAGACGATGCGCCGTTTGCCGCCCGATGCGCTTGCGGCGGTACGCGCGCATGCCCGCACGACGGAGTACAGCGACTGCGCGGCGGGCGAGTTCGTCGGGTCCCCTGTCGATCTGACGGGCCGGGGACAAGCGCGCGACTGGATCGCCAAGACAGCGGATGGCTGCGCGTGGGGCGCTTCGTCGGTCGTGATCTGGGTGCTGAAGCGGGAAGCCCGCGGCTACCGTGTCGTGCTGTTCAGCGGCGGACAGGTGGTCGGCTTGCGCCGGGCCCGGACCGGTGACACTGCGGACCTGGACATTGTCAGCGCAACGGCACGGGATTACTCGCAAACGATCTACAAATTCGACGGGAAGATGTACAAGGAATCGGCGACCCGATCGGTCGACCTCTCCGATCCAGCGGACTGCAAGCGCAACCGGGACGTTTGCGGCGACGATTAACGACAGTCCGCGTCACGCAAGGCCTTCGGTGCCTTGTGCCGCCAGGCCGCCAGGATCAACGCTTTCACGACCGCCGCCTCGGCACGGGCCAGCGTGACGCGCACGCCCTTCACCGAGCTGCCCCACACGAGTTTTTCGATGAATTGCGGATGCAGCGCCAGCGCCTGCTCGCGTTGCGCTTCGGGCAGGAAGACGTGTATCGTCTCTTCTCCCGGCGGCACCGTGACGAAGATCTTGTCCCGCACGCGAAACGACTGGTACGTGAAGTGCGGCGCTTCCGTCGCTTCGGGCAGCGACAGCGCATAAGTGCGAACCGTGGAGAATTTCATGACATGCCCTTCAACGCCCGCCCGATGCGCGCGCGAAAAGCGCTCACCTTGTCGGGCGACAGCGACTCGGCCTGGTACAGCGACAGCATCTCGAAGCGGCACGTCGGCGCGCACGTACCCAGCAGCGCCAGTTTCAGCACGCGTTTCACGGGTTGCCGCAGCACGAACCGGTCGACCCACCACGGCGAGCCCAGCGTGGTGACCGCCACGGCCCGCTTGAGCTTGCCAAGACGCGGCTTGATCGGACCGAGGTCGCTGGCGTGGTCGTAGGCGACGCCCGGTGCCCAGACGCGATCGAACCAGCCCTTGAGCATCGCGGGGAAGCCGAACCACCACGTCGGGAACACGAGCACGAGGGCTTCGGCGTCCAGCAGGCGCCTGGCGTACGGCTCCGTGGCGGCGCCGTCGAACGCGGGGCCGTAGTAGCTCTGGCGTTCCGCCGCCGTCAATGCCGGTGCGAAGCCGGCGGCATGCAAGTCGTCGACGACGACGTCGTGCCCGTGCGCGATCAAGGTGGAGACGGCGTGCTGCGCCAGCGCGTGGCACAAGCTGTCGTGCAGGGGATGGGCGATCACGACGAGACACTTCATGCACGGTCCCCGAGACCGAGTTCATCGGCTATCTGGCCGCGCAACACGAATTTCTGGATCTTGCCCGTCACCGTCATCGGAAACCCCTCCACGAAGCGCACGTAGCGCGGGATCTTGTAATGCGCGATCTGCCCGCGGCAGAACGCGCGGATCTCGTCCGCATCCGCCTGCGCCCCGGGTCGCAGCACAATGCATGCGCACAGCTCCTCGCCGTATTTCGCGTCGGGTACGCCCACGCACTGCACGTCCAGCACCTTCGGATGGCGATATAAAAATTCCTCGACCTCGCGCGGGTAGATGTTCTCGCCGCCGCGGATCACCATGTCCTTCGCGCGGCCCACGATGCGGCAATAGCCGTCCGCGTCCAGCGTGGCCAGGTCGCCCGTGTGCATCCAGCCGGCAGTATCGATCGCCTCGCGCGTGCGGACGTCGTCGCCCCAGTAGCCGAGCATGACGGAATAGCCGCGTGTGAGCAGCTCGCCCGTGTCGCCGCGCGGGACGATGCGGCCGTCCGCGTCGACGATCTTGACCTCCAGGTGCGGATGGATGCGCCCGACCGTGCCCACGCGGCACGCGACCGGGTTGTCGACCGACGTCTGGAAGCTGACGGGCGACGTCTCCGTCATGCCGTAGGCGATCGTGATCTCGTCCATGTGCATCTGGCGCATCACGCGCTGCATGACTTCCGTCGGACACGGGGAACCGGCCATGATCCCCGTGCGCAGGCTCGCCAGGTCGAACGCCGCGAAGTCCGGATGGTCCAGCATCGCGATGAACATCGTCGGCACGCCATGCAGCGCCGTGCAGCGCTCGGCCTGCACGGTGGCCAGCACGGCGCCCGCGTCGAAGCCTTCGCCGGGGTACACCATCGCGGCGCCATGCGTCATGCAGGCGAGGTTCCCCAACACCATGCCGAAGCAGTGGTACAGCGGGACGGGGATGCACAGGCGGTCGTGTTCCGACAGGCGCATCGCCTCGCCGATGAAGAAGCCGTTGTTGAGGATGTTGTGGTGCGTGAGCGTGGCACCTTTCGGCGCGCCCGTCGTGCCGGACGTGAACTGGATGTTGACGGGGTCGTCGAACTGCAACGTGCGCGCCACCTCGTGCAGGCGCGCCACGTCGGCCGGGCCGGCGCACTGCGCGACCGCATCGAAGTTCAGCATGCCGGGCGTCGTTTCGTGACCGAGGCGGATCACGTGGCGCAGCTCCGGCAGGCGCGCCGCATGCAGGTCGCCTGCGGTGGCGCCGTCGAGTTCCGGCACGAGGTCGCGCAGCATGCCGAGGTAGTCGCTGGACTTGAAGCCGGGCGCGAGGATCAGCGCGCGGCAGCCGACCTTGGCCAGCGCGTATTCCAGTTCCGCGCGCTGGTACGCGGGGTTGATGTTGACCATGACGAGGCCGGCCTGCGCCGTCGCGAACTGCGTGAGCACCCATTCGGCGCGGTTCTGCGACCAGATGCCGATGCGGTCGCCCGGCTGCAGCCCGAGGCCCAGCAGCCCGGCCGCCAGGCGCTCCGCGCGCTCGCGCAGTTCCTGCCACGTCCAGCGCACGTCCTGATGGGGCACGACGAGCGCGTCGCGGTCCGGAAAGCGCGCCGCGATGCGGTCCAGGTGGGCACCGATCGTGTCGCCGATGAGGGGGAGCGGATGGGCCCCGTGGACGTAGCTCGCCTGCTGCATGGTTGTCTCCCGTTGCGGATGCGTTGACGTTCTCGCCACAGTGTAGCGTCGCCGGTCATCGCGCGATTATCGAAAAAATCGATCATAGACCATAAAACAACTCGTTTTTCTTCTCCCTGCGCAGCAACCATAATGCTCTCCATGGAAACGCGCTTGCACCGGCAGAGACGGCGGTGCCGCAAGGTCGGCGCAGCGCGACGTGTTCGAACGGTTCGAACACCATCACAAGGAGAGCAACATGCTGAAAGTACGTAAAAGCGCGGATCGCGGTGTCGCCAGTTTCGGCTGGCTGCGCTCGCAGCACACCTTCTCGTTCGGCCACTACTACGATCCGGCGCACATGCACGTCGGCCCGCTGCGGGTGATCAACGAGGACCGTGTGGCCCCGGGCCGCGGCTTCGACCCGCACGGCCACAAGGACATGGAGATCATCTCCTACGTGCTGGACGGCGCGCTTGCGCACAAGGACAGCATGGGCAACGGCTCCGTGCTGCGCTACGGCGACGTGCAGCGCATGAGCGCCGGGACGGGCGTCACGCACAGCGAGTACAACCACTCGGCCACGGAACCCGTGCACTTCCTGCAGATCTGGGTGATCCCGAACGAGACGGGCGGCGCACCGGGCTACGAAGAGAAGCACTTCGACGCGGACAGCAAACGGGGCCGGCTGCGGCTGATCGCATCGCACGACGGCCGCGACGGCTCCGTGTCGCTCCGCCAGGACGCCGCCATCTACGCGACGATCCTCGACGGCAGCGAGCGCGTCGACCATGCGCTGCTGCCCGGCCGTCAAGCCTATGTCCAGGTGGCGCGCGGCAGCGTGACCGTGAACGGCTGCGCCCTCGAAGCGGGCGACGCCGTCGAAGTCGGCGAGGAAGCCGTCGTGACGCTGTCGGACGCACAGGACGCCGAAGTGCTGCTGTTCGACCTCCCGGCCTGAACGGGGAGCCGCCTGCGCGGAACCGGTACCGCGCGGCCGGCCCGCCCGAGACGAGTACAATCAGTCCGCGACCTGGCGCACGGGTGGCGGACATCCACGCAAACGAAAGAGACGAGGAGAACGAGCCATGGAAGTGACGACGCATCGCGGCGAAGGGCCGCTGCAACAGGTGATCGAGATCGGCAAGCACCGCATCCTGACGGACGTGAAGCCGGAATTCGGCGGCGAGGACAGCGGCCCCGAGCCGCACGACATCCTCGCGGCCGCGCTGGCCGCGTGTACGACGCTGACCGTCAGCCTGTACGCGAAGCGCAAGGGTTATGCCCTCGACGAAGTGAAGGTCGCCATCAAGCACGGCCAGGAAGGCGCGGCGTACGGCCTGCACCGCACGATCGAATACGTGGGCGCGCTGGATGACGAAGCGAAGGCACGCCTGACCGACATCGCCAACAAATGCCCGGTACACAAGACCTTGTCGGGCACGATCCAGATCACCACGGAGGCACGCTGACATGAGCACGTTCGACCAAGACTACGGCAGTGGCCTGGACACCGTCATCATCCCGCGCACGCACGACCTGGGCGGCGGCTTCGAGGTGCGGCGCGCGCTGCCGCACAAGGACCGGCGCATGGTGGGCCCGTTCGTCTTCCTCGACCAGATGGGGCCGCACGTGTTCCATGCGGGCGAGGGCATCGACGTGCGTCCGCACCCGCACATCGGCCTGGCCACCGTCACGTACCTGCTGGATGGCCAGATCCGCCACCGCGACAGCCTCGGCACCGTGCAGGACATTAAGCCGGGCGAGGTGAACTGGAT
>Ga0207657_10004836_pt1 | contig 14184 bp, 12 predicted proteins | sample KBSC33metaG_FD_184316 | JGI IMG/M metagenome (GOLD analysis project Ga0207657, IMG submission 184316) | Corn rhizosphere microbial communities from Kellogg Biological Station, Michigan, USA - KBS C3-3 metaG (SPAdes) (version 2) | ecosystem: Host-associated > Plants > Roots > Rhizosphere > Soil ... | reverse complement strand
ACGCCGCCGAGCTGGACATCTTCGACGTGATCTGGCGCCAGCACATCTGGACGACCCAGCGCGCCGGCGACGGATGGCGGTCGATGCCCAACCGTGGCTCCGCCACCGCCAACCACTACGACCACGTCCACGTCTCGGTCTACTGAAACAGCTGGGCGGAACACACTGCGCCCGCCTAGGGTTGCTCCACTGTGAGCGACGCTGCCGAGCCCGGACGCACGACCCTGCGTGACGGCTTCGGCGTCCTCGGTGTGGCGATCCGCCGCGAGCCGTGGATCTTCACGATCTCGACGCTCGGCAGCCTCCTCTTCGGAGCGCTGACGGTCGCGGACGCCTGGGTCCTGGGCTGGTCGACCGACCACGTGGTGCTCCCGGCCTTCGAGTCCGGTACGACGGCCACGGGTGGCCTGGTCGCCGTGCTCGCGCTGTTCCTCGGTGTGGCGATCCTGCGTGCGGTCGGCATCGTCGCGCGTCGCCTCGGCGCCGGGGTGATGCAGTACCGGATGCAGGCGGCGTACCGGCGTGAGGTGACCGGGCAGTACCTCCGGCTGCCGATGGCCTGGCACCAGCGGCACCCGGCCGGCCAGCTGCTCTCCAACGCCAACTCCGACGTCGAGGCGGCCTGGGCGCCGATCGCGCCGCTTCCGATGGCCGTCGGCACCCTGGCCATGGTGGTCATCGCCGTGGTCCAGATGCTGCTCGTCGACCTGACGATGGCGGCGGTCGGGCTGATGGTGTTCCCGCTGGTGACGGTGGCGACGCTGACCTACCAACGATTCTCGTCGCCCCTGTTCACCCGCATCCAGGCGCTGCGGGCCGAGCTCAGCGAGGTCGCGCACGAGTCCTTCGACGGGGCGATGGTGGTCAAGACCCTCGGCAGGGAGGGCGAGGAGACGGCCCGGTTCGCGGAGAAGGCCGACCAGCTGCGCGACCTCGGGATCCGGGTGGGCCGGATCCGCGCCGTCTTCGACCCGCTCCTCGAGGCCATCCCCGGTTTCGGTGTCCTCGGTGTCCTCGGCGTCGGCGTCTGGCGGATCCGCAACGGGCACGCCGACCCCGGGGACCTGGTCACCATCGCCTACCTGCTCACGATCGTCGCGTTCCCGATCCGGTCGATCGGCTGGCTCCTGGGAGAGTTCCCTCGGTCGGTGGCGGGCTTCCGGCGCGTGCACCGGGTCCTCGACGAGCCGGTCGACACGTCGTACGGCGACACCACGCTCGGTCAGGGGGAGGCGGCCCGGCTCGAGCTCGAGTCCCTGGCCTACTCCTACGTCCCGGGCCAGCGGCTGCTCGCCGACCTGAGCCTGGTCGTCGAGCCCGGACGCACGGTCGCCGTCGTGGGGGAGACGGCGTCCGGCAAGAGCACCCTGACCACACTGCTCACCCGGCTCGTGGACCCGGACGCGGGTCGGGTCCTCGTCGACGGGGTCGACCTGCGCGACCTGCCGCGCGGCGAGCTCGCCCGGCACGTGGCGCTCGTGCCCCAGTCGGCGTTCATGTTCGACGACACCGTGCGCGGCAACATCACCCTCGGTGAGGACGTCGCCGACGAGGACGTCTGGGCTGCGCTGCGCACTGCCCAGGCCGACGGCTTCGTGGCGGCGCTGCCCCACGGGCTCGACTCCCGGCTCGGCGAGCGCGGCACCTCGCTGTCCGGAGGGCAGCGGCAGCGCCTCTCGCTCGCTCGCGCCCTGGTACGCCGCCCGCGACTGCTGATCCTCGACGACGCCACCTCGGCGGTCGACCCCGAGGTGGAGGGTCGCATCCTCGCGGGTCTCCGTCGAGACGGCGGGGGACCGGTCGGGACGACCCTCGTGCTGATCGCCTACCGCAAGGCCACCATCGGGCTGGCCGACGAGGTGCTGTTCCTCGCCGGCGGCCGGATCGCCGACCGCGGCACCCATGCCGAGCTGCTCGCCCGCAACCCGGCCTACGCACGGCTGGTCAACGCCTACGAGGAGGTGACCACGTGAGCGCAGGCACTGCGATGGCCACCGGCGACGAGATCACCGCCTGGCAGACGATCAAGCGGGGCGCCGAGATCTCCCCGGAGCTCAAGGACGGCCTGTGGGGCACGGTGCTGCTCGCGCTCCTCGGCACCGCAGGCCGGGTCGTCGTGCCGATCGCGGTGCAGCAGACCCTCGACCGCGGGCTCCACGGCCCGCACGGGCTCGATCTCCCGTTCGTGACCCGGATGGCGCTGCTGGCGGCCCTCGCGCTGGTGCTCACCGGCATCGCGTCGTACCTGATGACGGCCCGGCTGTTCACCACCGCCGAGCGCGGACTTGCGACGCTGCGGATCAAGGCGTTCCGGCACGTGCACGACCTGCCGCTCCTCACCCAGAACACCGAGCGGCGCGGTGCGCTGGTCTCGCGGGTGACCAGCGACGTCGACCAGGTGAGCCAGTTCCTGGTGTTCGGCGGGATCATCGGCATCGTCAGCGTCGGCCAGATCGTCGTCGCCACGATGATCATGTTGGTCTACAGCTGGCAGCTGACCATCGTCGTCTGGGTGTGCTTCGCGCCGCTGTTCCTCTCCTTGCGCTACTTCCAGCTCAGGCTGTCCGAGGCCTACGGGCTGGTGCGCCGGATGGTCGGGCAGATGCTCGCGGCAGTCTCCGAGCCGGTCGTCGGTGCGGTGGTCGTGCGCACCCACGCGATCGAGGGTCGCACCCAGGCGCGCATCGACGAGGCGATCGCGTCGTACCAGTCGGCGAGCACCCGCGCGCAGGGACTGACCGCCTTCTCCTTCTCCCTCGGCGGTGTCTCCGCCGGGCTGGCCAACGCGCTGGTGCTGATCGTCGGCATCTGGCTCGGCCAGGGCCACCTGTGGGCCGGGGACATCACCTCGGGCAAGGTGCTCGCCTTCGCGTTCCTGGTCACGATGTTCGTCAGCCCGGTGCAGATGGGCACCCAGGTGCTGACCGACGCGCAGAACGCCATCGCCGGGTGGCGCCGGGTGATCGGCATCCTGGACACGCCGGCCGACCTGGACGACCCGGGCACCGAGGGCGTGGCACTCCCGCACCGGCCGCTCGACGTGGAGTTCGCGCACGTCGACTTCGCCTACCCGCAGGGTCCACTCGTGCTGTGCGACGTCGACCTGCGGATCGCTGCCGGCACCCGCGTCGCGGTGGTCGGGGAGACCGGCTCGGGCAAGACCACGTTCGCGAAGGTGCTCACCCGGCTGGTGGACCCGGTGGGGGGCGAGGTCCGGCTCGCCGGCCACGACCTGCGCACGGTCAGCTTCGACTCGCTGCGCCGTCGAGTCGTGCTGGTCCCGCAGGAGGGCTTCCTCTTCGACTCCACGCTGCTCGCCAACGCGTCGTACGGCGACCTGGCGGCCGGTCCCGACGACGTGTCTCGCGCCGTCGTCGAGCTCGGCCTGGGCGACTGGCTCGACGGGCTGCCGCGCGGGCTCGACACGAGGGTCGGGCCGCGGGGGGAGTCGATGAGCGCCGGGGAGCGCCAGTTGGTCGCGCTGATCAGGGCCCACCTCGCCGACCCGGACCTGCTGGTCCTCGACGAGGCCACGAGCGCGGTCGACCCGGCGCTCGAGATGCGCATCGGGCGTGCCCTGGAGACGCTGATGTCGGGACGCACCAGCGTCACGATCGCGCACCGGATGTCGACGGCCGAGAACGCCGACGAGGTGATCGTCTTCGACCAGGGCCGGGTCGTGCAGCGCGGGCCGCACGTCGCCCTGGTCGCCGAGGGCGGCGTCTACGGCAGACTCCACTCGAGCTGGGTCGCGCAGCAAGCCACCTGAATCCGCCGACAGGGCGGTTGCGTGCGCCCGAGGTATGCCGACAGGGCGGTTGTGTGACGGTGTGGGACCGGTGAGCGGGCGGTTGCGTGACGGTGTGGGACCGGTGAGCGGGCAGTTGTGGTCGACACCGGGTCGGTGAGCGGGCGGTGCGAGTCCTCGAGGGCGGCGCCGTTCCGGACGCAACTGCCCGCTCGGTGCGATCTTGCCGGACACAACCGCCCGCTCGGCGCGATTTCGGCGGACACAACCGCCCGCTCGGCGTACCGGAGAGGACCACCAGTGCCCGCTCGGCGATAATCCGGGGATGGAGTCTTCCCTCGACCCGGCCGTCGCGGCCCGCCTGAAGCGCAACAGCCAGGGCCTGGTCCCCGCGGTGGTGCAGCAGCACGACACCGGCGAGGTGCTGATGCTCGGCTGGATGGACGACCAGGCGCTGCACCGCACGCTCACCACCGGGCGGGGGACCTACTGGAGCCGGTCCCGGCAGGAGTACTGGGTCAAGGGCGAGACCTCCGGGCACACCCAGCGCGTGGTCGAGGTGCGGCTCGACTGCGACGGGGACACCGTCCTGGTGAAGGTCGACCAGCAGGGCCCGGCCTGCCACACCGGCGCCCGCACGTGCTTCGACGCCGACCTGCTCGGCGATGGCTGAGACTCGCACGGGCCGGTTCGGGTCCGTGGTCCTCGCCGGGCTGCTCAGCGCGGGGCTGGGCAGTGTCGCGTCCGGCAAGGCGTGGTACTCCGCGAGCGTCGACTACAAGCTGGCGCCCGGGGTGCCCGATCCGGACAAGACAGCCGACATGCCGCTGGCTCTGGCGCTCTCGCTCGTCGTGCTGGCGGGGTGGGGTGCCCTCCTGGTGAGCAGGGGTCGGGTGCGCCGGCTCGTCGCCGGAGTCGCCCTGGTGGCAGCGTCAGGTGTGGTCGCCTGCGTGGCGGTCGCCCCGTTCACGCTGCCCGACCAGGTGCGCGACCGACTGCCCGCGGTGTCGGGCGGCGTCGCGGTGTCGCCGACCGGGTGGTTCGTGGTCGCGGGGGTGGCCGGCGTACTGTCCCTCGCGGTCCTGGTCCTCGCGTGGCTGCGTTCGCCGCAGTGGCCCACGATGAGCAGCCGGTACGACGCACCGGGCGCTGAGCCGCCAGCCGCCCGCACCGACACCGACCTGTGGAAGGCGCTCGACGAGGGGCGTGACCCGACGGACCCGATCGAGGGACCCCGGCCGCCGTCCCCCTAGAATGCAGTCGCACGCAGCCTGGACCAGTCGACAAGGAGTCACCTCATGGCCGACAACCACGGCAACACCCCGGCAGCCTGGACAGCCGTGACGATCGCGCTGGCCAGCTTCCTGGTGGGTGGGATCGGTCTGATCGCGGGCTCCATGCTCACCTTCTGGATCGGGGTGGCGCTGGCGCCCCTCGCCGCCCTCGTCGGCTACGTCATGGCGCGGATGGGCTACCACACGAGTCACTGATGACGATCGCCGTGCGTGTGCCCGCCAGCACGACGACGCGCGCGCACCGCCTGCGCCAGCCCGTCGGCACAGCCGCGGTCCTCGGACTGGCCACCCTGGCCCTGAGACTGCGTGACCCGCACCGGCACGGCTCGTGGGGACTGTGCCCCTTCAAGGCGATCACCGGCTGGGACTGCCCGTTGTGCGGCGGCCTGCGCGCGGTCAACGACCTCGGTCACGGCCGGCTGATCGACGCCGCCCACAGCAACCTGCTCTTCGTCGCCTCGATCCCGCTGCTCGTCGCCCTGTGGGCGCTGTGGCTCCGGCGCGGCTGGACCGGTCAGCTGGGTCCGCGCCTGCCCGTGCGGGCGGTCCGGCCGCTGCTCGTGGCGGGAGCGGTGCTCCTGCTGGCCTTCACGGTGTACCGCAACACCCCGTGGGGCGCTGCCTGGCACGTGGTCTGAGGCGGCGGTTCGCTCAGTAGTTGCCGGTCGCGGCCAGGCCGACGTACGCGATCAGCCCGATCACGGTGAGGGCGATGCCGATGATGCCGAGGACGAAGCCGGCCTGCGCCTGGCCGGCGCCGCTCTGCATCCCTCCGGACGCGGCGATCTCGCGCTTGGCCTGCTGGGCGAGGACGACCGCCACCACACCGGTGATGACGCCGCAGCAGAACAGGCTGAGGATCCCCAGGATCATCGACCACAGCGCCTTCTGGTTGCTGGACGGGACGGCGTACCCGCCGCCGGCCGGATAGCCGTAGCCCGGCGGAGGCGGCGCGCCGTACGGCGGAGGCGCGGCTCCGTAGGGCGGCGGTGGTGGCGGCGGGGGTGGCGTGCTCCCGGAGTCGTCGGGGTCGTGCGGCGGGGGCGGCGGGTAGCTCATCGGTCCTCCGTGCTCGGTTCCGAGCAACCTACCGGGCGGTCGCGGGGCGGACCACCGGCCGCCCCGTGTGGTGCCGCGTGAGAACCTTGGGTCGGCCAATCCCGACCATCCCGTGAGGCTGCTCCATGTCTGTGCTCGACGACATCGTCGCCGGCGTGCGCGAGGATCTCGCCGGCCGCGAGGCCGCCGTACCGGAGGCCGAGCTCCACCGGCTGGTCGCCGACGCAGCTCCGCCCCGTGACCCGATGCCGGCGTTCCGGAGCTCGGGACTCAGCGTGATCGCCGAGGTCAAGCGGCGCTCGCCGAGCAAGGGCGCGCTGGCCGACATCCCTGATCCCGCGGCGCTGGCCCGGTCCTATGCCGCCGGCGGGGCCGACGCGATCTCGGTGCTGACCGAGCAGCGCCGGTTCGGGGGCAGCATCGACGACCTGCGGGCGGTGCGCGCGGCGGTCGCCACGCCGCTGCTGCGCAAGGACTTCATCGTCACCGGCTACCAGCTGCTCGAGGCCCGGGCGGCAGGCGCCGACCTGGTGCTGCTGATCGTCGCCGCGCTCGACGACGAGGCGCTCGTGCGGCTGCACCGCCAGGCCCGCGACCTCGGCATGACCGCACTGGTCGAGGTGCACGACGCCGTGGAGATCGACCGTGCGCTCGCCGCGGGAGCCGAGCTCGTCGGCGTGAACGCGCGCAACCTGCGCACTCTCGAGGTCGATCCGCAGACCTTCGGCCGGCTGGCCGGGACGATCCCCGACGGTGTCGTGCGGGTCGCCGAGTCGGGTGTCACCGGCCCCGCCGACGCTGCCCGCTACGCCGCCGAGGGAGCCGACGTCGTGCTGGTGGGAGAGGCCCTCGTCAAGGACGGGGAGCCGGCGGCCGCGGTCGCCGCCCTGAAGGACGCGGGAGCGCGCACATGACGACCGACGGCACCTTCGGAGAATTCGGCGGCCGGTTCATGCCGGAGGCGCTCATCGCCGAGCTCGACCGGCTGACGGCTGTGTGGCGAGACGCGATGGCCGACCCGGAGTTCACCGGCGAGCTCGACCGGATGCTGCGGGAGTACGCCGGCGTGCCGAGCCTCCTCTACGACGCCACCCGGCTCTCCGAGGTGGCCGGCGCACGCATCCTGCTCAAGCGCGAGGACCTCAACCACACCGGTGCGCACAAGATTCGCAACGTGCTCGGGCAGGCACTCCTGGCCAGGCGGATGGGCAAGACCCGGATGATCGCGGAGACCGGCGCCGGGCAGCACGGCGTCGCGACGGCCACCGCGGCGGCGTACCTGGGCCTGGACTGCGTGGTCTACATGGGCGAGCTCGACACGAAGCGGCAGGCGCTCAACGTGGCGCGGATGCGACTCCTCGGCGCCGAGGTCCGGGCGGTCGGCACCGGCAGTCGCACCCTCAAGGACGCGATCAACGAGGCGATCCGCGACTGGGTGGCCTCGGTCGAGCACACGGCGTACTGCTTCGGCACGGCAGCCGGCCCGCACCCGTTCCCGGCGATGGTGCGCGACTTCTGCCGCGGCATCGGCGACGAGGCGCGGGCTCAGTGTCTCGAGCTGACCGGCGTGCTTCCCGACGTCGTGACCGCGTGTGTCGGAGGCGGCTCCAACGCGATCGGGCTGTTCACCGCGTTCCTCGCCGACGACGTGCGGATCGTGGGCTTCGAGGCGGGCGGCGAGGGGGTCGACACCCCTCGGCACGCGGCGACGATCACGGCCGGCGACATCGGGGTGCTGCACGGTGCGCGCACGTACGTCCTGCAGGACGAGGACGGCCAGACGGTCGAGTCGCACTCCATCTCGGCCGGGCTGGACTACCCCGGAGTCGGCCCCGAGCACGCCCACCTCGCGAAGAGCGGCCGGGCCGACTACCTGCCGATCACCGACGCCGAGGCGATGGACGCGCTCGCCCTGCTGGCCCGCACCGAGGGGATCATCTGCGCCATCGAGTCGGCGCACGCAGTCGCCGGCGCGATGAAGCTGGCCAAGGAGTCGCCCGGCTCGACGATCCTGGTCAACCTCTCCGGCCGCGGCGACAAGGACATGGAGACGACGACCACCTGGTTCGGCCTGGGCGACCCCGACGTCGAGCTCGAAGGGCGGCGGTCGTGACCACGGCAACGGCGTTCGCCGTGACCCGGGCCGAGGGTCGGGCCGCCCTGGTCGGCTACTTCCCCGCCGGCTTTCCCACCGTCGACGGCTCGATCGACGCGATGAAGGTGATGGTCGAGTGCGGCTGCGACATCATCGAGATCGGGCTGCCCTACAGCGACCCGGTGATGGACGGGCCGACGATCCAGACCGCGGTCCAGCAGGCTCTCGAGGCCGGTGTCCGCACCACCGACGTGCTGCGCACCGTCGAGGCGGTGGCGGCGACCGGTGTGCCGACCGTGGTGATGACCTCGTGGAACCCCGTCGAGCGGTACGGCGTCGAGCGCTTCGCCGCCGACCTCTCCGCCGCCGGTGGCTCCGGCCTGATCACCCCCGACGTCACGCCCGACGTGGTGCCGCAGTGGATCGCCGCGGCCGACGAGCGCGATCTCGACAAGGTCTTCCTCGTGGCGCCGTCCTCGACCGACCAGCGGCTCGCCATGACGACGGCCGCCTGCCGCGGGTTCGTCTACGCCACCGCAGTCATGGGCGTCACCGGGGCTCGCGCCACCACGAGCGAGCTCGCCCCTCCGCTGGTGGCCCGGGCGAAGGCGACCACCGACCTGCCGATCGGGGTCGGTCTGGGCATCTCCGACGCCGACCAGGCGGCCGAGGTGGCGGCGTACGCCGACGCGGTGATCGTCGGTTCGGCCTTCGTCCGCACGTTGCTCGACGCCGGCCCCGACCGTGCCGCCGGCTTGCGGCTGCTCGGCACGGTGACCGAGGACCTCGCCGAAGGGGTCCGCCGTGGCTGAGCTGCCCGTGCGTCGGCTGGTCGCGATGCTGCTCGCGGTCGTCGCGTTCGCCGCGGCCGGGTGTGGCTCCGGCGGAGATGACTCGCTCCCGGTCTCCGGCGTCCGGGGAAGCGACAACCACGGCTACACCGGGACGTACCTGGACGCGCCGTACGTCGTCCCCGACCTCGCGCTGACCGACACCGCCGGGAAGCCCTACACCGTGGCCACCGCACCGGCGCCCCTCAAGCTGGTCTTCTTCGGCTACACCCACTGCCCCGACATCTGCCAGATCGTGATGAGCACCGTCGCCAGCGCTGTCAGCCGGCTCGACGCCGGCGAGCAGTCGAAGGTCCAGGTGCTGTTCGTCACCACCGACCCCGCGCGGGACACCGCCACGGCGCTGCGCAGCTACCTCGACCGGCTCGACCCACGTTTCGAGGGACTGACCGGCAGGCTCGGCACCGTCATCGACCTCGCCAAGCCGCTGAAGGTCTACATCGCCAAGGGCCAGCGGCTGCCGAGCGGGGGGTACGAGGTCGAGCACACGACCTACGTGTTCGGCGTGACCGGCGACCAGGCCCGGATCGCCTGGCCGCAGGACACCTCGCCCGCGGCCATGGCCGCTGACATCATCAGGCTGCTGAAGTCGACGAAGGAGTCCTCGTGACCACTGCGCTGCTGCCGGTGCTCTCCATCCCGAGTCCGGGACAGGGCGTCTGGCACCTGGCCGGGGTGCCGATCCGTGCCTACGCACTGTGCATCATCGCCGGGGTCGTCGCGGCCGTGTGGCTGGGCGAGCGCCGCTGGGCCGCCCGAGGAGGACGTCAGGGCGAGATCGGCGACATCGCGCTGTGGGCGGTCCCGTTCGGCCTGGTGGGCGCTCGCGCGTACCACGTCGCCACCGACCACGACCTCTACTTCGGTGCCGGCAAGAACGCCTGGGCCGCCCTGGAGGTCTGGCACGGCGGCCTCGGCATCTGGGGCGCGATCGCGGGCGGTGCCCTGGGTGCCTGGCTGGGCTGCCGGCAGCGCGGCATCCGGATGCTGCCCCTGATGGACGCCCTGGCGCCGACCCTCCTGCTCGCCCAGGCGATCGGACGCTGGGGCAACTACTTCAACCAGGAGCTGTTCGGGCGACCGACCTCGAAGCCGTGGGCCCTCGAGATCGACGTCGCGCACCGACCGCCGGGCTACGAGAAGTTCACCACCTTCCATCCCACCTTCCTCTACGAGTGCCTGTGGAACCTCGGCTCCATGGGGGTGGTCCTCTACCTGGACCGCAAGCTCCGCCTCGGGTTCGGTCGGGCCTTCGCTGTCTACGTGATGGCCTACTGCCTGGGCCGACTCTGGATCGAGCACCTTCGCATCGACACCATCGAGCTGAACGACGTCCTCGGGCTCCGGTGGGGGGAGTGGATGTCGATCGGGCTCTTCCTCGCCGCGCTGGTCTACTTCGTCGTCGCCGGGCGCCGGCACCCGCGTCCGCACAGTCGCGAGGACAGCGTGTACGTCGACGTGGAGGGAACGGCCTCCGCCTCCGATGTCGAGCCGGCCGACTCTGCGAACGGCGCTCCTTCGAGCTGAAGGCCGGTGCTCGGCTCGCGTCTGCCGGTTCGTGGAGGTCATGGGTCACCAGGTGACTCCGACACTCCACGAGCGCCGTCCAGTATATGAGACATCCATCCCACGAAATGGGAGCACGCGCGGGGCGAGCCCTGTTGTAGGCTGATCCCTCCGCATGGGCCAGTGCAGTCCTGTGCAGCATCTTCCACTGCCGCACCGACCCGGAACCCCTCCAGGGACCGTCGACGTGCGCCGAGACGACGACGGGAGAGTGTGGTGCAGGCATTCCCGCCTCCCCAGGGGCTGTACGACGGCGCGCACGAGCACGACGCGTGCGGTGTGGCGTTCGTCGCGACCCTGACCGGGGTCCCGAGTCACGACATCGTGGCGCAGGCGCTGACGGCGCTGCGCAACCTCGAGCACCGTGGTGCCGCCGGCGCCGAGGTGAACTCCGGCGACGGTGCCGGGATCCTGATGCAGGTCCCGGACGCGTTCTTCCGCGAGGTCACCGCCGATCTCGGCTTCGAGCTCCCGGCTGCGCACGCGTACGCCGTGGGCACCGCCTTCGTCCCCGGCGACGCGGGCGAGGTCGAGAAGACCCGCAAGCGCATCGAGGAGATCGCCGCCGAGGAGGGGCTCGCCGTCCTCGGCTGGCGTGACGTGCCCACCGACCCGTCGTCGCTGGGCGCGACCGCGCTGGCCACGATGCCGACCTTCCTCCAGCTCTTCGTGGCCTCCAAGGGCAGCCGGCTCCTCGGCATGGGGCTGGAGCGGCTCGCCTTCTGCCTGCGCAAGCGTGCCGAGCACGAGACCGAGGCGTACTTCCCGTCGCTCTCGGGCCGCACCATCGCCTACAAGGGGATGCTCACCACCGAGCAGCTCGACCACGTCTTCCCCGACCTGGTCGACGAGCGGATGACCACCGCGGTCGCCGTCGTGCACTCGCGGTTCTCCACGAACACCTTCCCGAGCTGGCCGCTGAGCCACCCCTACCGCTTCATCGCCCACAACGGCGAGATCAACACCGTGATGGGCAACCGCAACTGGATGCGGGCTCGCGAGGCACTGCTCTCCAGCGAGGTCATCCCCGGTGACCTCGAGCGGCTGTTCCCGATCTGCACCCCCGGCTTCAGCGACTCCGCGTCGTTCGACGAGGTGCTGGAGCTCCTGCACCTCGGTGGCCGCAGTCTGCCGCACGCAGTGCTGATGATGATCCCCGAGGCGTGGGAGAACCATGCCGAGATGGACGCTGCCCGCAGGGCGTTCTACGAGTTCCACTCCGCGCTCATGGAGCCGTGGGACGGTCCGGCCTGCGTCGTGTTCACCGACGGCACCCAGGTCGGGGCCGTGCTCGACCGCAACGGCCTGCGGCCCAGCCGCTACTGGGTGACCGACGACGGCCTGGTCGTCCTGGCCAGCGAGGTCGGCGTACTCGACCTCGACCCCGCCAGGATCGTGCGCAAGGGCCGGCTGCAGCCGGGCCGGATGTTCCTCGTCGACACCGAGGAGCACCGCATCGTCGAGGACGAGGAGATCAAGTCCGCACTGGCCGCGGAGCACCCGTACGACGAGTGGCTGCACGCCGGCCTGATCAAGCTCGGTGACATCGCCGAGCGCGAGCACGTCGTGCACAGCCACGCCTCGGTCACCCGGCGCCAGCAGATCTTCGGCTACACCGAGGAGCAGCTGCGGGTGCTGCTGACCCCGATGGCGAACACCGGCGCCGAGCCGATCGGGTCGATGGGCACCGACACCCCCGTCGCGGTGCTCTCGGAGCGGCCCCGGTTGCTGTTCGACTACTTCGCCCAGCTCTTCGCGCAGGTGACGAACCCGCCCCTCGACGCGATCCGCGAGGAGCTCGTGACCAGCCTCAACGGCACCATCGGACCCGAGGCCAACCTGCTCGACCCGACGCCTGCGTCGTGCCGGCAGGTGGTGCTGCCGTTCCCGGTGATCACCAACGACGAGCTGGTGAAGATCCGGCACATCAACCGCGACGGCGACATGCCGGGATTCATCACCCACGTGGCCCGGGGGCTCTACGACGTCGCCGGAGGCGGTGCCGCACTGGCCGCGCGCCTCGACGAGATCTGTGCCGAGATCTCGGCCGCGATCGCCGAGGGCGCCCGCATCATCGTGCTCTCCGACCGGCACTCCGACGCGATGAACGCACCCATCCCCTCGCTGCTCATGACAGCCGCCGTCCACCACCACCTGGTCCGCGAGAAGACCCGCACCCAGGTCGGCCTGCTGGTCGAGGCGGGCGACGTGCGAGAGGTGCACCATGTCGCCACGCTGATCGGGTACGGCGCGGCGGCGGTGAACCCCTATCTCGCCATGGAGTCCGTCGAGGACCTGGCCCGCGACGGCTTCTACGTCAAGACCGAGCCCGAGGTCGCCGTCCGCAACCTCGTGAAGTCGCTGGGCAAGGGCGTGCTCAAGGTGATGTCGAAGATGGGGGTGTCGACGGTGGCGTCGTACACCGGCGCGCAGATCTTCGAGGCGCTCGGGCTCTCGCGCGAGCTCGTCGACAAGTACTTCACCGGCACCACCTCCAAGCTCGGTGGCATCGGGCTGGACACCATCGCCGAGGAGGTGGCGCGCCGACACCGGATGGCCTATCCCGTCGACGGCATCGCCCCGGCCCACCGCGACCTCGCCGTCGGCGGCGAGTACCAGTGGCGACGCGAAGGCGAGCTGCACCTGTTCAACCCGGACACGGTGTTCCGGCTCCAGCACGCCACCCGCAGCGGCCGGTACGACGTGTTCAAGCAGTACACCCGCCTGGTCGACGAGCAGTCCGAGAAGCTGATGACCCTGCGTGGGCTGTTCCGGTTCAAGGACCCCGGGTCGACCGGACGCGCGCCGATCGACATCGACGAGGTGGAGCCGGTGTCCGCGATCGTCAAGCGGTTCTCGACCGGCGCGATGTCCTACGGCTCGATCTCGCAGGAGGCGCACGAGACTCTCGCGATCGCGATGAACCGGCTCGGCGCCAAGTCCAACACCGGCGAGGGCGGCGAGGACCCCGACCGGCTCTACGACCCCGAGCGTCGCTCGTCGATCAAGCAGGTCGCCTCCGGACGTTTCGGCGTCACCTCGGAGTACCTCACCAATGCCGACGACATCCAGATCAAGATGGCCCAGGGTGCCAAACCGGGGGAGGGCGGCCAGCTGCCCGGCAACAAGGTCTACCCCTGGATCGCCAGGACCCGGCACAGCACACCCGGTGTCGGGCTCATCAGTCCGCCACCGCACCACGACATCTACTCCATCGAGGACCTCGCCCAGCTGATCCACGACCTGAAGAACGCCAACCCGCAGGCGCGGGTGCACGTCAAGCTGGTCGCGGAGGTCGGGGTCGGCACGGTGGCGGCGGGTGTCTCGAAGGCGCACGCCGACGTGGTGCTGATCTCCGGGCACGACGGTGGCACCGGTGCATCGCCGTTGACGTCGCTCAAGCACGCCGGAGGGCCCTGGGAGCTCGGCCTGGCCGAGACCCAGCAGACGCTGCTGCTCAACGGACTGCGCGAGCGGATCGTGGTGCAGACCGACGGCCAGCTCAAGACCGGACGCGACGTGGTCGTGGCGGCGCTCCTCGGCGCCGAGGAGTACGGCTTCGCCACCGCG
>Ga0207657_10004835_pt1 | contig 14188 bp, 18 predicted proteins | sample KBSC33metaG_FD_184316 | JGI IMG/M metagenome (GOLD analysis project Ga0207657, IMG submission 184316) | Corn rhizosphere microbial communities from Kellogg Biological Station, Michigan, USA - KBS C3-3 metaG (SPAdes) (version 2) | ecosystem: Host-associated > Plants > Roots > Rhizosphere > Soil ... | reverse complement strand
GCAGTGCGGGAATGCCGGCCTCGAACGCCGCCCGCGCGTCGTCGGCCGGCAAGGCGCGGAGCGGGTCGAGAAGATCGGCGGCGATGTCGCGGCTGAGCCAGGTCCACGTCCCTTCGGCATGCGATCTGACGATCGCGCCGTCAAAGACGAACGGGGCCGGGTCCTCGACCAGCACGCTGTCGATGACGCCGAACAGCGGCGTCTGCGCCACGGCATCTGGCGCAGGGATCGACAGGGAGCGCGGCTTGGGCTGCAGCATGAGGACGGGCCGAGGTGAAGTAAGGCCGCCAAGGCTACCGAATGCGGGTAAACAAAGCCTATCGTCGGCCGCGGCGGACGACAGGAAGGGCGGGGCCGGACGGGGCCGGGTCGAAAGCCCGGGTCAGCCGGCGGCGCCGACGCCGGATGTGGCAGGCGTGGTATAGGCCGGGGCGGCAGCCGTCGAGCCCACGGTCCAGGTGCCGGTATCTTCACGGCAGGCCGTGCCGCGCTTGGTGTAGCTCTTGGCGCCGACATTGACGACGTTGGTGAAGTCGCGGCAGTCGCGATTGTTGACCTTCACATACGGGCCGACATTGACCTGGCCGGTGACATTGCCGCTCCCCGTCCAGGTGCGCGCCGCGCCGACGCGGCCGAACTGCAGGGCGAAATACTGGGCGCTCGAGGCTTCCGACTTGGAGCTGTCATCCATGACGCGGAACGCTGCCGGATCGACGAACGCCGAGATGTCGAGGTTCTGCACGCCACTCGACACCACCTGCGAGGGCGGCGGAGTATTGGCGACAGCGGTGTCCGCCGGGAGGGTGGCGTCGGCGGGCGGGGTCATCTGCCCCAGCATCGGCCCGTGCGAGTAGTTGGACGAATCATTCGTCCCGCAACCGGCGAGCATCAGAAGAGCGGCAACACTGAGGACGCAGGGGATCGTGCGCATGTCAATCCTGGAAGGAAAGCAAAGGCCTTCCTGTTCTTGTTAACGCGGCAGATTTGGGTCAGCCGCGACCGAGGCGGGCGCTCGGCAATCGCAATTCAGCCAGCAACCCGCCCAGTTGGGATCGTTTCAAGTGCAGCGTTCCGCCATAAACGTCAACCAATTCCTTGACGATATCGAGGCCAAGGCCGCTTCCGGGGGTCTTTTCATCGAGACGGACACCGCGCTGCAACACTTTGCCGGCTTCGTCCGGGCTCAGGCCCGGCCCATCGTCCTCGATGCGGATCAGCAGCATGGTCGCCGCTTCGTTGCGCTCGGCCAGCATCGAGATCGCCACATTGGCCTTGGCCCATTTGCAGGCATTGTCGAGCAGGTTGCCCGCCATTTCCTCGAGATCGGCTTCCTCGCCGCGGAACCAGGGGAGGGAGGCGTCGGGGCGCTTGAAGGCCACGGTACGTTCGGGATTGAGCTTTTCCATGACGCGGGCCAGGCGCAGCATGACGATGGTGGGGTCGGCCTTACGTCCCACCACGGCGGTGCGCGCCGCGATGCGGGCCCGGTCGAGATAGCCATAGACCAGCGCCGTCATCTTCTCGGTTTCGGTCACCACCACCTCGCCGAGCCGGGTCTTGTTGCCGGCGGCCTCGTTACGCAGCACGGCCAGCGGTGTCTTGAGGCCATGGGCCAGGTTGCCGACCTGGTTGCGGGCCCGCTCGATGATCTGCGCGTTGGAGCGCAGCAATTCGTTGACCTCGTCGGCGAGCGGCGCCAGCTCGGGCGGAAAGGCGCCGGTGACGGTACTCGACTCCCCTTCCCGCACCTGCTCGATCGACTTGCGCAGCATACCGATCGGGCGGAGTGCGATGCGTGCCACGATGAAGCTCATGATCGCCAGCATGACCGCGACCGCGCCGAGCACCGTCAGCGTCTGGCCGCGAAAATCGGCGACGAGGCGGAAGATCTCGTCGAGGCTGCCAGTAACCACGATGTGATAGGTCGTCCCCTTCATCGTCACCTCGCGCTCGACCATGCGGATACGCACGCCGAACTCGTCGGCGAGGGCCGCGGTGCGATATTTCTGGGCGTTGAACGGGGTCGTGATGGCAGGCAGCACGCTGCCGGTCAGCGAGGGCGAGAGGTTGACCACCTGCCCGGTGTCGTCGGCGATGGTCCAGTACCAGCCGGACCCGCTGCGGGAAAAGCGCGGGTCGGGGATGAAGATGTCATTGCTCGCCGGATCACCGGTATCGAGGATGTGGCTGATCAGGGTTTCACTATAGAAGTCGAGGGTCTGCGACAGGCTGGTATCGAGGGCGTGCGAATACAGCTCGGTCAGCAGGAAGGCGGTCGCCACCAGGGCGACGATCAGCCAGCCCGCCGACAGCCAGAACAGGCGCGCCGCGATCGAATCGCGCAGGGTCGGCGCGAGCCCGCGCAGCTTCAGCCGGCCGGCCTGCCAGTCGCGCTTGAGGTCAATCTTCAAGGATCTGATAGCCGAGCCCGCGAACGGTCTGGATGCACTCCTCCGGCAGCTTCTTGCGCAGGCGACCGACGAACACTTCGATAGTGTTGGAGTCGCGGTCGAAATCCTGGTCGTAGAGGTGCTCGGTCAATTCGGTGCGCGATACCACCTCGCCCTTGTGGTGCATGAGGTAGGACAGGAGGCGCAGTTCGTGGCTGGTCAGCTTGACCGACTGGCCGTCGACGGTCACCTTGCCGGCCTTGACGTCGAGCCGGACGCTGCCGGCGGTAATCTCGTTCGAGGCGTGGCCGGCGGCGCGGCGGACCAAAGCGCGGATGCGGGCCAGGATTTCTTCCATATGGAAGGGCTTTGCGACGTAGTCGTCGGCGCCCGCATCGATGCCCTGCACCTTGTCGCTCCAGCGGTCGCGGGCGGTGAGCAGCAGCACCGGCATGGTCTTGCCGGCCCGCCGCCATTCCTCCAGCACGCTGAGGCCGTCCATCTGCGGCAGGCCGATATCGAGCACTACCGCATCATAGGGCTCGGTATCGCCGAGGAAGTGCCCTTCCTCGCCATCGAAGGCGACGTCGACCGCATAGCCGGCATCGGTCAACGCCTCCTTGATCTGCCGATTGAGGTTCGCGTCGTCTTCCACTACCAGAACGCGCATGGTGGCGAAGTTCCCTTCTTCCGCGTAACAGCAGTTTAGTTCGAACCGTCTACGGCGTTCAAGACTAGTTGCTTGGACTCGCCGGAGGGACCTGCGACGTTGACGACATAGTACGGGGTGCCGTCCTGCGTACAAACCCGCACGGCGGATACTTCCTTATATTGGTCGGAAATACCAGCCATGGCCTTGATCGCTGGCCAGGTCTTGATCTTGCGACTGGCGATCAGCGCCTGCACCGCGCGGTTGGCGAGGCAGGTGGCATTGCCATCGGCTGCCGCGAGGGTGGCCGGCGCCAGCGGAAAGAGAGCGGCGACGAAAACCAGCCCCATGCACAGCTTGATCAACGAACTCGCCATGCCTGATTCTAGATTCCGCCGCCTGAACCCCAAGTGAACAGTTCCGGTCAGCTTTTGGCAACCGTGTTGGTGATGCCCTGGCGCAGGAAGATGATCGCCAGCCCCTGCATCAGCAGGTCGCCTGCCGACTGGCCGGCAAAGGCCGGGAGGGAGACGCCGAGCAATTCGGCGATGCCGGTGATCAGCATGGCGGCACCGACGAGGTAAGTCTTGTAGCCGGCAAGCAGCGAGAGGTTCATGGAGGAAGGGCCTTTCTGGGCTGGTGAAGAAGCGGAGGAACCGGCCATGGCGAGCGCCGTGGCGCGGATTTCAGCAACCCGGCGGCTCCAGCCGGTGCCGAAAGTGGCGCTGATGGCCAGCCGCTGCAGGAAGGTGAGGCGGCCATTGCAGAGTGCGGTGATGAGTCCCGCGACGCCGGCGAGGCCGATCCGGGCCTTGACGGCCCCAAGCGTCAGGGGACCGATGAAGCCATCCGGCCGGGCGCCGACTTCGCGCTGCAGCGCCTTGATGGCCCGGTCCGGACCGGAGCCGACGGCGAAATCGAACAGGGCGAGATCGAGCCCGGCGGGCAGCGCATCGGCATTGCAGCGCTGCCAGTAGAGCGCCTGGTAGATGCTGGCTGCCTCAGGCCGTGCGAGGCTCTGGACCTCGGCCACGGGCAGCTTCCACCAGGGCGAGACACGGCGCCAGCGCGCCAAGGTCGCCCGGGTGATGCCGAAATTGGTGGCACCGCCCGGATCGAGCGGGTTGTCAGCAAAGCCGCCTTCCTGGCGCAGCACGGCGTCAAGGCAGGTGACGAAACGCGCCGAAGTGGGTTGCGGATCAGGCATGGAAGGCTCCGGGTGCGGCGAGCCCCGGCCCGAGGGTGGGGCTCAATTGTGCGACGGTGAACGTGAAGCTTGACGGCAGGGCGCCGAAATCGGCGGCCTGCTCCGCTGCCGTGTAGGTCGCGGTCGGGCTTGCCGCCGCGATGGCGCGCACCGGCGTCGAGCCGTTGCAGATGGTCAGCGCGTAGGCTTCGGGCGCGAAGTCGAGCGGCGCCTCGGCGGTGGCCCAGCTATCGGTATCGGCGCGGCTGCAGCGGACCCAGCCGAGGGTAACGTCGCCGCTCAGGGGATCGCGCGTGGCGCTGAGGTGCACCGGGGGCAACGGCAGGGCCGGCGCGAGGTCGATGTTGGCGGCAAAGGGCCGGCCGGTAGGATCGGCGCGGCCGGCATAGGCCCGCAGCGTCAAGGACGTGCCGAGCCAATCGACCGGCACCGCATCGGCCACGGGCGTGGCGTCGAGGACAATGACGCGACTGCCGGCGGCGGCCGCGCCCACTGCCGTGCCGCCCTGCCCGCGCAGCAGGCGGGTCAGCGTATAGGTCGAGGGCGCGACGAGGGCGGCATCGGTAAAGCCGATGATCTCCCAGCCGCTGTCGGTTTCGACGGCGAGGCGGTTGACCCCGGCAAGCACCGCCGCCTCGCTCGCCGTGGCGAGATGGCCCTGCGGCAGGGACAGGGCAAGCTGCGTCACGGTGTCCCAGACGGCCGTCGGGCCGGAGCCGATGGCGGACACCAGCGTCCCGAGGCTGGCACTGCGCGCCAGTGTTGCCAGCGGCGCGCCACTGGCGTCATCGGTGACCGTCACCTCGCCCGGCCACGGCGAGGACATGGCCGCCAGCAGCAGGCGCGATGGTCCGGGCGCTGCCGGATCGTTCGGCAGGTGCGCGGCATAGACCAGCGGGATGGCCTGCGGGCTGGTGGTGGCGGCCGCCGGCAGCGGCCGGTCGGCGACGATGGCGGCGGTCACCGTCGAGGTCAGCGCCTGCAGCGAGGCCTGCCGGGCCGTGCTGTCGCTGAGGCCGGTGACGACGAAGGGGCCGCCGCCGGCGCCCGCGATGGCGACAACATCGCCATTCTCGAGCGCGCCGAGGGAGGGCGGCAGCGTCAGGGTCAGCGTCTCGTTGCCGATGGCATTGTCGGCCAGCAGGCGTTCCGCCGCGCCGCGCGCCCCGGCAAGATCGAGCACCAGCGGGCTCGTGACGCCGCTGGTCGCGCCCGCCGCGAGCCGCATGGCGGTGACCGAGCCGTTGAGATAATCGCGTTCGCGATCGGTAAAGCCGTAAGCCAGCCGCGCCACGGCTTCGGCCGGATCGGGGCGCTTGCGCGACAGCAGCGGGCCGTCCGCCGCCACCAATTGGCCAGTGGCAACGGCCAGCGCCAGGCGCGGCTTGGCGCGGGCAAAGCTCAGGCCGGCGGCCGTGTCGTGAATGCCGAGGCCGGCAGCATCAAGCGCCGGCTGCACGCTGTCGCGGGCCGAATTCACGCCCTCGACATCGAGGCCGAAGAGCAGCGGCGGCGCCGCCTCGGCCGAGGCGAGGGCAAAGCCATAGTCGGCGGCCGCGGCCCGCAGCAATTCGTCGGTGGCCAGCGCCCCGAGCCGGCCGGTCAGCCAGTGACCGGTGGCGTAATTGCCGCCATCGGCCCAGTCGGCGAGATCATTGGGAAAGGCCGGATAGGGCCGCGCGTCCCAGGTCCAGAGATAGAGCCGGTCGGTATCAACCATGCGACCGGCATAGAGGGCGGATTCCGGGTTGCGCGTGCCCTCGAACCCCGGCGCGTCGGGGCGCCACCAGCCGAAATGGGCACGCAGGAACTGCCGCTGCGCCAGGGCGTCCGGTGCGCCACTGGAGAAATACGGCCGGGCGCTTTCGGCGCTCTTCGGGTCGGGGAAAACATTGGGCTGATTTGCCGCCTTGTCGACCGCGGGACAGCCGAGTTCGGTGAACCAGAGGGGCTTGGATTGCGGTACCCAGGCGGTGGGGGTCGCGGCGCGCACGCCGCCAATGCGGTTGTAGTGGGCATTGCTCCACCAGCCGACCAGATCCTTGGTGCGCCAGATCCACGGCTCGTCATGGGCGCCATCGGTGATCGGGGTGCGCCGGTTGGCGATGCGATCGGCGTCGCTGGCGTAGTACCAGTCGAACCCCTCGCCGCCCGCGATATTGCCCGCAAGGTAGAGCGGATCGTAAGGCGAGTCGGCGATAGTCGCGTCGAGGTGATCGGTGCCATCGCGCCAGTCAGCCAGCGGCAGGTAATTGTCGAGCCCCAGCGCGTCGATGGCCGGCGAGGCCCACAGCGCATCGAGATGGAAGAACTTGTCGCCCGGGGCATCGGGCGGCTGATAGCCGGAAAATTCCGACCAGTCGGCGGCATAGGTCAGCCTGGTGCCGGCATCGAGGACGGCACGCAGTTCGGCGGCCAGCGTGGCCAGCGCCTCGACGAAGGGGAAGCTGTTGCCGCTGCCGCGCACCGGGGTCAGCGCGGCGAACTCCGAGCCGATGAGCAGCGTATCGACGCCGCCGGCAAGCGTGGCGAGCATCGCGTAATGCAGCAGCATGCGCCGATAGCCCCAGTCGGCCGGCCCGCCATAGCTAACGGTCGAGCCCGAGGCGGAAAAGCTGGCGGCCGTCGCCGCGCCGACAAAGGCCGCCACCTGCGCCGACGCCGTGTCGGTCTGGTCCGGGGTGCCGGCTTGGCCGGGCGCCGGGGTGCAGGTAATCCGGCCCCGCCACGGATAGGCGGGCTGGCCGGCGGCCCCGGTGCGCGGGTCGGGCAGCGAATTGTCCGCCGCGATGTCCATCAGCAGCATCGGATAGAGGGTGACTTTCAGCCCGCGCCCCTTGAGGTCGGCGATCGCCGCCAGCACCGTCGCATCGGAGGGCGTGCCGCCATAGGCGGGGTTGCCATCGACGCTCGTCACGACCCGCGCGGCGGCGCGCGTCAGGCCGGAGACCTCCCAGGCGGTGCCGTCGACGGCGCGGGTGGCATTTTCGACGCGCGGTGCGATGGTGCAGTTACCGCAGCGCAGGTCGTCGCCGAACCAGGCGACAACCAGCGAGACATGCTCGAGATTGGGGCAGAGCGCCTGCAATTCGTCGAGCGACACCGTCCAGTCCGAGCGGTGTGGATAGAGGTGGGCATTTTCGTTGGCGGTCGCCCCGGCCCAGACAATCCTGACGCGCGGCACCGGGTCGTAACCGAACTCGGTGGCGCCCGGAATCACGGTGATCGCGGTGATTGCCGGCTCCAGTTCGCCAACGACGCGGCAGAGCTCCACCGACAGGTTGGGAATGCGATTGCCGAAGGGCGTCAGGTCGAGCTGCTCGAACACCAGATAGCAGAGGCCGCGATAGGCGGGCGCATTGCCGGTGCCCTGCTTCAGCTCGATCAGGGAGTCGACCGGCTGCGTTTCGCTGCCGCGATAGAAGCGGAAATTCAGTGTATCGGTCTCCAGCAGCTCGCCATCGGCCCAGATGCGGCCCAGGCGCTGCACCTCCCCCTCGCACAGCGCGACGGCGAAATTGGCCAGCAGCGTCGTGGTCGTGGTGGTGTTGGAGGTGCCCTTGGCGCCGCTCGATTGCTGAGTCGTTGCTTCGAGTTGCGTCGCCCAGATGATGTTGCCGGTGAAGCGGCTCCAGCCATAAAGGCGCGGGATCGGGCCGCCCTCGGCGGAGCCCTGCAGGCGGATGTCGCTGCCCATCGGCGTTGCCGCGGCCGGCTTGGCGCCGAACAGTGCGTTGTCGATGGCGCTGCCGGCCAGCGCCCCGAGGGCGCGCCCGACAACGGCGCCGATCGGGCCGCCGACCGCCGCGCCGACGAACTGGCCGGCAACCGAAAGCGCAAGTGTGGCCATCTACAACTTCTCGCTTGGAGGAAAGGCGTATGTGCCGGCGATGCGTCGCCGCCAATTGTCGGTGAGGTTGGTCTCGACGACCCCGGCCTGCTCCTGGGCGTGGATGAAGCGCGCGGGCCCGACCAGGATGCCGCAATGCTTGGCCACCGGCAGGCGGTGCAGGCGGAACAGCACCACCTGCCCCGCCGCGAGCCCCGGCGGCGCGGGTCGCAGCAGCCGGTCGGCGGCGGCGCGAAGCTCACCGGCATGGGCGAGATCGCGCCAGTCGGCGCGGTAGGGTGGCAGCACTAGCGGCTCAGTCCCGTAAAGGGTGCGCCAGACGCCGCGCAGCAGGCCGAGGCAGTCGCAGCCGGCGCCCAGCGTCGCCGCCTGATGCCGATAGGGCGTGCCGAGCCAGGTGCGGGCCGCCGTGACAATCTCGTCGGGCGTCGGCCTCATGCGACGAGCGGGGCGCCGTCGTGCAGCGCGCCCGGCTGCGGATAGCCGAGGATGAAGTCGTTGCCCGGAATGTGCGGGAAGCCGCGGAAATTGGCGGCGTTGGCGAAGCGCGCCTTGCAGGTCGAAAAGCTGCGGTCGCAGCCGGCGAGCGCCGTGAGGGCATCGCCCACGACCACCCATTCGCCCACCGCCGCGGCGAAAGCGAAGATGTCGACGCCGCCGATACGGGTGTGGCCGAGGATCTGGTCGTCGATGCCGGCGCGGCGGCCGCTCGTCCAATGCGCCGTGCCGAAATTGAACCAGCCCTCGGCAAAGCCTGAGACGCCGGCGATCTCGAGCCGGTGCGGGTCGCGCACCGCCACCACCGTCGCGGTGGCCTGATAGCGCGGGTCGGCCAGATCTATACCGCAGCGGGCATCGCCGAGACTCGCATCGCAGAGCGACTGATAGAGCCGGCCCACCGGCACGTTCAGCGCCTGCTGGCCGGAGCGCAATTCGGCGCGGAACTGCCCGTCCTCGCGGGCGATCTCGCCAATCGTCGCGGCCGACACGAGGTCACGCACCGCCACGTCGCGCCAGTTGACGCGAAACGTCTCCACCCGCGCGCCGTCATAGCGGCCGAGCAGGATGTCGTCCTCGGCGATGGCGTCGGAGGACAGCATGCCCACCACCTCGCTGGTATCGACCTGCGGCCCAAGCCGCGCACTCGCCGTGCCGCCGTCAAAGCCGGCGGCGGGCAGGAAGTTGGTGCCGTCGAAGGTCAGCGGCTGGTCGTGGTCGGTGAAGCCGAGCACCACGCCGTCCCTGCGGGTCAGCCGCCAGCAGGTGGCCAGGGTGGTGGCGCCGCTCGCGATGTGGGCGGCAAAAGCGGGATCGAGCGCTCTCATTCATTGACCTCGATGAGCGGGATGGACGCGACATCGGCGGCATCGAAACTCGACAGCTCGACATCGAGCCGATCAGTGTCGAAGCGCACCGGCACGTCGAACAGGAAGCCGGCGGTGATCGCCGCGCCCGCGGCCGGGGGCGTCGCGAAGCTGACTCGGCCGGTCAGGGGATCGAGGCTGAAGCCGGTGGTGAGCTCGGCTCCGGCCACCGCGAGCCGCAGCGTGCCGGCGACCGGCTTGCTGATCGGCCGCAGATAGGGATCGAAGGCGGTGCCGTACCGCTTCACCAGCTGGAACGCGGTGGTCGTGCCGTCGCCGCTGCCGATCGGCTGGTCGAGGGGCGTCGGCGTGCCGCTGCCGCCATTCGAGGAAAAATCGAGCCCGTCACGCCACAGGAAGCTGTGGAAACGCCCGCGCCGCTCCTCGAAGAACGCCAGTACCGCCTGCATGTCGGCGCGCGATTTGACGCCATAGGCGGCATTGTAGCGCCGGCGCGAATTGGCCCAGCGCTGGTTGCGCTCCTCGGCGCCGCTCGACAGGGTGACGATATCGGTCAGCCGTTCGGGCCCGCCGTGCGCGCCGAGCGCCACATCGATCGGGAAGCGGACAGGGTGGAAGGCCATCAGCTCGCCCTCGTGCCGCGGCGCACCGCCCGGAGCAGCATGGCCGACAGTTCCGCCTCACTCGCCGCGAAGCTTTTGGCATCCGGGGCGGTGACGTTGAAATTGACCGTCACCGCGCCCCCTCCCCCGGCCACGCCGAGGCTGCCGTCGCTGCCGCGCACGAGGGGCATGATGGCCTCCGGTCCGGCCTCGCCGGCAAGCCCGGTACCACCGCCCAGCGGGAAGTAGGTAGGGCTCGAGATCACACCGCCCTTGGCGAAGGCCTGCACGCCGCCAAGGCTCGGGGTGGCGCCGGTGAAGAGGTTGTTGACGAAACCGGCAATGAGCTGGCCGACCGGCTGCAGCGCTGCCTTCAGCGCCAGGCTGGAAAACGACGTGACGATGTCGCCGAGTACGTTGTTGAGCGATTTGCCGTCGCTCGCCGCCGCCTTGAAGGCAGTGGTGATGGTGCGCGCCACGCCATTGGCGAGGCTGTTGATCTCGCCGAGCTGGGCGCTGACGCCGCCGAGTTCGGTCGAAAAGCTGTCGGGAAACAGGGTATTGTCAGCCATGCTTTGGCTCCTCATCGGGGAAGGCCGCCATCAGGCGGTCGATGGTCGCGCGCTCGGGCGGCCGGGTCCGGGTGCGGCCGGCCACGCCTTCGAAGGCAGCGGCCAGTTCGCGCGGCGTCAGGCCCCAGAACTCGCGCGCCCCAAGCCGCAGCGTGCCGAAGCCGAAGCGCATCGCCTCGGCCCAGGGAAACCCGCTCATGCCGCCTCTCCGAAGGTGGCGCGCAGCAGCCGGGCGGCGATTTCGGCGGCGCCCCGGAGGCCGCCCTCGATGCTCATCCGCGCCAGATCGTCGTCACTCACGGTATTGCCGGCGCCACGCAGGCCGGCGCCGATGATGGCGGTGAGGTCACGGGCCGAAATGCGGCCGTCCGCGAAGCGCTCGGCGAGGCCGGTGAGGTCGCCCGCCTGCAGCCGCGCCTCGAGTTCGGCCAGCGCGCCGAGCGTCAGGCACAGCGTGCGTTCCTCGCCGCCGATCAGCGCCGAGATTTCACCGCGATGGATGTTGGGCATGTTCCGCCTGTGGTTGTTTGTGCTAGGGTGTGTACAAATGAGGAAGGCTCACATGGCCGAAACGACAACCATGACCATCCGCGTACCGGTAGAGCTCAAGGCGAAGCTCGACCGCCTCGCCGGCCTCACCCGGCGCAGCCGGTCGTATCTCGCCGCTGAGGCGCTGGAGATCTACGCCCGCAACGAACTCGAAATCGTCGAGGGCATCCTGCAAGGGCTGGCCGAGGACGACGCTGGCCTGACCTTCAGCCATGACGAGGTCATGGCCGATCTCGACAGGCTCATTGCCGACGCGAACAAGACGCGACGCTCCGCCTGATGCGGCCAGTTGTGTGGACGGCGCTGGCGCGCCAGGACCTGCGGGAGCAGGTGGCCTACATTGCTGCCGACAGCCCGCGCGCGGCCGCGCGTGTCCGGGATCGGGTCGATGAAGTTGCCCAGAACCTGTCACAGTTCGCGACGGGAAGGCGGGGCCGCGTGGCCGGGACATATGAGCAGGTCGTTACCGACCTCCCGTATTTCATCGTATATCGGATCCGCCGAATCGAGGGCGTAGAGTCGGTACGCATCCTTCACTTGGTCCATACCTCCCGCAAATGGCCGCAATAACTACAGCGCCGTGAAACTCAACTGCCCGGCGCTTTCGAGGGACAGCTCGAAGGTGACCTCGCCGGCATAGTCGGCGGAAAACTGCAGGGCGGTGATCTGGAACGGCCCGGCCACCGTGCCAAAACTCGGGATCACCAACTGCCAGGTGCCGATGGTGCCGGCGAAGAACAGGCCGCGCACCGCTTCGTCCGAGGCCTGGTCCTTGAAGATGCCGGAACCCGAGACCGAGGCGCGCTTGATGCCGCCGCCGGCCAGCAATTCGCGCCACTGCCCGGCGGATTCGGCATCGGTGATGTCGATCGAGGCGGCATTGAAGGCCAGCGACCGCGTCCTGAGGCCGGCGACGGTGGTAAAGCTGCCCGCGCCGGTGGCGTCGAGCTTCAGAAGCATGTCCTTGCCGCTTTGGGCTGCCATGATGGGATTCCTCAGGCTGATGGTTCGGTGAAGAAGCGCAGCGTCAGGGCGGCGCGCGCCGCCCCGGTCTCGAGATCGATCGCGGTGTCGGTGCGCTCGTGGCTGCAATTGGTGACGGCAAGACCCGCCGGCGCCAGCGGTGCGCCGAGCGCCACCGCCAGCACCCGGTCGGCGACCGCCAGCACCGCCTTGCGGCTGGCATCGGGATGCCAGAGATGCAGCAGCACGCGATGGTCGTAGCCTGGCGCGAGGTCGCCGTCGCGCGACACGAGGTCATGCCGAGCAATGACGATATAGGGGGTGTCCGCGCCCTTGATCGGGGCGTCGAAAATGGCGTTGGTCCCGATCAATGCAGTCAGCCCGGCGTCGGCGCGCCACGCCGCGACCAGCGCGCCCTGCAGGGCGGTGATGGGATGAGTCATGGGTTAGCCTCATATTTCGTCGTTGCCGTCGGAAAGCCTCGCGGGCGAGGCCAGCATTTCCCTCCCCCTTGAGGGGAGGGATGCCGGCAGGCAGGGTGGGGGTCGCTCCGCTGGCACTGTGCTCGTGGCAGGACCCCCACCCTGGCGCTGCCGCGCTCACCCTCCCCACAAGGGGGAGGGAGACGAAGGAGCCGGGCGGCTGGATTTCCCTTCCCCTTTCGAGGAGGGTCCGGCAGGGGGTGGGGTCATTCCGCAGGCACCATTTTTGGTGGCAGCCCCCTTTCCTATCCCTCCCTCAAGGGCGGGGAGCGGGCCACGGATACGCGGAACCCTACCCCGTTACCTGCCGTTCGCTACAGGTGCAGCTCAGCCAGGCGCGGCGGCCGTTGAGGTCGGCGGCGGCGATCACCTCGAGGCTGCGGCCGCCGAACAGCAGCCGGTCGCCGGGGGCGATATCGGTCCGGTAGCGCAGCACCACCGCATGGGTGATGGTGACCCCGCGACCGTCGGCGGCCTGCGACCGGCTGGAAGAGAGGGTGCGGACGCGGGCCCAGACGGTCGCGACCGGCACGAAGGTCGCGATCGCGCCGCCTTCGTCCTCGGCGCTGACGTCGCGGCGCTGGATGGCGATGCGATCGCCAAGCGCACCGAGCGCCGGCGGGCGGGCCGCGGCCAGGGTGACGCTCAAAGCCGCACGCTCCGGTAGGGCGCCACGAGTCTGTCGAAGCCGGTGGGGACGATGGCGCCGGAACCGGCAAGGATCACCGCATCGCGGTTCTCGTACCAGTAGGCGATCAAGGACAGCATGGCCTGGCACAGCGGCGCCGGTACGTCGGCGGGATCGCTGCCGTAACCGGCAACGAAGTCGATCTCGATGCCCTGCCGGCTGCGCAGCACCGCGCCCGCGCCAAAACCCGCCGGCAAATAGAGCCGCGGCGGCGTGGCAGTCGCATCCCACAGCACGCCGTCGAGCGACAGGTCGTCGGCATTGCCGTCGGCGTCATAGGCGGTAATGGCGGTGAGGCTCTGCAGCGGCCCGAGCGGCAGGCAGACCATGGCGGTCACCGGCCAATCGTCGAGCACCAGGCGCCAGCTCTGGGCCAGCAGCGCCTGCCCGGTCACGCCCTCGATGTGCAGGCGCGCCGCAGTGATGAGGGTGGTGACCAGCGCGTCCTCGTCGGTGGTGTCGAGGCGCAGGAACGCCTTGGCCGCATCGAGGCTCACCGGCTCCCCGGCCGGGCCGGAGAGGAGATAGGAAGTCATGGCAATGTCCTTGCTGGTGGCAAAACGACGCCCCGGCGGGCGAGCCGCCGGGGCGATTCTTGCGCGCGGAGGAACCCGCAAGACCGAGGTTCAGTGGCGAGGATGCGTCGGCCGCCCATTCCCCTTCCGGGGAGGGATGGGGTGGGGGTTCTGCCGCTGGCACGGCGCGGGCGAATGGATCCCGCCCGTGGGCCTTGTGTGTATGTGGCCCCTCGCCCGGCCCTACCGGGTGACCCTCTCCCGCAGCGGGAGAGGGAAAGGGCGCGCCCTGCCCCAGCATTCCTCTCCCCGTCGGGGAGAAGGTCCGGCAGGGGGGTGAGGGGTCTTGGCTTACGACGCGGCGAACTTCAGCAGCTTGATGGCGGCGAAGTCCTG
>Ga0207657_10004834_pt1 | contig 14189 bp, 10 predicted proteins | sample KBSC33metaG_FD_184316 | JGI IMG/M metagenome (GOLD analysis project Ga0207657, IMG submission 184316) | Corn rhizosphere microbial communities from Kellogg Biological Station, Michigan, USA - KBS C3-3 metaG (SPAdes) (version 2) | ecosystem: Host-associated > Plants > Roots > Rhizosphere > Soil ... | reverse complement strand
CCGCAATGAAGAAGCTGGGACATAGCCGGGCATAACCCCGGAATGACCGAATTGGATCGATTCAACCCAGCTCGGAGATGCTCTAGCCGATGGGCGCCAACGCCAGCTTCAAGGCGTCGCCGTTTTCGTCAGCCAACGCGGCCCGCCGCAAGCCCGCCAGTACGTTGGCGGCATCGCCGCGTTGGCGCAACTTCGGCAGTAGCGCCATCAGCATCTCGAATTTCTGACGACCCCGCTCGTGCGTATCGCCGTAACCTTTAACGAGGCCGATGCAGCGTGCGATTTCGACCGCCAGAGGATAGTCCTGCGGCGCGATCGCCACGACCTGCTCAAGCCATTCCTCCTGACGCTTGTTTTCGCTGATCCAGCGCAGCGAATGCGGACGAGTCGGCTTCAGGCTGGCGACGATGTACAGCAGCGTGAAACCGCGGATCGACGAGGTCTTCACCTTTCGTCCCTTGGTGGTCATGCTGTCGAGTAACGACCGCGCCCATTTGGTCCGCAAGATCCAGCGACCGAGGCCCGCCGGCATCGTCTCGCAGATTTCCTGTGTCCGCGGAAACATGAATTCGACGATCTCGAGCAGCTGATCCTTCTTGACGACGACTTCCTGACGCACCCGCTCGAAACGCGACGCCCGGATTTTCAATTCGGCTACGCGGATAGTGTCTTCATACGTCATCGCCAGCGCGAGCTGACGCGCGACTTCGCTCAGAAGGTCATGGGGCTTGCCGGGGCGCGACTTCTCGAGTGCCAGCACCGGCTCCAGACGCTTGATATAAAGCTTCGCGTAGTCTTCATCCTGATAATCGATGAGACGCGAGATGCCAGCGCTGACGAGGGGACGCGATTCGATCGTCAACTGATCGGCGAGCGGCGCCGCGAACGCATACGTCGAGACATCCCGCGTCTGCGGCTCTGGCGGCAATTCGGCCTTGAGCTGCGGCACGGCGCCGCCGGCAGCCACATCAAAGCCGATATTGAAGGCGCGGACGCTCGGCTCGATGCCGACCCCGCCACGACGAATCGTGGCCTCGAATGCCGTGCGCTGGAACGGCAGTGCCCCGGAATGCGCCAGCGCGCCGAACAGCACGGCAGTGACCAGACTTCCTGCGGACTCCGCGAGGTCGGCCATGTTAAAGGCATAGAGGCGGCGCGACGCTTCCTCGCTCGACTTGAGGAGTGCCGTGTTATCAACGCGGTCGTCAGCGACCGCGGTCCGCTCCTGCATCGTGAATACACGATGCGTCGACGTGATCAGCGTGGTGCGTTCCGGAGTAACAAAACCGCGCGAGATCGCCCGCCCCGCTTCCATGAATTCGGAGGCCAGCACGATATCGACGTCGCCCGCCACCGGCATCAGCGCCAGCACCGGTTGCTGCGCGCGCGCGGCCGCCTTCGGAAACAGCTCGACATAGTAGACTGTTGCGCCGGTGCGCTGTGCAACGCCGGGCACCGACGTTTTCTGCGCAAGATAGCCGCCATGTTCGGCCAGGTCGACGATCCAATCGGTCAGGACGCCACCGCCCTCGCCACCCATCGCAAGGATGGCGATGGTGATCGGACGAACGCGCGTGGCGTTCCTTGTATCTACCAATGGGGTATTCATACCGTCACCATCTTGCGATCGAGCCGCCGCTGCAGGTAACCGATCACGACACCGCGCACCCGCTGCTTGAAATGATCCCACTTCGTCGGGTTATCGATGATCGAAGCCCGATAGAAAGACGGACATAGCACCGCGGCATGCGCAACTTCGCCGCACAGGCCGCAGCCGACGCAGGAATTGACGACCTTAGTAATAGGCTCCCGTCGCAGCGGATCGGGATTAGGTGCGATGGTCAGCGATGGGCAACCCGATAGCCGGATGCAGGAATGATCGCCGGTACAGGTGTCGGCATCGACCCCGAAGCGTTCCCGCACCACGCGTTCGCCGCGCTTCACCGCCTCGCGCACCAAAGGCTTCTCACGCCGCTGCTTGTTCAGCATGCATTCCGATGAGGCGATAATGACCTTCGGTCCTGCAATCTTGGTGGTCAGCGCGTCGCGCAACGCGTCACGCATTCCGGCCACGTCATACGTATTCTTGAGGTGCGTGACCCATTCCGCGCCCACGCCCCGCACGGCCTTCTCGATCGGATGCTGGGTCGAGCGCGTCTCGAGATTACCAGCGGACGACAGGACATCTTGCCCGCCAGTGGCCGCCGCATAACCATTATCGACGATCAACGTCAAACTGTCGGTCTTGTTGAAGACCTGGTGCCCGACGCTGCTGACGAGGCCGCTGTGCCAGAAACCGCCGTCGCCAACGACCGCGACCGGCCGCTTGCCACCCTGCCCCGACAACGGCGAAGCACCGGCGCCACCAAGACCATAACCCACTGTGGTGTTGCCGAGATTGAACGGCTCCAGCGCCGCGAAGGTGTGGCAGCCAACGTCGTTACTGATATGCAGCGTCCCGATCTCGCGCTGCACGAGCTTCATCGCCGCGAAAATGGGACGTTCCGGACAGCCGGTGCAGAACGACGGCTGGCGGCCCTGCACGTTCTGGCCAAGCCTTTCCAGTGCCACCGGAAGACTCTTGTTGGTCTGCTTGGCCTGTTCCGGCGGCAGGATATCCGGCCGGTGGCTCTTGCAGAATTTCTCCAACGCGGCCTTCAGCACGGTGCCGGTATATTCTCCGGCCATCGGCAGAACCGACTTGCCTTCGACTCTGGTCTGGATGTCGGCCCGGCGCAGAATCGTATTGACCGCATGCTCGATGAATTCGGGCTGGCCTTCCTCGACCAGCATAATGGCCTTCTTGCCGGCACAGAATTGCGTGAACTCGTCATCGACCAGCGGATAGGCCACGTTGAGAACATAAAGCGGAATGCGACTGTTGCCGTAGACGTCGGCAAGACCAACGATCTCCATCGCCCGCAATACGCTGTTGTACAGGCCGCCCTGCATGACGATGCCGATATCCTTGGCATCGCCATCGAAGAATTCGTTGATCTTGTTCTCCTTGATGAACTTGATCGCCGCCGGCCAGCGCTGCTCGATCTTCTCCTGCTCATGGATATAGGTGTAGGGCGGCAAAGCGTAACGCGTGACATCGCGCGCCGGATGGTTGAGCGCGTCGAGGCGCGAAAATTCCGGCTTCTTGTTGTCCTTGGCGATGAAGCTGCCATAGACGTGACAGGCTCGAATCCGAAGCTGCAGCATCACCGGAGTGTTGCTGGCCTCCGAAAGCTGGAAGCCCTTCTCGACCATGTCCACGATGGTCTGCACATTCGGGCGCGGATCGAGCAGCCAGAACTGCGACTTCATCGCAAAAGCGTGACTTCGCTCCTGATTGATCGAGGAGCCCTCGCCGTAATCCTCGCCGATGATGATGAGAGCGCCACCCTTCACGCCACCGGACGACAGCGCGGCAATGGCGTCGGACGCGACGTTGAGCCCGACCGTCGCCTTGAAAGTGCAGGCTCCGCGCAGCGGATAACTGATCGACGCAGCCAGCGCTGCAGCCGCAGACGCCTCGTTCGCGGCGGCTTCGAAGCGGACGCCAAGTTCCTGCAGCATTTCATTGGCATCGTTCAGCACATCGATCAGATGCGAGATCGGCGCTCCCTGATAACCGGACACATATGACACGCCGGACTGAAGCAGCGCCTTGGTCACCGCCAGGATGGCCTCGCCTTTGAATTCCTCGCCGGCCCCGATTTTGAGCTGTTTGACTTCTTCTTTGAATGACCGCTCTGCCATCGCACTCTCCAGTTCACGTCAAACGCATCTGCAACTTAGACCAGCATTAGCTGCGGATAATAACCGCGTTATCGAGCATGATGGCAAGGTCGACATCCGAGCCGACCGGCCTGCGTTCGATGATATCCCCGCCCTCGACACGCAACTCGACCAGACCCAATGCCGGCACCGTAACACGGGTTATGGTATGAGTGCCTTGATAGATATGTGTCACGATGCGTCCAGTGACACGCGGATCGCCGTTGTCGGGTTGGCCGGCAACGGCGATATGTTCGGGCCGCACAAACAGGTTGACCTTGTCGCCGGTCTTCAGTGGTTGGCCATCGCGACGCGGCGCCCGTAGCGTGATGTTCTCACCGAACGCAAACCTGACGTGATCATTCGCGACGATACAATCGGCGACCGGAAACGCGTTGATCTCGCCGATGAAAGACGCAACGAAGCCATTTGCCGGATGTCGATAGAGATCGAGCGGCTTCGAGACCTGCTGTATTTCACCCTTGCTCATCACCACGATGCGGTCGGAAAGGCTCAGCGCCTCGCCCTGGTCGTGCGTCACAAAGATGGTCGTGAGGCCGGTTCGTTCGTGAAGCTCTTTCAGCTCCACCTGCATCTGGCTGCGCAGACTCTTGTCGAGAGCGGAGAGCGGCTCGTCCAACAGCAGGACCTTGGGACCGAACGCGATGGCCCGGGCGAGCGCCACCCGCTGCTGCTGTCCGCCGGAGAGCTGACGCGCCTTTCGCGCTTCCATGCCCTCCAATTTCACCATTGCGAGCGCCTTGGCGACTTCGGTGTCGATGTCATGCTTTGGATGCTTGCGCATCTGCAATCCGAACGCCACGTTGTCGCGAACATTCATGTGCGGGAACAACGCGTAGTTCTGGAATACCATTCCGGTATCCCGCTTGTAGGGCGGCATACTGGAAACGTCTTTTCCTTCAATTCTGATTTCGCCAGAGTCCTGGGTTTGAAAACCGGCAATCATATTGAGCAGCGTGCTCTTGCCGCAGCCGCTCGGGCCGAGAACCGTAAGAAACTCGCCACGGCGAATGCTCAACGAGACCGCGTTCACGGCAAGCATCGGGCCAAACGACTTGGTGACCTTTACGAACTCTACGGCTTGCATTTCTTTGTTCAGCACGATGCTCACTACCTTCCAGAGATAATCAGTGCGATTCGATCGCGAGAATTTTGCGAAGCCCAAGGAACCGGTTGGCCACAATCATGATCAGAGTGGTAATCACAATCAGCAGCGCCGAGATGGCCGCAATCGTCGGGTCGGTGTATTCACGAATGTAATTGTACATGGCGACCGGCAGCGTCTGCGTTCGGCTCGCAGTAACGTAAAGCGACGCCGAGAATTCGGTGAATGACAGAATCGTCGCGACAAGCCAGCCGCCCGCCATGCCCGGCAGCATCAACGGCAACGTCACGCGCCACAGACTCTTGATCGGAGATGCCCCGAGATTGGCCGCAGCGCGCTCCAGATTGGGATCGATGTTCTGGAGACTGACGTAGACCGCGCGCGTGACGAACGGCAACACCAGGACGACATGCGCCATGACAATGATGAGATAGGTTTGAGTGATCCCGAGATGCGCGCCGAGCAGCAGGAAGCCAAAACCCGTCGTAAAGTGAGGGACGATCAATGGCGCCGAGAGTATCGTCTCGAGCAGACCGCGTCCGGTGAAGTAGTATCGCGAGACCAGCAAGGCGACCGCCGATCCAAACACCAGCGCCAGGGTCGAGGCAAGCGCCGCGACGATAATGCCGTTTTTGAAAGCGATCTGAAAATCCGGATACGTCACGGCCTTGATGTACCAGCGGACCGACAGGCCGTTTGGCGGAAACGAGAGCACCTCACCAGGGTTGAACGAGGCCATGATGACGACGATGGCCGGCAGCGTCATATAGAGCAGCAATGCCGCTATCAGCGTCCAGAACAGGAAACTTCGCCAGTTGAACTTCGACATCAGTGGATCGCAATCTTATTTTCGATGCGCGCGGTCATAAGCTTCATCAGCGCGAGAACGACGAAGGCGGACACCAGCGCCACAACGCTCATGGTCGCGGCGAACGGGAAGTTCAGCGCCGAGAAACCGGTGAGATAAACGACGTTCGAAATCATCAGGATCTTGCCCCCGCCGATCAGTTGCGGCGTCGCGAACGCACTCATCGTCCACGCGCAAATAACAATAAAGCCTGCGATAATTCCCGGCATGGTCAAAGGAACCGTGACGCGCCAGAACACCTGACCAGGGGAAGCGCCGAGATTCGATGCGGCTTTCTCGTAGTCGGAGTTGACGTGGCTGATCGCGGTGGCGAGCAGGATGATCATCACCGGCATTGCGAACTGAACCAGCGCGATGACGACGCCAACTCGGGTATACATGAGGGCAATCGGCGTATCGATCAGCCCTATGCCTTTTAGAATGGTATTGATCATGCCCTCGGTGCCGAGCAGCAGCGTCCAGGCATAGGTGCGGACGATCTCGCCCGTGAACAGCGGCGTGATCGCGAGGATGATGAGCAGCGTTCGCAGCCACTCGCGTTCGGTTCGCACCAGCGCGTAGGCGAGAGGGTAGCTAAGAAGAAGCGCAAACAGGGCCGTCAGAAAGGCCAGCCAGAACGTATCAAGGATAGCAAAAAAGTAGATCGGCCGATTGATGCGCGCGAAATTCGCCCAGGTGAATCCACCGACGTCGAGCGAACCGGGAATGAATTCACGAAAGCTGTACTGGAAAATCTCCGTCAGCGCACTGACGAAAAAAAACGCAACTAAAAGTGCCGGAAGTAGAAAGAGAAGAAAAACGACACGGTTCTGCATAAGTCTACTCGCAATCGATGCATCATTTCTTCAGTAAACCAAGCCTTCCACACCGGCGGCAACTTCGCGTATGCCGCTCCTGAGAGCACAATCGCTTGTGCCCTCCATTTCGGTGGTGAAGACGCCAGGCAGCTCAGCCAACCCGGGACTCAATCTTCGCCGTTGTCAGGCGAACATTTCCGCATGAGTCCTCTGGACGGATCCTCTGGCGATCAATGCATCATTTCTTCGGTAAACCACGCCTTCCACACCGGCAGCAATTTCGCGTATTCCGCGTCCGGGAGCACAATCGCCTGCGTCTTCCACTGCTCCTCGGTAGTGAAGATACCAGGCAGCTTGGCCAACTCGGGGCTCACCTTCGCCTTGGTGTTCATCGGCGAACATTTGTGAAATTCGCAGATCGCCTCTTGGATATGCGGATCGAGGGAGATGTCGATGAACTGGTGTGCGGCCGCCAGCATCTTGGTGTTCTTGTTGATGCCGAGCGCGCCAATTCCAACGACAGCACCTTCCTTTGGAATCGCGATCTCGGCTTTGACCCCCTGTTGCATCAGGTGATAGGCGTTGATCGTGAGCATCACCTGAACCGGCGTTTCGCCATTCTTGAACAGGTCCTGGCTGGTCGCGTCAGACTGGTAAAACGCCTTGATGCTGGGCTTGAGTTTCAGCAGGAGGGGAATAGCAGTCTTCCAATCCGTCGGTGAAACGTTCGACAGTTTGGAGGCCGCGATGATGATGTGGCTCGGATCGAAGTCGGGCAGCGACAACTTGCCCTTGACCGGATCCGACCACAGATCCGCCCAGGAATTTATCTTGAAGCCTTTTGGCATCAGGTCGGTGCGGAAGACCGGGCTGTAAATATAAGAGTAGACGCCGACCTCGTAGTCACCGCGATCACCCGCCGCGTAGAGATCCTTGAAGTTGCTGAGCTTGCTCTTGTCGAGCTTCTCGAACAGACCGTCGTTCTGATAAAGATAGCCGACGTGGCTTGTCGTATAAGTGACGTCGGACTCCGGATTGTTGCGGGCGACCTTGGCTTTGGCCAAACGGTCCAGTGTGCCGCCGGTGATGTATTCCACCTGAATTCCGGTGCGCTTGGTAAATTCCTTACCAATGATGGCCGCGCCATCCTTCCAGTTTCCGCCCCATACGCTGACGACGAGCTTTTCCTGAGCGGTCGCCGGCGACGCCGAAAGCGCAGCCACCGCGAGGCCCAATCCGATCCAAAGGCTTCTCATATTACGACCCCTACCCTGATTAGACGCGCGGCTATTCACCGCCAGTGCCGCCGACCGCATTGAGCAATCGAAGGCTATTCACTCGCGAACACGACGTTTCCAGTGACGACCTTTACGTGCCGTCTTGACCCAATTAGCCCGCTTGACCGGCGGAACTTCACCTTATTCATCCCATCAGTATGACGATAGGATGAGTAATGCAATATGGACCTTAGAATTATTTTTCATTCAGGTTTTGCCGCGCGTCACGGCCGCGACGTCGTTGCTGCAACGCCGCGCCGACCCGGGCAAGCCTCCGACCCTCCGGGAATATCGCTCAAGGTGGCACTGAATACCGGTGGCCGTCCCAACCGCGATTGTCTGTCACGCATCGTGGGAAATCATCGGCCGCGAAACGACGACGGAACGAGGGACGATTGTCTTCAACGCGATGATTGGCGCAGCACTATCTCTGTTTTCTGCGCCAGACCGGTTGAACTCGGAGTCTTTGCATTGCGAGCACCCTTAGCGCCGCCAGCTCCTCGAGCGCCACGCCTGCGCCGGCTCCCGCTCTCTCACCACCTCCCGACCCAGATCCTCAACCAACGAGGCCTTCGTGGCCGCAGAAGTCCCCAATACGATCGCGGAAGATGCTCCAAAGAGCCCTACGGTTAGTAAACAACTGTTGCTCCGCTCCGAAATTGCAGGACTGGAGGGCTGACAGTTGCGGGGCAGCTACTCTTCCCCACAGAACGAGGCGGGCACATCGGAGTTTGGAACGGCTGTGCGGACTCCATCCGGAAGCCGCACCCGCTTCAAGGTCAACAACCTGTCGAAGCTTTGGCTGTCATCCCGCTTCAGCCAGTTTGAGCTGCGCACTCGGCGTCGAGCGCGATATTTTAAGCTCTTCCTCATTCATATCTGCTGACACATCAGCGAAGAGAGGAGTGCTCAAATAGCGCTCCCCAGTGTCTGGAAGCATGCACAGAATGTTTGCGCCCTGTTTTGCCTCGGCAGCAACTTTCAGTGCGCCTGCAAAAGTCCCGCCTGAGGTAATACCTACAAAAATGCCCTCTTGTGTAGCAAGATCCTTACTGCAACGAATGGCATCAGGACCGGGGATCGACAAGACGCGATCGATTACCTTCATTGCGACGGCATCTTCGGTGAGTTTGGGGATGAAATCTGGCGTCCAACCCTGCATCGGATGCGACTTGAATGTCGGATGCGGCGCGGACGGTGTTCCATCAGAGTTTCGCGACTGTACGATGCCACTGGCCAACAGCTGCGCATCTTCCGGTTCGCAAACTACTATCTTCGTTTCGGGAAGTTCCTTAGCAAGCACTCTCGCCACACCTTTCAACGTTCCGCCGGTTCCGTAGCCAGTCACCCAATAGTCCAATCTTTCTCCGGAGAAGTCGTCGAGTATCTCTCTCGCTGTTGTGCGGGAATGAATGTCGGGATTGGCTTCATTCTCAAACTGCCGGGTCATGTACCAACCATGGGCCTTGGCAAGCTCGATGGTCTTATTGATCATGCCTACAGCACGCTCTGCCGCCGGAGTTACTATGACTTTCGCTCCAAGAAACCGCATGAGTTTACGGCGCTCGACGCTAAATGGCTCTGCCATGGTAATCACAAGCGGATATCCCTTGGCGGCGCAAACCATGGCAAGACCGATTCCCGTATTTCCGCTCGTCGCTTCTACGACCGTCTGACCGGGCCTAAGTTCTCCCGATCTTTCGGCCGCCTCAATTACACCGAGAGCCAATCTGTCCTTCACTGAACCAAGAGGGTTAAAGGCTTCAATCTTTACGAACAGGTTCACGCCCCGCGGGCCCAGACGATTGATTCGCACAACCGGTGTATGGCCAATTGTTTCGATGATACTTTGATATTTCCGCCCCATGCTGCATCTCTCCTGGTTGCGATGTTGGCTAATTTTGTAGCTGCAGTCATCACGCCCGGCGGCGCATCGAAGCCCCCTCACTCATTGGCGCGAGAGTTTGCCGTCAGGTCACCCAGCTTCACCCGCCCGTCCGCATTGATCGTACAGCAGCGGCAAATGGACCTGTTTTGGAGATTGTACCTAGCGGAAGGGCAGCCGCCTATGCTTTGTTGGAGGATATTTTTTACCGATCCATGGGAGCTGTTTTGTCCAGCGATCGCGTGGAACGACGGCTGGCGGCTGTGTTGGCGGCGGATGTCGCCGGCTATAGCCGGTTAATGGGTCGCGATGAAGAGCGCACGCTTGCACAGCTGAAGACGTTTCGAAAGACGCTTGTCGATCCCGGAATCGCCGCGCGCCGGGGCCGCATCGTCAAGACCACCGGCGACGGAATGCTGGTCGAGTTCGCTAGCGCTGTCGATGCCGCGCGCTGTGCGGTGGAAATCCAGCAGGAGATGGCTAAACAAAACACTGGTGTGCCGCCGGAACTCAGGATCGAATTCCGGATCGGCATTCACGTCGGAGACATCATCATCGACGATAGCGATATTTTTGGCGATGGCGTCAACATCGCAGCTCGCCTTGAGGGAATTGCGGAGCCAGGCGGTGTCTGCGTCTCCGATGATGCGCACAGGCAAATTCGGGGCAAGATCGATGTCGCCTTCGATGACATCGGCGAGCAGACTTTAAAGAATATTGTCGAACCGATGCGCGCATGGCACCTACGGTTTGCTGGCGAGGCCACTCCTGCAATCCGATCAAGCTCATCAGCGATACAGGTTCATGATCTGGCACTACCCGATAAACCATCCATTGTCGTCCTACCGTTCGACAATATGTCTGCTGAGGCGGGTCAGGACTACCTGGCGGATGGAATCGTAGAAGCAATTACCGCAACGCTTTCGTGCATCCGTTCGTTTTTCGTCATCGCACGTAGTTCAGCATTCACCTATAAGGGACGAACGACAAATGCTCGCGACATCGGCAAGAAGTTAGGCGTTGCCTATTTGCTCGAGGGTAGCGTGCAGAAGGCCGGAAACCGCCTTCGCATTATCGTTCAGCTAATCGAAACTGAAGGTGGCGCTCACGTCTGGAGCTCGCACTTTGACGGCGCAGTCGAAGATTTCTTTGATCTCGAAGACCGGATAACGGAGCAGGTGGCGGGCGCTCTTCAACCTTCTATCCGTATTGCCGAGATTGAGCGGTCGCGACGCAAACGACCGCAAGACCTAGGCAGCTACGATTTTACTATGAGGGCAATGCCCCATGTCTGGGCGCTGGAGAAGGAAGAAAGCGCTAAAGCGCTCGATCTGCTCGAAAAGGCGCTGGCAATTGATCCCGAATACCCCCTAGCGTTGTCGCTTGCCGGTTGGTGCCACGCCCAGCGCTCGGTTTACAATTGGTCCGATGACATCGGAAAAAGTCAGGCGATGGCCCGATCGCTCGCCGAGCGGGCAGCAGAGATGAGCGGGGACGATCCTACTATACTGGCGGTACTCGGCGCAGTGCACACCTTTGTACGCAATCATGGAACTGCGCGTGTGCTGCTTGAGCGGGCGGTTACACTCGATACAAACGCTGCATGGGCGTGGAGCCGGCTCGGATGGCTAGAGAATTATGCCGATCAGCCTCAGAAGGCGATCGCAAATTTCGAGCGCGCTATGCGGCTGAGTCCGATCGACCCAATGAATTTCAATAATTATGTAGGTATAGCCTCGGCGCATGAAGTGGCGCAAGAATACGACATAGCTGCCGCGTTCTATCGGCGCGCCCTCGAGGAACGGCCAAACGCAAAATGGATTTATCGCAATTTGGCGTCGGTCCTCTCGGGAGCGGGCCGGTTTGACGAAGCTAAAGAGGCATTTGCCGAGTTGATGCTTACTTACCCGGATCTCACGGTTTCAAAATTTAAACAAGCAATGGTGTTTTCCCCTGCTGTCTTGGAGCGGATGGCAGCGAATCTCCGAAAACTCGGGTTGCCTGACTGATCGGGGATTCAACAATTAAACTCGGAGTGCACATTCCATTGCGATAAGCTGGCCGACTTCCGCTCTTGTATTGAAGAAATGCCTCTCATCTCCACCCCGATCTTGCTGGCGCCCGGCTCTCCCTCATAACATCGCCGCGCTTTGCGCCGCCGGGGCAAGGAAGAGGCAGGCGGTGCTGTATCGATGACTGCCGGAACAAACTGTGGTTCTTTCGCTTCGCAAACGCCAGCCTGAGACTTTTTGCACTTGGCGGTGTCAGCCAAACAACTGCTGCGGCGATAAGTCGTGTCATCGCGATGCGACTCCTCATATCCACTGCCTGTTCGATGCCTACGGACCGCAGCGCTGTCACTGGGGAACCGACGTGACCAATTCATTCGCCAGGGCCACCTATCGCCAGCGTGACGCAATTCACCAAGAAACTGACTTTCCTCTCGGTGGACGACAAGGACTGCATTGTGGGTCGCGCGATACTCGCGCGATTCAGGTCGCGCAGACCATCCGTCGATATCGGTGCTGTGCATCGGATGACCGATGATTTTTTCAACAGTCAGCGAATTGCGCACTCCGTCTTCGGTCAGGCAAACGCGGCAAATCGGACGGCTGCTATCCGGCACGATATCCTCCAAATACTGTTTGTCGGAATCAGAGCGCCAAGCTCGGCAGCGCGAGGCCGTTGTCGCCTTCTGCAAGACGGAAATGGACGCCCGCCATCGGGATGCGCGTCAGTGCATGTCAGCCGCCCATGAAAAGCGCTGGCAGGCAGAAACGCGGCAGCAACGGGCGCAGCGTTTGCCCAAAGGCTTTTCCGGCATCTGGCACCGCCTGACCGGACAGTATTCCAGGATCAAGGTGCAGAACGAGAGGGAAGCTCTCGAAGCCTATCGCCGTGACCGCGCGGAGCAGGACGCGCTGATATTCAAACAGATCGAGGAACGGCAAGCCCTGCAACGGGAAGTCCAGGTGCAACGCGCGATGGCCCAGCAAGAACTGCTGCGGCTGCGTGAAGATGTCAGCCGCTATCAGAATCTCGACCGCGACGATGGGAACGACCCGCATTCCCGCGACCGCAACAAAGGGGATGACGCCGAAATTCGCAGGCAACCGCACCCGGAACGTCATCATCGCCACAGGCGCAATTTCGATCCATGACGCAAAAAATGGCGCTTACATGCCCCTCCCGGTTTCGGGGACATCGTCCAGCGGCGCGCGCAGGACGGCGGCCATTGATGGGGCAGATCTCAAGCTGGAGCGGGTAGCCCTTCCCGTCCTTTTGCGCCCAAACCGCAAGACGGAACAGGCAGGAAGCCCAGGAAGCTTACCCACTTCGCGGGAAAACGCTGTATATTGAGGACCAGCCAACGATCCGGCCGACGGACGAACAACATGATTGCCACATCGACGAGCCGAATGGTTGTGTCGTTCATGGCGCTGATTGCAGCCGCTGGTTTGGCGCTTGTCTTCACCGTCAAGCAGGTCCGCCGCGAGCCGCCGGTTGACGTCAAGGCAGCAACCACCTCACCAGCGGTTTCAAAACCGGCAGCGGGCACGCAAGATCAAAGCCCAGCCGGGCTCGCGGCGGCGCGGGCGGAAGCCAAGGCCTTGGGGGCCACACTGTCCGGATCGCCCCTAGCGCCGGAGAGCGGAGATGATCTGCCGGCATTCGACATTGCCCGTATCGAGCCGACAGGCGAAGCCGTGATCGCAGGCCGGGCGGCACCGGGCGCAACGGTGGAGTTATTACGCAATGGCGAGTTGCACGTTAGCGCGATCGCGGATCAATCCGGACACTTCGCCATGGTTCCACCCCGGCTTCCTCCAGGCACTTATGACCTGACGTTGCGCTCCAAGCAGCCGGACGGCAAGCAGGCCACCTCCAAACAGAGCGTGGCAGTGGTGCTTGAACCGAGTCCTAATAACCGTCCGATCGTGGCGGTGGTGACGCCGGACAAACCTTCCGTCGTGCTGCCGAAGTTCGCCGCGCCAAAGCCAATTACCGGCACGGTGGTTGTGGAGGCAGTCGAGATCGAGCCGGGCGGCAAGTTCCATGTGACCGGCCGCGCCAGCCCGGGCGCCACGGTGAGACTTTATCTCAATGACAGCTTTGTTGCGTCTGTAACAGCAGGCGCAGATGAACGTTTTTCGGTCACGATAAATAAGGGGGTCTCGCCTGGCAGTTACCGTGTCAGGCTGGACGAGGTGGAATCAAATTCCGGCGCGGTCCGCGCGCGCGCAGAGGTGCCGTTCAATGTGCCTGACACGGTCGTGACCGCGTTCGCGCCGGCGCAGGCCACATCGTCCAAGGGGCTGGACATTGCCGCTTCACAACTGCCGCAACCGGCGACCGCCATGTCCACCGCGCCGACAGAGGGAGGCGCGCCCTCCGCCGTGGTTGTGCCGAAGATCACGACCACCACCGTCTCCCGCGGCGACAGCCTATGGCGCATCAGTCGCCTCACCTA